>Ga0194112_10010418_pt1 | contig 11665 bp, 7 predicted proteins | sample TA2MahC400mmetaG_FD_146191 | JGI IMG/M metagenome (GOLD analysis project Ga0194112, IMG submission 146191) | Freshwater microbial communities from Lake Tanganyika, Tanzania - TA2015016 Mahale Deep Cast 400m | ecosystem: Environmental > Aquatic > Freshwater > Lake | place: Tanzania: Lake...
TATGGTTCTCTTCCTCTGATCTCAGTAAAATCTGCCGGCTGAGACGCACCAGAATCCAGGAGCGGGCTTTTTGTAGACATGGGGCTCATGCACGAGCTGCACGAAGGGGATGCCGCCCAGCGCCCTGGCCTGGTCGAAATGGTGCCGGGCGATGTTCTCGGCCTTGAGCTTGGCTTCGAATAAGCACCAGGGCTTGCCGTCCCTGGAGATCAGGAAATCCGTCTCCTTGCCGTCCTTCGTGCGCACATAGTTCATGGCGAAGTCGGCGATGCCTTTGTCGTGCCAGAGCTCAACCGAGGATTTCAGCCCGAGGGCGACATAATTCTCGAAGCGCTTGGCCAGGTCCCGGCATCTTCCCCAGTCGTAGAAGTAGCATTTCTTCTCCTTTTTAACGGCCCGGGCAATATTCCGGCTGTAGGGAGGGATGAGAAAAAGGGCGTAGGTCAGTTCCATGGCGCGGACGGCGTTCCTGACCGCGGTATAACTGATTTCCACGTCTTCTTTGACGGAGTTCAGGGAGAGGGGAGAGCCGACGCGCTCAGGCAGGAGCTGCATCAGCGTGGCCACGTGTTCGACGGCCAGGATCCTGGTCAGGTCCCTCACGTCCTCCCTGGTCAGAGTGTCCACCATCTCCCTCTGCCAGCGATGGTAGAAGGCCATATCAGCCTTGATCAAAGGCTCCGGGAAGCCGCTGAACCGGATGAGCTGCTCCAGCAGGGCCTGTTCCGGCCGACGGGATTCAAGCTTCCTTTCGATGAACTTTTGGGCGGATTCGCCGGCCGCCGGCTCAAGATGCGCCCTCCCGGCCGTCTCGGCCAGCATCAGGGGATTCAGGTGATACAGGAAGTAGCGGCCGGCCAGCGAATCGCCGGCCCGGCGCATCCATTCGAGCCTGGCGCTCCCCGTGACGATAAAGCGGCACTCGTCCTCGAACTTGTCGAAAACGCCCTTGAGGAGATTCTTCCAGGAGGGCATCTTGTGGACCTCATCGAAGCAGATCCAGGGCAACCGCCTCCTGGACTTCACTTCGCGCATGGCGCTCTCGAAGAAGGAGGGGTCGATTTTGTATTTGTCCCTGATCTCTCTCAGGTCCCAATTGTAATAGAGCGACCCGGAGCCGGCGGCGGCGAGCATGTGTCTGGCGAGCGTGGTCTTGCCCGCCTGCCGGGGGCCGGTGATGAACAGCATTTGCCTGCCGATTTCGGGGCTCAGACAAACGGCTTCAAGATGGCGTTTGATCATATGGCAAATTTACCATATCAGATAATAAAGTCAAGACTTTTTTATCACAACAGAAAAAACAGCCAATGCGGGTTTGGCCGTGTCGGTTCCGCATGATATTCCGCTTGCCTGCCAGACGCCGGGGATCGGGCGGAAGCGCGGCTTTTCCATGTGCTCCTTTTCTATTCGAACTCGGGCCCGCTTTTGTTGTGCCGCGGAGAACCCTGCTTTATAATCTTCCGGGAGAAAAGGATGACCGCCCTCAGCCGTCTTTTCGCTCTCGCCCTGCCGGCTTCCGGGACGCCCGCCTTTTCACGGTCCCCGGCCGGTGATGGGGAGGCTTTCCTAATACTCGAACCAGGAGCTGTTCGATTGACGGCTTGCGGGATGGCTTCTATTGACAGGGAGTCTCACCGATATTACTTACTATACTGTCGCACGTAAAAGGAGAGTTCATGAAACGCTCAATTGTTCTCCTGCCCGGTTTGGCGTTCCTGTTTTTGACCTGCGCCCTTCCGGCCGGCGCCGGGGCGCAGGGCTTGGGGTTCGGGTTCGCGGCCGGATACGCCAAGCCTTCCAACAGCCTTTACTCGGGAAGCGTCGCCGGGGGGGTGGTCTTTTCGATCGGAGTGATGAAATATCTGGCTTTCGAAATCCAAGCGGGTTATCTGGGACCCGCCGTCGAGGCCTCGGAGGACGGGCTGAGCGAGGGCCGGCTGACCGTTGTCCCCGTCCAGCTGAGCGTTCAGGGCCGATTTCCGTTCGCCGGCGGGCGGGTTGCGCCTTTCGTCGAGCTGGGCGGCGGCTATTATCTCAATTCCTTCGCCCTGGACTCGAACCTGGCCAAGAGATGGAAGGACGTCGGCTTCACCCTTGAGGAGAAGCCCGGGGGCGCCGTAGGCGTCCATTTCGGCGGCGGCCTCGATGTCTTCTTGGGCAGGCGCATCTCCCTGGGATTGGGGCTCAAGTACAGCCTGGTTACGATGAAGGCCGTCTGGAGCCTGCTCGACGACGCCAGCCGGACCGAGGTGACGGGCGAGCTCGACGGCCTCACGCTCAGCCCCCTGGTGGTCGGCCTCCGCGTCAGGTTTTTCTTCAACTAGGGTAGAGGAGGGATGAAATGAGACGCAATTCCGGCAAGAGCGCAATCGTTTTCTCGGCCGTCATCGTCCTTGCGGCCGTCGTGACCCTCGTTCCCGGCGGGGCCGTCGTCAAGCAGGAGCCTCCTCCCGCCGGGGACGCCGCGACGATCCCCGTCCAAGTCGATAAAGGCCCCCCCAAGCTCGACCATGCCCTTTACATGTTCCAGAAGATCCATGAGACCCAGGGCCCGGACAAGGCGAGGGAATACGCGGAGCGCCGTCGCCTGGATGTCGAGGGGGACGCGGTCAGGGTCATCGTCGAGTCGAGTGGAACGATGATCGCTTCGGAGAGGATCAACGGCCGGGCCGCCGTCCTGGAGAACCATGTTCGTTCCCTGGGCGGCCGGGTGGAGGACAGCTACCAGGAACTGTTCCAGTGCCGGATCCCCGCGGCCGGGCTGTGGGAGCTGGCCGGGAATCCCGCCGTGAGGTTCGTCCGTCCCCCCTTGCGGCCTCATACCCAGGCCGTAACGAGCGAGGGCGTCGCCCTCACGGGCGCGAACCTTTGGCACGACCTGGACCCCTACCGCGCTTCCTCGGCCGGGGTCAAGGTCTGCGTCCTCGACCTGGGGTTCAAGAACCACAACCTCCTCCTGGGCACCGAGCTGCCCGCGACGGTCAGGACGCGGTCCTTCCGGGCGGACGGGGACATCGCGGCCGGCGAGGTCCACGGGACGGCCTGCGCCGAGCTCGTGCACGACATGATGCCCGACGCCCAGATGTATCTGGTGAACTTCAACACGGAGCTGGAGCACCGCCAGGCCGTGGAGTGGCTGATCAGCGAGAAGGTCGATGTCATCTCCTACTCCATCGCCTGGTTCAACGCCGGGGACGGCAAGGGAACGGGGCCCATCTGCCAGACCGTCAAGAGGGCGGCCGACAACGGCATCCTCTGGGTCGGGGCGGCGGGCAATTACGCCGAGGACCACTGGGAGGGGACGTTCGGCGACAGCGACGCGGACGGCTGGCACAATTTCTCGGGGAGCGATGAGATCATAAATTTCTATGTTCCGGCCGGGACTCCGGTCGGCGGCTTCCTCAACTGGGACGATTGGGGCGTCTGGAACGGGATTTTCTACAGCGGCTCCAGCCAGGACTACGACCTGTATCTCTACTGGTGGGTTGGCGGGAATTGGGTTTTCGTCGACAAATCGGAAAACTGGCAGGACGGAGACCAATGGCCGGTGGAATTCATCGGCTACTGGTATCATCCCACCGTGTCGACTTATTGGGGTTTCGCCGTCAAGAAATACAGCGCCACCCGGAACTGCAAGCTGGAGCTGTTCGTCACGGGCAATTACGACGCCGTCGAGTACAACGTCCCCGAGGGCAGCCTGGCCATTCCGGCCGATTCGGAGCACTGCATCGCCGTGGGCGCGACCGACACCGTCACCTACCCCGATACCTATCACCCTTACAGCTCGCGCGGCCCGACCCACGACGGCCGGGTCAAGCCGGATTTCACCGCCCCCTCGGGCGTTTCCGTCTCCAACCTGACTTACGGGTATAGGGGCTTTTACGGCACGTCGGCTTCCGCGCCGCACATGGCCGGAGGCCTGGCCCTGATGAAGGGCAAGACCCCCTACGGCTGGGACGAGGTCAGGGCGATCCTGGAATCGCGGGCCGTCGACCTGGGCCCGAGCGGAAAGGACAATCAATTCGGCTTCGGCCGTCTGAACGTGAAGAAGTAGCCGGCTCGAAGGATACGAGACCGAAAGAAACGAGACGACCAAGCCGCCCGGGCGAAGCGTGGGGCGGCGGACCGTCCTACCGGCGGCCCTTCTCGACCTCGGCGATCAGGCTCTTGACGTTTTCCTGGTTCGGGTTGAGCCGCAGGGACGTCCGGAGGATCTGGAGGGCGTTCTCGGCCTCGCCCCGCTTATAGTAGCAGTACCCGAGCGAGTTGAGCAGGCGGATGTCGCTGTTGTAGATCTTGTTCCCCTCGATCAGGGAGGCGATGGCCTCGGCGTATCTCCCCAGTCCCATCTGGGCCTGGCCGCGGATGAGGAAATAATCGAACCGGGACTTCTCGTCGGCGCTCAGGACCTCCACGGCCTCGAGCGCCCGGCCGAATTGCCTGACCTTCAGCAGAAAGACGGCGTAATCCAGGGCCCCCTCGCGGAAGCCCGGCTCGAGCGCGGCCGTCCGGCGGTACATCTCCTCGGCTTTTTCGTCTTCGTTCGTCCGGTCGTACTGCTGGGCGAGCATGTGATAGAACAGATGCCGGTTGGAGAGGGGGAAGGACTTGGCGTTGGCGATGGGATGGGCCACGGCGGCCGCCGGGGAGAGGACGAACCGGGCCGTCGCCTCGTCCAGCACGCCGCCTCCTGCGTCCGTGACCGCCACCTTCATTTCGTAATAATCGGGGGGCAGGTCGGCCAGGGGCAAGGAATGGCTCAGGCTGAGGACCCGCTGGAAGGGAACGCTGCTCAGGAGGAGGGTGAAGGACCTCTCCGCGGCGTCGGGCCGGGCGCCCTTGAGGCGGACCCGGGCCGCGCCCGACTCCCAGACTTCGCGCGGACAGTCGACGACGTTGAGCAGAAAGGCCAGGTTGTCCCGGGCGGTGAAGGTGTTCTTGGGGTCGAGGAGAAGCTTCTTGTCTAGGACCTTGTAGGGGATGTGGACCTGGGTTCCGTAATCCTCCAGCCGGTGGCCGAGGAACGGACCGGAAATCCTCGTCTTTCCCGCCGGCGGGGGGACGTCGAGCGGCTTCTCCAGGATGGAGAACTCCTTGCCCACCGAGTTCTGGAGAAGGACGATCAGCCGGAACCGGCCCTCGATCACGGGAAACGAGTCCTCCAGGGACAGGCCGTTGGACCGGACGCGGTCCAGGTCCTTTTCGTCGAAATAGAAGGGGAAGTCCCGGGAGTACTGGAAGAAAATCTTCTCCCCCTCGCGGAGGCTGACGTCCAGGCGCAGGTTGCAGTAGTACTGGTCCCGGGGGGCATAGTAGTCGACCGAGAGGTTCTTGGGAACGATGGCGAAGTGGACGAAGGGAACCCCCAGCAGGGGGTCCTCGATGACCGAGACGTCGGTCTCGCTGTCGATGTAGTTGGTCAGGTATTCGGTGCTCACCAGGCCCTTGTAATCCAGGAAATGGGTGGCGTAGGCGGCGTTGACGCTCTTGTGGGGGGAATTGAGGATGTTGGCCAGGATGATGTTGCTGCGTACCGAGGGGGTGTAGTCGTAGTTGTGCTCTCCGGGGACGATGGACAGGGCGCTGTCGGCCAGGGTGGGCGCCAGCTCCCTGATCCGCTCGTAGACCTGGGCGTAATCCCACAGGTCGAGGTCGCGCACGTCCAGGAGCAGGGCGCCGGGTCCGTCGCCCAGGGGGTCGTAGAGCCTGTATTCCCCCGCGCCTCCGCGCTGGAAGAAGACGAGGATGAAGTGCTGGGGCATGTCCTTGGTCGGGTCGCCGTAATAGGACCAGGCCTGGCAGGGCACGAGGTAGCTCGACGCCTCGAACCTCTCGATGCCGGCCGGAGGGCCGAGGATGATGTGGATCCGCCCCATGTCCGTGCGCCAGCCCTCCCGGGTCGTGCCCCGGCTGTAGAACTTGTTGGCGTGCAGGAAGCGCTTGACGTGCTCCTCCTTGAATTCGTTGAGCGGGGTGCCGGGGGTCGGGTCGCGCTGCTTCCAGAAGGTCTCGATGAAGATGTCCCGGTCCCTGTCCGAGGTCAGCTTGAGGAAGACGTTCCTCTCGACGGGCAGGATGATGTACTGGACGAGGTTCATCCACTCCCTGTATTTTTCCGCGAGGTCCGCCTCCCTGGGCTTCTGGCCCGAGACGTGCGGCGCAAGAAGGGCCAGGACGAGGAGGGCGGCGGCTCCCCCGGCGCCCCGCCTGCCCGGCGCGGAGGAGGCGGGACCGTGTCCGTCGTTCGGGGCTCTCATACTCAATTCTTTTTCAGGAAGTCGAGAAAGCTCCTGACCTGTGCGGCGCGCTCGGAGTCGGCGTCCAGGCGGAGGTATTTCTCGAAAGCCTCGCGGGACTCGGCGTTTTGGCCCAGGGTGAGCAGCGTCAGCCCGAGCTGGTAGAGCCCGTCCGGAAATTCCGCCTGCAGGGCGACCGCCCGCTGGTAGTATTTCAGGGCATCGCCGTGCTGGGAGTTGTTGAAGAAGATCGTGCCGATGTTGTACAGCACGACCGGGTCGTCGATCTTGTCGAACTCGATCTTTCCGTACCACTCCAGGGCCTTCTCCCTCCGGCCGCGGTTGGTGTGGGCGTTGCCGACGCCCAGGAGAGCGTCGGTGTTCCCCGGCTCCTTCTCCAGGACCTTGAGGTACTCGGCCTCGGCCTCTTCGTACCGCTCCAGGGCGAAATAACAGTTGCCGAGGTTGATGCCGATCACGAAGGAGTCGGGATATTTTGCCAGGATGTCCCGGTAGACGGCCCCGGCCTCCTCGTATTTCTTCTGGTCGAAGAGGAGGTTGCCCTGGATGAGCACCTTTTTCAAGTCCTCGGACACCACGTGGCCCGCCGCTTTCTTCATCACCACCCTGAGCTCCGGGTTCCGGGAGTATTCCTGGACCTGGATCATGATCATCTTGGGGGTGTAGCCGGCCTTCTCGAAATCGACGTTCCAGCCGCCGCTCCGGATCCAGGAGGCGATCCACTTGCCCTCGCCGTCGGTGACGACCTCGAACCCCTGCTTGGCCATGAGCGAGAGCAGCTTGACCTTGACTCCCTCCAGGGGGGTTTCGTGCTCGTCGAAAACATAGCCCACCACCCGTCCCTTCCCCTTGTACTCCTGGGAAAGGAGCGGGGCGAGGGTCGAGAGAACAAGGGTCAGGAGGAAAACAAAAGGCATGACTTTCTTCATCTCGTCGGACCTCCGGAAAACGGTCTTTCGAAGAAATGATAGTATATCGGGCACCCGAAGACAAGCGCGGCGGCGCGGGAGGGGAAGGGGTTCCGTATCCAGGGGCTATGCCCCCTCGTCCAACCCCATCTTTCTGGGGACTTATCCCAAGAACTTCTTGTCTTGCCTTTATGCAGAGAATATCCAAAAAAACGTAACTTCATCCAAAAAATTGAAATATTATTAAATATTTTTCCTCGGAAAGAAAAATATCGTTGATATTAAATAAATTATAAAAGTAAATAATATTGTTTAGGTGGCATAAATATTGCTATCTTTCCGTATGCGCATGGTGTTTATGGTGAATACTTCACGGGGTATGACCAGACAAAGGGCCATGCAAGACGTCTGGAGTAAGGGGTTAGAGAAGGAGGAACGAGAAGCATGCTCTAGGGCCTACAACAGAAAAAGGGCAGAGGGAAGGAAATTTTCTGGGGAAGGGGAAATCATGGATTTCCCGAGAACGTAAGGAGGAAAATGTTTAAGAAAAGCTTGATTGTCATCAGTGTGCTGTTGCTGGCGACGATGATGACGGCCCAGCAGAGGACGGGGAACATCATGGGCCGGGTCGTCGACAGCGACGGCAACCCGCTTCCCGGAGTGGCCGTGACGCTCACCGGGAGCTTTACGGCGCCGCTGTCGGCCACGTCATCGGCCGAGGGCGTCTTCCGGTTCCTGTCCCTGACGCCCGCCCGGGACTATGCCCTCCGGGCCGAGCTTTCGGGATTCAAGACCAAGATCGAGGAAGGGATCGTCATCGCCGTCGGCGTCAACACCTCCATCGCCCTGACCATGGAGATGGGCGTCATCGAGGAGCAGGTGACCGTCACCGCCGTCTCGCCCATGGTGGACACCAAGAAGACGACCGTCGGGCAGAACGTCACCCAGGAGCAGCTCCAGTCGCTGCCCACGGCCCGCGACCCCTGGGTCGTCCTGCAGATGGCCCCCTCGATCGTCGTCGACCGGGAGAACATCGGCGGCAACGAGTCCGGACAGCAGTCCGGCTTCTTCTCCAAGGGGGCGAGCAGCGGTAACAACAACGTCTGGGCCCTGGACGGCATCGTCATCTCCGACCCGTCGGCCATCGGCGCCTCGCCCGCCTACTACGACTTCGACGCCTTCGAGGAAATGCAGATCAGCGTCGGCGGCTCGGACGCCACCGTCCAGACGGGCGGCGTGGCTCTCAACATGGTCACCCGCCGGGGCGGCAACAGGCTCACCCTGGGAGGCCGTCTGTACTTCACCGACTCGGAATTCCAGTCCGAGAACCTGAGCGACGACCTCAAGGCCGAGGGCGTCAAGGCGACGAACAAGATCGTCAACATCAAGGACTACGGATTCAACGTCGGCGGCCCGATCATCCGCGACCGGCTGTGGGCCCTGTTCACCTTCGGCTCGCAGGACATCAAGACCTTCAACCTCGTCCCGATGAAGGACGACTCCCTGCTGACCAACTTCACCCTCAAGGTCAACGCCCAGCCGGTGGCCCGCAACAGGTTCGAGGCCATGGCCTTCTTCGGCAACAAAGAGAAGTGGGGCCGCGACTCGTCGATCGAATTCCCGGCCGGAAGATACCAGAGCGGCCGGTACCACTTCGGATCGCCCATCTACAAGCTCCAGGACGAACACATGTTCGGGGACAACATCTTCGTCAGCCTGAAATACGCCTGGTCGAACGCCGGGTTCAGCCTGACCCCGATGGACAACCTCGACTTCAACAAGATGACGATCTACGACCACACCAAGAAGGTCTACACCCAGTCCTTCGCCCGGTACTACGCCGACCGGCCGACCCACCAGGTCAACTTCCACACCGACTACTACGTCGACCGCTTCCTGGGCTTCTCCCATGACTTCAAGGTGGGCGCGGAGTTCCGGGATTCGACGGCCGAGCATTGGTCGAACCACGCGGGCGGCCTCTTCCTCTACACCAACTGGTCGACGGCGGCGTATGACACGAACAGCGACGGCAAGCCCGACATCGTACCCAACCTGAACCGGTTCTACTTCTCGCGGCAGACTCACGACTACTCGAGGATCCGGAACTACTCCGGGTTCATCAGCGACACCCTGACCGCCGGCCGGCTGACCTTCATCCTCAGCGTCCGCTACGACGAGCAGCAGGGCTGGATCCTCCCCCATGACGTTCCCGCGGCGGACGACAACCCCGCCTGGACGAACAACGTCAGCGCGGAGACCAAGGCCAAGCTGTCGGCGCTCATGCCGGCCCAGTCTTTCGAGGGCTCGAAGCTCGACTGGGCCTTCAAGGTCCTCTCGCCGAGGATCGGGGTCATCTTCGACGTCTTCGGCGACGGCAAGACCATGGCCAAGCTCAATCTCGCCAGGTACGGGAACTACCTGGGCACGGGCTGGGCGGCCGCCTACGGCCGGCCCCTCGGAGCCGCCGGGTCCATGAACTTCTACTGGCTGGACAACGGCAACAAGATCGTCGAGTGGAACGAGCTCTACTGGGTGAACCAGACCGTCGGCAATTACCAGGCCTATCCCGTGTTCGATTCGGCAGGAAACTGGACCGATTCCTGGTATTTCGGCGGAGCCGCGGGCACCTACTGGAGCGGCTTCGATCCCGCTGACCCCCTCAAGAAAACCCAGCAGTGGTACATCGACGGCAACTACAACTCGCCGCAGACCTGGGAAGCGCTTTTTACCCTGGAGAGGGAAATTTTCACCGATTTCGCCGTTTCCCTCGGCGCCAGCTACAGAAGGTACACAGATTTCGAGACGAGCCGGTGGTATTATCCGGCCACGGGCAAGTACCTCGGCGCCGATGATTACGAACAAGCCGGGACCGTTCCCTCGACAGCGGGCACGAACAGCACCCTCGACGCCGAGGGCAAGCCCTACTACCTGCTCAAGTCCGGAATCGCCTACACCGACCAGCGCTACCTCTTGAACCGGCCGGATTACTACACCCAGCACATAGGCGTCGACCTGACCTTCAACAAGCGGCTGTCGAACAAGTGGATGCTCTACGGCACGGCCACCTACCAGACCCAGTCCCAGCACTTCGGCGCCAACGGCTACGGCGACGGTTGGGACCTGACCAACGGCTGGATCTTCGACGGCGGGCTGTACGCCCCCTGGGCCGGCGGCGCGAGCGGCAAGCCCAGCCAGTACAACTTCTCCACTTGGATGTTCAAGCTGAGCGGCATGTACCAGCTCCCCCTGGACATCAACGTCTCCTTCGTCTTCAACACCCGCGAGGGCTTCCCCGTCGGCCGCTACTTCACCCTGCAGAACACGGCCTGGCCGAACTCCAACAACCGGTCGGTCTCCGTCTGGATGGAGGATTTCGGCGATTACAAGCTGCCCACCTACTACAACCTGGACCTGAGAATCGAAAAACTCATCAAGGCGGGCGACTACGGCCGGATCTATTTCATGATCGACGGCATGAACATGCTGAACAGCAACACCGTCATCCGCCGGTACCAGAACGAGCTCGGCACGTACAACGTCTCCACCGGCGCCTTCACCCCCTACGCCCTGAACAACAAAGCTGCTGAGATCCAGAACCCCAGGATCTTCCGCCTGGGCATCCGGTTCACGTTCTAAGCGCGCCGCTCCAAGCAGAAGCACGAAAGCCCCTTCCGGCCCGGCCGGAAGGGGCTTTTTTTTACTTCAGGAGGAGGTGGCAGATGCCTGCGACCTTCTTGAGCTCGAGGACGAAGGCCACGCCGGTCCCGGGCTTGTCGAGCTCGCCGGCCTTGACGATGGCCTCGAGCACTTTTCCGGACCTGGACCGGGGGACGGCGGTCAGGATGATCTCCTTCTCGGGCTCGATGGGGATGCCGAGCATGGTCTTGGTGTCGTGGACCCCGGTCCCGCGTCCGAAGAGGATCGTCCCGCCATCGGCCCCGGCGCCCTTGGATGCCGCGAGTATGCGCTCCGATGCCCCCTTCTTGACGACGGTCACGATCAGGTCGAACGGAATTTTCGGTGTTTTCATGGCGTGTTCCCCTTTTTGCCCGAATAGACAAGCCCCAGGGCCATGACCGACAGGATGGGCGCCAGGGCCACCAGGGCGATGAGTCCCAGTCCGTCCAGGACGGGATGCCGGTGCTCCAGGGCCTCGGCCGCGCCGACCGCCAAGGCCATGACGAAGGTCACGGTCATCGGGCCGGTGGCCACGCCCCCGGAGTCGAAGGCGATCGAGACGAACGTTTTATTGGAAAAAGGCAGGAGGGCCAGCGCCGCCGCATAGCCCGGGATGATGAACCAGTAGAGCGACAGTCCGGTCAGGATGCGGAGCATGCCCAGGGCGACGAAGAACGCCACGCCGAGCGACAGGCTGAGGACGATGAGCCGGGCCCGTATGGCCCCGGTCGAGGCGTTCTCGACCTCGCGCCCCAGGATGCGCACCGCGGGCTCGGCGGCCGTGGCCGCGAACCCGAGGAGAAAACCGAAGGGGACGAGGAC
>Ga0194112_10010419_pt1 | contig 11664 bp, 13 predicted proteins | sample TA2MahC400mmetaG_FD_146191 | JGI IMG/M metagenome (GOLD analysis project Ga0194112, IMG submission 146191) | Freshwater microbial communities from Lake Tanganyika, Tanzania - TA2015016 Mahale Deep Cast 400m | ecosystem: Environmental > Aquatic > Freshwater > Lake | place: Tanzania: Lake...
TACGCGCGACTTCAGGCAAGCCGGCCCGTGACCCCGGAACCACCCGGAAGGAGATATCACCATGAAAATGAAAGACCTGATCCTCGTGGCCCTCGTTTGCGCGAACGTGACGCTGGCGGCCGTGGCGCTGGCGCTTTACGCGGGCGGGTCGGAACCTGCCGCCGTGGCGGCCACCGAGTCGCGCTCCGGCGACTACGTCATGGTAACCGGCCCCCTGTCGAGCACCCGCGAGGGCGTCCTCGTCATAGACGTCATCGCGAAGCGGGCGAACCTGTACATGCCGAAGGCGGCCGCGGGCGCCAGCCCGGGGTCCCTGTGGGACCTCGCCAGCACCCGCGACCTGGCCAAGGACTTCGCCGGCGCGCCGAAGTAGCGGTCGCCGGGCATGACTGCCGACGGCAAGAGGACTTCGCGCGGCCGGTCTCTGCATCCGCCGCGCGGCGCGCGCCTTGGTTACAGCGCCGCATGAGGGCTTTGCGCGGCGGGGCTTCTGACCCGCCGCGCACGCGCGGCGGCGGCGAGACAGAGCCGCGACCGTCAGCGAGCGGTGTTGTTGACTTGCGCACGACACGGCCACGGCGCCGCTCCCTGACGGCCGCGGCTCTGATAAGAAGCCGCTCTCGGCCGTGCGCGCCTTGGGTCCGCCGGGGGAGCCGGAGCATCCGTGGAAACCGTTCTGGCGGAAGAGTGTGCGCGCCGCGTGGAGGCAGGCCGGCGCCTGGGGCGCGACGACGCCCTCGCGCTTCTCGCGCAGGCCGAGGGCGACCCGTGGCCGCTCCTGGCGGCCGCCGACCGCATCCGCCGCCGCTTCCGCGGGCGCACCGTCTACCTGTGCAGCATCGTAGCGGTGAAACTGGGCCGCTGTGGCGAGGACTGCCGCTGGTGCGCCCAGAGCGCGCACTGGCCGACGGGCCTTGAGCCGCACGGCCTGCTTCCGACGGAGCAACTCGTGCGGGCGGCGGAGTCGGCTGCGGCAGCGAGGGCGCGCAACTTCTGCCTCGTCTCAAGCGGCGCGAGCCTCTCTCCGGGCGAGTTCGACGCCGTCCTTGCCGCCGGCCGCGAAATCCGCCGCCGCACCGGCCTCCAGATGTGCGCAAGCCTGGGTGCGCTGGCGCCCGGCGCCGCCCGCCGCCTCGCCGGGGCGGGCTTCGTCCGCTATAATCACAACCTGGAGACGTCGCCGCGCCACTTCCCCAGCGTTTGTACAACACACACATATGAAGATCGCTTGCGCTCGGCCCGCGCCGTGCTGGAGGCCGGGCTGGAGCTCTGCTCGGGCGGCCTCTTCGGCACGGGCGAGACCGACGAAGACCGCGCGGACCTTGCGCTTGCCGTCCGCGGCCTGGGGGCGCACGTCGTGCCGCTGAACTTTCTGCATCCCATCCCGGGGACGCCGCTGGCCGGGGCGCCGCCGCTTGCGCCGCTGAAGATCCTGTCGATTATCGCCGTCTTCCGCCTGCTGATGCCCGACCGCGTCATCAAGGTGGCGGGCGGCCGCGGGCGCAACCTGCGGGACCTCCAGGGCCTGATGTTCATGGCGGGGGCCGACTCGTGCATCATCGGCAACTACCTGACCACCGCCGGCCGGCCCCCGCAGGAAGACCTGGCGATGATCCGCGACCTCGGCCTCCAGCCGGCGGCCCCGGAGAACCCCGAGCGGGCCGCGGCAGGGGCCCCTTCCGGTGCCGACCATGCCTGAAGGGCAGGGCATCGTGGTTACGGGCCTCGGCCTGGTCCTGCCGCACGGGCCGGGCCTGGCCGCCGCCGATGCCGTTTTCGCGGGCCGCAGCGCCGTAGCCCTTCTGCCCGACGTGCCGGGCATCCCCGACGCCGCCGGCGCTGCCGTGCGCGGCTTCGCGCCGCCCCCGTATGCGGCCCGCGAGGACCGCGCAGTGCAGTTCGCCCTCGCTGCCGCCGAGGAAGCCTGGGCTGCGGCCGGCCTCGCGCATGCGGGCATCGCGCGCGAGCGCATCGCCGCCGCTGTCAGCCTGAGCAAGGGATGCGTGCCGGCGATTGCGGACCTTGCGGCCCGCGGCGGCTGGAACGGCGAGGCCGGATGGCTTCGCGGCTCGCCGGATGCCGCGGCCCGCGCGGTTGCCGCGCGCCTCGGCCTGAGCGGACCGACGCTTGTCCCGGTCACGGCGTGCGCGTCCGGCGGCCACGCGCTCATATGGGGCGCGGCCCTTGTTGCTCGCGGCCGGGCGGACGCGGCCGTCGTGGGCGCAGCCGAGGCGTCGCTGCATCCGCTGGTCATCGGCTCGTACCGGCGGATGGGCGTGCTGGCCGATGCCGGGGCGGACCCGGCGGCGTCGGTGCGGCCGTTTTCGGCCACGCGGCGCGGCTTCGCCATCGGCGAGGGTGCGGGCATCCTTGTTCTTGAGTCCGAGGCGTCGGCTGCGCGGCGGGGCGCGCCCGTCCTGGCCCGCCTCGCAGGCTGGGCCGCCGGCGCTCATGGCGCCGGACTGGCCGAGATGGAACCCGGCGGCGAGGCGATCGAACGCATCATGGCGGCGGCCCTGGCTCGCGCCGGAGTTGCACCCGAACAAGTCGACTACGTCAACGCCCACGGGACCGCCACCGTCGGAAACGATGTTGTCGAGGCCGGGGCCATCCGCCGCGCCCTGGGCCGCGCGGCCGACCGCGCCAGCGTGTCGTCAACTAAGGGCGCGCACGGGCACCTGCTTGGCGCGGCTGCGGCGGCCGAGTTGGTCATCACCGTCCTGGCGATGCAACGGGGCCTTGTGCCGCCCACGGCAAACCTGACGGACCCCGACCCGGCGGTGGACCTGGACTGTACGCCGCTCGTGCCCCGACGGCGGCCCATCGGCTGCGCGATGAAGGTCGCCGGCGGCTTCGGCGGCCAGATGCTCGCGGTCGTGCTGGCCGCGCCGGGTGCAAGGTAAAGCACCTGATCGCGCGGCGGGTCTCCTGACCCGCTGCTGACATGCCCAAGCCGCAGGAGACTACTTGAGGTCGGGTCGCGGCAGGTCCTTCAACTGCTCGGCCAGGTTCTCGTAGGTGAGTTCCGCCTGGAGGGCCTCAAGCCGCCGGGCGGACTGGTCCGCCTCGGCGTGGAACTTGCGGTAGTTGACGAGCAGTTCGGTCACCGCGCCGGCCTTCTCGAAGCGGTCGGCGTGCTGGAGCCATTCGCGCTGGGCCCAGCGCCAGGCGCGGACGGCCTGGGCGAGGAGTTGCTGCCCCTCGGCGAACTGGCGGCGGGCGTCGGCCTCGCGGCCGCCGCGGCGGGCCTCGGCGCTTGCCGCAAGCGCGTCGTGCATGTCCTGCGTCAGTTCCGTCGCGTAGAACGACAGGGCGTGGCACGCCTGGCTGTACGCGACCACCGGTGCGAGGCCCCGCCCCCCCAGCGTGCCGTAGCGGTCGTGGGCCTTGCGTGCGCGGTCGAACCACTCGTAGGCGATGAGGAAGGCGCTGCGGCCCTCGTCCTCCTCGACGCGGCGGCGGTAGTAGGCGGCCTCCTGCGACCGGCCGATCTTGTCCATGTACCCGCGGCCCATCTCCATCATTATCTCGGCGCTGTGCGGGTTGCGCCGGTAGCCCTCGCGCAGGAACCTGATGCCCAGGCGTATCCACTGGTACTTGCGCTCCGGCGACTGCCACTGGACGGTGATGTTCCAGAGCATGTTCCAGTAATGATACGCCCATACCTGCGGATAGTCGCCCTGGAGCATGGCGATCTTGGTGTAGCGGTCCAGCAGGTCGAAGTGGACCTTCTTCTGCTTCTCCTCCTCGGCCCTGATCCACAGCCACACGACGTACGGGCCGCGGAAGCCTCCCAGGATAAGCGTGGCGGCCTCCGCCGGCATGTCGCCCAGTTCCAGCCGCGAAGCGCCGGGCACGAGGCTGGAGCGATCGCCCGCCGCCGCGTCGAAGCCGAACTGCGACACCAGCGCCAGCCGCCGCCCAGGCGGCTCGCGGCGCCCCAGCAGCGCCTGCCGCCGCGGCTCCACCACGTGCCCCCGGAGCGGGTGCACGGCGGCCGCCGCGAGAACAAGGACCACGAGCGCGTACAGGATGGTGCGCGGCCAGTCGGCGGCAGGGCGCCCGCCGGCGGGCAGGGGGGCCTCGGACCGGATGGCCCCGGGCGGGAGGGCGCCGGGCGGGGCCTCGGGCGGCAGCGCCGCGGGCCGGGGTTGCTCCCTCATGCCGCCACCTCCCGCCGCTTCAGCAGCCACGCGCCCACCAGCACCAGGACCACCGAGCCGGCAGCCGTCCAGGCGGCGGCCTGGCCCAGGTCCGCCAGCGGCAGCACCTGGCCCATGCTGAGGCTCTCATCGGGCACCAGGACACGCAGGTCCGGCAGCGGAACGACCACGTACTGCGCCACCCATCGCCACCCGTCCCACGCCAGCCGGTCACAGGCGAACTGCGCCAGGCGCCGGGCCGCCGGGCCGAGCGGCGTCGAACCCAGAATAAAGCCCCGGCACATGCCCAGCACAAAAAACGTAATCGTGGCCAGGATGCTCACGAACCACGACAGCCGCGCGCTCATCACCGTGCCGATGGCCACCAGGACGGTCCCGAAGAGCCACACCATCGCCGCGCCGCGCGCAAAGTTCAGCACGTGCGGCCCGCCGTCCAGCCGCAGGCGCACGCTATCCGGCACGAGGCCGAAGTAGTCCTCGTCCGTCAGGCACTCCAGGCGCACCTGGAGCGGCCCGCCGCGCCAGAACTCGCGGTCCAGGTACAGGATCGTCGAGTGGTGGCTCTCCGGGTGGAACAGGAGCGTCCGCTCCTGGCCGTCGGACCGGATGAACGTCAGCCGCGCATCGGGCTGCACCGTAGGCGGCGCCCAGGCGTCCAGAGAGAAGCCCACCTCGAACGCCGGGTCGGCCGACCCCAGCCGCCCGGGCCTTACGTCGTCGAACCGGAAGAGGGCCGTCTGCCGCGGAGCGATTGAGCGGCCGGCCAACAGCACCCGCCGCCGCATCTCGCCGGGGTTGACGGCCGGCGCCGCCTCCACGAGGCGCTCCTGTCCGCCCGGCCCGACGATGCGAAGGCTGCCCCCGCGGGCGCCCACGAGCATGCCGGAAGATGCGGCCAGAACGTGAAGCACCAGGTCGCCCCCGGCGGGCACGTTCAACGCGCCCTTGACGGGGGGCGCGTCGGCGGCAAGCACCGTCACCTCCAGAACGCCGGAGGCGGACAGGTCGAAAAAGTCCTGATACACGGGCTCGCGCGGGTCGGTCGGGATGCGGCCGATATCCCGGCCGGCCGGCAGCAGCGCGGCGAGGACCTGCACGGGGGCGTCGGCGGGCTTCTCGTCCGGCGCCGCCTGCTGCGGCGATTCCGTCGAAGGCTTGGCCGCGCAGGGCGCGCGTTCCACCAGCAGCGACGCCGTCACGCGGCACGGCCCGGAGGCCGACCATTCCCGCACCGGCGCGGCCGCCAGGGACCACGACAGACGCATGCCCGTCTCCGCCAGGACCCACCGCGCATCGGCCGGGCCGCGCCAGTCGGGGCCGTACTCGATGCCGATCTCCGGGCCTTCGTCTGCGGCGTGATACCGGTAAGTCTGGAGCGGTCCGCGGCGGGCGATGGCCTCCACGGCGTTCAGGTCCGCCGGATGGGTGGCCCGCGGCCTGAGTTCGTCCAGGCGCCGGGCCGCCTGGACCTGAATGTCGGCGGCCCGCACGAGGATGTACGCGTAGGCGCCCGCGCCGACGGCTGCAAGCATCGCTGCCAGCAGGAGCGACAGGCCCAGGACCTTGCCGGCCACGATCTCGGCCGCCGTCACGGGCTTCGTGGCCACGGTGTGGGCGACCTTCGACTCCATCTCGGACGGAAGGGCGTACGTGGCAAAGAAGAGGCCCACCAGGACGGCCATGACGGTCATCACCAGCAGGCTCGTCCCGACGGCCGCAGGAATGCCGTCGAAAACCGCGTCGAACCGCGGCGAGGAGACGTCCGCCGCCACCAGGATGGCGATCGCGGGCGCAGCGAGCACCCACAGGCGCATGCGCAGCCCCTGCCGGAGGGTCACAATCGCGAGCGCCCGGATTCGCGGCCAGGGCCACCGGGAGCGGGGGCGGACAATAGATTCAGAGTTGTTGGTGTGTCTATCCATCGCCGTCGGCCGGGGCAGGGGGGGGCGCGGCGGCCCGCCCGCCGCCCGCCGCCGGGCCGCTCCGCCGCGCGGCGCCCTCCGCCCGCACGACCCGCAGAAACAGGTCCTCCAGCGTCGTCGTCGGGTGCGCGGCCGAAAGAACCGTGGCCCCGGCCTGCCGGACGCAGGCCAGCAGGGCGTCCCGCGCCTGCGGCGTGACGCCCGACGCCTGGAGTTGGAACACGTCGCGGATCATCAGCAGGTCCTTCACGCGGCCGAGTTCCCTCAGACGGCCCCGGTCGAGGATGCCGATGCGGTCGCACACGTCCTGCACGTCGGCCAGCAGGTGCGACGACAGAAGGAGCGTCTTGCCCCGGGCCTTCAGGCGCAGCAGCAGGTCCTTCATCTCGCGCGTGCCGATGGGGTCGAGGCCAGACGTCGGCTCGTCCAGCAGCAGCAGTTCCGGGTCGTTGACCAGGGCCTGGGCCAGGCCGATGCGCCGGCTCATGCCCTTGGAGTACTCGCGCAGTTGCCGGGCGCGTGCGCGGCGGTCGAGGCCCACCAGGTCCAGCAGTTCGGCGGTGCGGCGGCGGCGCTGCGGACGCCCGAGGCCGAACAGGCGCCCGTAGAAATCGACCGTCTCTTCGCCCGTCAGAAAGCGGTGAAGGTAGGATTCCTCCGGAAGGTACCCGATGCGCTGGTTGACGGCCGGCGTTCCCGGCGGGTGGCCCAGGACGCGCGCCGACCCGGCCGTCGGAAAAATCAGGCCCAGCAGGAGTTTAATCGTGGTGCTCTTGCCGGAGCCGTTCGGGCCGAGGAGCCCGAAGATTTCGCCGCGCGCCAGTTCAAGGTCCAGCCCCACCAGGGCGTGGACCTTGGCGCGGCCCCAGAAATCGCGGTAAACCTTCGTCAGCCCCCGCGTTACGATGGGCGGAACGTCGGCCATGGCGGACCCTCAAACGCGCCCGCGGGTCTCCGGCGAAGGCGGCAAGGCCGGAGGGCGGGCGCTCACTGGCCGAGCCGCTGCTTGCGCATCGACTGGCGGATGCTCTTGCGCATCTGGCGGCGGCGGCGCTCGCTCGGCTTCTCGTAGTAACTGTTGCGCTTGATTTCCTTGGTCAGGCCTTCCTTCTCGCACAACTTCTTGAAGCGCTTGAGCATCTGCTCGACCGTCTCGTTGCCCCTGGATCGAATCTTCAGCATGTCGTTCTCCGTCGCTCCTTTCGCCCGGTCGCTGCCGCGACTTTCCCCGGTTTCCAAGTGCCGAACTATATCGTCTCAGCCGCGCAGAGGCAAGGCAATATCCGCTGCGGCGCAAGGCCGCGCTGCGGGCGGTTCGAGCCGCGACTGTAAAGTCGCGGATACGCCTGCGGCTCGATGGCGTCGCTTCGCCACGGCCGGGCAAGCCGGCCGTGCCGCGCATCAGCGTGTCCGCCGCCGTGCCGCGTCCACGGCCGGACAAGCCGGCCGTGCCACATGAGCGCCTTTACCGCCCGGCCCGGAAGGTCCGATAATCAGTACGGCGTCCCGCCCGTTATCGGACGTTCCGGACGGGCAGGAGACGCGCCCGCCCCCGGCCGGATACACTCCCCAGCCGACCCACGGCCAGAGACCCGAGTTCGCCGCGAAGGGGGATGCCCATGCACCTTGTCAACCTGAAGCACGCCTGCGGACACCGGCAGGAGTGGCTCCTGCCGTGCGCCCCGAGGACGGGGCGGCGCTACGGCCTGGCGCTGGCGGCCCACCCGTGCCCGCGATGCACGGCGAGGGCCGACGCCCAGAGGACCGCGGAGGAGATCCTCCAGGAGTACGACCGCACGCTCTGCCGGCGGGGACCGCCCCCGGAGGGCGCCGCCCCGGCCAGGCCGTGGTGGAGGCGGGCCGCGTAGGCGGCGGGCCGGCGGCCGGGCGCAACCCGTACCACCCGTCCGACGCGCGGCGCGCGGCCTGGGACGCCGCCTGCGAAGCCGAGGCGGAGCTCCAGAAGTGGTACAGATTCCGCTCGCGGGCCATCGCCGCCCTGGCCGCGCTGCTGATCCTGGCCGCGCTCCTGAGCATCCTTCTCGTGCGGGGCGCGCTGAATGCGAAATCGCCCCGCGGGGCCCTAACTCCCAACGGCGCCGAGTCCCCCCCCGGCGACCGCTCGGCCCCGCGGGGCATCCCACCGCCCGCCCGACTCGACGAGTCTGAGAGAACCCCGCCGGTCCTGCCGCCGCGACCGCGCGTCCGGCCGGCCAGGCAGGCCGTCGAGAGGGTCCTGGACGTGATCAGACTCGTCGAGTCGGGCGGGCGGGCGGACCCGCCCGACGGCGACGCCGGCCGAAGCATCGGCCCCTACCAGGTACAGCGGGCGTACTGGGCGGACGCCCGCGTTCCGTGGCCATACGAGGCGGTCCGCGCGGAGGACGCCGGTCGGGCCACGGTCCTCGCGTATTGGGCGCGCTGGGCGCCGGAGGCCCTCGCCTCGGGGGACATCGAGGTCCTCGCGCGGGTCCACAACGGGGGGCCGCGCGGGGCGGCGAGGGCTGCCACGGCGGCCTACTGGCGGCGAGTCGAGACCGTGCTGCGGCGGGAGGAGGCCGACCTTGACTAGCCCGGAACAGGTCTTTTCCGAGATCGCCGGCGACGGGCCGTGCGCGCTGATGCTGATGACGCGAAGGGCGTCGGGAGTCCGCGGCCGGTGCGCCATCCTGGGCGACCTCGGGCCGCGCGAGATGGGCGAGATGCTGGGGTGCGGCACGGCTTACTGGGGGGAAATGGTGCGCATGGCCCGGGAGACGCTGAGATCTGCCGACCTCGCGGCGTTCGAGGCGGCCTTCCGCGCGGGCCTGGGGGCCCCGCCGCCGCGGGCTTCCGGCCAGATCGTGTGCCGCGATCCGCCAAGGGGCTGACCTGGCAACCGAGGGCACAGAAGAGGCGCGCCGGGCGGTCCGGCGCGACGGCCGGCGGCGAACGCACAACGGCGCCGCGGGTCGAAGGACGGGCGGGGCGGAATACCCCCGCCGCCCCGCCCCAGGTTATGGAGCGCGGGGCGGAGGCGACTCAGCCATGGCAGAGACGGGCCGTCCGAACGAGTCGGTCGAGGGGCAGTTCTGCCGGGTCGCGGCGCTGTCGATGACGCAGCCCTGGGCGAGCATGGTGGCGCAGGGCGAGAAGTCCATCGAGACGCGGCGGTGGGTGACGCCCTACCGCGGGGCCCTGCTCGTGTGCGCGACCAAGGAGCGGGTCCCGGACTTCCCGGGGCCCTACGGCGTCGCCCTGGCCGTCGTCTGGATGGCGGGATGCCGGCCGATGAGGGCCGAGGACTGGCCGGCGGCATGCTGCACGGAGTACCCCGGCGCGTTTGCCTGGCTTTTCCCCCGCGTGGCCGTGCTCGCGGAGGAGCACCGGTTCGCGGTCCGCGGCCAACTCGGGGTGTTCAGGGTCCAGGTGCCCGCCCCGCACGCGGAGGCGGTCCTGGCGGCGATCCGGCGAGTGGAGGTCGCGTAGCGTGCCACCGACCGCACAGATCGGCGCCCGGGGCCTCGGCCTCGGGGAACACCCGGACTGGCGCTTCTGGCCAGAGAGATCGCGGTTCCCGGTCATCGACGGGGAGAGGTGGTTTCTCTGCACCGACGGGTGCTACTTCGTGAGCGTGGACCGGCCGGGGATGCTCATCCCGCCGGCCGCGCGGTGCGACGCGTGCGGCTGCCCGATCCACCCGGCGGCGTTCGCGGGGACCGGCGGCCGGTCTGCCTGCGCTGCCCACCGGGGTGCCGAGCCGTCGGATGATTGGGACGATTCATTGGACCCCCCGGGGGACGAGGACTGACCGGGGACCTTCAATCAGCGGAACCCAGGCGGCCGGACGAGCCGGCCGCGGGAGCAAAGGAGGATCTGATATGGCGGACGCGCGAGACGAGCAGGTGGAAAAGCGGTCGTCGGAAGGGGAGACGGAGGGCTACGGCCAGACGTTCAACCCGGCCGTGTACGCAGCGGTCGGCGAAAGCAACCTGGTCGCGACCCTGGCGCTTGCGTTTCAAGCCCTCTCGCAGATGGATGACCGGATCACGGACGCGATGGAGGACATCTCGCATCTGCGCAGCGTGCTGAACGGGCATTGCCACCACCCGTCCGGGGAGGTCCTGGTGCCGTTTCTCTCCCTCCAGCAGTCGGCGCAGAATCTCGGGTTTCGCAGACGCTGCATCGACAAAGGGTGGCCCGCGCGCATCCGCGCAGCGACGCAGAAGGCCAAGGAGCGAGATGCGGGGACGCTGAACTGATAACGGTTGCCCGGGCGGAGGGGCCCCAGGCAGACGCGCAGGAAGGAGGAGAGGCCATGGTGCTGACCGTGCAGGAACCGGAGCCGACGCTCTTCGGGCCGGGGGAGACGCTGGAGGCCCAGATGATCGCCTCCGCCGGGACGGCGCGGGCCGTACTGGTGATCGGCGGCCGGAAGGGCCCCGGCGTCCAGTGGATCACCCCGGCGGATGCGCGCCGGGAGGGCCTGGCCGTGGTCGAGGCGACCGAGCGGGAACTCGGCATGCTGCGCGGGGCGGGCTACGCCCTGCCCGTCACCGGAGGGGGGCGGGCCAAGTGACGGACGAAGAGTTGCCCACAGCGGCGGCGCCCGCGGAGGGCGGGCGGCCTGATCCCGAGGATCGGGGACGGGGGGCCGCGCGGGCGGCCCCCCGCGCCGCCGGGGATGGCCGTGGCGCGCCACGGCGCGCCACGGCGCGCCACAAAGCGCCACGGCGCGCCACGGGGCGCCACGGCGCGCCACAAAGCGCCACGGCGCGCCACGGGGCGCCACGGCGCGCCACAAAGCGCCACGGCGCGCCACGGCGCGCCACAGAGCGCCACGGCGCGCCACGGGGGCGCGCGTGGCGCGCGCGCGGCGCCGGACGACGCGCCCGACCCCTCCGGACGCGAAAGGGTGTTCATCATCGTCGAGTGCCACACCGTAGAGGGGGGCTGGTCCGGGGACCTCGCGGCGGGGGCACTCGGGGCGCTGCTGAAACTCCTGTCGTACGCGCGGATTTTCTACTGGAACCGGGGCGGCGTCCCGCTCAGGGACCTGACGGCGGGGTGGCGGGCGAGGCGCGGAATCCGCGAGCCGGACTGGCACGCCATGCTGAAAACCGCCCAAAAAGCGGGCGAAATCGCCCTGCGCAACGGATGGCTCGAAATACTGAACCCGGACTGGCTGAGGAGCCCCACGAGCCGCCTGGACCGGACGAAGGCCGAGCGGATGAGGCGCCTCAGGGCCAGGAAGGGCGGGGGAGGCGTGGCGCGCCGTGGCGCGCCACCGCCCGGGGACGGGGCCGGGGCCGTGGCGCGCCACGGCGCGCCACGTGGCGCCACGGGGGGCCGTGGCGCGCCACATATAGAGGAAGAGGATCAGTTACAGCCAGACGTAGAGGAGGAGGAACAGGAGGAAAAGAAGAGCCGGACGAAGCAGCCACAGCCACAGCCAAAGGAGGAAGCCCCCGCCGGGGACACCGCGGGTCCTCCGGACACCGCGGGCGGGGCCTCCTCAGGCACACCGCCCCGCCGGATCGCGCGCGAGGACCTGACCTGGGACCGCATCCTGGAACTGAGCCTGCAGAACCTGGCCTTCG
>Ga0194112_10010420_pt1 | contig 11663 bp, 8 predicted proteins | sample TA2MahC400mmetaG_FD_146191 | JGI IMG/M metagenome (GOLD analysis project Ga0194112, IMG submission 146191) | Freshwater microbial communities from Lake Tanganyika, Tanzania - TA2015016 Mahale Deep Cast 400m | ecosystem: Environmental > Aquatic > Freshwater > Lake | place: Tanzania: Lake...
TGGCGCTGAGTCCCGTACAGAACCGGATCCGCAAGGCGGCAGCGGGCCTGGCGGAGCGGTTGGGTCTGGCCGGGCCGGAGGAGCTGGCGGGCTATCTACCGAGGCGGCATGAGGACCGAAGGAAGGGATGGCATCCCGCGGAGGGATTGCCAGAGGGTCCGGTGAACTTTCAGGGGACGGTGACGCGGTCGAAACTGAACCGTTGGCGGGGTCGGAGGTGCAGCGTGGAGGTGGATCTGGAGGTGACGGGCGGGCTGGGGGGCCAGGTGAGGCTGATGTTTTACAACCTGCCATTCATGGCGCGGGCTTTCCCGGAGGGCAAAAAGGTGGCGGTGTATGGCAGGGCGGAGGAGAAGAAGGGAATCTTTGTGTTTGCCCATCCGGAGACTGAGACGGTTGAGGAGGGGAAAGAGGAGGGGATTCATCTGGACCGGGTGGTGCCGATTTATCCGCTGACGGAGGGGCTGAGCCAACGGCGGGTGAGGTCGGTGATCTATCATTTCCTGAAGGAGTTTGAACCGGAGGTGGCGGAGGCGTTTCCGGGGATGGAGGGGTTGCCAAGCCGAGCGGAGGCGTGGCGGACTTTCCATTTTCCGAGTTCGTTACAAAAGGTGGAGATGGCCCGGAGGTCCCTGGCCCATGAGGAGTTGCTGGGGATGCAGTTCACCTTGCGGGTGCGGCGAGCGGCACGGGAGGCGATCCGGGTGGAGCGACCGGAGAAGGCACGAGACCTGGTGGAACCGTGGAGGAAGTCACTGCCCTGGCCGATGACGGGGGACCAGGAGAAGGTTTGCGGAGAGATTGATGGTGATCTGGCGTTATTGCGTCCGATGCATCGGCTTTTGCAGGGAGATGTGGGATCCGGAAAGACGCTGGTGGCGGCGCATGCGCTGTTGCGGGGGCTGGAGCACGGGACCCATGTGGCGCTGATGGCTCCGACGACGCTGTTGGTGGAGCAGCATGCGGCCTCGTTGAGGAAGTTGCTGCCCAAGGGGGTGCTGGAGGTGGTGACGTGGACTTCGGACTCCAAGCCGGGGCCGGTGGGGCTATTCCCGAGAATCACGGTGGGGACCCACGCGTTGTTTGCGGAAAAGGCCCGGCTCTCGAGGTTGTCATTGTGCGTGATCGACGAGCAGCAGAGGTTTGGGGTGCGGCAACGGGCGGCGTTTTTGGCGAAAGGGGAAAGACCGGACCTGCTAGTGCTGACGGCCACGCCGATTCCCAGGACCTATGACCTACTGTTGCACGGGGATCTGGATGTCTCGCTGTTGCAGGAGATGCCGCCGGGTCGGGGAGAGGTCAAGACGCACGTCAGGGATGGAACGGCGGTGGAGAAGATTTGGGCGCACCTCAAGGAGCGGGTGGGGGCGGGGGACCGGGTGTATGTGGTAGTGCCGAGGTTGGGGGAGGAGGTGATGGATCCGGCCGACGAGGCGTCGGTGAAGCGGACCCATGAACAGCTTGCGGCGACGATCGGTAAAGCGAAGGTGGCGCTCCTGCATGGAAAGATGAAGGAGGAGGAGAAAATCGGGATTCTGGAAAAGTTTCGAAAGGGGGAAGTCTCGGTCTTAGTGGCAACCACGGTGGTGGAGGTGGGGGTGGATGTGCCCGAGGCCAACTGGATGGTGATCGACCATGCGGATCGGTTAGGGCTTTCCCAGTTGCACCAGTTGCGGGGGAGGATCGGGAGAGGTGGAAGAAACGGAAACTGCGTGTTCATTGAAAGGTCGGGGGGGGCAAGCGCCCAACAAAGGCTGGAGTTTCTAGCGCAAAACCGGGATGGGTTTCGGATTGCCGAGGAGGATTATCGCTTGCGGGGTCCAGGGGATATTTTAGGAGAAGACCAAAGCGGGATTCCGAGGTTTCGGTTCGCGAGGTTGCCGGAGGATCTGCCGTTGTTGCAGACGGCGCAGCAGGAGGCGGTTGGGCTGATGAAAGGGGATTGGAAAAAGTGGAAGGGTCTCAGTGAAGCGGAAGCGAGAGCGAAGAAAGACATAGCGACAAATTAATTTGCAGATGGGAGATGGAAATCGGAGATGGGGAAGCTAGGATTTCGGATGCCCACAGGAGGAGGAAAAAAGTCCAAAACGCTGTTTGAGCAGGCGAAGAGGGTGACGCCCGGGGGCGTGCATTCACCCGTGCGAGCATTCCGGGCGGTCGGGGGAACGCCGGTATTCATGGCTTCAGCGAAGGGGGCGTATCTCAAGGATGCGGACGGAAAGAGTTATGTGGACTATGTCGGTAGTTGGGGGCCGGCCATTTTGGGACACGCGCATCCGGCAGTGACCGCGGCGGTGAGGAAGGCGGCGGGAAGGGGGTTGAGTTTCGGGACCCCGCATGAGGGGGAGGTGGAGCTTTCGCGGTTGATCGGCCGGATGGTGCCGAGCGTGCAGAAGGTGCGGTTCTGCAATAGCGGGACGGAGGCGACCATGTCGTGCCTGCGGTTGGCGCGGGGATTCACGAAGCGGAATGGGATTGTGAAGTTTGCGGGTTGCTACCACGGCCATTCCGATGCGCTGCTGGTGGCGGCGGGTTCGGGCGCGTTGACCTTGGGCCGGCCGGACAGCGCCGGGGTGACGCCGGGAGCGGTGCAGGACACCCATGTGCTTCCCTTCAACGATCTGCCGGCGGCGACGGAATTGTTCCGGAAGCAGGGCCATGAGATTGCGGCAGTGCTCCTGGAGCCGATTCCCGCCAATGCGGGGCTGATTCTGCCCTTGCCTGGGTTTCTGGAAGGGTTGAGGGAGCTGACGCAGAGGCATGGGTCGCTGCTGATCTTCGACGAGGTGATGACGGGTTTTCGGTTGGCGCCGGGCGGGGCGCAGCAGATCCTGAGGATCACGCCGGACCTAAGCGCCTTTGGGAAGGTGATTGGGGGCGGGTTACCGGTGGGGGCGTTTGGAGGCCGAGCGGAGATCCTGGACCATTTGGCGCCGGACGGACCGGTGTACCAAGCGGGGACACTTTCCGGGAACCCGATGGCGATGGCGGCGGGATTGGCCCAGTTAGGGATTTTGGCAAAAGGGGGAGTTTATCAGAAATTAGAAAAGTTCGGGGCCGAACTGGAAGCGGTCATCCGGGAGGAGCTCAAGACGGCGGGCCGAAAAGATCCGCTGGTGCGGATCGGATCGATGTTCTGCCTGTTTTGCCGGACTGAGGGCGGACAGGTTAGGAATTTGGAGGAGGCCCGGAGTTGCGATCGGGATCGGTATGCCAAGCTGTTTCACGGATTGCTGGAGAGGGGGGTGTACTTCCCACCTTCCCAATTTGAGACCTGTTTTCTTTCGGCGGCGCATGGGCCCAAGCAGTTGGAGATTACGCGCAAGGCGCTGCGGGTGGCCCTTCGGCGGACTTGAGACGCGGGCGGGGTCAGGGCAGGGTCAGGTTGTGAACACGGCGCTGGCCGGCTTTTTCGATCTCAAGGGACAGAATCACGAGGAGCTGTTTGCCGGGGTGAAGCAGGCGTGGGAGGTGCTGCCGCGGATCGGGGAATATTTAAAAAAGAATCTAAAAAACGGGTCGAAGGCAAAGCTGATCGGCTCGCCCGTGATCGGGGAGAATGTGTGCTTGGGCGAGGGGACGCTTGTGGAACCCGGGGTTTATATTCGTGGACCGGCCTGGATTGGAAAGAACTGCGAGATCCGGCATGGGGCCTATATCCGGGAAAATGTGGTTGCGGGGGACGGTTGCGTGTTGGGTAACAGCTGTGAATTCAAGAACTGCGTCTTGTTGGGTGGAGCCCATGTTTCTCACTTCAGCTACGTAGGGGACTCGATTGTGGGGCGGGAGGTGAATTTGGGGGCAGGGGTGATTCTTTCCAACTACCGGTTGGATGGGCAGGCCATCAGGGTACGGGTGGCGGGAACGCTCGTGGAGACGGGACTGAGGAAGTTCGGGGCGATGGTGGGCGATAGAGCGTCGGTTGGGTGCAACGCGGTGATCAACCCGGGGAGTTTGATCGCGAAAGGGGCGAAGATCCTACCGGGGACGATTTGGAGCGGAGCGAAGTAACGTAAATCGGCAGGGATTCGGGCGTCAGGTGGGGTGGGTGCAAGCTGGTAGAAATTCAAAGCGTAACGCTGGGAACGAAACCCGCCTGGCGCTTTCTTCCCGTCAGGCGTAGGGGGAACCGACGAAGCTGTGGAAGGGAGCGGTGGTGAAGGAGCGCTCGAGGAGGCCGTCGAAGATGGTGGGGACGGCATCGGCGGTCATGGGATGGAGATCGTGGAGGAGGATGATGGAACCAGGCTGGCTGGCGTTGAGGACGCGCTGGGCGATGGCCGCGCTGCCGGGCTTGCGCCAGTCCTGCGGATCGACAGACCAGTAAGCGACGCCCAAGCCCATCCGCGAGGCGATGATGCCCTGTTCCTTGCGGAAGGCGCCATAGGGGGGGCGGAACCAGACCGGAGTGACGCCGGTATGGCGGACAATGGCGTCTTGGCAACGGGAGAGCTGTTGTTCGACGGCACGGTCGCCCATGGGGGAGAGGCGGGGGTGGGTGTAGGTGTGGTTGGCAACGTCGTGCCCCTCGGCGACGAGACGCTTGGCGAGATCGGGGTAGGCGTCGACCTTGGCCCCGATCAGGAAAAAGGTGGCACGCATATCCCGCTTTTTCAGCTCGTCGAGAACGCGGTCGGTCACGCCCGGCGAGGGGCCGTCGTCAAAAGTCAGGGCGAGCTTGTTTCCGAAGCCCGGGCCGGAGTTGATGAAGGCGGGATTGACCTCGTTCTCGCCCGGTTCGATGACAATGCTGTTTTGGGCGCGGACGGGGACGGCTAGACCGGCACCAGCCGCCATGAGCAGCCGGAGAAAATCGTTCCGCCTCATTGACTTCCTATTTAGCACAACGAGGGGCATTCTCAAGATTCGTTTCCATGAAGATCTGCGACCTGACCCAGATTTATTCCCCCCGGGGTGGCGGGGTGCGCTCTTACCTGGAAGCCAAGCGGCGCTATTTCCGGGATCATACTGACCATGAGCATCTGATGATTGTGCCTGGGGCACGGACGGAGCAAGTGGAGGGGGGTAGGACGCAGTTATGGACGGTGGCTGGACCGCTGGTGAACCGCACATCGAGATACCGCTGGATGCTGGACTTACCGGGCTTGCTGAAGATTTTATATGACCAGCACCCGGAGGTCGTGGAAGCGGGGGACCCTTACCATGCCGCGATGATTTCCCGGAATTGGGCCAACCGGAGGGGGTCGGATTTCTTCATGTTTTACCATTCCCACTTTCCCGACGCGATGTTGCGGACGGTATTGAAGTTTGCGGGCACCTGGGCACGGGGCTGGGTGGAGCGGGTGGCGGGCGATTATCTTCGGAACATGTCCCAAAACAGCCGTGGGGTGTTTGTGGCCAGCCGGCACCTGATGAAAGTGTTATCCGGTTGGTCCCTGAAGGGATTGATCCATCTGCCATTGGGGGTGGACACCACGGTGTTTCAGCCCGAGGGAGAAAAAAGTCGCGAGGAGATCCGGGCGCGGCTTGGGCTGCCCCGGGACCGGCCGGTGTTTCTTTACGTAGGCAGGTTTTCCCCGGACAAGGATACGGCCCTGCTCCTGCGGACCTGGCTAAAGATTGGAGAACGGATGAAAAGCCCGTGGGTCGGAGTGATGGTGGGTGATGGCCAGATGACTGACGCGGTGGAGACGTTTGTCAGGCACAGCCCCAACGTACGAAGGGTGCCTTTTGTGAAAAAAACAGAGGAGCTGGCCGACTGGTACCGGGCGGCGGATCTATTAATCCATCCGGGCCGTTGGGAAACGTTCGGGCTGGTCCTGCTCGAGGCCCAAGGATGTGGACTGCCGGTGGTGGGATTTCGGGGCGGGGCGATGGAAGAGCAGGCGGCCGACCTCAAGGCGTGGTCGAACGAGCCGAGTTCCACCGGTCTGGCCGAAGCGGTGATCAAAAAATCGGCGTGCCTGAAGGAGGGCGACCGGGAGCGCGCGGCAAAATTTGTGGCCGAAGGATTCAGCTGGGAGCGAACTTTTGCGCGGCAGATGGAGGTTTATGAGCGGCGGAGATGATCCGGCGGAAAAGTTCCGGGTGCGGCCTTACCGACCGGAAGACCGGGCGGTGATCCGGAAGATCTGCGCGGACACGGGTTTTCTGGGTCAACCGATTGATCCGGTCTTCGAGGACCGAGAGTTGTTTGCCGATTTCTTGACGGCCCCTTACACCGATGCCGAGCCGGAAAACTGTTTTGTTTTGGAGGGATCCTTTGGGGCAATTGAGGGATACCTGACCGCGTCGAGTGACCGGAAGAAGCGGCGCAGGTATCTGGTAAAAAGCTTTTCCCGTTGGCTGGGGCGGGCGCTCTGGGGGCTGCTCGGGGGCTACGGGTCGGCAAGCCGTCGCTATTTACTTTGGTTGATTTTTCGGGGGAGGAGGGAAACACCCGCAGCGCCGAAAGATGCCGCCCACTTTCATATCAACCTGACTCCGGAGGCCAAGGCCGTGTCGTCCGCCCGGGGTTTAATTGACGCCTTTTTGGTAAAGGCGGCCCGGGACGGGGTGCGGTGTGTATATGGTCAGGTCGTAACCCGGGGGGACCGAAGGGGGGAGCGGACGTTTGCAAGGTACGGGTTCCGGGTCACCGACCGCAAGAGAGTGACAAAATTTCAGTCTCACTCCAAAGAGGAGGTGGCCCTGTGCACGGTGGTAAAGGATTTGGCGGAGTCGCCGCGGCTCTACGGGAAGGATCTGCAGCGGGAGGGCGGGCGGAGGTACGGGCGCATTGAGAAAAAGTTACTGCTTTCCCTGCACGACTTTCACCCTGGAACCCGGGACCGGATCGCCGACCAGCTGCAGTTTTGCCTGAAACAATGTCCCGGCCATGCTTCGATCCTGGTAATACCAGAATATCACCATGGCCCTGGAATCGAGACCTGTGCGAAAAGCCTGAAAAGCCTGGCTAGTTGGCAGAGCATGGGCCACGACTTGGCGATTCACGGGTATTTTCATGACCGCCGGGGCTTGCCCGAAAGTTCCTGGTTTTGGACCCAGTTTTACACCCAACAGGAGGCGGAGTTTTTTCGGCTCGATCCGGCAGAAACGGAGGCAAGGATCGATCGGGCCTTGGCAATCTGGCGGCGGCAGGGCTGGGCGGCGAAGGGATTTATAGCGCCTGGCTGGCTACATGAGCGCAGTGCCGAAAGGATCCTGCGAAGGAAGGGATTGGCCTATACCTGCCGGCTTACCGAGGTACTCCATTTAGCGGATGGGCGAAGAGACTTGGCGTGGGCGGGCACTTACAGCCTTCGGTCCCCGTGGAGAAGGGCCCTTGCGAGGCGCTGGCAGCCGATTTGGAAGGCGGTCTGGGGAGCACGGGATTTGGTGCGATTGAGTCTGCATCCGGCAGACCTGGAGACGGGCTTTGCGAGGGATCAGGTGGGAAGCCTGCTCGGAGAGTTGTCGGCGCGGGGATATCGGTCAGTCTCATACGCCGAGCATGTCCAAGTGTGACCTTCACCTCCATTCCCGGTATTCCAACCGGCCGTCGGAATGGATTTTGCGCAAGGCGGGGCTGCCAGACAGTCTCTCCAAGCCAAGCCAACTCTACGAGTCCTTGCGGAAGCGCGGTCACGACTTCGTCACGATCACGGATCACAACACGCTGGGAGCGGCCCGTGAGTTAAAGGGCCGGGAGGGCTTCATCCCCGGGCTGGAAATCACAACCTATTTCCCGGAAGACCGGTGCAAGGTTCATTTGCTGGCGTGGCAGGTGGACGAAAGCCAATTTGTTGAGATAGAAAAACTCCGTCCCAATTTGATCGAGTTAGGCGCGTTTTTGCGAAAAGAGGGAATTGTGCACGCGGTGGCGCACCCGTTGATCAGCGTGGATGGGCGGATGACGGCAGACCACTTCGAAAAGCTGATCCTGCTCTTTTCGGTGTTTGAGACGATCAACGGATTGAGGTCGCCTCTGGCGGAGGAGGTGGTGCGGGCGTGTCTGGACGCACTGACCCCCGAGACGATCCGGGCCTTGGCGGAGAAACACCGCTTGGATCCGGTGGGTCGGGAGCCTTGGAAAAAAGGGCGAGTGGGCGGTTCGAACGACCATTGTGGGCTGTATGCGGGGCAGGTGTGGACGGAGGTGGCGGGGGCCAAGGACGCAGTTTCCTTCCTGCGCGGGGTGACGGAAGGAAAAGGAACGGCGCACGGAACAGGTGGTGATCCGGCCCGGTTCGTGAACGGGCTTTTTCACATCCTGTTTGAGTTTGTGCGGGAGAAAGTGGGGCAGCGGGCGCCCCGCGGATCGGCATTGTTATTGCGGATCGTGAACCGGTTTTTGGCCGGGGAGAATCCGGTGGAGGTCAGCTTCCTCGACAAGGCGAGGTATGCAGTGGAGATGGTCACGAGTGGGCGGATTTTTGAATTTTGGAAGGCCCCGGAGGGGGGCTTGAGCAAGGAGCTGGCGAATTATCTGGGAAATCCGGAAACCCGCAAAGTGTTACAAAGGGTTTTAGAGGAAGAGAAAAAGCCGGAACGGAGGAGTTTTCGGTTGGCATCCAAGGTGATCAACGACGTGGGATTCCGGATCGTGACCCGCTTCCTCGACCGGGTTAGCAAGGGGGACGTTCTGGCCGGTCTGGAGCCTTTGGCCGGGGTGATCCCGCTGGGGCTGGCGACGGCACCGTACCTTTACTCGTTCCATGCTTTGCGGGTGAACCGGGAATTGTGGGGCGAGGTGGCTGAGCGGTTGACGGGCCGGCGCCCGCCGGAGTTGAAGAACCCGCGGAAAGGCTGGTGCACGGATACGCTGGAGGATGTGAACGGGGTGGCGCGAACTATCCGGACCATGGCGGCTGTGGGCCGCCGGCAGGGGGCGGACCTGACGATTTTGACGAGCCGACCAGACCTGAAGCCGGAAGAGGGGGTGATCAATTTTTCCCCAGTGGGAGTGTTCATGATCCCCGAATATGAATTACAGCGGCTGAGTTTTCCGCCGATTCTTGAATTTTTGGATCATGTGGTCCGCCATGGGTACACGGAGTTGATTTTAAGCACCCCTGGGCCAATGGGGTTGACGGGGCTTTTGGCCGCGAAGCTTCTGGGCCTGCGGGTGAGCGCGATTTACCATACGGACTTTCCCCAGTACGCCCGGTTTCTCAGCGAGGATGATCCGATGGTGGAGGGAATGGCCTGGAATTATATGCACTGGTTCTACAGTCAACTGGACCGCGTCTATGTGAATTCCCAAAAATACCTAGACCGGTGGGTGGAAAAGGGGTTACCGCGGGAAAAGCTGGCCATCCTGCCGCGGGGACTGGAGACCGAGGTGTTTGACCTGCGGCACCGTCATCCGGAATTCTGGAAAAAGCGGGGAGCGCGGGGAAAGGTTGTGCTCTATGTGGGAAGGATTTCCAAGGAAAAGGAGCTGAACTTTCTAGCCCAGGTGGCCGACCGGATGAAGGGGGACGCCTCGGTCAGCTTTGCCTTTGTAGGGGACGGTCCTTTTCTTCCGGAGCTCAAGGCGAAGTTACCGCAAGCCCTTTTCACCGGTCCGCTGCACGACAGAGAATTGTCCGAAGCATACGCTTCGGCCGATCTTTTTGTATTTCCCAGCACCACTGACACCTATGGAAATGTGGTGATTGAGGCGATGGCTTCGGGCTTGCCGGTGTTGGTCTCGGACCAGGGGGGACCGTGCGAGTTGCTGCGGGATCCAGCGGATGGCCAGGTGATCTCAGGCGGGGTTGGGGAATGGGAGGGGGCGATCCGGAAGGTACTGAGAAATGAAGCTGGGGATGAGGGCAGGGCCCAACGGCGGGAAAGAACCGTGGAAGGGCGAAAGTGGGAAGAAGCCTTTGCCAAGTTCTGGGGCAACGGCCTTTTGTGAATAACCCGCTTGGCAAATGATTTGACCCGACTTGATTTTACTTATTTTATCTTCAGATGGCAGAAGGCCTACCTTTACCACCCAGCGTCCCAAGGCCACCTGGGGCGCCTCCTCTGCCTGCGATTCCAAAACCACCCGGACCGCCCGGATTGCCTTCTGGAAACAAGCCGCCCGGGTCTCCGGCTCCAGTCCCACCGCTGCCCGGGGTTAAGAAAGAAACGGTGCGGTTAGCAGCGCCACCAAAGCCGCCCAGTCCCCCAACCGCACCTCCGCCTGGTCTTAAAAAGGAGACGATGAAGCTGGCACCGCCTCCCAAGCCAGTGGTGCCGGGTGCCCCGGCATTACCGAAACCTCCGGTTCCGGCGATCCCCGGAATCCCTGCCGCGCCCAAGCCAGCCGCTCCCCCCGTGCCTGGGAACGGGGGTACGCCAGCGATGCCGACAATTCCCGGTATGGCCAAGCCACCCGCCGATTTGCGCAAGGAGACCATGCGAATTTCCCTGCCACCCCGACCGGCAGGGACCGGGGCGAAACCACCCGGGGCGGGGGCCACCGTCGCATTGCCAGCTGTGGCCAAGTCCCCGATGCCTGCAGTCGGAGCCGCCGGCACGAAGCCGAGCACTCCAGGTGTTGTCGCCGGCAGAGCACCGGGAGCACCGGCCACGGTGTCCGGTGGAGCCAAACCGGCGATGGCCAACCCAGCGGCGGTGCGCACGGTCGTTGATACGGACGGAGCCGGCACCGCTTTGGCAATCGCGGCTTTGTTGGCTTCTCTGGTTTCCTTTGGCGTAGTGTTGATGAGTTTTCTGCAGAAATAGGAGGAACCCATGGGACAGGCGACTGTGACTCTCAACCAAGCGAATTTTGAAAAAACGGTGTTGCAGGCCAAGGTACCCGTTTTAGTCGACTTTTGGGCCGAATGGTGCGGCCCTTGCCGAATGATCTCCCCTTTATTAGAACAGATCGCCAACGACCATGCTGGCAAGCTGGTGGTCGGGAAGGTGAATGTTGATCAGGAGCAGGCTCTCGCTTCCAAGTATGGGATTCAATCCATCCCGGCGTTTTTTATTTTTAAAAATGGGCTGGTGGCCGACCAGTTTGTGGGAGCTCAGCACTCCCGGCAGTCAATCGAAGCCAAGCTGGGGCTTTAAGAGTTTTGGATTTGGGATTCCGGAAGACCGGAAAAAGTGACCGCAACGGACCTTGATTAGGCCGAGGCGGCGGTGAAGGTGCAGCGATAGAGGCCGGACACCCGCTCCTCATCCCGCTTAACCTTGGTGCGAAGGACCTTTTCGAACAACTGGCGTTCAAAATCCTTAATCACCGGAAACGCATCAACGCAGTCCTGAATGGCCGAATTAAATTCGGTGATGCGGTGATGGCGGGTGGAGTTCTCGAAGCTGTACTCGGACATGTAACCGTCTTCTTCACGAAGCTGGGCCAAGCCGCGGAAGCGGGCCTCACCCTCCAGTTTTTCGAGCTTATGCTCGTAGCGGGCCGTTTCGGCCTTGTAGATGTTGAGGAGGATTTTCTCCGGGGCAAGGGAGCCAAAGCTTTCCTTCACGGCCTCCAAAATTTGCAGACTAAATTGCAGATAGCGACTGGGGAAGAATTCCTTGGCGCCATCGGTGAGGCGGTAAGCCTTTTCGGGCCGTCCCATGCCTTTGGGGCGCCGCCAGGTATCCAAATAACCGTCCCGTTCGAGGCCAATGCAGTGTTGTTTGATCCCCATGTAGGATAAGCCGACGCGCTGGCAGAGTTCGGTGACCGAGAGACCTTGGCTTCGTTTGATCTCGCGGAGGATCGCGAGTTTGGGATT
>Ga0194112_10010422_pt1 | contig 11663 bp, 6 predicted proteins | sample TA2MahC400mmetaG_FD_146191 | JGI IMG/M metagenome (GOLD analysis project Ga0194112, IMG submission 146191) | Freshwater microbial communities from Lake Tanganyika, Tanzania - TA2015016 Mahale Deep Cast 400m | ecosystem: Environmental > Aquatic > Freshwater > Lake | place: Tanzania: Lake...
GGCTCCACCCGGCGTAGAGGATCAGGGCCAGAGCCAGGCCGAGGCGGGCCGCCCTCGCCCCGAAAGGCCGGCCCTCCTTCCGGCCCGGGCCCCGGACCCCGTCCCCGCCTCCAGCGACGGCCGCGACGAACGCGGCCAGAATCCAGAAGACGAATTGCGTCTCGAAGCTGGCCAGGTAGGAATGGAAGAGCATGTTGACGCCGAGCGAAACGAGTCCGGCCGCGGCGCCGTAAAGGAAAAACCGGTCCCGGCCGAGGCCCGTCCTCCTCCGAAGCCCCCTGGCCGCCTCCCATCCGACCGCCCAGAACACGCCCAGGACGGCGGCCAGCCCGGGAAGGCCCATCTCGGCCCCGGCCTGAAGGAAGTAGTTCTCGGCCGAATCGATCCTTCGCCAGCCTTCGAACCCGGCCGGGTAGGACGTCTTATCCCGCTCGTAGTAATTCGGGAGCTCGACAATATAGCTCCCCACCCCGACTCCGGTCAGGGGATAGCCGCCCATCATCCGGACCGCCTCCCGCCACAGAAAATACCGCTCGGGGGATAGGCCGACGACGCCCCCCCCGGCCGCCCCCCCTCCGAGGGCGCTTTTCATCCTCTCGTGAAGGCGCGAGTCGGAGAGGACGCCGAAAGCGGCCGCCGCGGCCAACAGGCCGATCAACCCGGCCGCCGCCAGGACCGGCCGCCGCTTCCGCCGACGCCCCGTCGTCCCGCCGTCCCCGCCGCCGGCCTCATCCTCCCTCCGGGCGCCGCGCCGGTCGAGGACCGCAAAGAAAAGCCCCGCCAGGGCGGCCGCGCCGAGCCCCAAGACGGCGCTCCGGACCCCGATGAAGGGAAAGACGAGGATCGCGAGGGCGACGGCCGCGAGACAAAGCCGCCGCGGCGGTCCGGCCGAGGCGATGGCCGCGCCGGCGAAAAACGGGACGAGCCCGGAGACGGCCCCTCCGAAGGCGTTCGGGTCCTTGAATGTCGCGTTGATCTGTTTCAGGGCGACCCAGAAGCCGGTATTGCCCAGCGAAGGGTCGAAGGCCGCCTGGACGAGCCCGAAGAAGGCCGCGGCGAGGAGGCTCCCGGCCAGAACGACGGCCGCCTTCCGGCGCGCCTTCCGTTCCTGGAAAAGGGCGACGAAGAAGGCAAAGAGGGCAAATCCGGCGAGATAGCTCAGGGCGGAGAAAATCGTGCTCATTCTCGCCCCGCCCGTCGTTACCCCGTTGACGTTGGCCGTGAGCTCGTAAATCCCGTCCGCCCGCAACGGATAAAAATGGGTCCATTTCCAATAGGCGACGACGGCCGAGACGGCGACCACGGCCGCGGCGAATCTCAAGGGAAAATCAACGGCGCTTCCCGGGATTTCGCCCTCTCTCTCCGGGCCCCGGCCCGAAGCCGCCGCGCCGAGCGCGCCGCGCAGAAACAAACCCAGAAACAAAAAGAGGGCCAGGACGAGGGACGTCGGAGCGTGGGGGGTGTCCTGCTGGACACCGAAGAAGTACGGCCAGTTGTTGACCAGGGGAAACGCGCCCAGAAACGCCGCCCCCCCCAAGGCGGGCTTCCAGGCCGTCAGGCCCGCGACGAGGAGGCCGACCGGAAGAAAAGCCGCCTGGAAGCCGGGGATCAGCGGGACGTATTTCCGGTAGAAGGCGCCGAAGGCCAAGACATAGAGCGCCGACCCCGCGAGATAAAAAAGAGCTCTCCTGGCTTTCACCTTCAAACCGGCCTTCCCGCCGCCTGCATTGTATCGGAATATCGCCGGCCTCTTCAAATCCCCAAGAATCATATCCGCCCACTATTCTCGCCCGGAGGGGATGCCTGACCGTCAGGCAGGCTTTCTCTCTCGACCTTCCTGCGTCGCCTGCAAACGGGAACGGCCGGAACGTGATGAGGGTTTGCCGCCCCGCAGGCGCTCTTCGAGGATCCCGTTTTCGGACGCCGGATTTTCAGAGACCTTCAGCGCCTTCGGAGAAACCGGGAGCGGGTGAAGCGCGGGGAGTGTAGGGGCCGAGGCGCCGAGAAGGAGCGGCGAGGGGCGGTCCATCAAACCCGATCTGGAGTGGAGGCCGTTGCCGGGCGCGGCGGCGACGGAAGTTCGGACGCGCAAAGGCTGTTTGACGGTCCGGCTGCCCCGCCGGGGCCCGCGGTTTGACAGGGGCCGCGGTCTATGATGAAATCGCCTCTCACCGAAATGCAGATCTTCGGCCGTCAGGCCCGCAAATACGTCGCGTTCTTCAGCCTCGTCCTGTCTGACCTCGCCGCCGTCACCCTGTCGTTCTACGTCGCCTACGCCGTCCGGGCCTACGTCCTGACCCGCGTCTTCACCCACGCCTTCATCTGGGGCGTCGACTGGCGCGAGTTCAGCAGCCGCTGGTATGCCCTCGGCCTCTGGGTCGTCGTCTTCGCTTATGAGAAGCTCTATGTCAAGCGCCTTTCCATCTGGGAGGAGACGCGGGTTGTCATCAAGGCCCACACGATCGTCTTCGGCTTCATCGCCGTCTCCTTTTTCGCCCTGAGGAGTTATTTCCCCTTCTCCCGCCTCATCTTGACCATGGCCTGGCTGCTCGGTATCGCCTTTCTTCCGGCCTTCCGCTACGGAACGAAACGCCTCCTTATCCTCTCCGGCCTCTGGCGCAAGAGAATCGTCGTCATCGGGTCCTCGGAGGCGGCCGCGGAGGTCATCGCGGCCATCCGGTCGACGCGGACCATGGGCTACCGGACGGTCGGCTGCCTGACCGACGACCGGACCAGGATCGGCGAGTCCATCGCCGGGGTTCCCATCCTCGGCCATTTCGAGGACGTCGAGGACATCCGGGAGCGGACGCCCTTCGAGGACATCGTCGTCACCTTCCCCAACCTTCCCCACGACCGCCTCATAGAGCTGCTCAAGCGCTGGGACGGGGTGGCCGAGACGATCCGCCTCGTCCCCCAGACGGGCGATTTCATCACGGCCGGGGTCGAGATCGAGAACATCGGCAAGATCCTGTCCCTCGTCGCCCGCAAGAACCTCCACAAGCCCTGGAACATCCTCCTCAAGGCGGCCTTCGAGTTCGGCCTGGCCCTCGTCGCCTTCCTCCTCCTTCTCCCCGTGTTCCTCGTCATCGCCGCGGCCGTCAAGCTGACCTCCCCCGGCCCGGCCTTTTTCGTCCAGGAGCGGTTCGGGCGGCGGGGGAGGACGATCGAGATCATCAAGTTCCGGACGATGCACCTCGACGCCGGCCGCCGCCTCGAGGACCATCTCAAGGCGGACCCCGCGGCCCGGGCCGAGTGGGAGACCTACAAGAAGCTCAAGACATTCGACCCCCGGGTGACCCGCGTCGGACGCTTTCTCCGCCGCCACAGCCTGGACGAGCTTCCCCAGATGGTCAACGTCATCCGGGGCGACATGAGCCTCGTCGGCCCCCGGCCTTATCTCCGGGAAGAGCTCCAGGAGCTGAAGCAGGTCAAGTCGATCCTCTTCCAGGTCAAGCCGGGGATCACCGGCCTGTGGCAGACAAGCGGCCGGTCCGACGTCCCCTTCGCCGAGCGGCTGCGGCTCGACGAGCAGTACATCCGCAACTGGTCGCTCTGGACCGACATCGTCATTCTCCTCAAGACCGTCCGGGTGACGCTTCTCGGGCGGGGGGCTTTTTGAGGTCCGGGGCGGCGCGGATGCGGATCGGGATCGACGCCCACGCCGCCGAGGCCGACGGTTCGGGCAACTGCACCTACATCCGGAACCTCGTCTCCGCCCTGACCGCGGGCGACGAGGAAAACCGGTATTTCCTTTATGTCACCGACCTCGCCCACCCCTTTTACCGCGGCTTCGAAGGCCGCCCGAACATCTTCCTCCGCCGTCTCGGAGTGAAGAGCCCCCTGGTCCGGATCCCGCTCCACTTGTCCCGGGCCACCGTCCGCGACGAGGTCGACGTCCTCCACGTCCAGTTCGTCGCCCCGCCCTTCCACCGGGGGGCCCTGGTCGTCACGATCCACGACCTCGGCTTCCTCCGCGTCCCGAAGACCTTTTCCCGGATCTTCGTCTGGAGGTCGAAGGTCCTGGTCGAGAGAGCGGCCCGGCGGGCGGCAAAAATCATCACCGGCTCCATAAGCTCGAAAGAGGACATCATCAAGACCTACGGCCTGGCCGAAGACCGGCTCGAAGTCGTCCCCTGCGGCGTCGAGGCGGCGTTCTTCGAACCGGCCGGTCCCCGGCGGGTCGAAGAGGCCGCCGCCAAATACGGCCTCCGGCGCCCCTACATCCTCTCGGTCTCGCGTCTGAACCCCCGGAAAAACCTCGCCGCCCTGGCCCGGGCCTTTTCCCGGTTCAAAGGCTTCGGGGGCCGGCCCCATTCCCTCGTCATCGCCGGAAAACGGGATTTCGAGGCCGGCAAGACGCTCGCCGCCGTCAAGGCCGCGGGCGGTCCCGACGTCGTCCTCCCCGGCTTCGTCGACGACGAGGATCTCCCCGCCCTCTACCAAGGCGCCGAGATCTTCGTCTATCCGTCCCTGTTCGAGGGGGTCGGGCTTCCCGTGCTCGAAGCCATGGCCTCCGGCCTCCCGGTCGTCACCTCCGCGACAAGCTCGCTTCCGGAGATCGCCGGGGAGGCCGCCCTGACCGTCGATCCCCTCGACGAGGAGGCGCTCGCCGCCGCCCTGGCCCGCCTGGCCGGCGACCCGGCCCTCCGCAAGGATCTGGGGGCGAAAGGCCGGGCGAGGGCGGCGAACTTCTCCTGGGAGGCGGCCGCCCGCCGGACTCTGGAAGTCTACCGGGCCGCCGCTCCCGATGAATCCCCGGTTCGCCTGAGATGATCCGCATGGCCACGCCCTCTCCCTCCGTCCTGCGTCGGATGATCGCGGGGGCCGTCTCCGCCGCGGCATTGCTCGCCGCGGCTTTTTTTCTTTTCCGAAGCCGCCCCCCGGCCTTCCCCGGATCCAACGTCATCCTCGTTTCGATCGACACGCTCCGGGCCGATCACCTCGGCGTCTACGGCCACTTCCGGAAGACTTCGCCCGAAATCGACCTTTTCTCCCGGGAATCCATTCTCTTCGAGAACTGCCAGGCCCAATCGGTCTCGACGCTCGCCTCCCACGCCTCGATCTTGACGTCGCAGCTTCTGTCCCATCACGGGGCCTATTTCACCCGCCGGCTGCGCCTCCCTTCCCATGTCCCGACGATCGCCGCCCTCCTCAAGGAGCGCGGCTACAAGACGGCTTCTTTCAACGACGGCGGTCAGATCGCCCCAGAATTCGGCCTGGACCGCGGTTTCGACCTCTACGAAAACATGGACAAAGACTTCACGATCGACAAGCTCCATTTCGAGAGGATCGTCCGCGCGGCGGAGGCCTGGCTCGAAAGCCGCGGCACGTCGAAGTTTTTTCTCTTCCTCCACACCTATGAAACTCACGCTCCTTACACTCCCCGGCCCGACATCCTGGCCGGGTTCGAGTCCGGATACGCAGGGCCCCTCCCGCCGGAGACGTCCGAGGACCTCATCGACCGGATCAACCGGGGGGAAGTCGAAATCAGCGAGGCCGACAAGGCCCATATCATCGCCACCTATGACGCCGAAATCCGGTCGATGGACGCAAGCTTCGGCGACTTCGTCGCTTCGCTCGAAGCCAAGGGCTTGCTCGACAATACGATCCTCATCTTCACCTCCGACCACGGCGAGGAATTCGGCGAGCACGAGTTGATGGCCACCCATTCCCACGCGCTATTCCGGGAGCAAGTCCATGTCCCCCTGATCGTCCGCCTTCCGGGAGGACGACTCGGCGGTCGGCGGGCGGGAGATCTCGTCCGGAGCATCGACATCGCCCCGACGGTGTTCGCTCTCCTGGGAATCGACCGGCCTCCGTCTTTCGAAGGGGCGAGCCTCGTCCCTCTGATGAGGGGCCGCCCCCTCCCGGCGCCGGTCTTCTCGATCTCCCAGCGCGACATGCTGGAAACCTACCGGAGGGATTTCTGGTCGATCACCGACGGCCGCTGGAAGCTCTACAAGGGCCTGCTCTTCGACCTCGCCGCCGACGCCGGAGAGACTCGCGACGTCTCGGCCTTCCATCCCGATATCAAGGCGCTCTACCGGCGGCGGGCCTTGCGCCTCCTGCCGCCGGAGAACTTGCGGACCGGAATCGAGCCGGTCCGGATGAGCCAAGACCTCAAAAAAAGGCTTGAAGCCTTGGGTTATCTGAAATAAGGTTCAATCCCGCCAGACGACCGTCTTGTTGCCGAGGACGGCCCGACGCCCCGCCGTGTCCTCGGCCACGACCCGGAGGCGAAGGATCCGGGTTCCGTCTCCCGCCGCCCTCGGCCGGTCGATCGTCATCCTCCAGGCCGACCGCTTGAGGCCGGGATACAGGACATAGACCCGCTCGACGTCCGGACGGGTGCCCTCGAAAAATTCCGCCTCGGCCAGAGGCGCGTCCTCCGGACCAACGGCCGCGAAGACGCGGGCGATCCCCCTGTCGGCCAGAGCCCAGCCCTCGATGACCGCCCGGCCTTCGGCCGAAAGATGATCCTCGTCGGGGACGTCGATTCTTCCGAACGGGGGACTCTCGACTTCCCGAAGAACGACCCGGCCCTCTATGAAATGAACGGGCCCGGGGGGGCTTTCCGCTCCGTCCGCCTCGATTTTTATCATCAACGACTTCGGCGACCGGAAATCTTTGCTCACCGGGAAAGAATAGATCCGGTCTCCGGCCTCGAGCCGCGCCCGGCCTAAAAACTCGGCCCCGGCCCGGACTTCGAGCCATGCTTCGACCGCCGCGGGAAAACGGGGGATGAGCCGGAACAGCAGCAGATCCCCCCGGCCAAGGGGCGCGGGAAGGCGGAGCCTCGCTACCCCTCCCCGCATGGCCCGCTTTTGCCCGTCGGGCCACCCCCACCATCGTCCCCGAAGGTCCGCGTAGGGCGCATGGCCGTACATCAAGAAAAAGCCGCGTTTGGGCAGGAACCTCTGCCGCTCCCAGGCCTCGGACCTCTTGATCAAAACCGCCGGACCAATAGCGGCCAGGCCGAAAAGGGCGATGACCATCGGCTTTCGCCAGGAAACGGCGGATTCTTTTGCCGGAAAGCGGGAATTTCTTCCGAGAACGACAAATAAAACCAACGAAGCGGCGGCCCAGAGGACGAACGTTCTCCAATCGCCGAGAAGATATCCCTGGAGGCCGGCCCAGGAGGATCGTCCGGCATAAAGACCGGTCGGATCGAAGAGGAATCCGTGGAGGAGCTTCAGCCCGGCGGAGAAGAGAACGGCATAAAGGAAGTGGAGGGCATGGCGGGACCAAGGCCGCGCCCTGGCCTTTTCCAGCGCCAGGGCCGCCCCGAAGACGAAGAACGGCAGGAAATCCAAGAAACGGCGATGGCCGAACCCGGATCCGGCCGCCCTCTGGAACCAGTTGTCGTAATAGGCGGCGTCGGCGAACCAGAAGACGAAAACCGAGGCCGTCATCGCCAGGACGAGGGCCCGGAACCGTCCGTCGCGCGGCCGCAACAGAACCGCGCCCAGGACTCCGGCCAGGAAGAGGGGATGGACGCTGAACAGGCCGTTTTCAAGATTGAAAAGATTGGACGAGAGATAGGGCAGGTTGGCGAGGCTCATCGCCCGGAAAGGCGAAGCTTCCATGAACCCGAAAGGAAGTGAGGCCCGGGCGGCGGCGGCGACGCTCGTCCGGAAGGGGCTTCCGTGAAGATAGGCGAGGGCCAGGAATTGGGGCGCGGCGCCGAGAAGGAAGGCCGAAGCCGAGGCGGCGGCGTTCGCCGTGATTTTCGCCAAGGAGAGGCTCTTTCGGTTCCGGATATGATCGACGGCCAACAGAACGCCCAGCAGGCCGAAAACGACCAGCCCGAAATTGCGTGTCGAAAAGAGCAGCCCCCCCGCCAGGCCGAAGAGGGCGGCCGATGAGGAGTTTTTCCGATCGCCATGGCGCAAGAACGCCCAACAGAGAAAAGCCGTCAGGAAAAGGGCAAAAGAGTGGGACCAACCGGCAAAGACGACGGCATAAAAAAGCCAGTTCGTCCCGCCGAGAAAAATCAGCGGAACCGCCGCGGCCGTTCCGAGGGAAAAATATCTTCCCAAAATCGCCAGGAGAAGGGTCAAGGCCAGGGCCGTGCTGAGGACGGACGCATAACCGGCATACCACTGATAATACTTCGAATACGGGTCCCGCGGAGGCCCTCCGCCCAAGCCGTCGATGGCCCTCCCGAGAAAGATTAGGGGAGTCATCAGGATCCCCGTCCCGGAATTGAAAAGGGAGAAAGCCCGCCCCGTCGAGGGGTCGAGAAAATAGTTCCCGTTCGCCACCGTCCCGGAAGCGGGCGGAGGAAGAGGATGGTCGAACTGGTTCTTCAGGTCGATGTCCCGATCCCAGACGAGGGAGACGGCATAGGAATAGTAGTGCAGGGCGTCGCTCTGGAGGCCGAGGAAGCCCCGGGCGTAAAGCGCCGACAGCACGGCTAAGATTGCGGCAAAGTAGGCCGCGAGGCGCGCCCTGGAAAGCCGGCCGCCGGTCGTCATCCCGGTTTCCGGGCGACGGCGACGAGGATGTCGCCCCTCAAAAAACGTTTCGCCTTGAGATACGCTCGCCGGCCGAATCGTTTCCCCGGGCCCAGGCCGGCGAGATGCGGCGAGGCGGGCTCGCCGGCGTGAATGAGGTCGAGATACTCGAACCCGTGGAGGCGGCCGAAAAAGGACGTCTTTTCGAGTCTTTTGTGAACCCTTTTGAATATCCGATATGCCCACCTCGATTTGTCGTGGGTGTAGTCGGGATTGAGGACGAGAAGGTTCTTGACGGCCAGGAGGCTGAATCCGGCCCTCTTCAACACCCGGCCGAGCGTTCCCGCGTCAAAATTCGCCAGGTGCTCGCCGGGCGAGAGGGCGGCCCAGCACCGGCCCAGCACCCTCCGGCTAAGGCTGCGGAAATCGGGGGTCGAGACGACGAGAACGCCTCCCGGCTTGAGGATCCGCCGAGCTTCCCGAAGTGTCCTCACGGGCTCCGGCAGATGCTCGACGAGGTCGAGCATCGTGACGAGGTCTCTTCCCGCATCGGGGATGGAGGCGTCCTCGAGGCGCGCGTTCCGGACGTCGGCCCCGACGACTCTCCGGGCGTATTCCGTCCCTCTTTTCGAGATTTCGACGCCGTCGGCTTTCCATCCGGCCTCGGAGGCGGCTTTAACGAAAAACCCCGCGCCGCACCCGACGTCGAGCAGGGTTTTGCCCGGAGCGAAAAAACGGCCGATGAGGCCGAGGAAAGGATGGTAGTGGCGACGAATGAGCTCCGGGTCGTATTCCTCCCGGCTCGCCCCCAGGTTCGCCAGATAGGCGTCGAAAAAATCCCGGCTTTCGTAGCGCTCGAGAAGAACGGCGGCGGGGAACCTCGGCTCGGCGTAGACCAGGCCGCAGTCGCGACACCGGACGAGGCCCGAGCCGAACTTCCGGGCGTAGAACCTCGACCGGCGCCCTCCGCAGACCGGGCACCCTCCGATCACGTCGGCCTCACCTCGCGAATCCGCCTCGCGGATTTCGGCATTCGAAAACGGCCTCCACTCCAGATCGGAAACCTTTCCGCTTGCGCGCTTCCCGATTTGCCTCGGCGCTGCGGAACTGCCCACCCAAGTTTTTTCCTCGGTTCTTGATCTTTGCCCTCATCACCCCTTCATCGTCTTCCCCGCGATGCTCAGACATCCTCGCGGCCCCAAGAGGGGCTTCCCTCGCAACTCGAAGCGCAACGGCGGGGTTTCCTCATCACGTTCCGGCCGTTTTCGAATGACCTGGCCCGCTCGAATCTTCATCTTGTCCTTGCGTGGCGTCCGGCCGTTTGCCGATGCCGGCGAGACGCGAGCCGAAAATGGAAAAGGACAAGAAGCGGGCGTTGTCGCGGGCGCTCCGGCGCGCGGCGAGTCCGCCCGGCCTGAGCCCGGCGAGCGAATAACCCGCCCATCTCAAGAAGAAGCCGCCGACCGAAAAAAGACGGAACAGGGCATATGCCCATGCCCCGCTCTCCTTTCGGACAAACCGGTAGACCATGTCCAGCCAAATCGTGTTGGCCCCCGGGAAGGCCTTGTTCGCGGAAGCCCCGTGATGATGGACGACCCGGGCTTTCGGATGAAAGCGGATCTCGATCCCGGCTTCGCCCATCGCCTTCCCCCAGGCGATATCCTCGCCGTAGAGAAAGAAGGTCTCGTCGAGAAGGCCGGCGCGTTCGAGGACCGCCCGCCTGAACATCAGGCACGCGCCCGAAAGCCATTCGACCCGGGCCGTTATTCCCCTCCTGGCGAACGCGGCCTGATCGAGGAAAATGCTCCTCAGGCCCGGAAAGACCTTGAACGGGAAGAAGAAATAGGCGAACCCGGTCCGGGCCGTGGGGAGAAATCCTCCGGCGCCGGCCTGAAAACGGCCGTCCGGCAGGACGAGAGCCGGCCCGACGGCCCCGACATCCGGATGGGAGTCGAGATACTCGGCGAGCCGGGCGATCGACGTCCCCTCGACGGCCACGTCGGGATTGAGGAGGAGAACGTAATCGGCGCGTCCCTCGTCCCGAATGCGCCTCAAAGCGATGTTCGCCGCGGCCGCGAAGCCCAGGTTTCGCCCCGTCCGGGAAAGCCGCATTTCCGGAAACTTCCGGCTCGCCCCATCCGCGCTTCCGTCCTCCGAGCCGTTGTCGACGACCTCGACTTCGAGCCCGAGGCCCTCCGACGATTCGAAAAGCGGGCCGAGGCATTCCCTGAGCAGCGTTCCGGTGTTGAAATTGACGATGACGACGGCGATCTTAGACATGGGCCCCGGCGACTTCGATGAACAGCCGCTCGTATTCGGAGGCGACCTCCTCCCAGTCGTATCTCTCCCGGACGATCCTCCGGGCCCGTTCCCGGAAGGCCCGGCCTTCCTCCTCATGGGCCAAAACCCACCGCATCTTCTCCCTCAGATCATCCGCGTCCTTGCGGAAATAGAGGGCCGCCTCGGCGCAGACCTCCCGGTTGAAGGGGACGTCGCGGGCGATGACGATCGCCCCCGCCCCCATCGCCTGAAGCAGTCCCGGGTTCGTCCCCCCGACCTCGTTGCCGTGGATGTAGGCGCGGGCATGGCAGAGAAGCTCCCGCAGGACGTCGGGCTCGTAACAAAAACCGGGGAAAAGGATCCGGCTGTCTCCCGTCGACTTCATCTCCTCGGCATACTTCGTCCGGTATCTCGCCCCCCCGACGAGGACGAACCGCTTTTCGGTTTCGAGTTTTTCGAACGCCCGCACGGCCAGGAGCTGGTTGTTCTCCGGCTCGAACCTGGCGATCTGGAGAAAATATCCGCCCGGCTCGAGGCCGAACCGGCCGAGGAGCGAGGGATCGCGGCTCTCGACGATGGGCGCTCCGTAGCTGATATATCGCGTCTCCCGGCCGTAAGCTTGACGATAATGCCGGACGATCTCCCGGGAATCGCTGATCAAGACGATCGGAAGGCGGGCGGCCATCCGTTCCATGAGCCGATAATACCGTCTCCCCGGGCCGCTCCACTTGTCCCGCATCCATTCCAGGCCGTCGGTATGGAGGATGATTTTTCGGCCCGCCGCCGCCGGAAGAGCGACCAGCGGACTGTTGGCCGAGTTAAAGACAAGGAGGGCGTCCATCCCCTCCTTGGCGGCATGAAGGAGAGAAAGGCCGGTGTGGGAGAGCGTTTCGAGGGACCGGACCGGGAGGGCGGGAAGATGGACGA
>Ga0194112_10010425_pt1 | contig 11662 bp, 7 predicted proteins | sample TA2MahC400mmetaG_FD_146191 | JGI IMG/M metagenome (GOLD analysis project Ga0194112, IMG submission 146191) | Freshwater microbial communities from Lake Tanganyika, Tanzania - TA2015016 Mahale Deep Cast 400m | ecosystem: Environmental > Aquatic > Freshwater > Lake | place: Tanzania: Lake...
CAAGCCAAAACGAGTATGATCAAAGGTATGGTCACAACAATGGAGGCGGAGGCGATGTCCCCCCAGGGAAGTTCGTGCAACCCGGGGAACAGGGCGATGGTCACTGGTATGGTCCTCGAGGCGGGTGTAGAGGTAAAAGTGAGCGCAAAAAGGAACTCGTTCCAGGAGAAAATAAATACCAAGATAGCCGTGGTAAATAGCCCCGGCGCGGAAAGAGGGAGCAATATTTTATAAAATGCCTGGAAGGGATGGCAGCCGTCCACCCAGGCCGCCTGGTAGATATCATCCGGTATTTCTTCGAAGAAACTGGTTAGAATCCATACGGAGAGAGGTAAGGAGAAGGTCGTGTAGGTAAGGATTAGCGCCCACCACGTGTCTCTCAGGCCTAGGGCCCGGATGATGATGAACAGGGGGCTAACCGTGGCCACGGGAGGAAACATGGAGACGGAGAGGATAAAGCCCAGGATGATAGTTTTTCCCCTTACCTTCAACTTGGCCAGGCCAAAAGCACATAAAGCGCCCAAAAAAAGAGATAAAAAGGTGGTACAGGAGGCTACCAGGGCACTGTTTAAGATCGCCCTTAAAAAGGCGCGCTCCTGGAAAATGGCCAGGTAGTGGGAAAGGGTGGGTCTCTCGGGGAAAATCGGGGGGAGGGTAGTCAATTCGTAATCAGGTTTAAAACTCGTCAGGATTTGCCAGAGATATGGGTTCAAACAATACATAACCACCAGCATTACGGAAAAATATAGCCCGCCCTTTCTAATCATTTGTTCTCCTGGATCAAGATCTTGATGTAAAAAACGCTGATGCTGGCCACACAAAAAAATACGACTACCGACAGGGTAGAGCCATAGCCAAACTGGAGGGTCTGAAAAAGCACGCGGTAGGCGTAGATCGATAGTGTCTCCGTGGTATTGGCCGGACCCCCTCCCGTAAGCACATAGATTACATCAAAAACTCTGAAGGCATCCAAAGTGCGAAAAATCAGGACCACCAGGATCACCGGCTTCAAAAGCGGCAAGGTGATTTTACGGAACATGGCCCAATTCCCGGCGCCATCCATCTTGGCCGACTGGTAAAGCTCTCGGGGGATGACCTGGAGCCCGGCCATCAGCAGGATGGCCACAAAAGGGGTGGTCTTCCATACATCCACAAATATGGCCACAGGCATAGCCAGAAGAGGGTTCCCCAACCAGTTGACCTTGGCACCCATTAAATAGTTGAGGAGGCCAAAATCTGCATCGAAGATCCATTCCCACATCTTGGCGGAAACCACGGTGGGGATGGCCCAGGGAATGAGGACTAAGGCCCGGATTAACCCTCTGAATTTAAATGGCTTATTCAGGAGTAAGGCAATAGCCAGCCCCAGCAATAATTCCAGCGAAACAGAGCCTGCGGTAAAATAAAAGGTATTCGTCAAGGCATTCCAGAACCGGTCATCCCGCAAAAGGAATAGATAGTTTTCCAACCCGACGAACTTGTCCAGGTCAAAAATTAAAAGGCGACGGTGAAAACTCAAAAAAAAGGCATAGAGGATGGGATAAATTGTGACTAGAAATAATACGATCAAAGCGGGGGCAACAAATTTGGCGCCATTTTCGCGGCCGATCATTTTTCCATTCCGAGGATATGGATAATTTGCCTTTGGGTAGAAGCGAGGGCCTCGGCGGGTTTTTTAATACCCAAAAGGGCCGCGCTAAATTCGGGCTGCATCACCTGGGAGATCATCATGTAATAAGGCGTCACGGGTCTAGGGCGGGCCTTCTCAAAAATACCGTATAGACTTACCAGGAAAGGTTGATTTTTGATCAATTCTTCGTCCTGATACAAAGATTTCCGCGCCGGCTGATAACCGATCGCGAGGGACAGGAATTTTTGGGCGCTGGCAGAGGTGAGAAATCGCAGAAGCTTTTCTGCCTCTTTAGGATGTTTGGTAAAGCGATTAATGCCCAACTGCCATCCACCCAGGGTGGAGGCCGAATCTTTGCCGGGGAAGGAGGGCAGGGGGCAAATCCCGACTTTTCCTTTGACCAGCGAACCATTTTTTTCAAAGAGCTTCCAAGCATAAGGCCAATTGCGCATGAAAAGAGCGCGGCTGTTTCCAAAGATATACCTTGTAGTTTCCTCCATGGCGGTAGTCACCAGCGCGGGGGTAATTTTATATCTGGTTATCATGTCCCGCATAAACTGGAGGGCAAAAACATTTTCCGGGCTGGCGATGGCCACCTGCCCATCTTTTATTATCCTTCCCCCGTTGCCCCAAAAGTATTCCAGGACATTGCATACCAGCCCCTCGTATTGTTTGCCCTGCCAGATATAACCATAAATTCCTTTTTCCCTTGGAGAAATATACTGGGCGATGTGCAGGAGTTCTGGCCAGGTCTTCGGCGGCCCGAAACCGTATTTTTCCAGTAGGTCCTTTCGGTAGTAAATAAGCCCGGCATCAATATACCAGGGGATAGCGTAAATATTGTTGTTAAATTGCACGGCCTGCCGGGGGCCGGGGAAGAATTTCTCTTTTTCCTCTTCCGGCATTAAATGATTTAGGTTCCTCAGCCATCCGGCTCTGGCGAATTCAGGCACCCAGATGACATCCATACTGAAGACATCGAAATCAGAACTTTTACTCTCCAGATTAATAGCATAAAACTGATGTTGCTCATCCGTGGACGCCGGTAGTGTTTCCTCTTTTACCTTGGTCCCCGGATTTTCCTGCTCAAATTTTTCCAATAATTTCTTGATGGGCTCTGGATCGCCGATCTTCCCCTGCTTAAAAACTAAGGTAATATTCCCGTTATCTCTTAAATGGCTATCCTTTTGGGAACAACTAGCGGCAAAAAATAGCAGTAAGAAAAAAATAAATTTCATCTTGCCAGGCTGAGCATTTAAGCAAATATCGTTTTAAAATATTAAAGCAAATTTCAAAGGGAATTCAAAGAGATGTGAGCTGGCCACCCGGGCCTGGAAAGGCTTTTCTCGTTCTCCCCTTGGCGGGATGGGCAAATGAGGCATTGGTTCTTTCCAGGCCCTGGAGCTTCACTTCTACAAGGAAATCTCCCCCTCCCTTCTCTCTGTGAAACTCACAACAAGGAGCGAACGGCGTGCAAGGCTCGGTCGTAATCCGGCTCCTGGGTGATTTCCGGGATGCGCTCTATGTAGCGGATGATGTCTTGCTCGTCAACGATAAATACGGTCCTGGCCAGAAGGTTCAGCTCCTTAATCATCACGCCGTAGGCCAAACCGAAAGAGCGGTCCCGGTAATCGGAAAAGGTTTTCACCTTATCTACACCCGCAGCCGCGCACCAGCGCGCCTGGGCAAAAGGCAAATCCATGCTGATGGTCAGGATGGCTACCTTTTCGGGTAATTTTCCGGCTTCATCATTAAACCTGCGCGTTTCCATATCGCAGACCGGCGTATCCAGGGAGGGGACGGCGCTGATGATTTTGACTTGGCCCTTGAAAGATTGCAAAGTCACAGGTTGTAAGGCGTTGTCCGCCACTTGGAAATCTGGAGCCTTATCCCCGACCTTTAATTCTGGACCGAGCAGAATCAAAGGACTGCCCTTAAAAGTTACCAATCCCGGCCGCTCTTTTTCCACAAGCCCAATCTTACCCATAAATTCCTTTACTTTACCATGGAGTTCGAAAATCTTGCCTTCCGCTGCTTTTTTATAATCCTCAATTTCCGCCACCTTTCCTCGAAGAGCCTGACTTTTAATCTCTAATTCCTCTTTTAGCTTTTTGGTCTCAACCTCGGCCTTTCCCTTCAATTCGGCGAAGCTCTGGGTGGTCTTGTCCTTTAAGGCCGAAACTTCCTTCCCCGCTTTTTCCATGGCCTCTTTCAAGGTCTTGGCGCTTTCGCGCATCATTTTTTCTTTGTCGACCAATTCACTCCGCAGCTTCTTGATCAAGGCGTCTTTTTGGGTGTCCAGCTTCTGTGCCTTCTCTTTGATCTTGGTCATTTCCTTTTTCATTCCGCTGGCTTTTTGGGTGGCCTGTTTAACGGCCCTCTTAACCGCATTCCCAGCATTTTTCACCGCTTTCCTTGCCCCTTTATCTGTTTTCATCCCTTTGCCCTCCTTTCGCCCCGGGATTATTTAAATTCCTAACTCGTTATTCTGTGGTGTAATTTCTTGCTAAAACCTTGCCACAAATGGGATTCTTTTTCAACAAGATTTCCAAATAACCAGGAGGCCTATGAGGTATAGAACGGCGGCCAAGAAGAATACCGCGGTGAATCCCCAAGCCAAAGCGATGATTACGGGGAGTATGGAACCCAGCACGGAGGCGCATCCATTCGCGCACCAGGCCCAGGGAACCAGAAATGGCCTTTGAGAACCAACCCAGCGAATTCCCAAGGGAAAGGGCATGCCCAGCAAAAGGCCGAGAGGGGCAATCAGAAATAGTGTTAGCACTTGTCGCAGGAGGAGCGGCTTCCCCTGGAAGAACGGCAGGACCTGCGGCAAGAAAAGAGAGTAAAGAAACAGGAGGGCGGCAACCGAGGGGAGGATAACCTTCAATCCTCGCCAGAGGCGCGGATCCAGGCGCATGGAAAGCCTGCTTCCCAATCCAGCGAATATGAGTAGGGAAAAAATGACCAGGGAGACTGCATAAAGAGGATGGCCGAGGAAAAGAATGAATCTCTGAATGAGCGAAATCTCCACAAACATAAAGCCGAGGCCCAAGGCGGCGAAGTATACCAGCCAGGGAAACGGGCGTATCCCCGGGGCGCTTGGTTTTTCCTTCGGCCGATTGCCGAAGATTAAAGGGAAAGCGATAAAAAGGATACTCAGAAGCAGGGCTTGGAAAAAAACGATGGGGACAAGGTATCCCCCTTCCACGAGGATTTGCCACTTTTCGCCAGCCAGGCGGTAGATTTCTCCCAAATGGCTCCACCGGAAATAATGATGAAAAAACGGCCGGTCATCCGTGGTGGGGCGCAGGTCGAAAAGGTAGGTGGAATAAAAACCTCTCCCTTCTTTAAGCACTTTTTGCACGCCGGCGAAGTAGAGGGGGGTCCCGAAACGGTTATAAAGGTTGCCCTCTTCCTCGCGCATTCCCGGGTAATATACCAAATCAAAATACAATCGCTGGCAGAAAGACTTAAGGGCATCGATTTCCCCTGATCCGAGGGGAGCCTTTTTTACCAGAAGAGTAAAGGTGCCCCAGGAGCGGAAGGCCAGAAGATGTTGGCTGGGGCGCTTTCCGGCTCGCTCCAGGGCGTCCTTGACGACCGCGACCAGCCGGAGTTCTCCCCGAGGTGGAGGAAGGAGATAGACGCTGATGGAAATGAACCCCTCCGGCTTCAGGACGTACAAATAATCTTGAAAGGCTTCGGTGGTGAATCGGTAATCCTCGTGCAGACTGGAGAGCCCAGTGGCCGAAGCCCCGAAACTTTCCGCCAGGGGTAAGACGATCAGGTCAAAGGGCCGGGGAGACTGGCGCACAAAGCTCCGGCCATCACCCATGACTACCTGCATTTCTGGCCGCGCGTAAATTTTCCCGGAATACTCGAGGTAAGGGCCCTTAAGAAGCTCGACGATTTTCGGGTTGAGCTCTACAGCTATGACTTCTTTCGTATGATGCCGTAGAGCATTGAGGATCTCCAACCCGCCCATAGGCTCGAAGATTAACACCCGCTCAGGTTTGACCATCTGATAAGGGAAAGAAGAAGGGAGATAATCGATGAATTTGAGTTCGTCTCGTTCCCCAGGCTTTCCGCTGAAGCGAGTGATGGGGCTAAGGCGATCCGCATCTACCGTGAGCCCCAACTGGGGCGGAAGGGAATCTAAATACTGGAGACTCAGCCCCGGAGCTGTCCGGGCAGCTGGGCTTTGCAGAACATCGACCCGGGAAAAGGCATTCCAATGAGTCTCCAGCAACTTCGCCCCAGGGAAGAGAAGAGCGGCATTAAGAGCTTTGTATGGGGAGAGACGCAGGTCTAGAAATGAGGGTTGCCAGAAGAGGAGGAGGACCAGGAAACCAGCCCAGGAAAACCTGAAGACGGAAACAAGCTTGATCCCCCAGGCGAAAGCGAGGGAGGCAAGAGCCCCTAAGAGGCCAGAAAAAAGTATAGCCCCCGGTCCACCGAAGATCTCGAAGAGGCCAAGAACGACAAGGCATCCCAAGGCGGCGCCGGTGAGATCGGAGAAATATAATTTCCCAGAAAGGGCGCTCCACCTGGACAGGGCAGCGGAAATAGTCAGGCCGGAGAAAAAAAAGGGAATGGAAAAAACCAGGTAATAAAGGAAAACATATAGAATTTGCCACCTATCCCAAGAAATGCGGGCCAAATCGAAGGGGATGAAATTACTCAAAAGGTAAGCAATCATCGCGCTGCCGGAGAAAAGCCCGGAAGCTTGGATGAGGATGTTAGATGTTTCCCGCCGCCAGAGAGCGGGAAAAGAGGCCAAAAAAGAGCCGCTGGCCCCATATCCCAGGAGGGCCATGCTAACTACCATAAAGGCGAAATGATGCCCCTGGGCCACGGAAAGAAGGCGGGTGAGGGATATTTGCAGAGTCAGGGTTGCCGCAGAGGTAAGGAATATTCCCAGAAAAAAGGGGAAAGGGATCATGGCTCCAAAATTTTTCCTCGTCCCTTGAGCCCTTTTAGTAATCTCGTCACCGCTCAAATTAACTTTTAGCCTGACCCGGGTGAAGGAATAAGAGTAGGTCGCTCCCACCGATTTTCCCCACCCTGGTAGGTGGGGCTCAATGTCTCCCTGCCGAGTGGCGTTAAACCCAAGTGAACTTAGAGCAAAAATGCCAAATGAAGGGGGCAAGTTTCAATAATACCTTGCCTTGGCGAGTCCAATTAGGATTATAATATACGGAAGGGTTCGAGCCAATTGAAAAAATCTTCTGAGAAAAAAATGAACAAGTATGAAACGTTTAACCATACGGCTGACTTAGGGGTGCGAGTTTTCGGCCGGACCTCGGAAGAGGTCTTTGCCAACGCAGCTTATGCTCTCTTCGATTTAATGACCGACCTGAGTAGAGTCGAAGAGAAGCTTTCTTTTGAAGTCCAACTTGCGGCTCAAGATCTGGAAGAGCTTTTAGTGCGCTGGCTGAGCGAGCTTTTGTTTCTTCGCGAAAGCCGGGGTGGTCTTTTTAAAAAATTTTCCTTCTCACAATTGAGCCCGACCGCTCTGCAGGCCGTAGCTCGCGGAGAAATTTTCGAACCTTCCCGCCACGACATAAAGATGGAAATTAAGGCCGTGACCTACCACCAGCTGGAGGTAAAGGAAAAAAACGGTCAATGGGAAGCAAGGGTTATTTTCGACGTTTAAAAAGAAAAGGGGGGTCATCCATGAGCGACCAGGGCAAAATTCAACTGCAAAAGATCGATGATTATCGCTGGCGGATTCCCAAGACGGGAAAGATGCGGGTGGAGGGAGTAATTTTTGCGGATGAAGCCCTGCTTAAGGAGATTCATGAAGATGAAAGCCCCAAGCAAGTAGCCAATGTGGCCCAGCTTCCGGGAATCCAGGAGTACTCTTTAGCCATGCCTGATATCCATTGGGGCTATGGCTTTCCCATCGGCGGTGTCGCCGCCTTCGACTGGCAGGAGGGGATTATTTCTCCCGGGGGCGTGGGTTATGACATCAATTGTGGAACCCGGTTATTGAGCTCCAACCTATCCACGCTGGATTTGCGGGAGAAAATCAAAGGCTTAGTGAATGCCCTCTACCAATCCATTCCCTCGGGCGTGGGGTCTAAGGGAGCGCTACGCCTTTCCAACCAAGAACTGCGCCGGGTTCTCAGGCAAGGGGCGGCTTGGGCGGTGGAGAGCGGATATGGCTGGACGGAAGACTTAGAGCATACGGAGGATAAAGGGTGCATGGAAGGAGCCGACCCGGCGGTAATCAGCGAGAGAGCGGTAGAACGGGGAAGACCCCAGCTCGGCACGCTGGGTTCCGGCAATCATTTTTTGGAAGTAGGTTACGTGGACGAAATTTACGAACCTGAAGTGGCTCGCCTTTTCAGCCTGAGGAAAGATCAAGTCACAGTTATGATTCATTCCGGGTCTCGAGGGCTGGGCTATCAAGTCTGCGATGATTTCCTGAAGAAGATGGGGGAGCGGGTCCGCCAGTTAGGCCTGGAACTTCCCGACCGCCAACTGGCCTGCGATTTCATCCAGTCCACGACCGGCCAGGATTATTTTTCAGGAATGGCCTGCGCCGCCAATTACGCCTGGGCCAACCGGCAGATGCTCATGCACTGGACGCGGGAGGTATTCGAGAAATTCCTGCAGATGAGTCCAAAAGATTTGGGTATGCGTTTAGTTTATGATGTCTGCCATAACATCGCCAAACGGGAATGGCACAGCATCGGCGGAGAACCGCGGGAGGTCTGCGTCCATCGCAAAGGGGCCACACGGGCCTTTCCCCCTGGGCATCCCGGCGTGCCTGAATCCTACCGCCGCGCCGGGCAGCCGGTTTTGATCCCCGGCGATATGGGCCGGTATTCCTATGTGCTCATAGGCACGGAAGGGGCGATGCGGGAGACCTTCGGCAGCACCTGCCACGGCGCCGGCCGGGTGCAAAGCCGGACGCAGGCCAAGAAGGCGAGTAAAGGAAGATCCCTCCATCGTGAACTGGAGGACCGGGGAATCTATGTCGTGGCTGCCAGCCGGGGAACGTTGGTGGAAGAAGCGCCGGAAGCTTATAAAGATGTGAGCCAGGTAGTGGAGGTAGTCCACCAGGCTGGCATTTCTCGGAAAGTGGCCAAGCTGCGACCTTGGGGGGTAGTTAAGGGATAGTAGAAAGGGAAAAGAGGTAAGGGGATTCCTTCAGGGGGAACTGGGAGGAGGCGCTGTTCCGTCTTTGAAGCATTCGGTGAGTACTTTGCCGGATTTTGCCGGATGCCCTGGACCGACGGGCTCACCAGTGTTGGCGTCCACTCTGATGAAGACGATTCCTTCGGGGACGGCAAAATTTTCTATTGGTTGTGTGGCCACAGCTTCTTTCATGAACTCCAGCCAGATGGGCAGAGCGGCCACCGCTCCGGTCTCATGCGTTCCCAGAGGTTTTTCAATGTCATACCCCATCCAGGCCCCGGCGACCAGTCGCTGGGGAATATAACCAACAAACCAAGCATCGCGGGTATCGTTGGTGGTACCAGTCTTCCCGGCCGTCGGCCGGCCCAAAGCTTTAGCCCTTTGGCCAGTTCCTTCCTGAATAACGCTTTGCATCAAGCTGGTGATTAGATAAGAAGTCTGCGGGCTGATGACTTCCACGGCGGAAGGTTCTGCCTCTTCTAAGATATTCCCGTCCTTGTCCAGAATCCGGGTGATCAGAAATGGGTCGGCCCGGTAGCCCTGCGTGGCGAAAATTCCAAAAGCACTAGTCAATTCCAAAAGCGTAATGTTGGCAGCCCCAAGGGCCAGGGAGAGATTGGGCTCGAGTTTAGATTTAATGCCCAAGTTCTTGGCATATTCGATCAGGTATTCTACACCGATAGATTGTGCGATTTTTACCGTGACTACGTTGCGGGAGAAAGTCAGGGCTTTGCGGAAAGTGATCGGCCCCCAGAATTCCCGGTCGAAATTCTGGGGCTCCCAAGGATCCTTTCCGGTGATGTCGATGTAGGAAAAGGGCTCATCCACGATAATCGTGGTCGGGGTAAAGCCCTTATCCAAAGCGGCGGCATAAACGATGGGCTTGAAAGCTGAACCGGCTTGCCTCCGAGCCTGGGTAGCGCGGTTAAATTGACTCGCCAAAAAATCCCTTCCTCCGACCATGGCCAGAATGTAGCCCGTCTGCGGATCGAGAGCAATCATCGCGCCTTGAATCAGATCCCGGCCTTTTCCTTTGCCGGCCCGAGCCTCATATTCTTCCAATCCCTTCAGAACCGCTTTTTGGGCGGATCGCTGTAATTGGGTGTTGATGGTGGTATAGACCTTCAGCCCTCCTTTGTATAATTTTTCTTTGCCGTATTTATCTTCTAAATAAATACGCACCTGCTCCAGGACGTAAGGAGCTTCATTGTAGCCCTTGGGGCCCTTGGGCCGAAATCTAATTTGCTCGGCCATGGCTTTTTTGGCCTGTTCCTGGGTGATCATTTTCCGCTCAACCATGCGGTTGAGCACATATATCTGGCGCTCCCGCGCCTTTTTGGGATGGCGCAGGGGAGATAAACTGTTCGGGGCCGGGGGTAGACCGGCGAGGAGGGCGCACTCCGCCAAAGTAAGGTTGTTGACGGGCTTCCCAAAATAGGTGTTAGCTGCGGCCGCTACTCCGTAGGCCCCTTCTCCTAGGTATATTTGATTCAGGTAAAGGAAGAGGATTTCGTTCTTGGTCAGGTAACGCTCGATGCGCTGCGCTAGGATGGCCTCTTTGACCTTGCGGGAAAAGCTGCGCTCTGGGGTGAGGAAAAAGGATTTAGCAATTTGCTGGGTGATGGTACTTCCCCCCTGGACCAGTTCAAGGGCTTCGATGTTGCGGAAGGCGGCTCCTAAAACCCTCCAATAATCAATGCCCCGATGCTCAAAAAACCGGGCATCCTCGGCGGCCACAAAGGCTTTAATCAAAAATCGGGACATTTGCGCTAAGGGAGCGATCATCCGCCGTTCCATAAAAAATTCGCCAATCAGTGCTTCATCGTCGGAATAGACCTCCGTAACAATGTAGGGTTGATAATCTTTTAAAGTGGTCAATCTGGGCAGGTCAAAAATGAAGGTGAAGTAGAAGACCGTGACCGCTCCGGCAAAGAGCAAAATGACCAGGACAAAGACCAAAATAAGGGCGTTCCAGCGTATACCCCTTTTTTTCTTGAAACGTTTTTTATTAATTTTTTTCATAACTTACCAACGATATTTTAATAATTATAACATATCTAAAGAAAATATATCGGCAAAAATTTTTATAGCTTGGGTAATGAATTTCGATGGCCGGAAAAAGGCTATGGCTGCTTTTTGAACACACCAATTCCGTTGGGAACGGCCCATCCCCCTGGAATATCAATTTTCAGGGATTTATATTCGGCATACATCTGGGCCGATCCTCCCCCATCGAGGGCCAAAGCATCCTGGCACTCCAGTCCGCCCTCAGAGGCCGGAAGCCGGAAAATCCGGGCTATATCCTGCAGATAGGCATCAGTATCCTCTGTATTTATCAAAATTATCTGATTATGGAACGTGATGCCAATAGCCGATCGCCTGGCGGCCTGTTTTTTCATGCGCTTTTCCTTGCCATTGACCACAAGCCGCGGACCAACCTGTAAGGCCTGGGAAATGTTCCCGTCTTTCCATAGCTCATTCGTGTGGATGATTCGGGGAAGGTTGTCTTGAATCAAAAAAATTCCCCAATCAGCTTTGCGCAAGGGGTTAACCTCCCGGCCATCCACGACCATAAAGCCAAGAGGCCGGTAATCTGGGAGAAAGAACCCGCCGTTGATGGCCGCCAGAGCCTGGGTGCGTTTGGCTAAGGATTTAATGTCCATGCGCACCAGGCCAAAATCCCGGCTGTCGATTACCCGAACTTGAAATTTATCTGGATCGATCCTCAGAATCTTAAGCTTCAGGAAAGGATGGGAAGGGGGGCCATAGAGTTGCATGGACCGAAATTCAAAACCTTCATCGATTTTTTCCCAGGATGTTTCAGCTAAAAGGGGGGCTATCTGGCCCATGAGCAAGGGAGGAGTGGCCAGGACCAGTAGCAAA
>Ga0194112_10010427_pt1 | contig 11661 bp, 12 predicted proteins | sample TA2MahC400mmetaG_FD_146191 | JGI IMG/M metagenome (GOLD analysis project Ga0194112, IMG submission 146191) | Freshwater microbial communities from Lake Tanganyika, Tanzania - TA2015016 Mahale Deep Cast 400m | ecosystem: Environmental > Aquatic > Freshwater > Lake | place: Tanzania: Lake...
TGATGAGAAGAAATTTTCTGGCCCGAACCCGAGGAAGGAGATTTCTTATCTTTGGAAGAGGTGGGAAGGTGTGGACTCGTCATTATGAGGCGTTTTTTATTCCCTTGGCTGGGGCCTGTCAGGGAGTTACTTACCTTCCCACCTTTTCCATGAGCATTTTGGAGAAGACAGTCTGACCCTAAAAACTGGGGGTGGGCAAGAGCCATTTCCACCTTGACAATCTCAAAGGGAGATGTTAAGCAAAATAAGAAAATATGGGCCATTAGCTCAACTGGTAGAGCAACTGACTCTTAATCAGTAGGTCGTAGGTTCGATCCCTACATGGCCCACCAATTAACTCTTGGGACTTAAGGGGCTCCCTTAAATATTTAAATTCTTAAGCTGAGGTAAAAGAATGAGCAACAAATCTTTGGCGGTCGGCGTTGCCGGAGCAACCGGAGCCGTCGGCCTGGAGATGATCAAAACCTTGGAGCAGCGCCGGTTTCCGGTGGGATCGATCAAACTTTTGGCTTCCGAGAGGTCGGAAGGAAAAGAATTATTTTTTTCCGGAAAACCGGTGAAGGTTGAGCGCCTTACCAAAGATTCCTTTAAGGGCATTCAGGTGGCTCTTTTTTCAGCCGGGGCTTCGCGTAGCCTTGAGTTTGCCCCGGCCGCCGCAGCATCCGGGGCTGTGGTTGTGGATAACAGCAGCGCCTTCCGCATGGACCCTGAAATTCCCCTCGTGGTGCCGGAAGTCAATCCCCACGCTATTGCTCAGTATAAAAAACGCGGGATTATCGCTAATCCCAACTGTTCCACCATTCAAATGGTCGTGGCTTTAAAGCCCATTCATGACGTGGCCCGCATTAAACGAATTGTGGTCTCTACCTATCAGGCCGTCTCCGGAACCGGGCTCAAAGCTATCGATGAACTTTTGCATCAGACCCGGGCTATTTTGAACTCCCAGCCGATTCAGAAAAAAGTGTATCCGCACCAGATTGCCTTCAACTGCCTGCCCCAGATCGACGTTTTTCTGGAAAATGGATACACCAAGGAAGAAATGAAGATGGTCAACGAGACCCAAAAGATTATGGAAGACCCAACCATCCGGGTAACCGCCACCACGGTGCGCGTTCCGGTTCTCCACAGCCATTCTGAATCGGTCAACATCGAAACCGAGAAAAAGCTTACGGTCAAGGACGTAAAGGAAATTCTCTCTAAGGCTCCCGGCGTGGTCGTCGTGGACAATCCGGCCTTAAGCGAGTATCCCCTGGCCATTCACGCCGCCGGACGCGATGAAACTTTCGTCGGGCGAATTCGGGAAGACGAATCCATTCCCAACGGCCTAAACCTGTGGATCGTTTCCGATAATGTCCGCAAGGGCGCGGCCCTGAACGCCGTGCAGATCGCCGAGATCCTGATCAAAAAATACATCTAATGAAGTTTTTGCAGGACATCACCCTCGGGCAGTACATGCCCGGGGATTCTTTTCTCCACCGCCTGGATCCCCGCACCAAGTTCATCTCCCTTTTGCTATTGATGATCATAACTCTGATCATTAAAACTTTTCCGGCCCTGGCCTTGCTGGCAGCCCTTTTTTTCCTATCTTTGCTTCTCTCCCGGCTTTCGTGGGCCTATGTATTTCGCGGAGTTAGATCCTTCATCTGGCTTTTTCTATTCACCGCCGCTCTCCATCTCTTTTTTACCCCCGGACCTTCCCTTCCTTTTTTTCCCATAGGATTTATCGATGTTACCTGGACGGGAGTAGAGAAAGGGGGATTAGTTGCCGGCCAGCTTTTATTGGTCGTCCTCTTTTCCTCCGTAATGACCCTGACTACCTCCCCCTTACAATTGGCTCACGGCCTGGAGAAACTTATTTCTCCTTTAAAACGCCTCCACGTTCCAGTCGAGGACTTTTCCATGATGACCATGCTGGCCATCAAGTTCATTCCCATTCTCCTCGGGGAAGCCAACCGGATCATTAAAGCCCAGAGCGCCCGCGGGGTGGATTTTGAATCGGGGAATTTTTTCCGGCGGATTAAAAACCTGATTCCGATCCTGACCCCCCTTTTCCACAGTGTTTTCAAACGGGCGGATGACCTGGCTGTGGCCATGCTTGCTCGCGGATACGTCAGCGGAGCCAGACGGACTCATCTCCATGAGCTGAAAATGAGAAGATGGGACTATGGGGTTCTTGTTTTTGTGGGAGGGTTAGTATCAGTAATAATAAACTTATGAGGGGGGAGAAGAACAAGGGCTGAGGACTTGGGGCTGAGGACTGAGGACCGAGTAGAGAGGGATTTTTTATGAAAAAAGAGAGGTTCGCAAAAGGTTTGATCCAAGTTTACACCGGTAACGGCAAGGGTAAAACCACCGCGGCGTTAGGGCTTGCTCTTAGGGCGGCCGGGCACCGCTTCAAGGTTTTAATCATTCAATTTCTTAAAGGGGGGATCGCCTATGGCGAACTGCAAGCGGCTAAAAGGCTCGCGCCTTACTTAACCATAATCCCTATGGGCCGGGAAAATTTCGTCAACAAAAAGAATCCCGATCCTGCTGATGTTCGCCTGGCCCAGGAAGGATGGAAATTAACCCGGCAGACTGTTGCCAGTAAAAAATACCAATTAGTCATCCTCGACGAAATCAACGTGGCTCTCGATTATAAACTTATCCCTTTGACCGAACTTTTAAATTTGCTGAAAAATAAGCCCAAAAATGTTGAACTGGTTCTAACCGGAAGGTGGGCCAGACCCGAAGTTCTCAAACTTGCCGACCTGGTTACGGAAATGAAAGAAATCAAGCATTATTATAAGAAGGGAGTGGAAAGCAGAATTGGAATTGAAAGGTAAAATAAGAGGGGTAGTCTTGACAACCATCCCCTGCATGCTAAAATTTAATCAAAAATATTTAAAATTTCCAAAAGAATTTCCCTCCCCCTCTGACGGGGGAGGGCGAGGGTGGGGGTGAATAGAAAGAAATTTTCAGAGTTTAAAACGTAAGATTCTAACCAATCCCGGTTCAGGGCGTTAAAGGATCTAACTTTTGCGGGTCATCAGCGGGAAATTAAAAGGGAAAAAACTCTCAGCAACAAAAGGACTCAGCCTCCGCCCCACTTCCGATCGGGTAAAGGAGGCCATCTTTGATATCCTCCAGGATCAGGTTCAGGGGCAAAAAGTCTTGGACCTTTTCGCCGGAACAGGCGCCTTAGGAATCGAAGCTATAAGCCGGGGAGCCCAGAAAGCTATTTTTATTGAAAAGAACCCGCCATCCCTGAAAGCTTTACGAAAAAACATTGAAGATTGTCATTTAGGTCAGCAGGTAGAAATTTTAGCCCGCGAGGCTCGGGAAGGAATAAAAATTTTAGAAGGCCGGAGAGAATCTTTCGCGCTTGTTTTTTTGGATCCGCCTTATGGTAAAGGATTAGCTGAAAAAACATTGGCCTCCCTTTCCCAAAGTTCCATTGTCGCCCCGGAAGCCCTTATCATAACCGAACATGCGACGACAGAGGAAATCCGCCCCACCCCTCCCTTGCAGGTGATAGATGAGCGCAAGTATGGGCGAACAAAAATTTCTATATTTCAGCTTGTCGCTAAGTAGGTTGGAATTAGGCCTTGAATAATGAATTATTATTTAATACAAACTCAACAAATGATTTGAAATCACCTTCACTCTCGCCCTCCCCCTTTGGAGGCTGTGTCGTAATAGGAAAAAAGCTGTCATTCCCGCGAAACCCGTCCCTGCATGTTTTAAGCAGGGAGCGGGAATCCAGACGTCGTCCCTGCGAAAGCAGGGAACCAGAAACATATGAGATTCCTGTTTTCACAGGAAACCCTGGATGCCTGCTTCCGCAGGCATGACGAATTGTGACCCAGCCTCTTGGAGGGGGAGGGGGGGGTAATTTGATTTAATGTATTTGTATCAGTCACTTTAGCTCACTTTAAAGAAAGGTTTCCTTATGAACGGAAAAATTGCGGTATATCCTGGATCTTTTGATCCCATAACCAACGGCCACGTAAACCTGGTTGAAAGAGCCTTAGCCATATTCGACAAAGTAATAGTGGCCGTAGCTTACAACCCAAATAAATCAGCCCTTTTTTCGGTGGAAGAACGGGTGGAAATGATTCAGACCGCCATGAAAAATGACCCGCGAGTATCGGTGGCCTCTTTCAACGGGTTGCTGGTGGATTTTGTAGAGAAACAAGGCGCTCACGTTATCATCAGAGGATTGCGGGCCCTTTCGGACTTTGAGTACGAATTCCAGATGACCTTGATGAACCGGAAATTAAACCGCAAAGTGGATACGATCTTCCTTATGACCGGCTTCAAATGGTTCTACACCAGTTCCAAGATTATCAAAGAAGCTGCCTCCCTCGGAGGCTCTGTCCGCGGATTGGTGCCGGAGATCGTTCACCAGCAGCTGAAAGAAAAATACCCGCTTTACCGCAATGTTCCGTAACTAATTTACCATGACCGCTTGCCACCCACGAATGATGAAAATTTTTTTGCCCGCATCCAAAGGGTTCGCTTGCCGAATAAGGCGGTGGTCTTTCCATAGGAGGGCATCTAACTTTACTTATTCCATTAGTTAATAGTCGAGAATGGATTTCTTGAAAAGAGGTCGCCGAATCGAGGCTCTGCGGAAAGCAACAGGTTTCTTTGAGGAGAAGTTATTTCCCGCCGATTCGTCCCGCCTTCGGCGGGATCACCCCTCGGCCGCGGGCCATGGAAAGCGGTTATTTTATACCTAAATGCTAAGCCCTTAGCGTTTATTGAGGAAAAGGAGATTATTATGAAACTGGCTGAAAGAGTCAATCGGATCAAACCTTCCCCCACTTTTGCGGCCGCGGCCAAAGCCGCAGCCATGCGGGCCAAAGGGATCGAAGTAATCAGTTTTGCCCAGGGAGAACCGGATTTTGATACGCCCGATAATATCAAAGAAGCGGCTTTTCAGGCCATTCGCCAGGGGATTACTAAATATACTCCGGCAGCCGGATTTCCGGAATTGAAGGATGCCATTATTCAAAAATTTAAAAGAGATAACGGCTTGACCTATGACCGTTCCCAGGTATTCGCCTCAGCCGGCGCCAAGCTTTGCATCTATAACCTGGCCCAGGTTTTATTTGAAGCGGGAGATGAAGTCATCGTTCCCGCTCCTTACTGGGTCTCCTACACCGATATCGTCTTGCTGATGGATGCGACCCCTGTGGTCATTCCTACTTCGGAAAAGCTGGATTTCAAAATGACTTTACCGCAGCTGCAGTCGGCCATCACCCCGCGCACCAAAGCGATAATCTTAAACAGTCCCTGCAACCCCACCGGAGCTACTTATACGGCGGAGGAATTAAAGAAAATTGCGGAGGTCCTTCTTCCCAAAAAAATCCTCATTATTGCCGACGATATCTATGAGAAGTTTGTTTATGACCGGACGGTCTTTACGAGCATCGCTTCTTTGGGCAAAGCAATCCAGGATCAGACCATGGTCATTAACGGCGTCTCCAAGACTTACTCCATGACTGGTTGGCGGATTGGGTATGCTGCCGGCCCGGCGGAAATTATCGCGGCCATGGATAAAATCCAGACCCAGAACGTTTCCAACCCCGTTTCTTTCTGCCAGAAAGCGGCCGTGGAAGCCCTGGTCGGCCCCCAGGATTCGGTGCCTAAAATGATCTCGGAGTTTGACCGGCGCCGGAAGTATATTGTTGAGCGGCTCAACGCTATGCCCGGGATTACTTGCCCTATGCCCAAAGGGGCCTTTTATGTTTTTCCCAACATCACCGGCCTTTTGGGGAAAAAATGGGGCGAAAAGAAAATCGCCAACTCTGTGGACGTGGCCGACTTTATCCTGGAAGAAGCTAAGGTGGCGGCGGTCGCCGGTGCCGGATTCGGGGATGACCGGTATATCCGCTTCTCTTACGCCACTTCCATGAAGAATATCGAAAAAGGAATGGATCAGATCCAGGAAGCCTTGAAAAAGCTAAAATAAGCGGTCTCAGGGATTTATTTTCTTAAAATAATCCTGCAGGATTTTCTCATGGTCGAAGGCCAGGGGTAACGGAAGGTTCCCCCTGGCAAAAATTCCTACCCGTTCGGCATCATCACCAGGTCGGGGGGTTCCCCTGGCCTTGCCCGTGAAAGCAGTGGAGATAGTGTGCCGCCGCGGGTCCCGGTTCGGATCGGAATAAGTGTGCAACTGGGAAATATCTTCCACCTTTAAGCCGGTTTCTTCCCTTGCTTCCCTGACCGCGGCCTCTTCCAATGTTTCTCCATAGTCCACGAACCCGCCGGGCAAAGCCCAAGCCCGGGGTTCATTTTTGCGGTAAATTAAAACCACTCCCTTTTCCCCGCTTTCGGCTTCGAGCTGGATAATAATATCAACCGTGGGGATAGGACTGGTGTATCTTAAAACCACCGTGCCGCAATTAGGACAAAAAACTTTTTTCCCCTTCATTTCCCCCCTCCAAAATCCCTTTAATCCCTTTAATTTCTTGACACTTAATGATTTTCCTGCTATAAATTTATAACAATCCTGGAGGAGGGGGCAATGAAAAAGACAAGCAGCCTGATGATGCTCACCATTTTTTCCGTATTCCTCTTAGCCTTCCCTCCCGGAGTAAAAGCCCAGAAAGAAGGGGCTTCAACTCCTCAGGAAAAAAAACAGCGGGCCGCCTATTATGATTTCGACGATATTTTAATCCCGGCGGAACTGAATCTGGACAAAAAAAATTCTTTCGTCTATGGAACGCCGCAATCGAAGGTCGGTATTCTGGTTTTCGGTGGCCGGGTGGAACCATCTTCTCTGGCCGTCTTCTTTCAGAATAACATGCAAAAGGACGGCTGGAGGTTACTCAGCAGCTTCAAATATCGGGAATATATGATGCTTTTCCTCAAAGAAGACCGAACCTGCGTAATAACCATTACCGAAAAATCCTTTAGTACCAATGTTGAGTTATGGGTAGGACCTATTGAGCCGGTTCAGACCAAGGGACCCCAAACTCGTTAATCTAACAAACCGGTAATCCCTTATGCTTAAAGGTAAAAAAATTGTTTTGGGAGTTACGGGAGGAATCGCCGCTTATAAGGCAGCTGAGCTGGTCCGGGAGCTGGTCAAGGAAGAAGGAGAAGTTTCGGTGATCATGACCAAGAGTGCCCAGGCTTTCATCACTCCCCTCACCTTGCAAACTCTCTCCGGAAATCCGGTCGCTACGGAACTATTTAACCTTCTGGCCGAGTCAGAGATTGGCCACATTGCCTTGGCTGACAGAGCAGGTGTTCTGGTAATCGCCCCGGCCACCGCCAATATTATCGGCAAGATCGCCGGCGGAATCGCCGATGATTTGCTCAGTACCGTGGTTATGGCCACTAAAGCCCCGGTTCTCCTGGCCCCGGCCATGAATGTCCACATGTGGGAAAATCCATTTCTTAAGGAAAACATCCAAAAACTTAAGTCCCGCGGCTACCATTTCATTGACCCGGAGGCCGGAGAATTGGCCTGCGGCTACGAAGGAAAGGGGAGGCTGGCCGCAATTCCGGCTATCGTGGAAGAAATCCGCGTCCTCCTATCGCCGCAGGATTTAACCGGTGAAAAAATTATAGTTACCGCCGGCCCCACGGAAGAACCCCTCGACCCGGTTCGTTTTCTAACGAACCGGTCTTCTGGCAAAATGGGTTTCGCTTTGGCGCGCGCTGCCCGCCGGCGGGGCGCGGAAGTTACCTTGATCAGCGGCCCCACAGCTATTCCTACCCCCGAAAAATTGAATTATATTCCCGTCCGCACGGCCAACCAGATGAGGGAAGCTGTTCTGGCTAACCTGGAAAACGCTTCCGTGCTTATCATGGCCGCTGCGGTCTCTGATTACCGGCCGAAGCAAACCTCTACGGCTAAAATCAAAAAAACAGCCGCCGAAATCGGTCTGGAATTGGACCGCAACCCCGACATCCTATCTGAGGTAGGAAAAAATAAAGGCTCAACAATCATCGTGGGCTTTGCCGCCGAAACGGAGAATTTATTGGCCAACGCCCGGAAAAAGCTAAAGGGAAAAAAATTGGATTTGATCGTGGCCAATGACCTGACCCTTCCCGGCGCTGGATTTGAGGTGGACACTAATATTGTCAAACTCATCGACCGTACCGGAAAGGTGGAAGAACTGCCTTTGATGACCAAAGAGGCTCTGGCCGATCGCCTTCTTGATCGCGTTGTTTCGCTCAAAAAATCATGACCCGAGATTACCATTCTAACGAATTAGACCAGCCGGGCTTGGCCGCCCAGCTCAGGGAAATTGTCAGCGGGTTGCGCCATTACCTTGAGGAGGAGGAAAAACTTGGTTTAGAAGGATGGTTTCTTTCATCCGCAGCTACCCGGCCAAAAAGAGGCGGGGAAGAAATGACCGGAACCAAGATTTATCCGGGTGATCTGCAAGCCATAAAGGCTGAACTCGGTGATTGCCGGAGGTGTAAACTTCATGCTAACCGGACCCAGATTGTTTTTGGCGTGGGCAATCCCCAGGCTAAATTAATGTTTGTGGGCGAAGCCCCCGGCCGGGATGAAGATCTTCGGGGTGAACCATTTGTTGGCCTGGCGGGCCAACTTCTTACCAGGATCATCCAGGCAATCCAGCTCAGCCGGGAAGAAGTTTACATCGCCAATATCATCAAATGCCGCCCCCCGGAAAATCGTAATCCCGAACCGGACGAAATTGCCGCTTGCGAGCCCTTTCTCATCAAGCAGCTTCAGGCTATTCGCCCCAAATTGATTTGTGCTTTGGGAAACTTTGCGGCCCAGGCTTTACTTAAAACCGAAGAAAAGATTTCTTCCCTGCGAGGGAAGTTTCAAGAATATCAGGGAATTCCTCTTATGCCCACTTACCACCCGGCTTTTTTGCTCCGCAACCCGAACCGGAAACGGGAAGTGTGGGAGGACATGAAACAAATCAAAAGGGAATATGAAAAGCTATAAGTGACTTACTAAGAAAATAAGGGAGATCTGATGGAAAGAAAGTATTGGTTTTTGATCTTTTTTCTTTTGGGAATTTTTCTCCTCACCATTCCCTGGCCTTCACCGGCTCAGAAAAAGCAGGTTGACGTGATCCGCATTAACGATGCCATTACGCCGGCGGTTGCTGATTTTATCAGTAAGTCCATTGAACAGGCCACCAAAAACCGCGCTGAGTGCCTGGTCATAGAGATGGATACGCCGGGGGGACTTGATATGTCCATGAGGGATATTATTAAGGACATCATGAACGCTGATCTTCCGGTTATAGTTTACGTGGCCCCGAGCGGGGCCCGGGCCGCTTCTGCCGGAGTATTCATTACCCTGGCGGCGGACATTGCCGCCATGGCGCCAGGGACCAACATTGGGGCCGCCCACCCGGTAGCTGTGGGCGGGGGCAAGATGGACCGCACCATGACTGATAAAGTGGTCAACGACGCAGTGGCCTATATTCAGTCGATTGCCGAAAAGAAAGGGCGCAACGTCAAGTGGGCCGCCCAGGCCGTCCGGGAGAGCGTTTCGATTCCCGAGAAGGAAGCTTTGCGAATTAAGATTATCGACCTCATCGCCAAAGACCTGAACGATCTTCTGGAAAAAATTGACGGCAAAACAGTGGAAAAGCCCCGGGGAACCATTAAACTGGCAACCAAAGGCCTGCGAACCAACGTTATGGAAATGGGCTTCCGGCAAAGGTTTTTAGCGGTATTAAGCAACCCTAATATTGCTTATATCTTGATGATGATCGGGCTGGTCGGATTATATTTTGAGCTTTCCAATCCCGGAGCTATTTTCCCGGGGGTTATCGGGGGCATCTGCCTGATTTTAGCCTTCTTTGCTTTTCGTACCCTACCGGTAAACTATGCGGGGGTATTATTGATCCTCCTGGGAGTCTTCCTTTTCATTGCCGAGATCAAGGTGGCCAGCTATGGCCTCCTGACCGTGGGGGGGTTAGTCTCCCTTGCTCTGGGATCGATTATGCTCTTTGAATCGCCGATCCCGGCCTTGCGGGCTTCGCTTACCGTAATTATTCCCACGGTTCTTTTTACAGGAGCTTTCTTTATTTTCGCCGTGACCATGGCCATCAAGGCCCAGCTGGCTAAGCCGGCCACCGGTTCTGAAGGTTTGGTAGGGGAAACCGGGGTGGCCCAAAGCAGGATAAGCCCGGAAGGAAAAGTTTTTATCCACGGGGAATTTTGGAACGCTTATGCTGATGAAGTTATCGAGGCCGGAGAAAAAATCCGCGTTCTCAAGACCGAAGGATTGAAGGTGAAAGTAGAAAAGTTGAAATAAATTTAACTACAGGAGGTCAAACTTATGTCCATTATCTCTTTAGCCGTCTTGGTAATTCTCGCGCTGATGATTCTGGCCAGCGCCATCCGTATCCTCAACGAATACGAGCGAGGCGTGATCTTCCGCCTGGGCCGCGTGCGCACGGTCGGAGGGAAACCCATGGCCAAAGGCCCCGGTCTTATTCTCCTTATCCCGGTAGTTGATAAATTAGTCAAAGTCAGCCTGCGGACCGTAACCATGGACGTTCCGCCCCAGGATGTCATCACCCGGGACAACGTCTCCCTCAAAGTCAACGCGGTCATCTATTTCCGGGTAATGGATCCCATTAGGGCCATCATCGAAATTGAAAACTATCTCTATGGAACCTCCCAACTTTCCCAGACTACCCTCCGCTCTGTCTGCGGCCAGGTGGAACTCGACGAGCTCCTCTACCAGCGGGACAAAATCAACCTCCACCTCCAGGAAATTTTAGACAAGCACACTGACCCCTGGGGAGTAAAGGTTACTACGGTGGAAGTGAAGGCCATTGACCTTCCCGAAGAGATGCGCCGGGCCATGGCCAAACAGGCCGAAGCCGAGCGCGAGCGCCGTTCCAAGGTCATCCATGCCGAAGGCGAGTTCCAGGCAGCGGAAAAATTGAAAGACGCCGCGGTGATCATCGAAGAACATCCCATGGCCTTGCAGTTGCGTTATCTACAGGCTTTGACTGGAATAGCCACCGAGAAAAACTCTACGACTATCTTTCCGATACCCATCGACCTGATCAGGCCGTTCTTAAAGCTGGCCGAGCGGTTGGATAAAAAAGAGTAAACCTTAAACTGAACCTGATATTCTTGCTTAACGGGTAAGTTGAATGGGGTCCGCAAGGACCCCATTTAATTTTGGCAACCCCTCAGCCACAAATGGAACCCTGGAAACGAAACCTTTACTGCCTCTGGACCATTGAATTCCTGGCTGCCCTGGGGATGTCTTTGGTTCTTCCTTTTCTTCCCTTCTACATTCGCGAGCTCGGAGTCAGCGACCTTGGCGAAGTAAAACGCTGGAGCGGATTGGTTTTCGCCGCCCCTTTCCTGGTGGCAACCTTTACCGGCCCGCTTTGGGGTTGGCTGGGAGACCGCTTTGGCCGCCGGGCCATGTTGATCCGGGCTCTAATCGGCTATGCCGCGACCTCCTTTACTATGGCCTTCGCCACTACTATTCACCAGTTTTTAATTCTGCGCCTTATCCAGGGAGGAGTTTCCGGTTTTATAGCCGCTACCCTGGCCATTGCGGCTACGACAACTCCCAGGGATAAAATGGGTTATGCCATGGGAGTGCTGCAAACTTCCCTGACTACGGGGGCGATCTTCGGCCCTTTCTTCGGAGGCCTTTTTGCCGACCAGATAGGCTACCGGAATATTTTCTTC
>Ga0194112_10010428_pt1 | contig 11661 bp, 9 predicted proteins | sample TA2MahC400mmetaG_FD_146191 | JGI IMG/M metagenome (GOLD analysis project Ga0194112, IMG submission 146191) | Freshwater microbial communities from Lake Tanganyika, Tanzania - TA2015016 Mahale Deep Cast 400m | ecosystem: Environmental > Aquatic > Freshwater > Lake | place: Tanzania: Lake...
TTCGGGCTGGGTTGGCGAGTGGCAGGTCTTCGCGACCTCGGCGGTGGATATCAACGGCGACTCGGTCCAGATTCAGTTCATCTGGGACGAAGACCAGACGTCGGTCTGGAGCCAGCTCGTTGCCTCCGGGACCACCGTCACCGACTCGGTCAAGTATCGCCGGCGCGGCACCAAGCGGGTCCGTGCGGTCGCCCGGGACCCGGACGGTCTGGTCTCGGATACTTCCGGCGCCAAGCAGTTCCTGTCGCTGCAGGAGAACACCGCGCCGAGCGCACCGCTGATGTTCGGGCCGGCCCGCGGCATCCTGAACGGCCCCCATTACCGGTTCAAGGCCCGCAGCACCGACCCGCAGCAGGACTCGGTTCAGTACAAGTTCTTCTGGGGCGACGGCACCAGCTCCGGCTGGACCGCGCTCAACGAGTCTCCCTGGGATGGCATGGACTCGCTGCGGCCGACCACGGGCACGACCCGGCAAATCCGGGCGATTGCCCGGGACCAGCTCGGGCTGGTCTCCGATACCTCGGCCCCGCACGTCTTCGAGATTGCGAACGAGGGCGAGCTTATCTGGAGCATGCCCGGCGAGGAGTTCATCAGCTCCCCGGCCTTTAACCTGGCCGTGGCCGGTGGCGAACAGCGGCCCGCCGTTCTCATCGGCGGCATGGACGGAAAGCTCTATGCCATTGACGCCTACCAGGCCGACGTCCTCTTCGGCGTCGCTGCCACCCCGGCCGAGCCCTTCCACAGTTCGCCCGCAATCGGCAACGCCAACGTCATCTATATCGGCAACGACGACGGCAAGGTCTACGCCTACGGGGCTACCGGCAGCCTGGTCTGGAACATGCCCGACTCCCTCTCCGGCGACGATATGGCCGCGACCGCCGCAGTTGACGGCAACATCCTCTATGTGGGTGGCGAGGACAAACGGCTGCACAAGCTCCGTGACAACGGCGGGACCTGGACCGAGCTCTGGAACGTTGCGCTGGCCGACGACATCCTCAGCTCGCCGGCAATCGCGCCCAACGGCAACATCATCGTCGGCGACGATTCCGGCTACGTCAACGCGCTCGACCCGGCCGACGGCCACACAATCTGGCGGTATCAGACCGGCGGGGCGCTGACCAGCTCGCCCGCGCTTGACGCTGCCGGTAGCATCTACATCGGCACTGACCAAGGCGACATGGTCTGCATCCGGACCGACGGTACACTGGGCTGGATTGACTCGATCGCCCCGCCCTACAACGACATCTCAAGCTCGCCGGTGGTGGACGCTGACGGGTACATCTACTTCGGCTGCGACAACGGCAGCGTGTACAAGCTCAACTCCTCAGGCGGCCGAGAGTGGGTATCGCCGGTCTGCAACGCGCGTGTGGGGTCGGCGCCGCTCGTCTGCGCCGACGGCATCCTCTACGTCGCGGCTGAGAACGACTCGCTCTATGCACTCAGCGCCGCGGACGGGTCGGTGCGCTGGGCGGTTCACATGTTCGTGGCCCTCGACCGGCCGGGTCGGACCCCGCGCCGGTTGGCGCTCAGCGTGGAGTCGTCGCCGGTGGTTGACCAGTACGGCATCGTCTACTGCGCCTCGTCGCACGGCGTGTTCGCGATAGCCGGCCGGCTGTCGGGCACGCTCGCGACCGCGCCGTGGCCGATGTTCCACCACGACGCGAAGCATACCGGCAAGTTCGGAGCCCGCTAGCGGAGAAGGGTTTGCGGCTTCCCGGCCGCAGTGCAGGGGCGCAGGCAACTGCGCCCCTGCTCTTGCTGGGCCTGCTGGTTTCGGTCGCGGCGCCGCTTGATTTCGTCGTCATCGGCGACCGGACCGGAAGCGCCCGGCCCGAGGTGTTCCGTCAGGTCGTGGCTGAGGCGGCCGCGCTGAAGCCGGGGCTCGTGGTCGGGGTCGGCGACCTGATTGAGGGCTATTCGGACGACGCGGCCGCCCTGAACGCCGAGTGGGATACGGTGCTCGGGGTGCTGGCGCAGCTCGAATGCCGGTTCGCGCAGGCTCCGGGGAATCACGACGTCACCGGGGCGGCCGCCGAGTCGGTGTACCGGCAGCGTCTGGGCGCGACCGGCACCGCGTTCGTTCAGGACGGATGCCGGTTCGTCCTTTTTGACAACAGCCGCTGGGAACGGCCCGAGTCGCTGCCGCCGGGACAACTGACGTGGCTCGCAGAGGCCCTGAAGCCGGCCCGCCACGTCCGGCGGACGTTCGTGCTGATGCACCGGCCGTATTGGCGCTACGCCCTGGAGCAGGGCCGGCCGGATTCGCTGCACGTGCTGTTCCGGGCCGCCGGGGTCGAAGCCGTCTTCACCGGCCACGACCACTTCTACTGCGCGCACGTCCGGGACGGCGTCCGCTACTTTCAGGTCGGCCCGTCCGGCTCGCGGACCAAGGTGCACCACGACCCGGACCTGGGCGGGTTCCAGAACTACCTCTTCTGCCGGGCGACGGCGGACACGGTTCTGGTCGAGGTGCGCGAGCCGGGCTCAGGCGTGGCCCTGTCCGAGGATACGATAACGCTTGAGTCGGTGCGGGCGCTGCTCGCGGTGAAGTCGAGGGCGCTCGCGCTGGAACCGGTGGCGGTGCCGGCGCACGGCGGCGCGCCCGGCCCGGGGGTCGTCCGGCTGAGGAACGCGACTGACGACACCCAGGTGCTGCGGCTGAGGTTCGCCTGCGCCGGGACCGGCTGGCGCGTCCGGCCGGAGTCAATCCGGGCGCTGGTGGCAGCCGGGGACAGCGTCAGGCACGCGCTGGCGGTCGAGCTGGCCGCGGCGGAGAGCGTCTATCCGCTGCCCGGTTATTCGCTGCCCTACCGCTACCTCAGAGGAAGGACGGCGACGCTCGAGGGCAGGCTGCCGGTGCGGCGCGCGGGCAGGCTGGGCGAGCCGGGCGGGCAGGGGCCGGCGACCGCCCGCTGGTTCGGCAGTTCCGACGGCTCGGCCGGGGACGGAGGCCGGACCGAGGTCTGGCTGGGCATTGACAGCGTCGCGGCCGTGCTTCACATCGCGGCCCGCTGTGCGGTGTCGGACCGGGCGCGGGTGAAGAGCCGGCCGCGCCGGCGCGACGACAAGGTCTATGAGGACGAGCATCTGAATCTCGTGCTCTGTCCGGACCCGGCGGCCGGCACCTATTATCAGCTCTTCGTCAACCCGGACGGCGCGATTGCCGACCGCGCGTGCCGGGCCCCAGGGAAGCGGGACTGGTCCTGGGATGGCAACTGGCAGGTCGCGACCCGGCGCGAGCCCGGCGCGTGGACGGTCGAGCTGGCCTGCCCGCCGGCCGACTTCGGAAGCGCGAGCCCGGAATGGTCAGGCAACTTCGTCCGCTACGAGTCGGAGCGCGACTCGGTCTGGGTGTGGCAGGTGCCGTTCGAGCACGACCCGGAGACGTTCGGACGGCTGGTGCGCTAGTGGGGGCGCCCCGACACGTCCGACGCGGCAGGGCCTCCTGCCGACCTCTTCCGGCCGGCGTCAGGCGCCGAGCGGACTGACGAGCCGGGTTCCTAGCATCACGGCCCTGACCCGGCCGTGCATTGTCCGGCCGAGGAAGGGCGAGTTGCGGGACAGGGAGAGGACCCGGCTGCGGTCGAAGAACCACTTCGCCTCCGGGTCAATGACGACGAGATTCGCCTCCGCACCCTCGGCGATTTCCGGCACGGGCAGATTGAGAACCCGCGCGGGCGCAGCGCAGAGGCGGGCCACCAGGCCGGGCAGCGTCACCTGTTTCTTCAACACCAGCGACTCATAGAACAGACTGAACGCCGTCTCGAAGCCGATGATGCCGGGCGGCGCGCTGTCGAACTCGACCGCCTTGGCCTCGGCCGGGTGCGGCGCGTGGTCGGTGGCGAGGCAGTCAATGGTCCCGTCGGCGACCGCGGCGAGCAGGGCGCGGCGGTCGGCTTCGGTGCGCAGCGGCGGGTTGACGCGCAGGTTCGAGTCGAACGTCTCCAGCGCCGAGTCGGTGAGCACGAGGTAGTGGGGGCAGGTTTCGGCGGTGACTTGGACGCCGCGGGCCCGGGCCCAGCGGATGACGTCCACGGTCGCGGCGCAGGAGACGTGGCAGACGTGAAGCCGGCTGCCCGTGAGCTCGGCCAGCATGACGTCGCGCGCGGCAGCGGCGGCTTCGGCCGGCCACGGGCTGCCGCGCAGGCCGAGCCGGGTGGCAACCATTCCCTCATTCGCCGTGCCGGTTGCCAGCGCCGCCAGCTCGCAGTGGGTCATCACGACGGCGTCGAAGGTCTTGGCGTATTCCAGGACCCGGCGCATCAGGCCGGCGTCCTCAATCCAGGTCCCGTCGTCGGAGAAGGCGACGGCGCCGGCCGAGCGCATCGCGCCGATTTCGGCGAGTTCCTTTCCCTGCCGGCCCTTCGTGCAGCAGCCGACCGGCAGGACCCGGGCGAACCCGGCCTCCTCGGCGCGCCGGCTGACGAACCGCACCAGCGCCTCGGAGTCAATCGGCGGGTCGGTGTTAGGCATGGCGCAGACCTGCGTGAAGCCGGACATCAGGGCGGCGCGGGCGCCGGAGGCGATGGTCTCGGCTTCCTCCCGCCCCGGCTCGCGCAGGTGGCAGTGGAGGTCGAGGAATCCGGGCGCGACAAAGCAGTTGCGGCAGTCCAGCCGCTCGGCCCCGGGCACCGGGCCCAGGCGCGGGCCGACCGCGGCGATGCGCCCGTCCTCGACCAGGACGTCGAGGCGCCGGGCGGTCCGGGCATTCGGGTCAACCACGCGGCCCGCGGCGAAGAGAATGCGGCTCACGCCGCTTCCTCCTGCCCGCCGGCCAGCAGATAGAGCACCGCCATCCTGACCGCGACCCCGTTCTTGACCTGATTCATTATCAGGGCCTGGGGCAGCTCGGCGACGTCGTAGTCCATCTCGACGCCCCAGTTGACCGGGCCGGGATGGAGAATCACCGTCGCCGGGTCGAGCCCGGCCAGCCGCTCGCGGGTGAGGCCGTAGAGCTGGCGGTACTCTCTCGCGCTGGGCAGCATTCCGGCCACCATCCGCTCGGCCTGCAGCCGGAGCATGTTGACGACATTGACCTCATAGAGAATCCGGTCCAGCCGGTAGAAGACGTCGCAGCCCAATGCCTCGATGCCAGCCGGAATCAGGGTCGGCGGCCCGCAGACCGAAACCTGCGCGCCGAGCCGGGTCAGACAGAGAATGCTGGAGCGGGCGACCCGCGAGTGGGCGACGTCCCCGACAATGAGGACCTTCAGGCCGGGCAGGTCCCCGAACCGCTCACGCAGGGTGAAGGCGTCGAGCAGCGCCTGGGTCGGATGCTCGTGGCAGCCGTCGCCGGCGTTGACCACAAACGCCTTCAGGTGCCGGGCGAGAAAGTGCGGCGCGCCGGCCAGCGGATGGCGGACGACGATGCCGTCAACCCGCATCGCCTCGATGTTGCGGCAAGTGTCAAGCAGCGACTCACCCTTCTTCGCCGAGGAAGCGGCCAGCGCGAAGTTGACGCAGTGGCAGCTCAGCCGGCCGGCGGCAAGGTTGAACGAGGTGGCGGTCCGGGTCGAAGGTTCGAAGAAGAGGTTGACGACGGTCTTGCCGCGCAGGGCCGGGACCACCGGTATCGGCCGGTCGAGGACCTCGCGGAACTTGCGGGCGAGGTCGAGGACGGTGACAATCTCTTCCCGGCCAAGCTGCTCGATTCCCAGCAGGTGGCGGTGCGGGAAGTTCATCGCCGCTGCAGCGTCACCTCATCGCGGCCGTCGGTTTCGGTCAGGAAGATGTCAACTATGTCCGAGCGCCAGGTCCTGACGACCCGGCCGGTGAAGTCCGGGGCGATCGGCAGCTCCCGGTGGCCGCGGTCAATCAGCACCGCCAGTTGAATCGCGCAGGGCCGGCCGTAGTCGAGCAGCTCGGCCAGCGCGGCCCGCACCGTCCGGCCGGTGAAGACGACGTCGTCAACCAGCACGACGGTGCGGCCGTTGATGTCGAAGCCGAGCTCGGAGCCGCGGACAATCGGCGTCTCGGCCACGAGGCGCAGGTCGTCGCGATATAAGGTGATGTCAACCGCGCCGACCGGGACCCCGGGACCGAGCCGGCGGGCGAGACGCTGGGCCAGCGGGACGCCGCGGCGCTTGATGCCGACGAGGGCGAGGTTGCGGATGTCCGGATTGCGGCGGCGGATTGCGGCGGCGAGCCGGTTGACAAGAAGAGCGATGCCCTTCGCCGAGAGCAGCCGTCGCGGCTTCGCGGCTGGTCTCCCGCGCCTCATTTCAGCAGCAGCGAGAGCGGAATGAGCACGCAGTAGCCGACGACCAGCAGCAGCGGGGCAAGGGTAATCGAGCCGGCCGAGAGCGAGATGAACCCGGCGACGACCGTCGCCAGGCCGACGCCCATGATGACGTAATTACGTTTCTTCAGCGTCAGCACCGGCCGGGCCGGCTTCTTCGCGGCCGGCTTGGGTATGAACTTACCGGGCTTGCGGTCGGGATTCATCGGGTTGACTCCTTGGGCGCTATCATAGTGGCCGCCGCGCCAAAGTCAACAGGCGTCGTCCGACCGGCCCGGCCCGGCAAACCTCGCCTCGAGATAGGCGACGACCGAAGACGGGTCCGCGGGCAGAAGCAGATGCACGCCCCGGAAGTTGTCCAGAAACGTCCGCTGCGCGAACGGGCTGAGCACGATGCCGCCCGAAGTCCGCACCCAGCGCCGGAACCGGCTCCACTCGTAGGTATAGCTGAAGATGCGCTTGTCCACCTCCACGCCCCGGCGGCTCAGGGTATAGGTTATCGGCAGGAAATAAGTGTGCAGCGCCACGAACAGGGCCACGGACGCGACCAGGGCCAGCGCCGGGCCGAACGCCACTAACGTCAGCCCCACGAACGCGGCCAGAAACAGGCTGACCACGACTGTCCGCGCCGGCGTCTCCCTTGCCCGGTGCACGGTCCAGCGCAGCTCGGGCGGGACGCCCGTTGATTCGGGCCGGTCCGGGCAATCGCAAATCGGCAATCCCAAATCGTAGATTCCGGTGATGGGCCCGGTCCGGGTCGAACGGACGACCGGCTGATTATGAGTCAGCTGCTCTGACCAACTGAGCTACGGGCCCGCGTGAACTTAGGCTAGCGCCGGCCGCGCCCGAGTCAAGCTTCCGCGCGTCCGTCCCGCCTGACCCGGCCCGGCCGCGGCCCGGCTGCCCGTGCCGCCTTCACGCCCCGATCATAGTGTCCCCCTGCTCCGGTCAAACCCCTCCCGGCCGCAGCCTGCCGGCTCGGGCCGTTGAGAAACGCCCGAACTCGGCTTGACTGGACCCGGCTCACCCCTATGATTCGCGGCAAGTCGATGGAGAAGCTCATTGCCGAAGGCGAGTAGGACGGCGCGGCTGCGGGCGGTCTTTGCCAAGACCGGCGGGCACTGCCACTTCTGCGGGGACAAGCTGGTGTTCGAGCACTACGGCCGGAAGCGGAAGCCGTATCCAAAGGGCGCATGGGAACTCGACCACGTCATCCAGGCCGCGAAAGGCGGCGCAGACAGCCCGGACAACTTCCTGTCGGCCTGCAAGGAGTGCAACCTGCTGCGCTGGCACCGGCGGGGCAAAGACCTGCGCCGAATCATCCTGCTGGGCCTGGTCGCGAACGACGAAATCAAGAACAAGTCCGACACCGGCCGCGAGATTCAGAACAAGCTCAGACGCCGCCGTGCCCAGAACCGTCGCCGCACTGTCAGCTCAAGGGCTCGTTCTCAGAAGCCTCGGCGCTAGACTCCGGCGCGGGCGACAGCAACCAGCTCCGCGACGCGAAGGTTGACCGGGCCGCGCAAGCCCCGCTAACGCCGAGGTCTGCCCCACCAAGCTGGCCCGCTGACGTACTCGTATCCTGTTACCGCCTTGGCTGCGGCGGTCAGGGAGCCATACTCGCGTCCATTGTCCAGGACAAACTGCCGCGGTCCGACCTGCCGCAGATGGTATTCCTTGCCCTTGTAGGTCCGAACGAACACCTTGGATGTTACAGGGCGGCCGCGTTCTGGCGGGTGTGCCCGCACCACGGGGGTAAGCCTGAGGTCCGCCGGGCAGAACTTGATGCCGGAACTCTCCGCTGTCGTGCGCAGGTCTTCAAGACTCTCTCGTCTCCGTTCATCATACAGGTGCCCCGTCTCGTCGGCTACAACCACTGCACAGGCTGCCGCCGACGCCGCTCTGGCTAGCTTCCGGAGGCGGGCTATGTCCTTCATGACATTCCTGCGGAAGTTGGCCCGTTCACCGTAGTTCGTATCTTCATTGAGGAACTTGACTTCTACGGCGAGTTCGGCGTCCACCTGCCTGCGTCCGCCCGAACCACGCCCTACGGCCGCCACCCGCCCGACTGCGAGGTCGACCTTCTTCCCCTGCAGGCCTTTGACGCGCGTCTTCACATGAACTCTATCGGCTGACAGACGCCCGCTGGCGAGAAGGCGATGGTACAGGTAGGCGACAATGTCGTCCTCCAATAGCGGGACAAACCTGCCCGCCCTGTAGTCCCTGCCCATATGCTTCACGGCCTCGGCCAGTGTATCAGCTGGATTCCGTGCAGGCATGACTACACCTCCGCCGTTTCCAGTGCTCCCTCGCCGAGAATGTCGGTTCCCTTGACCGCGACGGGGGCCTCTCTGGGCCGCCTCATGCCAGCAGCTCGGAGAAGACCTCGTGGCGGAGGCGGTCGCGCATGCGCGGGTCGAGAATTGACTCCAGATAGGACTCGACTATCTCGTCCGTCCGCGCCTTGAGCCGCTCAAGCTCGGGCAGAATCGAGCGCAGGTAGTCTTCGTCCTCGGGCACCTTGACTTCGGTCATGCCGGCGTCGCGGAAGACGCGCAGGAACCGCGCTTCGGCTTCGGAAGCGCACTGGACCTTCGTGCCGTTCACTACCAGCACCCAGCCGAAGAGGTCCTTCTCCACGCGAACATCGCCGTCGGTGGCGGGCAGCTCGCGCCGGCGCAGCCTCGGGGCAGACAGCACCTTCTCGCGGTAGAACTCACCCAGCGTCTTCACGACTCAGGCTCCTCTTTGACTCGCGCCACAATTGTACCCTTCAGCGCGTCCAAGTCTATCCCCTCGAACGTCCTGCTCCGCTGGCCGACACTCCGCGCCCGTTCAATCCGCGACTTCACAAGGTCCACCACCGCCCGATACACCTCAAGCTGCTCCTCGTCAGTCAACCCCAGAATCTCGCCCATCACAATCTTGTCCAGCTCCCGCCGGTCCGGCCTCACGCCCTCCAAAGTCACCGCCGCCGGGTCTCCGCTGCCCACTTCATCGAAAACAGAGCCGATGGTGCGGTCCTGCAAACCGCGCAGCGCAGATTCAAGCCGCCTGCGAAGCGCGTGCTGGAGCTTCTTGACATTGACAACAGGAAATTGCGCTACCTCATACACCTGCGTCTTCAGCGCGCCTTGCCCAAGCACTGTTCTCCCGCCTATTTCAGAGAACATCGCGCAGATGGTTGAGTTCAGGACCGCCACTACGCTTCTTGGGTGGAAGGCGGGGCTGACATCGAACAGCTCGCAGTCGGCGTAGGCGTGGGCATCTTCGTTCGAGAAGGCAACGTACCGGTCATTGATGACGTAGATCCAGAGACCGGCACCGGTGGTTCGCTCGCCTAGGTCATACCAGCGCTCGCGAGCCGCCAACGTCGGTCGCTTCTGGATTCCGCGCCGTTCAGCGCCGGCGATGTACCTCAGTACATGGGTCCCCGCCAAACGAGTTCTGCTGTGGTGTATCAGCAGAACACGAAGAGGCAGCTTGTCAGGCTTGACCGCGATGCAGGAGCTGTCCTTGGGTGACTTCATGACGTAGTTCGGGACCCACTTGCCGTTTTCGTCCTTGTGCATCCAGAACTCACGTTCGATGCGGTGACGCTTGATTTCCTCCTTCGTAAGGTAGAAGAAATCGTTGGCGCCCGTTGTGAAACCGCGCTGAACCTTGGCAACCTCGCCAAGCGGAACGAGTTTGCCTCGGCCCTTGGCCAGAACCCTGAAGAATACCTGCGGCGCCCGCAGATACTTGCCCCACTTGGCCCCGACGTAGTCGTGTTCGTCTCTGTCATACCCCTCTGCCCAGAGGGCAGATTGCGCAATCGGGAAAACGCGCAGGTCGTTGTTCTCGTAGAAGGCTGAGTGGAACGAGATGGTCTTGACGAACTCGTCTATCGCCTGCAGCCGGGCGACCTGCTTCTCCCACATGTCCTGCGCCGCTGGCACGAAGTGGCGCAGCGGCTTCTTGAGATACACGAACCGCACAAGATTGGCGTCCCGCGCCTTCTTGTCCGAGCACTTCTCGAGAATCACGATGCAGGTGTTGACATCGGCATCTTCGAACCAGCGTTCGACCTTGGACTCGATGATGGCGACTATCTTGTAGTTGCCGAGAAAGAACTCCTGCAGGCCCTTGCCGTAGTCAACGTCGAGCCAGGAGTTGGAGACGATGAAGCCGAACCTGCCGCCTTCGCGCAGGAACTTGTACCCGTGGACGAAGAAGTAGGCGTGGATGCCGGCACGCTTGCCGATGCGGGCCAGCTTCCGCGAGCCCAGCGTCAGAGCCTGCTCAATAAGCCTGTGCTTGTCCACACCAATTGCGGGAATCTCCTCCTGGCGGGTGTAAGGCGGATTGCCGACAATAGCATCGAACCAGCGCGGGTAGACTACTTCCCCGCCTGCCTTGCCGAGCGTCATGGTCCGACGCCGCCGGGTTCGCTCGGGTAACTCGATGCCGCTCGCACCGACCTGAAGGGCGAAAAAGTCCTCCTGAATGACGTTCGGGTAGTTCTCGTCAACCGAGAGCTCGTTGATGGCGAGGTTGATGGTCGCCAGATGCGCCGGGAACTTGGCGATGTCGTTGCCCCAGAGCGTCTCCAGCAGTTCGGTGTGTTCGAGGCGGGCGTTCATCAGCTTCTTGTGCTGATAGGCCCGGACAAGGAAAGTCCCGGCACCGCAGGCCGGGTCCAGGACCTTGTCCGACTCGTGCTTCAGACAGAAGCGCAGGATGATGTCTACCACGTCCGGGCTGGTGAAGTACTGGCCGAGGTTGTGCCGCTCAACCTGCGGGATGAGCCGCTCGAAGATGCGGCCGACGATGTCGTAGCCGAGCGTGGCGAAGTTGTAGCGGCGCAGCGCGGCAACGAGCCGCTTGACTTCTTCTACGACCTCACGACTCTCGGGGAAGGCAATACTGTCTATGAAATCGGTCGTGTAGACGGTCTCGTAGTCAATCCTGAGAACGTCGGCGAAGAAGCCCTGGAGCGTGGTCGCGAGTCTTGCGCCCTTGGTCAGGCTGGCCGGAATCTCAAGCGGGTCGAGCTCTGCCGGGCGCTTCGCCTGCAGGAGGTTGTAGAACAGCAGCTTGTTGACCAGAAGGTATGCGGCCTGACGAGCGGCTTTGTCGAAGTCCTGCGGCTGACGCGCGAAGTTCCAGTTCTGGTCGCGGAACCAGCGGGCAAGTTCACTGGCGAACTTCGGGTCTTTGTTGCACCTGTCCTCGATGATGTCGCGGTAGTGGTGGGCGAGGACTCTGACTCCCTCGTGCAGGAGCAGAACGAGGAATTCGTCAACAGGCAGGACCGGTTCGCGCTCGCGGCCGGTGTGGACGGCGTGCAGCCGGGCGAGGAATCGCTCCAGTCCGCGTCGCGTCGGGCCGCTGAACCTGACCTGCTCCAACTGGGTAACGTCCCCAATCTGCGACAGCTC
>Ga0194112_10010429_pt1 | contig 11660 bp, 6 predicted proteins | sample TA2MahC400mmetaG_FD_146191 | JGI IMG/M metagenome (GOLD analysis project Ga0194112, IMG submission 146191) | Freshwater microbial communities from Lake Tanganyika, Tanzania - TA2015016 Mahale Deep Cast 400m | ecosystem: Environmental > Aquatic > Freshwater > Lake | place: Tanzania: Lake...
TCACGGTCGTCAAGCCGCGACTGGGCTACGACGATTCGCTCGACGCCTTCGGGGTGCACGGCATCGGCGGCATCTGGGGGGCGCTGGCGACCGGCCTGTGGGCCTCGAAGGCCGTCAACCCGGCCGGGGCCGACGGCCTGTTCTTCGGCAACCCCGGGCAACTCGTGAACCAGTTGATCGCCGTCGGCGCCACCGTGGCGTACAGCGGCGCGGGCACGTTTGTCCTCTACAAGGCGGTCGACTTCGTGGTCGGCGTGCGCGTCAGCGAGAAGGAGGAACACGTCGGCCTCGACCTGACGCAGCACCACGAGGGGGCGTACACGGTCCTCGAGTAGCCGGCACGCACACGCATACACAAGGGGAATCGCCGTGAAACTCGTGATCGCCATCATCCAGCCGCACCGGCTGGAGGCCGTCAAGGCCGAACTCTACAAGCGCGAGGTGAACCTCCTGACCGTGAGCGAGGTCCTGGGCCACGGCCGGCAGAAGGGCATCGCCGAGGTGTACCGCGGCGTCAAGGAGACGGGGAACCTTCTGAAGAAAATCCGCCTGGAGATCGCCGTCAACGACAACTTCGTCGAGCCGACCGTCGAAGCCATTTGCAAGGGCGCCCGCACCGGCGAGACGGGCGACGGCAAGATCTTCATCCTGCCGCTGGAGCGGTGCGTCCGCATCCGCACCGGCGAAGAGGGGCGGGAGGCCATCGGGTGAAACGATTGCGGAATGCGGATTGAGAATTGCGACAAGTCGAACCGGGCGCGGTGCGGCGCGGCCCGCGTGTCCGGCCGTGGGAAACACCGCCGCCGCTTCGCCGCGGCCGGACAAGCCGGCCGTGCCAGGGCGGCGATGGCTGCACGCGAAGAACGGGCGAAGCGGGGGGATTTCGCCCGCCAATCACCCGGTGCGGGTGCAGGAATCACCTGCACTCAAAGCCACCATCACGTAGGAAATCGGCCGGCAATCCTACGTAGCGGTAAGCCGGTACCGGGGCCGGGGAGTCCTCGCATGAGCCTTAAGGCCTTATCGTTACTGCACTTACGGTCGGCGCCTGCGAGTGGCATGCGGCTTGCTGCGAATCAGGACGGCGCCTGCGGCCTGCGCCCTGAAGGGCGAGGGTCGCCGACCGCAGCCGGGCATGCGCCCACGGGTACGTGACGGAGTAAAGGAACGCCGGATGACACCCAAGGAGTTCTTCGCCTACGCCAAGAAGCACGGGGCCGAGATGGTCGACCTGAAGTTCGTCGACCTGCTGGGCACCTGGCAGCACTGCTCGTTCCCCGTCGAGGTGCTGGACGAGGACACCTTCGTGGAGGGCCTCGGGTTCGACGGCTCAAGCATCCGCGGCTGGCAGGGCATCCACGTGTCGGACATGCTGGCCGTGCCGGACCCGGACACGACGTGCCTTGACGCGTTCTTCGCGCGGCCGACGGTGAGCGTGATTGCAAACATCGTGGACCCGGTCACGAAGGGGGACTACACGCGCGACCCGCGGTACGTGGCCCGCAAGTGCGAGGCGTACCTGAAGAAGACCGGCGTGGCCGACGCGGCCTTCATCGGGCCGGAGCCGGAGTTCTTCATTTTCGACGAGGTCCGCTACGAGCAGAACCAGCACCGCGGCATGTACGAGATCGATTCGGCCGAGGGGGCGTGGAACACCGCCCGCTTCGAGGAGCCGAACCTGGGCTACAAGCCCTCGTTCAAGGGCGGGTACTTCCCCGTCAGCCCCACCGACACGCTGCACGACGTTCGCGGCGAGATGGCGTACGAGATGCGCAAAGTGGGCATCGTGGTCGAGGCCCATCACCACGAGGTGGCCACGGCCGGCCAGAGCGAGATAGACATGAAGTTCACGAACCTCCTCAGGATGGCCGACCAGTTGATGTGGTATAAATATATCTGTAAGAATGTGGCCAAGCGCCACGGCAAGACCGTAACGTTCATGCCGAAGCCCATTTTCCAGGACAACGGCTCCGGCATGCACACCCACTTCTCGCTGTGGAAGGGCGGAAAGCCCCTCTTCGCGGGCAAGGGCTACGCCGGCCTGTCGGACCTGGCCCTGCACGCAATCGGCGGCATCCTGAAGCACGCCCCGGCCATCCTGGCCTTTGCGGCGCCGACCACGAACTCGTACCGCCGCCTCGTGCCGGGCTTCGAGGCGCCCGTGAATCTGTGCCTGTCGGCGCGCAACCGCTCGGCCGGCTGCCGCGTACCGATGTACTCCGAGAACCCGAAGGCCAAGCGCGTGGAGTTCCGCTGCCCCGACCCGTCGTGCAACGGGTACCTGACGTTCTCGGCCATCACGATGGCCGCCCTGGACGGCATCAAGAAGAAGACCGACCCGGGCAAGCCGCTCGACCGCGACATCTACGAGATGACCAGGGAGGAACTCGCCCAGACGCCCAAGACGCCGGGGTCGCTGGAAGAGGCAATCGCAGCACTGGAGAAGGACCACGAGTTTTTGCTGGCAGGCGGCGTCTTCACGCCCGACCTGGTTGAGGCGTGGATCACCTGGAAGCGCCAGAAGGAACTCGATGAGATCCATCAGCGGCCGCACCCGCACGAGTTCTTCCTCTACTACGACAGTTGACAGGCAGGATACGAAGCAGCGCACCAGAGGGTCGTACCCCCCTCTTGCGTGGCCAAGGGGGCGTCCGCGTGGGGCGCCCCCGCGGCATCTTGCCCTGCGGCTGCCGGCCAAGCCCAAACGAATGATTGCCTCAGCCTGGGAGGGCGCTAGAATGAACTGACGGACTCGCCGGGCCGGGTGCGACCGGCCGGGTCCATCGCCGAAAACACGCCATCCTCCGCCCGGGAGGCCGACTTCCTGACGCACACGCAGGTTGCAGGGGTACGAACCGATGAACCAGCAAGGGCCAATACGCACAGTCGCGGCGGGCGATCAAGCCGCCCCAGGCCCGCCCTGCCGCGAACGGGCGCAGCCATGCGGCCTGTACGACCCGGCCAGCGGCCACGGCAGTTGCGGCGTGGGGTTCGTTGCACGCCTGGACGCTCAGCCGCATCACCAGGTCGTCCAGGACGCCGTCCAGATTCTCATCAACCTTGAGCACCGCGGGGCCGTCGGCGGCGACAAACTCACCGGCGACGGCGCGGGACTCCTGCTCCAGATTCCCGACGCTTTCTTCCGGAAGGAACTCGGGGCGACCGTCGCGGCTGCCGCGCGCCGGCCGCCCCTGCCCCAGCCGGGCGGGTACGCCGTCGGGATGGTCTTCCTGCCGGCGGACGCGGCCCTGGCGCCCAGGTGCGCGGCGGCGCTTGAAGCGGCGGCCCGCGACGAGGGGGCCGAGGTCCTGGGCTGGCGCAGCGTGCCCACCAGCGCCGACCACCTGGGGGAACTGGCGCGGTCCACGCAGCCGCTGGTGCGCCAGGTGCTGCTCGGCCGCGGCCGCATTGCGCCCGACTCCTTCGAGCGGAAACTGTACGTCATCCGCCGCCGCGCCGAGAAGCAGGTCGCACCCTGGACGGGCCGAGACGCCGGCCGCTTCTACGTTGCCAGCCTCTCCAGCCGCACGATTGTTTATAAGGGCATGCTTCGCGGGTCGCAACTGGTGCCCTTCTACCCGGACCTGGGCGACCCGGCGCTGGCGAGCGCCTTCGCCCTGGTCCACCAGCGGTACAGCACCAACACGCTGCCCACGTGGAACCTGGCGCAGCCCTTACGCATGCTGGGCCACAACGGCGAGATAAACACGCTCAGGGGCAACGTGAGCCACATGCGGGCGCGCGAGGCGGACCTTGCAAGCGACCTCCTGGGCGCGGACCTGCCGAAGTTGCTGCCGGCCATCGTCGAGGGCGGCAGCGACAGCGCCATGTTCGACAACGTGCTGGAACTCCTGGTCATGGCCGGCCGCAGCCTACCCCACGCCGCCATGATGATGGTCCCCGAGGCATGGGGGCCGAAGTTCCACATGAGCGACGACAAGCGGGCCTTCTACGAGTACCACGCGGCCGTCATGGAGCCGTGGGACGGCCCGGCCGCCCTCGTGTTCACCGACGGGCGGTACATCGGGGCCACGCTGGACCGCAACGGCCTGCGCCCCTGCCGCTACACGGTCACGCGCGACGGTTACGTGGTGCTCGCGAGCGAGACGGGGGTGCTGCGGTTCGGGCCGGAGCGCATCCTGCGCCTCGGCCGCCTTCAGCCGGGCAAGATGTTCCTGGTGGACCTTGAGCAGCACCGCATCGTGCCCGACAACGAGATCAAGGCGAAGGTCAGCCGCCAGCGCCCCTACCGCCGCTGGGTCCGCGACAACCGTATCGAACTCAGGGGCCTCTTCACGCCGTCCGACGTGCCGACCGACCTGGCGCCGGTCGTCCTGGCCAGGCAGCAGGCGTTCGGGTACACGGAAGAGGAACTGAAGATGGTCATCGGGCCGATGGCCTCTCGCGGCCAGGAGGCCGTCGGCTCGATGGGCAACGACGCGGCGCTGGCGGTCCTTTCCGACCGGCCGCAACTTCTGTTCGCCTACTTCAAGCAACTCTTCGCGCAGGTCACCAACCCCCCCATCGACCCCTTGCGCGAGGAACTGGTGATGAGCCTGATGAACTTCGTGGGCGCCGAGCGGAACCTGCTGGCCGAAACGCCCGAGCACGTGCGGCGCCTCAAACTGCCGCACCCTGTGCTGACGCTTGAAGATATGATGCGGCTTCGCAAGGGCCGCCCGCCCGACATCGTGGCGCGCGACATCGACATCCTGATGCCGGCCGGCGCCGACGGCCCGGCGCTCCAGCGGGCGCTGGACGCCCTCTTCGCGCAGGCCGAGCGGGCCGTCGCCGAGGGGGCCACCCTGCTGGTCCTTACGGACATGCGCGCCGACAGGGACCGCGCGGCCATACCGGCGCTCCTTGCGACGGCGGGGCTGCACCATCACCTCATCCGGCGGGGCCTGCGCACGCGGGCGGGCCTCGTCGTCGAATCGGCCGAGGTCCGCGAGGTCATGCACTTCGCCCTGCTCGTCGGCTACGGGGCGAACGCCGTCTGCCCGCACCTGGCGATGGCCACGGTGCGCAGGCTGGCCGAGGAGAACCGCCTGGAACAGGCGCTCTCGCCCGAAGATGCCGCCGACAACTACATCACGGCCGTCAAGAAGGGGCTCCTGAAGACCTTCAGCCGCATGGGCATATCAACAATTCGCAGTTACTTCGGCGCACAGATTTTCGAGGCCGTCGGCCTCGCGCAGGGCGTGATCGACCGCTGCTTCTGCGGCACGGCCAGCCGCGTGGGCGGCATCGGCCTCGACGAAATCGCCCGCGAGGCCTGCGCCCTGCACCGCCGCGGCTTCCCCGCCGAGGGGCCCCCGCCCGCGCTCCTCGACGCGGGCGGGCAGTACCACGTCCGCGCGGGCGGCGAGAACCATCTGTGGAGCCCCGAGGCCGTCTGCACGCTCCAGCAGGCCGTCCGCACGAATGATTATAAAATGTTCAAGCGTTATAGCGCCATCGTCAACGACCGCTCCCGCTCCCGGGTGACGCTGCGGAGCCTCCTGGAGTTCAAGGCCGCCGCCCCCGTGCCGCTGGAGGAAGTCGAGCCGGTGGACGCCGTCGTCAGGCGCTTCGTCGCAAGCGCGATGTCGTTCGGGTCCATCTCGAAGGAAGCGCACGAGACGATCGCCGCCGCGATGAACCGCCTGGGCGCCCGCTCGAACTGCGGCGAGGGCGGCGAGGACCCGGCCCGCTGCCGCACCCCGGCGTCCGGCGGCTCGACGCGGAGCGCCGTCAAGCAGGTGGCCTCCGGCCGCTTCGGCGTCACCACGGAGTACTGCGTCAACTGCGACGAACTCCAGATAAAGATGGCCCAGGGCGCCAAGCCGGGCGAGGGCGGCCAGTTGCCCGGACACAAGGTCTCGGCCGAGATCGCCCGCGTGCGGCACACGACGCCCGGCGTGACGCTCATCTCGCCCCCGCCGCACCACGACATCTACTCCATCGAGGACCTGGCGCAACTCATCTATGATCTCAAATCAGTGAATCCGCACGCACGCGTGTCCGTGAAACTGGTGTCCGAGATCGGCGTCGGCACGGTGGCGGCGGGCGTCGCCAAGGGCAGGGCCGACATGGTCCTCGTGGCCGGACACGACGGCGGCACGGGCGCAAGCCCGCTCACGTCCATCAAGCACGCCGGACTGCCGTGGGAACTCGGCCTGGCCGAGACGCAGCAGACGCTGGTCGCCAGCCGCCTGCGCGACCGTATCCGCGTGCAGGCCGACGGGCAACTTAAGACCGGGCGCGACCTGGCCGTCGCCGCCCTCCTGGGGGCCGAGGAGTTCGGCTTCGGCACTGCCATCCTGGTGGCCCTCGGATGTATCATGATGCGTAAGTGCCATATGAACACCTGCCCGGTGGGCGTGGGCACGCAGGACCCGGAGTTGCGCAGGCGATTCGCCGGCCGGCCGGAGCACGTGGAGCGATTCTGCCGCTTCATCGCCCAGGAACTGCGGGAACTCATGGCCCGGCTGGGCTTCCGCACGGTCGACGAAATGGTGGGGCGCGCCGACATGCTGGACGCGGCCCCCGCCGTCGATCACTACAAAGCGCGCGGCCTCGACTTCAGCCGCATCCTGGCCCGCGCCGAGCCCGGCGGCGGGACGGCCCTGCGCTGCGTCCGGCCGCAGGACCACGAACTCGACGGCCGCCTCGACCGGGAACTCCTGGCGCGCCTTGAGCCGGCCCTCGCGCGCCGCCAGCCGGTGCGCATCGAGATGCCCATCCGCAACATCCACCGCGCGGTGGGCGCGGCGGTGAGCGGCGAAATCGTACGCCGCTTCGGGCCGCAGGGCATCCCCGATGACACGATTCAATTTATCTTCAATGGTTCCGCCGGGCAGAGCCTGGGCGCGTTCCTTGCGCCGGGCGTCACGATACGAGTCGAGGGCGACGCGAACGATTACCTCGGCAAGGGGATGTCGGGCGGACGCATCATCCTCGCGCCCCCCGCCGGCTCGCACTTCCAGCCCCACGAGAACGTCATCGTCGGCAACACCGTCCTTTTCGGCGCGACGGGCGGCGAGGCGTTCATCTCCGGCGTGGCGGGCGAACGCTTCGCCGTCCGCAACTCCGGCGCAACCGCCGTCGTCGAAGGGGTGGGCGACCACGGCTGCGAATACATGACGGGCGGCACGGTGGTCGTCCTGGGGCAGACCGGCTACAACTTCGCCGCCGGCATGAGCGGCGGCGTGGCCTACGTGTACGACGAGTCCGAACTCTTCGGCGCACGCTGCAACCTCGACATGGTGGACCTGGAAAGCGTCTGGGCCGACGAAGACGCCGCCGCCCTTCACGCACTCCTCGAAAAGCACCTCCGCTACACCGCCAGCCCCCGCGCACGGACGCTCCTTGACGACTGGGATGCCCACCGGCCCCTCTTCGTCAAAGTCATGCCCATCGAGTACCGCAAAGCGCTCGAACGCATGAAGCATCGCGAGAGCCGCGACACCGAGACCGTATCGGCCACCGAGGAGGTGTTCCATGGGTAAGCCGACCGGTTTCATGGCTTACCCGCGGCAGGACGCGCCTAAGCGCCCGGTCCAGGAGCGCGTGGCCGACTGGCGCGAAATCGAGCAGGCCCTCGCCCGGCCGGACCTCGAAATCCAGGCCTCCCGCTGCATGGACTGCGGCATACCGTACTGCCACGCCTTCGGATGCCCGCTCGCCAACCGCGTCCCGGAGTTCAACGACGCCGTCAGCCGCAAGCACTGGCGGCGGGCGCTCGCCCTGCTTCACGCGGCGAACAACTTCCCGGAAATCACCGGCCGCGTGTGCCCCGCCCCGTGCGAGGCCGCCTGCACCCTGTCAATCAACCAGAAGCCGGTGACCATCCGGCAGATAGAACTTGCGCTGGTGGAGCGCGGCTGGCAGGAAGGATGGATCGAGCCCGAGCCGCCGCGCAAGAAGACCGGGCGGCGTGCGGCCGTCATCGGCTCCGGCCCGGCCGGCCTGGCGGCCGCCCAGCAACTTGCGCGGGCCGGCCACGACGTGGTGGTCTTCGAGAAGGCCGCGCGCCCCGGAGGAATCCTGCGCTACGGCATCCCGGACTTCAAACTCGAAAAGCACGTCCTCGACCGCCGCCTCGCCCAGATGCAGGCCGAGGGCGTCGCGTTCGAGACGGGCGTCCAGGCGGGCACGGACGTCTCCTTCCACTATCTCCGCAAGAAGTTCCACGCCATCTGCATCGCCGCCGGCGCTCGTGTGCCGCGAGACCTCGCCGTCCCCGGGCGCGGCTACGAGGGCATCCACTTCGCCATGGATTACCTGGTGCAGCAGAACCGCCGCATCGCCGGCGAGGCCGTCCAGCAGGCCGATGAAATCCTCGCTCGCGGCAAAGACGTGGTGGTCGTCGGCGGAGGCGACACGGGCAGCGACTGCGTGGGCACCGCACGCCGACAGGGCGCCCGCAGCATCACCCAGATTGAAATCCTGCCCGAGCCGCCGGCCGAGCGCGCGGCCGACAACCCCTGGCCCACCTGGCCGCTGGTCCTCCGCACCAGCACCAGCCAAGAGGAAGGCTGCACGCGCCTCTGGAGCATCCTGACGAAGGAGTTCCTCGGCCGCGGCGTAAGGGTGCGCGGCCTCAGGTGCGCGCGCATCCAGTGGGGCGAACCGAACGCCTCCGGCCGCAGCACATTCAAGGAACTGCCCGGTTCGCAATTCGAACTCAAGGCCGACCTGGTGCTTCTTGCGCTCGGATTCCTGCACGTGGAGCACGGGCCGCTCGTGGAGGAACTGGCCCTCGCAACCGATGACCGCGGGAACCTGGCGACCGATGCCAACTTCATGACGAGCGCGCCCGGCGTGTTCGCGGCGGGCGACTCGGTGGCCGGGGCGTCGCTGGTCGTCCGCGCCATCGCCCAGGGCCGACAGATGGCCGCCGCAGTCGATGCATTCCTCCGCCTGCCGCCGCCGCCGCCCTGAAAGAGCACCCGGCAACACGCGCAATACCTTGTCCCACCCAAGGAGTGCCGCGCGCTCCGCAGCCAGCGTGGACCAACCCCCTCCACTCCCGCGCGCGGCAACGTGGTCGCGATGCCCCGGCCCGGCAGCCCGACGGCCGCGTGGGCCTGCACCTGCGACGCCTGGGACCGCTGCAAGTGCGGAACGCGGAAGTGTGGAGTGCGGAGCGCAAAGCATAAAGGCGCCACGGATGCCGACGCGGGCGGCCGTTTCAATCCGCAATCCGCAATCCGAAATCCGAAATCCGCAATCGCGTGGATGGGGTGGATTCTTATCGGCACTACTATTACAATCGTTCCTGGCAGGTCGTGGAGACCCGCACGGCCGCAGCGGAGTTCCGGCCATGTCATACATCCATCCGTGGTTGCAGCCCGCAAGTGACAAAGGACAAGTGACAAGGGACCCTCCGTTCGGGTACGTGTGGAGCCTGCGGTACATCGACGCGCCGGTCCTGCGCGACAAGAACACGGACGCCGACGGCCTCTGCGACGATGAGCGGCTGTACTACCTGGGCGACGCCAACATGAACGTCACCTGCCTGGTCGACGCCGCCGGCGACGCCGTGGAACGGTACGTTTATGACCCTTACGGCAAGGCGACGATCCTGGACGGCACGACCGGCGGCCAAACCGACTGGGCAACGGACGCGGACCAGAAGTCGGATGTGGACAACGAAATCCTCTACTGCGGCTACCGCTTTGACCCCGAAACGGGCCTCTACCACGTCCGCCACAGACACTACCATCCGACGCTGGGGCGATGGGTTCAGCGCGACCCGGCGGGATATCTGGAAGTGCTCAGCCTGTATCTCTACTGCACGGCCTCTCCGGAGGTTTACATTGACTGGAGTGGCACGGACTTTGATTTCATGCCAGGTGTCACACCTGTCCCAGTACCTAATTACGCCAAGCGGCAGGATGCGGCAAGCGGCGCGGCCCTCCAGGGGATGATGCATCAAGCGGACATTGATCTTGCGCAGGCGCTTCGGTCCTTGACGGAACCCATAGGGGGCCTGAGCAGCCACGAGCTTCAGGTGAAGCCAGATTTGCGCCACCCTAACCTGGCGCAGGAGATTGCGGACACAATGTCGAAGATGTGTCCCTGCTTTGAATACGGCCCAGATGCGTACGGTCGTGTCGCCATGCGAGTGCGCGAGACGGACTTGGCAAAGGCGGGTGACCCGTGGCCCACCCAAAGTTTTTGCTGCTGTTACTATAAGAACCTCCCGGCCTGCAATCTTTTCCTCTCCCTGGGAAGGCAAGGTCCCGCACCGCCATGGCTGAACAGGCCGGTGATTCCGACTGAGTTTGGGGCACAGTGGCAGCCCGGAGGACCGCTGCGAATACAGGGTGTCCCCCATACTATTGCGGAGGAGATTGTTCACGGCGTGTACGGCACCAAACTGGAGTATACCGCAAATGCAGGAGCCGCGCTGGTCTCCGGTACGGCCTGGGAGGGCGGAACACCAGAGAAGCCCCAGCAGCAGCATTATAGCACTGTCGATGCGCTTGACCGAATGCTCACTGATCTCGTGACCGACAAAGTTGGCTGCAAGAACCGCGCGGACTTCAAGAGTCCGCGGGGACAGACAGCGGACGCCGTGCAGGCCGCGCAAAGATTTAGGGATCGCGTTAAGACAATGAGGGCCGGTGTGGCGGTAGCGCCCACACGGGATATACCGATATCGCGAGGTTGGCAAAGAACACCACTCGACCTGGAGTACTAGGAGCAGACCATGACTCGCCCGGCGATTTCCGCTTCTTGCGTGCTTGGCGCACTCTTGCTGTCGGGGTGTGCCCAGCCAGCCGTGACTGGGTATGTGCCGCTGGGGCCAAGTACGGGGAATCATACATTCCAAGCTCTTAAGAATGGGATGGCAAGGCACTACGTGTGCGATGGGACGCTCGAGGACGCGAGGATAACGATGCAGGACGGCGACGCCTTACGGGACACGTTCGGTTGGGAGGTGGACGACGTGCTTGGCGGTCGGCTCGTCGATCCGCGTTTCCGGTGCCTGTGCGCCTTCGTGAACACTTACTTTTGCACGTGGACGCGCATGATCATCCTTGAACGCTTCGGATTTGTCGATGATGGGTACGGTTATGTTGTAGTTGTGCCCACCCCTTGTGGTCCGAGGGCGGTGACCAACATGGTTGCGCAGGGAGGCGATCCTTGGGGCTGGGAAGGCCGTGTGGGTCCGCGTCCGTTGCGTGTGGAAAAGCGTAAACTAGAAACCGTATTAACCAGGCTCGACAAGGCTGGCAGCATCCTGCCTCAGGCGCTTCTGTGGTTCGAAGCGGTCGATTCCCCCATCTTCGTGCTGCATGACATACGTGCGGACGGAAGCCACTTTTCCTTTGGAGTCCGTGGCGTTGGCGCTTGGCGCGAACACTGGTGCGCCCCCGATACGGCTGACGGGGTCAGCCAAGAGGACGCCGCTGTCTTGGTAGGAAAAGGCAAACCGGACGAGGTGGTGTTCTTCGACAGTACGCGCGGAAAAGAACTAAGAGCGCCTAACATAAAGAGTTTTCAAGGAACCGCCAGCAAATGAGACACGCGGCGATGACCGTGAAGGATTCGTGGATGTCGTCGCGGCGGTCGTAGCGGGTGCGGAGGCGACGCTGTTGATGAAACCACGACAACGTGCCTTCTACAACCCAGCGGTATACGCCCAGGCCGCTTCCGTGTTCGGTGCC
>Ga0194112_10010437_pt1 | contig 11656 bp, 14 predicted proteins | sample TA2MahC400mmetaG_FD_146191 | JGI IMG/M metagenome (GOLD analysis project Ga0194112, IMG submission 146191) | Freshwater microbial communities from Lake Tanganyika, Tanzania - TA2015016 Mahale Deep Cast 400m | ecosystem: Environmental > Aquatic > Freshwater > Lake | place: Tanzania: Lake...
GGGAGGCGCTGGCTGTGCTCAGCGCCGGATCGGACGTCGACACGAATCGCATTGCCACGGTGCTATGCGGGCTCTTTGTCCGCGCCGGTCTCCAGGGCACGCCCTTGCAAGCGCAGAATATGTCGAATAATCCCTGTGTCACATGGGACGGGAAAGAAATCGGCCTTGCGCCGGGACTGGAAGCACAGGCGTCCGCCTCGATCCTGAGGCTGATATGAACTCGATTGTACTCAGGCCTGACTGGGCCCGATGCGCGCAAATCGTCGTGCAGGGAAAGGTTTGCAGGAAGGCGGACGCACAGGACTATTTCACGCACAAGACGCAGGTGGTCGACCCGTCTGGCCTGTGCCGACCCCGGGGTTTATTGAATGCGCTATGCCAGTACTGCGGGCGTTGGAAGCGGTGGAGCGCAGTCTGCGTGATCTTGGCAGCATCGACGAAGAATTTCTGAAAGAAGTGCAGGACGGGATTCTAATTATAACGGAGCAACTCCGGCCGTTGCGCCCGCAAGGCGCAACCGATGTCGTCACCTCGTCTCAGCTAGCGTCGCGCGCAGCTCATGTTTCGCACTGAAAGAGGTGACCGAGACGATTTCTGCAGCGACGATCACGACTTTTTCCCAGGGCGTGCTGTTGTTTCTGAGTGCGGCGGCCTACCGAAAAGACGAGACATTGCCGTAACGATTGCAGAGTGCAGAAGGACGCATTCAATCGTGGCCCCCCATGGCGGAACAGTGCGTGACGCTCGTCAATATTTCTTTATCTCAGCTGGTCACACCGATGGGCTGTTTATTGTCATGGGATCTGACTTGTGATGGGGTTTGGATCTGGCAGGTGATCCCGTTATAATGCCGACCTCCAACGGATCGTCGGAGGCCACACGTGCCCAAGCTCATTACCGCACATTACCCTGGACAAGTCGACAAACAGGCGCGTGAGTATGTGCGGACATTTATTCTTTTTCCGTCCGGCATTGTGGGATTATTTTGTTTAGTCAGTGGAATCGGTGGCTTGGGATACCAATGGATGGCGACCGACACGTATTCCTGGACCACCTTTGCCGCGAGCTCGATGCTGATTTTGGTTGGCGTAGTCCTCGGTATTGCCCAAACGTCGTACCACCGGTTCATATTTGCAAAATGTCCAGAGGTTTGGGCGGCTCGGATGAGCGCCCGAATGAAGCAGCGGGCGGGGGGGAACCGGGTGCGGATGAAAAAGGAAACGCCGGCCCAATCGATCGAGCATCCCGGACGCCAACTGATTCCGGTGGCCTATCTCGCCGGTGTTGCGCTTTTGGTGGGGAGCGGGGTGGCGGGGATCGTGTATGGAGAGGTCCATCCGATCCCGGCGGTACTTATGCCATGGGCGGGATTCTATTGGGCGAAACTGTTCCTTTGGCGGCGTGTGATTATGCCGGAGAAACCGTAACTAATGATTATTTTGCACGGGGCGCTCTGGCCTTCTTGGCTGGCGTTCGGCGCAGGGATTGCTCCAGCTGCTCCACTCGCTCCACCAAGTTTCGAACTTGCTGATTGATCTCCGGGAGATGATGAATGACGCCCTGAACTTTCAGCGCCCGTTCGCGCAGAAGGGCAGGAGTTCCTCCGACGATCTGACTCGATTCCACGCTGCGATTGACTCCTGATTTGGCGGCGATCATGACGTGATCGCCGATCGTGATATGATCCGAGAGGCCGGCTTGTCCGCCAATGATCACATGGTGGCCGATGGTCGTACTGCCAGCGATCCCCACCTGGGCAACCAAAATACAATGTTCGCCCACGGTTACGTTATGTGCCACCTGGACTAAATTGTCGACTTTGGTCCCTTGTTTGATCTGCGTGACCCCAAGGGTGGCACGATCGACGGTCACGTTCGCACCTAGCTCCACATCGTCTTCAATGACCACACTGCCAAGCTGAGGTATTTTCTGATGGCGGCCCTGGTGCTGGACATAGCCGAATCCATCAGCTCCGATGACGGTGCCGCTGTGCACAATCACACGAGCTCCCAGCGAGCAACCTTCCCGTACTACCACGTTTGGATAGAGCACACAATCGTCTCCGATTGTAGAGTCTGACCCCACGAAGACGCCAGGATAGAGTGTGACGCGGGCGCCGATGGTGACGCGGTCACCGAGAGTCACGAATGGCCAGATTGACGGATCGGCTCCAATGGTAACGCCGGTGCCTTGCGTGATTCCGTCGGCGACGCCGCGAGGCGGAGTTGGTCGTACGTACAACTGTTGTGCCACCATGGCAAACGCCATCAAGGGATGTTCCACGACGATTTGTGGAATCGTCAGTTCCGGCACATGACGATGAATCAGTACCGCGGCGGCTTGAAATCCGTCCGGCAGCTTCAGCGCTTTGTCGTTGACAATGAACGACAGGGCTTGTGGGGTCGCTTCGGAGAGACTCGCCAATTCCGAAATCGCCGTGTTTTCGTCGCCATGGATGGTTCCGCCAATAAGTTGGTGGATTTGGGTCAGGGAAATCGAAATGGGCAGCTTCGGCAAGGCCATGGTGTTATTACCTCTTTTTGCTCGTACTCGCCTTGGGAGTTGGTTTCGCAGCCAGTTTCTTGGTGGAAGAGGATGCCGCTTTCGTCTTCGTCGTGGATTTCACTCCTGATCGAGTCGAGGCTGTTGCAGGCGTTTGGGCTGCAGGTTTAGCGGCGGATGTGGGTGCGGCTTTAGCCAGAACCTTCGGTGCGGCGCTGGGGGAAACCAGCCGCTCGTGTACGTAGGCGGCGACTGATCCAACGGTGCTCAACCCCACGAGGTCCTGATCGGGAATCTGAATCTTGAAACGGTCTTCGATTTCAAAGAGTAACTCGATGACGGCCACCGAATCGAGTCCGAGATCGTCTCGGAGATGATGGGATTCCGTGATAGAGGCCGCATCACGCTTCAGATAGGTGGCCAGAGATTGAATGATTTGCTGTGTAACCGTGAGATCGGCCATTATGGATACTCCTTGGTGGACGCGAACGTCCCGTCAGCGTGTTGCGGGACATTCAGAACAATTGAAAAATGTGTGAGAGTGCATGGGGGATTGCCGGGTTCTGTCATCCTGGTAAGTCAAAGGGGCGCTCCATGGGATATCCATCAATGCTGGCCCCTCATGCCGCGAACTTCTTCAGAACCACCGTTGCGTTGTTGCTACCGAATCCGAATGAATTCACAAGAGCCGCGCGAATCTTGCGCCGCTGAGCCTGTCGGCTGATGCCGTCCAAACGGCAATCAGGATCGGGGTCGTCATAGTTCAAGGTGGGATGGATCTGCTCGGTGTGAATTGCTAAGGACGACGCGATGGCACCCAGGGCTCCGGCCGCGCCGAGCGTATGGCCGACCAGCGACTTAGTCGCGCTGACCGCGATGGCATTCGCACGGGTTTTAAAGAGCCGCTTGATCGCCCTGACCTCCACCTGATCGCCGATGGGCGTCGATGTCGCATGGGCATTCACGTAGTCCACGTTCGCTGGTGTCAGGCCAGCTGAATCCAGGGCAATTTTCATGGTTGTCGCAATTTCTTCGCCGTCTTCTTTGGGAATGACCATATGATAGGCTTCACTCGTTGCGCCGTATCCGGCGAGTTCCGCATACACGCGCGCATTTCGTTTTTTGGCGTGCGCCAAAGATTCCACGATCAAAGCGCCGGCTCCCTCACCCATGACGAAGCCGTCGCGCTGTCGGTCAAAGGGGCGTGACGCGCGCTGCGGCGTGTCGTTGTACTTGGTTGAAAGGGCGCGCAAGGAGCAAAAGCCTGCAAATACAAGTGGGGTGATGCTGGCATCGGCTCCCGCGACAATGACGACGTCGGCTTGGCCCGTTCGGATGCAATACAGAGCCTGCCCCAATGCATGGGCGCTGGATGAACAGGCAGTCGAGATCGTGAGATTCGGGCCTTTAGCGCCATAGGCCATGGCCACGATGCCGGATGCGGAATTGAGTGTGATCGTGGGAATAAAATTGGGATGCACGCGATTTGGTTTTTGCGTTTTGAAGAGCTGAGTGATCTCCCGTTCTCCCATGACCATGCCTCCCATCCCCGCTCCGACCATCACACCGACACGGTACGGCGACTCCCTGGCCATCACAATGTCGGCGTCAGCGAGGGCCTCCTTTGCGGCCACCAGTGCGAATTGGGCATAGCGGTCCACACGATTGCTCTGGTTTGCTGGCAGATATTGTTCCGGTGAAAAGTTATGGACTTGTCCTGCGACGTTCGAACGGTAATCGGCCATCAAAAACGGTTCAAACGATGTAATGGCGGTAATGCCAGAACGGCCGGCAAGGGCGGTTTTCCAGAACTCACTCACACCGATCCCAATGGAGGAGACGACGCCCAGACCGGTAATCACCACTCGCGAGCTCATAATACGATTCTCCTTTGCAGCCGTACGCGTGCTCTACTTACCGGAAGCGCGGAAAGCAGTCAACTGGGAACGATGGGCTAGTGGCGCACTTTGAGCAAGAGGTAGAGCCCAAAACTGGCGAACAGAATGTTGGCCATCCACCCGGCCAGCATAGGTGCCAGCGCCCCTCCCCGGCCCAGTGCAATCGAGACGGAATGCGTCGTCCAGTAACAAAATCCCACGATGAATGCTTGGCCGATTCCTGCGGCCATGCCACCCCCGCGGACTCCGCTTCGCCGCAAGGCTAGCGCGATGCCGACCAGAACCATGATCACGGTAACCAGTGGAAACGCGAGTCGAGCGTAATAGTCCGTGAGTAACCTCGAGAACGGTATGCCTTTAGGCTGGAGCCGGTCGACGTAATTGCGGATCTCCTGGAAGGTCATGGTTTCGGCGTTACCGGTCAGCGATGAGGAAAAATCATCAGGAATTAATGGAATAGCTGCCGGGTGCTTAGTGAAGGTGCCCAGCGTCGTGACATGGTCTGGCTGAAAGAGCCGGCGGGTCCCGTTAAAGAGCGTCCAGTGGCCCGCGCTGTACTGCGCTATTTCGGCCTCAACAAGCTGGTCGAGCTGAAAGGCTTGGTTGAAGTGGAAGAGTTGGATGCCATGGATTGTCCCACCTCCGGTGTCAATACCGTGAATCTGCATCAGCGTATCGGTGCTGATACGGGCCCATGGCTGGATGGGTTTGCTGATTAAAGGGACCGACTTTTTCTCGATATGGACGAGGCGAACTTCTTCGGCTTTTCCCGAAGCGATCGGGATGATTGAAGAGCTGAAGGCGAGCAGAATGACGGACATGAACGATGCAAATAAGAGGAAGGGAGACGTCATCCAGAGAAGGCTGACCCCGCAGCTACGCAAAGCGGTGATCTCGTTGGTCCTGGCGAGTAAGCCCAGCGTAAGGAGCGTGGCAACCAGGACGGCGAACGGCACGACTTGAAAGGCGATGGCAGGAATTTTGAGCGCGAAATAGATCAGAATCGGGCCTACCCCCGTATCATATCGCAGAAATCGCCGGATCTTTTCAAGAAAGTCGATTACTACATAAATGGTCATGAGCCCGGCAAAGCACATCGAAAAAATCTTGGCGTATTCGCGCAGGATATATCGGAAGAGTATGGTCATGGCATCTACTGGCGGCTCATCTTGCGATACAACCCAATGGTGGTGGCAATGAAGATGATGTTCGGTCCCCAGGCGCCTGCAAACGGTCCGATCCACGCCGTGGTGACCAGAAAGTCACAGGCCACGTTGAGCAAATAGAAGATTACGATGATGAGCACACCGACGGCAAACCCGCCGATACGCCCGGATCGCTTCGACACGATTCCCACCGGCACTCCCAATAGGCAAAACACCAGCGACGCCGTGGGAAAGGCCAGGTCTTTGTAATATTCCATGAGCCGGCGCAGCCCGGTCGTATCTGCACCATCGGATTTCTGGATCATTGTCATGATTTGCTCGTAGGTTGGGCGTTCTTCCGTCGCGGCATAACTGCTCAGGCTCAGACTGATCCGAATGTCATAATTCGAGAACGAGGCGAATCGGTATTGATCGGCCTGATCCGGCTTGGTGTGAATGACTCCGTTGACCAGCCTCAGGGCCACCTGGTTATTCACGTGGTCCATGAACACCTGATATTCTTCTGCCACGATGATACGAGGTTCCTTCGGGGTCCGTTCGTCGGACACGAAAATACCCTTCGCGGGTTGTCCGTCGACGGACTCCGGTACGTAGATGACCATATGGGGAATCGGTTCATTGAATGTACCTCGCTCCAGCGCAAGCACAAGCTGATCCTTTAGAAGATTCAACGCCACTTTCTTGAGGTTCAGCGAGCTCCATGGCTGCCCCCATTGGGCCAGCGCAAGTGTGAGCCCAAACACCGCGAGGGAAAAGAGCACGACTGGTTGTGACAAGCGGAACAGACTCAGTCCCGCGGCGCGCATAGCTACGAGTTCCTTGTCATATGACAAGCGTCCAAACGCGGTGATCGAGGCGATGAGGCCGGCGATCGGCAAAGTCAGTACCAGGCCGGATGGGAGCAGCATGGCGATGACTTTCAAGACTGCCCAGAGGCCGACTCCTTTCGAGACCAACAGTTCGACCAGACGCAACAGTTCCCGAGTCAGCATAACGAAACACAGCGCACCGAGGCTGAGGCCAAATGGCGAGAGGAGCTCCGTAAAAATGTACCGATCAAGCAGCGTTCGTAGGATCACGGGATTCTTGTGGTCGAGGTGCCGAGGACACTCACTATAGGGGAGTCTCGTGTCCTTGTAAATATTGGGGAAGAAAGCAGCAGACGAAAGATGGGCTTGACAGATCAAGACCCCTATGGTACATGCAGCGCGAAATTTGATAATCACGATGGGGGCCGTGAGTGATGCAACTCTTCGTCAGATGCCCCTTGGTCGCTCCCACCCGGAGATTCGCATCTTACCATTCTGTTCGTATTTTTAACGCAGGGTTGAATGACTGCGCAGTGTAACTGTTCGTAGTCATTGAGGAAAGGAGTGGCTTGTGAAGACAAAAGGGACGGTTAAGTGGTTCAATGATCGGAAGGGGTTCGGGTTCATCCGTCTTGATGGCGGAGAAGACGTTTTTGTACATTATTCCGCGCTGCAGGGAGATGGGTTTAAGAGCCTCAAGGAAGGTGAGAACGTCGAGTTCGACATTGTCCAAGGCGCCAAGGGACCTCAAGCCGCCAATGTGCTGAAGGCGGCCGCGGCAAGCTCCTGAAGTATCTACTGAGTCATCAACGATAGCTCGGGTCTTTCCCTTATGGGAGGGGCCGTGCAGCACATCGTCGCGTGTGTGTTCGATTCAGGCATTTTCTCGACAAAACTCCTGAAGATTGTTCGCATCACCGTACTTCTCAGAGGAGGGAGGTACGGTGACGTCTGACCGCACCAGAGTTCTGCAACATGCACAACTACGGGTTGCACGGGGGGGAGTATAGTGAGGTCATGTCAAAATGGAAAACCCCTGGCCTCGGATACATCTCACGATAGCCGTCCTCACAATTCCGTCAGCCATCTGTAGCTGAAACGGCATGCGATCTCAGAAGCGACCGCGACCTTTCGGTAAGTCGCGAAAGCATTTCACGCCGAAGGCGTGAGGTTCAAGGGCATTGTCGCATCTAAGCAGGTACTCAAATGCAACCCGAATCGGTTGACAAGCTATCGGCAGTTGGGAGGCCTAAATTCGAAACGCGGTTTTGTGAGCAGCGCGGTTCTAGATTATCTGATACTGGCCAAGCACTATTGCAATGAGCGCAAGACGAAAGAGGTGCTCGACATCGAGGGTTTGGAGATGATCCTTGCCGACCCTCGTTGCCATGGGACCAAAGGTTAGGCCAGTCGGTACGGCCTCGCCTTGTTGTATGGAGCCGCAGCGCAATGGGGAAAGGTCGTCGCGACATTCCAAACCATTCCGTTCTTTCACGACGTGCCGCAGCGACTGGCCATCCGCAAGGCCCATCGCGCATCGGAAGGCGTGGGTCTGCGCCTGACTGATTTTTCATCGTCATCCAACCTGATTCGGGGCTGGGTTTCCGGACAAAACTGCCGCGATATTCGTCAGGCAGATCATGCCCATGCGTATGCGTGTCTCCAAGGTTGCGGAACCGAGATGCGGAAGTAGTACGACGTTCGAGAGCCGTGGCAATGTCGCATGAACGGCCGGTTCATGTTCATACACGTCCAAGCCTGCTCCAGCGATACGACCGGTTTTCAGCGCAATTACAAGAGCAGCCTCGTCGATGACAGCCCCGCGTGAGGTGTTGAGTAGATAGGCCGTCGGTTTCATGTTTTGCAACTCGTGAGCGCCGATCAAATGACGGGTGGTGTCCGTGAGTGGGACATGGAGAGAGAGGAAGTCGGATTGCGTCAGTACCTCGTCGAGCGAGCACTGTGTCCATGAAAGGCCGGCAGGGATGGCGACGGGCCGACGGCTGGTATAGAGGACGGGCATACGAAATCCCGCCGCCCGCAAGGCAACGGCCTGACCGATTCGTCCCATGCCGATGATGCCGAGTGTTTTGCCTGTGAGATTGCCCCCCAGCATTTGCGTGGGGGCCCAGCCGGGCCACTGGCCTGTTCTCAGCCATCGGTCTCCTTCAACCACCCGTCGAGTGACCGCAAGCAGCAACGCCCACGTCAGATCCGCTGTGGCATCGGTGAGGATATCGGGCGTGTTGCTGACGACGATCCCTCTCTGACCGGCAGCGAACACATCGATGTTGTTGTAGCCCACTGCGTAGTTGGCGATGATCTTGAGGCGGGGGGCACAAGCCAGCAACGTGTCGTCTACGCACTCGGTGAGGGTCGTGATCACCGCATCCGCCTGGGAAAATCCTTGCTGGAGGTCTGGCCGCGAAGGGGAATGATCCGGCGGTTCATGAACAAGGGCATATCGCGCTCGGATAGCGGTCATGATCGGATCCGGAAGGACACGTGCACAGTAGATTTTCGATCGAGCCATACAAAAGATCCTTTCCGAGCGCGAACATTCTACGAAGTGTACAGTCCGGCTACAACACCAGACAGCAGATGCAGAGGATGGTTCCGTTTGGGTTTCCCGGCGCTTGACAGGGGCGGTACGTGCGAGTAGTATAGACACACCTTTAACGCTCATCCAGTGAGGTGGGCAAGGAGTTGACTATGTGTGCAGGTTGTGCTCGTACTGGGTCCGACCAGCTAACCTTCTTGCCAGTGTAGGGCGGGAAGGTTTTTTTATGTCTACCGTGCGACTCGCGCTGAGAACGATTCTGTCGATGAAGCAGAGTGTGAAGAAACAACGGGTTAATGAGAAGTTGGTCATGGACACTGGTGACATCGCCCGTGCGTTGACTCGAATTGCGCACGAAATTCTGGAGCACAACAAGGGTGTAACGAATCTGGCGCTAGTTGGGATTCGGACGGGCGGCGTCCATTTAGCCCATCGGCTGGTGAAGCGCATCCAAAATATCGAAGGCGTATCTGTGCCTATCGGCGAGCTAGATATTACTCTCTATCGCGACGATCTGGCCCTGCGCAAGAATCAGCCGGTATTGCGGAAAACTTCGGTGCTCTTCGATTTGACGGACAAGATCGTGGTGCTGATCGACGATGTGCTGTTCACCGGGCGAACAATCCGCGCGGCGATGGATAGCCTCATAGATCTCGGCAGACCGGGAGAGATTCAGCTGGCCGTGCTCGTCGATCGCGGCCATCGACAACTGCCGATCAAGGCCACGTATATCGGAAAGAATCTGCCGACTTCGCGAGAGGAAAAAGTCCAGGTCTTGCTGGAAGAGAATGGGGAGGAAGACCGGGTAGTTATTGCCAAGCCGTGAGGCGGAGGATGTCATGAGTCTCAAACGCAAGGACTTGCTGAGTCTGGCACCCTTGTCGGTGGATGAGATTAAGCTGATGCTGGACACGGCGGACTCGTTCAAGGAAGTGACCGGTCGGGAAATCAAGAAAGTACCGACGTTGCGTGGCAAGACGGTCGTCAATTTGTTCTTCGAGCCGAGCACGCGAACCCGCACCTCGTTCGAACTGGCGGCGAAGCGGCTGAGCGCCGATGTTATCAACTTCTCGCCTTCGTCCAGCAGTGTTGTGAAAGGTGAAACCCTGCTCGATACTGCGCGCAATATCGAAGCGATGCAGGCGGATGTCATCGTCCTTCGTCATTCCTCCGCCGGGGCGGCCGACACACTGGCCCGCGGGGTTAAATCATCGGTGATCAATGCCGGCGACGGCTGGCACGAGCATCCCACGCAGGCCCTGCTCGATCTCTACACGATTCGAGAGCGGGGTCTGGGATTCGAGGGATTGCGAGTGGCGATTGTCGGCGACGTCTCGCATAGCCGCGTCGCGCGTTCTAATATTTATGCGCTCACGAAGCTCGGGGCTGAAGTCCGGCTGGTCGGACCGCCTACGATGATGCCATGGGGCATCGAGAAGCTCGGAGTGACAGTCTACTCGAATATGGACGAGGGCTTGCGCGGGGTCAACGTGATTATGATGCTTCGTCTTCAGTTGGAGCGGCAGGGGCGGGCATTGTTTCCCACCATTCGTGAGTATGCGCGGTTATATGGGTTGACAGCCGAGCGGGTCAAATTGGCTGATTCTGGTGCCATCGTGATGCATCCGGGCCCGATCAATCGAGGAGTGGAAATTGCCCCCGATGTGGCGGACAGTCTCTCGTCTGTCATTCTCGACCAGGTGGCGAATGGAGTGGCGGTGCGTATGGGCATCTTGTATCTTATATCTGGAGCCGGATGACGGTACGTAGAAAGGGAGACGGTATTGCTGTGCAACCGATATGGATCAAGAACGGGCAGGTGATCGATCCCGGCCGCTTCGTTGGAGTCGGCGATGTAGTGATCGAACAGGGGAAGATTGCGGCAATCGGGCCCAATCTGTCGGGGCCTCCCGGCTGTGCAGTGATCCAGGCTACAGGAATGTTGGTGTTGCCAGGCTTTGTTGATTTGCACGTCCACTTCAGAGAGCCAGGCTTCGAATACAAAGAAACGATTCAGAGCGGCAGCGCAGCGGCGGTAGCCGGCGGGTTTACGACGGTGTGTTGCATGCCCAACACGAGTCCAATCAACGACAACCAAGCGGTGACTGAATTTATCCTGGAACGAGCTCGAGTGGCCGGTCTAGCCAACGTGTTGCCGGTTGGTGCGATTACAAAGGGCTCGGAAGGAAAAGAGTTGGCGGAGATCGGCGATCTTCGGCGATCCGGTTGTGTGGCGATTTCCGACGACGGTCAGCCGGTGATGAATAGCCTGGTCATGCGCCGGGCAATGGAATATGCCCGAGCCTTCGATCTCACGGTCGTCGATCATTGCGAAGACTTGCATCTGGCAGAAGGCGGCTGCATGAACGAAGGATTGATCTCCACCGAGCTGGGACTGCCCGGTATTCCGGCGGCCGCGGAAGATGTCATGGTCGCCCGGAATCTATCGCTGTCGGAACTGACTGGTGCACGACTCCATCTTGCCCATCTCAGCACGGCCGGGTCGGTCCGTATGGTACGAGAGGCGAAGGTGAGAGGAATCAAGGTGACGGCGGAAGCCTGTCCGCATCATTTTACGCTGACCGAAGAAGTGGTCCGTGGATACAATACCCATGCGAAGATGAATCCCCCCCTGCGCACGTGGGAGGACGTGCAGGCAATTAAGGACGGATTGCGCGACGGCACCATCGAGGTCATTGCGACCGACCATGCGCCTCATGC
>Ga0194112_10010440_pt1 | contig 11653 bp, 11 predicted proteins | sample TA2MahC400mmetaG_FD_146191 | JGI IMG/M metagenome (GOLD analysis project Ga0194112, IMG submission 146191) | Freshwater microbial communities from Lake Tanganyika, Tanzania - TA2015016 Mahale Deep Cast 400m | ecosystem: Environmental > Aquatic > Freshwater > Lake | place: Tanzania: Lake...
GGGCGTGTCTGCGACCAATGCGCTGGAGTTGGGGGTGGATGTTGGACATCTGGATGCCACCGTTCTTGTTGGATATCCCGGTACCATCGCCAGCACCTGGCAGCAGGCTGGTCGTGCTGGCCGAGGGACACGCGAAGCCTTGAATGTGCTGATTGCTCTGGACAATCCGCTGGATCAGTACTTCATGAGGCATCCGGAAGCGTTGTTTGGGCGCAGCCCTGAGAATGCCCTTATCGCCCCCGACAATGTGTACATTCTACGCAAGCAACTGCCCTGCGCAGCCTACGAGAGGCCTCTGACCAACCAAGACGAAGAGCTCTTCGGCCCCGGCTTTGTGGATGCGATGGTCCAGTTAGAACGCGAGTCCATTCTGGAATACCGCAACGACCGTTGGTTTTTTCAAGGAGTAGGTTATCCAACGGAGAACGTCAGCCTTCGCTCCATCTCCGCAGGCAGGTTCGCCATTCTTGATGAGTCGCAGAACTATCGCTTGCTGGAGGAGCTGGAGGCGACGACTGCCCCGCTGCGTGTCTATCCAGGTGCCATCTACTTGCACCAGGGTGAGGCGTATCTCATTACCCGTCTCGACCTGGATATGGGCATGGCCTATGCTTCGCCGGTGGATGTTGATTACTACACGGAACCAAGAGAAGTGAACCAGGTGAGCATCTCACAGACCTGGGAACGCAAGAGCATGGCGGTCAGCGAAGCCTGCTTTGGTGAACTGCGCGTTACACAACAGGTGATTGGCTATAGACGCCTACAGCAGTTCAGCGACACTGTGCTGTCTGTGGAGCCTCTGGATATGCCAGCTTTGTCCTTCACTACGATGGGCGTCTGGTTTGACGTGCCGGCTGTGGTGCTGCAGGAGTTGGAGAGGCGAGGACTGGACTTGGCCGGGGGACTGCATGCGGTCGAGCACGCTGCCATTGGCATGTTGCCGCTTTTTGCCATGTGTGACCGCTGGGACATCGGCGGACTGTCCACACCCTGGCACCCGGACACAGGCCGGGCGCAGGTGTTTGTCTATGACGCCTGCCCTGGTGGCGTGGGTATCGCCGAAAAAGGCTTTGCCCTCCTTCCTGAGCTGTGGAGGGCCACTCTGACAGCTATCGCAGAGTGCCCGTGTGACGATGGGTGCCCGAGTTGCGTTCAATCGCCCAAATGTGGCAACAACAATGAGCCTCTGGACAAGCGTGCGGCGATTCTGATCCTCAGGCTGCTCCTGGGCAATCAACGGCGCTAGGGGTTGACTCGGGGAAAAAAGACCAGCCCGGCTCACACAGTGGAACCGGGCTGGTCTTGCAGGGACACTTTAGTGCGGAGACCTGAGCATGAGTTCTACCAGATCCTCCAGCGGCCTGTCGTCCGCGGCGTACTCGCTGGGACGGACCGCACACTCTCTGGCATAGTTCTTGAGCAGCAACACACTGGCGCTATATAGGGCCGCACGGATCGAAGCCAGTTGGCTGATGATTTCGGCGCAATCGCGTCCGTTTTCAACCATACGCTGCACGCCGCGTGCCTGGCCCTCGATACGTCTCAGTCGTGCCATAATCTCCTGTTGTACGTCTTCAGTAAGAGGCATTTGCACACCTCGCTATTTCTGAGAGCGCACGGCTCTCACCTACCAATGCCTCAGCCCCCTGTCGGCGCACAAGAGCTGTCGGCAGCTCCTGCAGTGCGCCCGGTCAGACCACTTCGCCCAACCAAAGAAACCGCCTTCTTGACGCGATGACTGCCACACCTCGGGCAGCAGAGTTGCTCTGTTGAAGACAGTGAGCGAAGCCACTTCTCAAATCGTTCGCCGCACTCCTCGCAACTGTACTCGTAAACTGGCATTGCTATACTCCCAGACTCAGCAAATGGGCTACGCGGCAGGTTTCAGAAGCGCGTCGAGTTTCTCCGCGATCGCCTTTTTCGGATGTGCCCCAACCAATCGCTCCACTTCCTGGCCATCCCGGAAGAGGATCATGGTGGGTATGCCCATGATGCCATACTTGCCCGGTGTCTCGGCGTTCTCATCGGTGTTCAGCTTGGCGATGACCGCGCGTCCATTGTAGTCGGAAGCGAGTTCATCGATAATCGGAGCCACCATACGACAGGGGCCACACCAGGGAGCCCAAAAGTCTACCAGGACCGGCACCGTAGCCTCCAAGACTTCTTTCTGGAACGTCGCGTCGGTCACATGCAGGGTGTCTTTGCTCATCTTGATCTCCTCTTTACTCATCGTTGTCGATTAAGGCATATTGCCCCGAAAGGGCAAGCCATCATACACAAATCGCAGCCGTAACAACGGCTGGTATCAAAGGGCGGTTCTCCAGGATCGATCTGAACGAGTGCCTTGCTGCGGCATACTGCCCGGGCCACGCACCTCTGGCAACACTGGCACAACGTAGTGTCTACATAAGGCACCGCTGGCGTCTGCGCCTTCGCATTCTGAATGCTCACAGGTCCATTAGACACGAGTTGTGCTGTAATAGCATACCCCCCTATGGTATCCATAGTATAGCACAGAAGCGCCGATTTGTCAAAAGGCATTTCTGACATCCGGTCATAACTCTGGAAGCGGCAGCCCGATCAATGCGGAGAGGCGTGCCGATAGCGGGCCATGCTTGGCAATGTGGTCTTGCAGGATAGTGTTGGTGACGCACATGTCCATGAGTCGTTGTAGACCTCTGAGCAGGACCACTTTTCCTGGCGGTCGGTCCTTGCGCTCTTTCAACACTTTGCTGCTGAACAGCCGATGATACAGAATCCCACGCCGCTGTGGACTTACTCCTAAGACGTTCAGCGTACGATAACCACGTACCAGCTTGCCATCCAGATCGCGCACTTTCAACGCAGGCATCTCACGCGCATAGGGTTTGCGCAAATCGCAGCCATCGGCAATCAGCCACAGATCGTTCGTCTCACTCTGGCTTAGCTGCCTCAGACCTCGGCTGCATAGCTTCTCAACTACATCCTCCGCACTCAGCTGTGACCGCCGCGTGCTCTCTCCTGTGGCCAGCCGAATCACCCGCTGACCACCGTCTTTCGCCCCTTTGGCCAACACCACCGAACGATCCGCAATGCGCTTGCACACCAGACTGCCCGAAATGATGATCCCTCTCAGCACCGCGCCAAACGTCACCCACGTGCGCCGATCTCCGATGAGCCCCCGAAAATGCCACACATACTCCGCAAACGAATCTTCCCAAGTGGCTCGCCATTCCATCGCACACCTCCTGCCACTAGGGTACCCACCATCCCCAACAACGCCAAATGCCATTTATGACCAGGTGTCAGGAGTGAAACTTTGACAGAATGCGCCTTATCTTCTAGAATGTAGACTTGCAGCTCTCTGTTCGGAGAGCATTCGCCCTACCAGCCGCGGGAGGACCGCCATTCATGAAGATCGTGACAGTTCAGCAAATGCGCGCCCTGGAGCAGGCAGCCGATGCCCAGGGCCTTTCCTACGCTGCTATGATGGAGCGTGCTGGCCAGGCTGTGGCTTCTTGGATCACGCGGCGAGGAGTAGTGGGTCAGCAGGTCCTCGTGCTGGTTGGACCAGGCAACAACGGTGGGGACGGCCTCGTGGCCGCTCGCTGCCTGCAGGAGGCAGGGGCTGTGGTTTCCGTCTACTGCTGGCAGCGGGAGACCTCTGAGGACGAGAATTGGAGTCGAGCCCTGAGCGCTGGCATCCCCATCTTCCTGAGCGCTGAGGATGGACGCTACGCCAAACTGCGGCGTCTGGTGGCCGACACAGATTACATCCTGGATGCTCTCTTGGGCACCGGCGCTTCTCGACCCATCACGGGCGCGCTGCAGGACATCCTGGCCGTTGTACGCCAGGGCATCGAGAAGAGACGCGCCCGCCAAACATCCGATGTCTTGCTCCCGGTTCTGCCTGCGAGGCCAACCGTGAGACAAGGCGCCGCTCCGCTCGTGGTCGCCGTTGATGTGCCCAGCGGCCTGAACTGCGATACAGGGGCGGTGGATGCCGCGACGTTGCCAGCGGACGTCACGGTAACCTTTGCTTACCCCAAGATGGGACAGTTTCTCTTCCCGGGTGCCGCCTACCTGGGCGAGTTGGTCGTGGCCGACATCGGCATTCCCGCCAGGCTAGCCAAGTCCGTTGATCTGGAGGTAAGCACCGCCGGGAGCATACGGTCTCTGTTGCCCAGACGGCCCATGGATGCGCACAAGGGCACCTTCGGCAAGGTGATGGTTGTCGCTGGATCGCCGAACTATACCGGGGCAGCCTGTCTGGCCGCCCGTGCCGCGACGCGCGTGGGGGCCGGGCTGGTGACGCTCGGTATCGCGGGTCTTTTGCACCCCATTCTGGCTGGTAAGCTCAGCGAGACCACGTTCCTGCTTCTACCACACGATATGGGATCTCTTGTGCCCGAAGCAGCCGGCTCACTGCTGGAGAATCTCGGAGGTTACGATGCGCTGCTCTTGGGACCGGGGCTGGGGCGAGAGGCAGAGACGGTCGAGTTTGTCGCGCGCCTGCTCTCCCTGAGCGTGGCCGAGAAGAAAGATCGCCTGGGTTTTGTGGCTTCGACCGTTCAGCGGATGGAGACAGGGTCGCCCTTGCCACCTGTGGTGATTGATGCAGACGGGCTGAACGCCTTGGCGGATATCGAGGGTTGGCATGAATGCCTGCACGTTCCTGCTGTGCTCACCCCTCATCCTGGTGAGATGGCACGCCTTTTGCGGTGCACTGTGGCGGATGTCGAAGCCAACCGTGTGGAAGTGGCTCGTCGGGCTGCACGGCAGTGGCAAACGGTCGTCGTGCTCAAGGGGGCCTACAGCGTCATTGCCTCTCCTGAAGGTCCGGCCTGTATCAATCCCTTCGCCAGCCCTGCGCTGGCCACGGCCGGTACGGGCGATGTGCTGGCAGGTGCCATCGCTGGTTTGCTCGCTCAGGGACTAGCCTGTTTCGAGGCGGCTGTCCTCGGAACCTACCTGCATGGCCTGGCTGGCCAGATTGTGGGTGAGGAAATGGGTGTGGCTGGGGCAGTAGCCAGCGATCTGCTTACCCGATTACCTCAGGCCATACGCCATATCTCCGGCGTCTAGTGCACTGATGGTACGCAGACAAAGGTGCAGACAACCATGCCCGTAGAAGTAAATGTCGACGACATTGTCCGTTTGCGCAAGGTACACCCGTGTGGCAGCTATGAATGGCGTGTGGTGCGCATCGGGGCTGACATAGGCCTCAAGTGCCTGAAGTGTGGGCGTCGCGTTCTCCTGCCCCGCAGCACTTTTGAACGGCGCCTCAAGTCCTTTATCTCGCGTGCGGCTGCTCCACCCCCGGAAGCGGCTGCGCCGACCAGGTGGTTATCTGCCGAGCGAGCAGACAGTGATTCGACAAACACCACGGGTGTTGAGGACAGCTACTCTGCATGAGATCTGAGCCTCGTCCAGAAGAGAATGGCTTTGCAGCCATCTTCCAGAATCGCGACTTTAGGCTGCTATGGATATCGCAGGTCTTTGGCCAGACTGCGCAGAACGCCATTCTCTTTGTGTTGATGGTCATGGTTGAGGAGTTGACACGCTCCAGCACACTGGTAGGCTTGATGGTGCTGGTCGTGAATGCTCCTTCTATCCTCTTCCGTTTGCCATCGGGCATGGTGGTCGATCGCTGTCGCAAAAAGAGCCTGCTCCTCTTCTGCAACATATCGCGCGTCTTTGTGGTGGCCGGATTTGTGTTCTTCAACCGCTATACACACGGTGGATGGCTCCTGGCTGCCGTCTTTGCACTGACCTTTCTCCTCTCCACAATCGGGCAACTGTCCGATCCAGCCGAATCGGCCATGGTGCCCCTGCTGGTCTCGCCTGGACAACTGCTGACCGCGAATTCGGTCTTTCATATGCTGTTCAATGTGGCCCAGGTTCTGGGTTTGCTGTTGCTGGCTCCTTTGTCCCTAAAACTCGGCGGTGTCGATGGCGCTTTTGCGGCTATCTCTCTGTCCTATCTGATCACGGCGGGCCTCATCTGGCCCATTTCCGTACAGGAAATCTGCCCGGTTCATTATTCCGTTCGCAGTTCGTGGGCGCAGCTTTGGGCCGAGTTCCGAGCTGGCTATGACTTTATCCTATCCCGCCAAGCGGTGTTGACCGCCATTGGCCAACATGCCCTGATTTCCACATTGACGATGATCATCGCCGTGCTTTCGCCCGGCTTTTTTACGCGCGTGCTGGGCATGCAACCTACCGATGCCGTCTACATCTTCTTCTTTGCGGGGTTGGGCATGTTCCTGACCACCATGTGGACTGGCTATCTGGGGCCGCGTTTTCGGCGAGAGACCCTGGCTATCGCGGGGCTGCTGATTATCGGCCTGGCACTGCTGGGTTTTACCTATATTGCTTGGAGCAGCGAAGTGGTCAGGGGTGTTGCCAGACCATCCCGACCGGTGATTCTTCAGGTTATGGTCATGGCCCTGCTGCTCGGCTGTGGAGGCACGCTCGCTTCGGTGGCTGCCCAAACCATCGTGCAAGAGCGCACGCCCAGGGAACTCCGTGGGCGGGTGATTGCGGCCGAGTTCCTCGCTGCCAACATCGTAGGCCTGGTGCCTATGCTGATCATCAGCGGCCTGGCTGACCTCGTGGGTATTCCCGCCGTGTTGATGGGGCTGTCCGTGTTGATCCTCGCCAGTGCATTGTTGAGCCTGCGCATTCGTCTCAGACCCAAAGAAGCGTAGCTATGTTGGCTCTCGATGACACAATCGTCGCCATCTCTACACCTATAGGCGAAGGAGGAATCGGTATTGTCCGCCTGAGCGGGCCACAGGCCAGAGTTATTCTGCAGCAGGTGTTTTTGCCCTCCCGCGTTGTTCCCTCCACTGCTCCGAACAGTGTCGAGTTCGAATCACACCGCTTCTATTACGGACATGTCCTGGATCGAAAAGCCAACGTGGTGGTGGATGAGGTGCTGGCCGTGCTGATGCACGCCCCACGCACATATACCCGGCAGGATGTGGCCGAGATTCATTGTCACGGTGGCATCGTGCCCCTGCGGCGCACTTTGGAGCTGCTATTGCGCCGTGGGGCTCGCCTGGCGCAACCTGGCGAGTTTACACTGCGGGCTTTTCTGAACGGCCGCATAGACCTGGCTCAGGCCGAAGCAGTCCTGGACGTCGTGCGGGCCAAGACCGAGCTCAGCCTCCGTGTGGCGATGGCGCAACTGGCAGGGTGCATCTCGGGCCAGGTGCAGCAGATACGAGGAAGACTGGTGGAGGCCCTGGCCTATCTGGAAGCGTCCCTGGATTTCCCTGAGGACGAGATTCCGACTCTGGACATTACTGTCGTTCTCGCCGACGCGCAAGGGAAGATTAAAGCCCTGCTGGCCCAGGCGGACTGGGGTCTGGTGTATCGCCAGGGTGTGCGCACCGCCATCGTGGGGCGGCCCAATGTGGGCAAATCTAGCCTCTTGAACGCTCTGTTGCGCACCAGCCGCGCGATTGTCACCCCGATCCCAGGTACGACGCGGGATACCCTGGAGGAAACACTCAACCTGCGCGGCATTCCGATCTGCCTCGTGGATACGGCTGGGATCACAGAAAGTGACGACCTGATCGAGAAACTGGGCATTGAACGTAGCCGGCAGGCCTTGCAGCAGGCGGACTTGGTCCTGCTGATCATTGACGGCAGTGAGCCTCTGCAAGCGGAAGATTGGGCAATTGCGGATGCAGTCCGGAACAGAGAGGTGATTGTGGTCGTCAACAAGCTGGATCTGCCCGCTGTGGCGGAAGCGGATGCCCTCCTGCCACAGGCCCGACGCGTTCGCCTTTCTGCCTTGACTGGCGAGAATCTGAGTCTGCTGGAGGATGCCGTGGTGGAGGTCATATTCTCGGGCGAGGTGCAAACCTCTGACGTTCCAGCCATAAGTAACCCACGACACGCCGAGGTCCTGCGACGGGCCCTGCACCACGTGACCGCGGCCCAGAACAGCCATCAAGGCCTGGGCATTGCCGACCTGATTGCTGTGGACCTCACCTCTGCCGTGGCTGCACTGGGGGAGGTCACTGGCGAAACAGTCGGTGAGGATGTCCTGGAGGCAATCTTCCACAACTTTTGCGTTGGAAAGTAGAGAGGGCGCTTGTCGGCATTGGGCCGTTCAGGTATACTCAGAGCAGATGCCTGGCTTGAGACCGGGGCCAAGGATTGTGGGAGGACGCACATCCAGCCGCAATCTATAGAGAGGACGTGCCGCTCGCGTTGAAAGTAGCCATCGTTTGCTCGTGGCTAAACCAATATGGAGGGGCCGAAAGGGTACTGGAGGCCGTGCACGAGATGTATCCAGAGGCGCCCATCTACACCTCGATCTTCTGGCCGCAGGCTCTGCCCACTGCCTTTCAGCAGTGGGACGTGCGGCCTTCTTTCCTCAATCGTCTGCCCTTCATTCGTCGCCATCACCAGTGGTTCTTGCCCCTCTATCCCTATGCCTTTGACCAGCTCGATTTATCTGGCTATGAACTGGTGCTCAGCGTAACCAGCGCCTTTGCCCATGGCGTGGTGACGAGTCCCAAGACGCTGCACATTTGCTACTGTCTGACTCCGGCTCGCTTTCTGTGGGACTATCCAAACTACACGGCGCGCGAGGGCCTCAATCGCCTGGCTCGCCTGGTAATTCCGTGGTTTGTCTACAATCTGAGGCTGTGGGACCGGATTGCTGCAGATCGTGTTGATTACTTCCTGGCCATCAGCGAGGCGGTGCAAGAACGTATCCGCAAGTTCTATCACCGCTCCGCTGGTGTCATCTACCCCCCCGTCGATGTGGAGCGCTTCTCGCCGTCACAAGAACGTGGCGATTACTACCTGATTGCCTCCCGGCTGGTGCCCTACAAGCGGATCGACCTGGCGGTAAAGGCCTTTGGCCAACTGGGCCTGCCTTTGTGGATTGTTGGTGACGGGAGGGATCGCCGCGCCCTGGAGAGCATGGCCTCAAGCAACGTGCGTTTTCTGGGCCGGGTTAGTGATGTGGAATTGCGGGGCCATCTCACTGGTTGCCGAGCCTTTGTCTTCCCGGGTGAAGAGGACTTTGGCATTGCCCCGTTGGAGGCGCAGGCGGCGGGGCGCCCTGTGATTGCCTATGCGGGAGGGGGAGCCCTGGAGACAGTACGTGAAGGTCAGACCGGTCTCTTGTTCCAAGAGTCCACACCCGAGTCGCTGGCCGAGGCCGTCCGGCGTTTCGAGAACATGCGTTTTGATCCCCTGGCCATTCGAGAGCATGCCAGCCAATTCAGCCGTTCTGTTTTCCAGCAAAGGCTGGCCGACTTTGTGCGTCAGAAGTACGAAGAGCATGTGGCCCGCCTTGGTTCTGGCTCAGGTTCCTGATCACGTCTCACCATAAGGAGTGTTCCATGGAGTTGCGTCAATACTGGCAGATCGTGCGCCGCAGGCTATGGATCGTCGTCGCTCTTCTGTTGATCGTGCTCGTGATCAGTATCGTCAGGCGTCCCAGTTATACGCCTTTTTATCAGGCTACGATGCGTTTCGCCATGGGCCTGGAACCGGAGGCGAAGACTGGTGACTATTACACGTATGACAAATACTACACCTGGCTCACCTCCGAGTACCTGATTGACGATGTTGCCGAGTTGGTGCGCAGCAATGCCTTTGCGCAGGCCGTGAGCAACCACCTGTCAGGTTCCGGGATCCATGTGCCAGCAGAAGTCATTCAGGGCTCGACACAAGCTGGGCAATTGCACCGCATCCTCACCGTAGGCATTGGCTGGGGAGATGCCGCACAATTGGCCGAGATTGCCAATGCTGTCGCTGTCGTGCTGCCCACAGAAATCGCCTACCATTTTGCGCAGGTAGGCACCAGTGGCGTCTATGCCAGCCTGATTGACCCCCCAGTCGTGGGTGCGGTGGGGAAAAGCCTGAAAGAGAGGCTTGATCTGCCGCTGCGTCTCTTCCTGGCACTGGTGGCGGGGATCGCAATCGCCTTTCTGCTCGACTACCTGGATGATACGGTGCACAGCAGGCAAGAGCTGGAGCAAAGCGGATTGGATGTCTTGGCCGAAATTCCCCCTGTCCATTCCGCAGGCATTCGCCTCCCGTGGCAGCGTTTGCCCTAGAGGAGAAATGGAAAAGTTGTAGGAAATATTGTGCTGTGCTACAATAACGTGTTAGCGATAGCGGAACGCAAGTTGGACAATTATCCTGGGAGGTATCGGTGGAGCTGAAGGATTATCTGAATGCCTTGCTCAAGCGTGGCTGGATCATCTTGCTGGTGGCTGCCATCACCGCAAGCAGCGCCTTTGTCTTCAGCAAACTGCAGACTGTGGTCTACCGGTCGAGCGTGCAGTTGAATGTGTGGCCTGGTCGTCCGGACTGGGGTCTGCAGCAGACAATCAAAGGCCTGATGCGCAACTACAGCAGCCAGATCAAGTCGCGCAACGTCGCCCAGCAGGTAATCAGCCGCCAACAACTGGACGTGCCAGTGGATAGTCTGCTGAAACAGATGACCGTAAGCCCCATCGAGTCGGATTTTTTGATTCAGATTGACGTAGATGACATTGACCCACAGCGTGCCCAGATTATTGCGCAGACTGCTGCGGAAGTGTTTGTGGAACAAATCCGCGTGTACATGCTGGAGCAGGACAAGTCGGATCGTGTGGACGTCTTTATGCGGGATGATGCCACGCCGGCGCAGGTATTCTGGCCCAAGACTGGATTGCTTGTGGTGGCTGGCGGCCTGTTTGGCTTGCTGGCTGGGGCCCTGGTGGTCGTTGGACTGGAGCGGCTGGCAGCGGACATCATCCGCCAGAGCCGCGACGTCGAGCATTATACCGGGATGACCGTTGTGGGCGCGATACCAGCCGACAGCAGGTCAAGATAACGGCTACCGTGATGCTTAAAGCTCTGGGCCTGTTGAGCTTTTGTATTTGTGAATCAGGAGGACAGCTCCCATGACCGAGACAAGTGCCAAACCCAGCGATTTGCTCATCACGCTCTCTGATCCACGCTCGCCGATTAGCGAGGCCTATCGCACTCTGCGCACCAATCTGCAGTTCGTGAGCCTGGACAAGCCGCTGCAGACCCTGCTCGTCACCTCGCCTGGACCCGACGAAGGGAAATCCACGGTATTGGCCAATCTGGCCATCGCGGTTGCCCAAGGAGAGAAGAAAGTAATCCTGGTGGACTGTGACCTGCGGCGACCCAATCTGCACAGGCTATTCGGCCTGGCTCACAAGGTCGGCCTGACGACGATGATGGTGGATGACAAAGCGATGGAGACCCCACCCCTGCAGGAGACTGCCCTTCCGGGTTTGCTGCTGCTGGCCAGTGGGCCCTTGCCTCCCAGTCCTTCAGACTTGCTCGGCTCGCAGCGGATGGACCGTGTGCTCGATGTATTGAGAGAACGGGCTGACATGGTATTGCTTGATGCTCCGCCAACGATGGCGGTGAGCGATGCTGCAGTGCTGGCGACCAAGGTAGACGGTGTGTTGCTCGTGGTCAGTGCTGGCCACACGAGGCGTGAGAGTGTACAGGGAGCCAAAGCCAAGCTGGAAAAAGTCAATGCTCATTTGCTCGGCGTGGTGCTCAACAACGTACCATTGGATGCCAGTCTGGAGCGCTATTACTACACCGGACAAGAGAGGGAAGAATGAAAGGCCTGATTCTGAGTGGCGGCAAGGGCACCCGACTGTATCCCCTT
>Ga0194112_10010444_pt1 | contig 11650 bp, 3 predicted proteins | sample TA2MahC400mmetaG_FD_146191 | JGI IMG/M metagenome (GOLD analysis project Ga0194112, IMG submission 146191) | Freshwater microbial communities from Lake Tanganyika, Tanzania - TA2015016 Mahale Deep Cast 400m | ecosystem: Environmental > Aquatic > Freshwater > Lake | place: Tanzania: Lake...
GCATACCGCAAATAGCGCTGCCCTTTGTGGAGAACTTTGACAGCAGAGCCAATGTACTTGTTGAGCCGGCAGATTCCTGGGTAATCGGCGATCCGGATAAAACCCAGATCAATAATCCCTACAGCGCTCCGGCCTGTATTGTGACCAGAAGTCTAACCGCCAACGCCAATGTAAGCGAAAACTCCTATGTAATCTTGCCTCCGATAGACGTAGAAGGCATCACCAATCCCATCCAGGTCAAGTTCTATCAGAACTTCTATCATGAAGTCAACAACGATGGCGGAGAAATGCAGTATTCTCTGGATTATGGCACAACCTGGACTAAACTGGAAGCAGTTGTGGGAACCGGCGCCAACTTCCAGACCACCAATGCCTTTAACTGGTACAATAACGAAAGCACCAGCGGTCCTATCACCCAACCCAAGTGGTCTGCCCGCAGTAATACAATACCAGGACAACAGAATGGCTGGATAGCTACTGTTGTAGATATTCCTTCCACAGTGTTCAGCGGTGCGGATTGTATCATCCTCAGATACCACTTCGGAACCGACAGCAGCACTTCCTACGAAGGCTGGGCAATTGATGACATCTCCATTTATGTAAAACCGGATGTGGGTTATACATTCAATTTCCCCACTCCTCCGGTTTATCCTATATATAATGATGATGTAATTCATCCGATATCAAATAATGCCATTCCCTTGAAGGTAAAAGTTACGAATATGAGCAATGATGCTACGGGTATTGATATTACCTTCAAACTTGAAGGTGTTCCTGAGGATGTAGTATCCACCGGCACCATGGCCTTTATGGAAACCAAAGAAATATCCGGAACCTATACCTTCCCTTCAGGCGGGTTATATGATCTGAGCGTAGAGATAGACCCGGGTGATGTCGTTTACGGCGGTTCTGCTACAGTAAGCCGTCTTGATTACGAAGTATTTAATGAAGGCTGGCTGGTGGAAGGCTTTGAAGGCAGCTTCCTGCCCTCCCGCTGGGTACAGTGGAATGAACCTGCATGGGAACAGACCACTGCCAGTTTCTATGATGGAGCAAAGGCAGCCAGAGTGACTCTGGCAACAGACTCACCGGGCAGTTTCCTGACAACTCCGCGTCTGTCTATTTCAACAGGCGATTATCTGACCTTCTGGGCAAAGTCCACAGTTGCCGATATGCAACTGCAAATCAGACACAACGACAATGCAGATCCCTATGATGTCTGGACTGCTCTGGGAGCACCCATCAACCTGACAACAACCTTTACCAGATATGATATTGATTTAAGCTCTTTGGATGGTCAAAATGAGAGATTTGCCTTTGAAGCATTACCAAACGCCATTGCAGGTACGATTTATCTGGATAGAGTACTGGGTCCCGAAATCTACGTCCCGACCGCTCCTCCCGGACCTGTCGTAATGCTGAGTCCTCTTGACAGAGCTGTTGATGTCAATCCCAAAACAGTAGTTCTGGATTGGGATGTTCCGCTTAGCGGTGGCGATCCTGAATGGTATACAGTTATAATCGGTTTCAGTGAAGACCCGGAAATACTGGTTGATAACTACGAAGATTACAAAGTAGTTTTCGCCCCTGTATCAGCATATCAGCCTTATACTGCATCTCCATCTTTCCTGATGGATTATGATACTGATTATTATTGGATGGTAGTACCGGAAAATGCTAACGGCATTCCGACACCTATTTCTTCCATTCCTGTTTATAAACTTACAACTCAGCCAGTTCCGCTTGCCGGCAACTGGACTATTGATCCGGAAGGAACAGGTCCCACAAACTTCACCACTTGGACAGCCTGTATCAATTACCTGAATGCTTACGGTGTTGATGATGGAGGGGTTACCATCACAGTGGCAAACGGCACTTATACCGGACCTTTCCCTGCCATTACTTATAATGCCACAGATACCAATCCTGTTACCTTTGTTGCTGCCACCGGTTCAAGAGACCTGACCACACTGATGGCAGGCACTGGCACAGGAGGAACTGATACAATAATCCATCTCAATGGTGCTGATTATATTACTTTTGACGGATTTGACATCATTGAGAATCCGGCCAATACCGATGCCACCACAAGGATGGAATATGGTGTTTATGTTACCAACAATGGAGCTACAGACGGAGCAAGGAACAACACCATCAAAAACTGCAGCATTACTCTGGCAGGTACTTCTGTAACCCGTGGAGTATATCAGCTTGCTACCAGTGTTACCACTGCTCCCGGCTCCAACTCATACAATAAGTATTATGATAACACACTGCTCAACTGCTGGTTCGGTTACAATATGGTTGGCTCTTCTACAGCTACAGCCTATGATGTGAATACGGAAATCGGCGGCACCACTGCTGGAACTATCACCAATGCTCTGCAGGGTGTGGCATTCAGTTATCAGGAAAATATCCATATTTATAAGCAATCCATCGTCCTCCTAAGCGGCTCAACGCCTACAGCATCCCCTTACGGCATCTATACCAACTTAGGCGGAAATAACAGCATGGATGCTTATGACAACACTATTTATATGGCTGCCAATCTAACTGCCAGTTTCACAGTCTACGGCATCAGCATGACCGCCGGATTAAATGCCAATATCTATAGAAACGTGATTCGTGACTTTAATGTCCCAACCACTTTCTATGGCATTAACCTTACGGTTGGCTCCACCAAGCAGCCAAACTATATCTACGATAACGATATCTATAACATAACAATGGCTGGCGGCACTTATTACGGTATTAACTGCACAGCCACACACGTAAACTGGATATATGGTAATGAGTTATATGCCACTACCGTGAATGGCTCTGCTTATGCTTATCCATTGTATATCGGGAATTCTGCAACAACCAACCTGAGCCATGTTCATACCAATATCATACGCAACATTACGACAACAGGTTCTGTGTATCCTTATCATGCTTATCTATATTACGGAAGCACAAACTTCTATAATAACCAGATTCATACCTGCGCTTCTACTTCGGTTACCTATCCGCTCTATTCAAACCTCGGTGTAACCAAGAATATCTATAACAATTCTGTTTACGGTATTACCCAGACGGGAACAAGCGCTTTGTATGGTATCTATTTAGTAAGTGCAACCACTCAGAATGTATATGACAACCGCGTCTATAACCTTACTGGCGGTGGTACCACTGCCGGTATCTATGCCAACGCCAGCTTGACCACTGCCTCCACCTACAGGATCCACAGAAATAATGTGTCCAATATCACCTATTCCGGAACCAGCACTTCAGTATGTTACGGTATCTATGTGACCGGCAGTTCTACAATGGCGACAGTGAACGTCTATAACAATATGATAAGCAATCTGAAAGCGCCGGTCGGCACTGCCGCAGCTACTGCTGCTCAGATAATAGGTGTTTATTATACTACCGCTTACAGATTTAACTTGTGGAATAACAGTGTATATCTGAATGCAACCAGCACGAATGCCAATTTCTCAACAACAGCGCTTCAGATAGCCACTCAAGGGGTAGGTACTTTGGCTGATTTGCGCAATAACATTCTTGTTAATAAAAGCGCTAACGGCACAAGTGGAAGAGCAGTTGCTTTCTGGAAGACGACAGCAAATGTCTTTACCTATATCTCAGCCGGCACCGATAAAAATATCTATTATGCAGGCGTTCCTTCTGCAAGAAACCTGATATACTATGATACAACCAATAACAACATTCAAACCTTGGCACAGTACAAAACACTTCTTGCCACAAAGGATCAGAACGCATATACAGAAGATGTGCCGTTTGCTTTAACCACCACCGATGACCTTCACATTAATTGGACTATTCCAACTGTTGTTGAAGGCAGGGCTATACCCATCACCCCGGATGTAGATGTTGACTATGACGTGGTTGATGCAAGAAACGCAACTACTCCTGATATCGGTGCTGACGAAGGTCCGTTTACTCCGTTACCGGATGTAAATACTCCTCTGGCTCAGGGTACAAATCTGCAAACAGTTCCCGGTTCCACATTTATCAATGCCACTTTCACGATAAGTGACGCATCCCACTATCTGGTTGTCAGACATACAGACCCGACTCTGAACACTACTCCTGTCGAACTGACCAGATATGCTGATGGCGCAACCCTTGGTAACGGAATTGTAGTCAGTAATGTGTCTACTGGCGTATTTACAGCCAGCGGATTATCTGCAGCTACCCAATATAACTTCACAATCTTTGCCAATAACCAGAATGCGGTTTTTGGTCCCAAGTACCTGCTAACTGACCCATTAACCGGAACCAGAACTACTCTGCCCACTGCTCCCGCAGCTCCGGCAGTGTTTACGGCATCTTCCGGAGGCAGTTACCAGATAAACCTTATAGCTACAGCGAACGGCAACAGCGATCCGATAATGGTTGCCTGGAACACTGTTAACACCTTCGGAACTCCTGCTTCCAATGTTACTTATTCCCAAGGCAGCAGCATAACCGGAGGCGGAACCGTGTGGTATATTGGTGCCGCAAGCGGCTTACCCAATCATACAGGCCTTAATCCTTCAACCACGTATTATTACAGAGCCTGGAGTTATATCACTTCTGATGAGTATTATGTATTCTCCTCCTCTGTATTAGACCGTAATGCCACAACCTGGGCTGCTCCGGTCACTTCTTATCCATATAATGAAGGGTTTGAATCCGGATTTACTAATGGTGTAGCATTAGGTGCTCCTTATACTCAGGTAGCGGTTTCAGGTACAGGTAGCTGGACAGCCAACAGTACTAACACTACCTATAATAGAACACCCAGAACCGGTTCCTTTAATGCTACTTTAGTATATAGTAATTCCAGATGGCTATTCCGACCCTTCCAGTTAACCGGCGGTGTGGAATATCAGTTCAAGATGTATGCCCGTCAGGATATGGCTGACCCCAGCTATGCCAATATGACCGTTGCCTATGGTAATGCTCCGACCGATGCTGCGATGACCAATATCATCGTTCCGCAAACAACCATTATAAACGGTGATTACCAGTTGCTGTCAGCAGCATTTACGCCGTCAGCTTCCGGAACTTATATGATAGGCATCAAGGGTACAATTACTGGTACTCCTTGGTACATTTCCATAGACGATATTTCACTCAGGCCTACTCCCACAGCACCTGAACCTCCAACAGGACTTTCTCCTGCTATGGCTGCCGTTAATCGTCCTATTAGCGTGGACCTTTCCTGGAATAACGAAGGTATTGTAACCAAGATTGATGTGTATTTCAGTACAGATTCAACTGCAGTTTACACTCTGGATAGTTCTGCAAGAGTAGCCACAAACCAAACCAGTCCTCTGAATTCCTATGATCTGCCCACATTGAATTTCAGTACCCGTTACTTCTGGCAGATTGTCTGTAAGGACAACGCTGAAAACCAGGCAGTTAGCGGATTGTATTACTTCAATACTATGGCAGATCCTTCCCTACCGGTTCCTTTTGCTGAGAACTTCGGTACTCTCACGGCTCTACCGGCAGGCTGGTCGATGGATGCTTCAAGCTATTCCGGAGTTGACGCAACTCATGGCAGAACAGGTAGTGGTCTTTATATAAACCTCTATTCCTCGATTCCTACGTTCAATATAACAATGCCGTTGATCGGACCTCTGCCCAATTATGCAATGCTGAAGTTCGATTACAGGATTGTAGATTATTCCGGATATCCAAGCACGGCTACAACTTTGAGCACAGGTGATTCCGTGAACATCATGATATCCACAAATTATGGAGCAACCTACAGCAGAAGGGGTTCCATCAATAGCACCAATCATGTTACTTCCACGGGATGGGCAACCTTCCAGGTTCCGCTCGTTGGCAATGGAGCAGTGGTTGGTGACAGAGTTATCATCAGATACAGTTCAAAATGGGGTGCAGGTGACTGGTACCTTGATATAGACAACGTAGAGGTTACCACTCCTCCCAATGAACAACTCTATGGTATAGTGCCCGGATCATATAACTTTGGAGAAGTCCAAATCACGGCAAACTCTACCCGTCAATTCACTGTTTCAAACAGTGGTACGGTTGATTTCGATGTCACCAGCATATATGTGAGCGGTGGTGATGCCTCCTTATTTGGAGTAAGCGCTGCCGGTCTGCCGGCAACTGTTGGTTATAGCACATCTTATAACTTCAATGTAACCTTCACTCCGCTTACCACTGGTCCGAAGACTACAACACTGTATGTAGTGGATAATATCACCGGTAGAGTTGAGCATCAGTACACTCTTACAGCAACAGGTATTGATGAGTTCCTGGGAACTCCCATCAATCTGCAAGCATCTGTAAGTGATTACAATGATGTTGCTCTATCCTGGAGTCCGGTCCTGAGTTCTCCTTATGTAACCTGGTCCGGGAACAGTATGGGTAATTCCTTCAGGTTAACCGGTCTCACTTCTTTTGACGCAGCCAGCAAGTTCACCACAACTGACCTTGCAGGTTACAGAGGACTCAAAATCACCAAGGTGAAGTTCTTTGCTGCAAACGAAGACAGCGCGGCTTTCCGCGTCCGTATCTGGACCGGCGCTGATGTCAATACTGATCCTACTACTATGGTCAGGGATATTGAAGTGCCCACTTATACTCAGAACGACTGGAACGAAGTTACACTTGGCACCCCGCTTACCATTTCTGGTACGGATGCCCTGTGGATAGGGTATAATGTCGTGCATACAGCCACCAGCTATCCTGCTGCCATAGATTCTGGTCCGTTTGTTGCTAACAAGGGCTGTCTCTACAGCAGTGGAGGAGCTTGGACTGTAAGTACTCTTGGCGCTAATCTGATGGTAAAAGCCTATACTCGGTACATCGAAGATACAAGAGAAGGCGGATCTGACGAATTGATGATTCCGGTCATCAGTTTGGCTTCCAGCCGTATTATCCAAGCCGAAACCGATCCCCGCTATGCACAAACCCGTGCACTGCAGGGCTACAATGTGTATCGTAATGGTTCCCAGATCAATCCTACTCTGCTCACAGGAACCACATACAACGATCTGAACGTTCCTAATGGCAATTATGATTACTGGGTGAAAGCAGTATACGAAACAGGTACTTCCAATCCGTCCAACACCGTAACACTGAATATCAACAGACCTGCAGCTTACACACTGCCGTTTACTGAAAACTGGAGCAGCGGTAACTTTACAGCTAATTACTGGACAAAAGTGGCTTCCAACTGGGCTATTGGCGGTGGAACAGGTAATCCTGCTCCGGCAGCCAGATTTAACTATAATCCTATTAAATATGGTTATAATGAATACCTGACCAGTTGGGATATCGATGCTCTTACCTACACCCAAGTTAACCTGAAATTTGATGTCCTGCTTGATACCAATACTACGGAAACTTTGGAACGCCTTGCCGTTGAAGTCTATGACGGAAGCGCATGGCAACAGATTGACAGCTTCAGTAATACCGGTGGAGATTTCCCTTGGAATTCCAAAAACGTTGATATCTCTGCTCATGCTTCAAACAGAATCTTCCAGTTCCGCTTCAGAGCCTATGGAAGCGATTCCTCGACCCTGAATTACTGGGCGATTGACAACATAGTCGTAGAAGCTGTTACTGCGGTTGAACCTCCAGTTGTTACAATTTCTCTGGATGTTTCCGGATATCCTCTGCTGAGTTGGGATCCTGTTGCAGGAGCTACTTCCTATAAGGTTTACGGATGCAATGATCCGTATGCAACCTTCCCGGGTCTTGCTTGGGAAATGTTGTCCTCTCAGCCCGGATCTACATACCTGCACGATGTAGATGATGGTTTCCTGTTCTTCAATGTAACAGCGGTTGTCGGTTCCAGAGAAATAAGCATACCGGCTCTCGGCCCCAACAGGCAAACTCCGGTAATCAAAACCAAGAAATAAGATAATGTAGCTTCCACGCAGCAGCCGCTGCGTGGAAGCATCTTTAATCTTGTATGCAGAAAAGGAAGATGATGATGTTAAGAAAGACAATACGAAATATCCGGAAATCGGAATTGCATCTGCGTATAAGTAAAGTAGATTATCTATATAGAATAAATACATAATATGGAGGAAATATTATGAAAAGATATTTATTGATGATGATATTGATTGTCACGATGAGTATGTTGCTTGCCGTAGAATCAGATCCTTCAGAGACGGTGGGCTACGTGAAGTATCCTTGCCTGGCAGGTCTGAATATGTGCGCTCTTGGAATGGATACGGGCTATGCTCTGGCGAGTGATCTGGCCAATGCGAATCCGGGCATGCTGGACGCCATCAACTATTGGGACAACAGCACTCAGGAATGGGTAGCTTCCACCTACATTGACTTTTTGGAAATGTGGGATCCTGATTTTGATTTGTATAACGGGCTTCCCTTATGGGTAAGTTCACTGGATGAGTTTGACATGTTTATACTGGGCGGTCTTCCGGCCGAGAATGCATCATATGATTTGGTGCCGGGTTTGACCCTGATTATGATGCCTTTGGACCAGTCCGCCATCACCTTGTGTTCGGAACTGGGCGCAGCGGTAGGCACCTTGGATGCCATTAACGTATGGGACAACACCACCCAGGAGTGGGTTGCTTCCACTTATATTGATTTCCTGGATATGTGGGACCCGGACTTTGATTTGAGTATCGGACAGGTCTTGTGGCTGAGTTCCATCGATACTACCACCTGGCCCGGTACCCGTGGCAGAAGTGTAGTCCCCATCCCTACAAGAGCTAAACCACAGCAGTCCCAGAATAAATAACGTAGGAGGAAATATGAAGAGAATTATTCTACTATCATTGTTTACCCTGATTTTTGTAGCGTCTGTATTTGGCGGCACTACCAGATCTTTTAACCAGAAACTGGGCTTTGCCAGTGGCGATATTACAGAAGTTATTACCAATACTTCTTCTTCCCACGCTCCCAATTATCTGGTTACAGCCGATATTCTACAGACAACGGGTGAAGTTGTTTCAACAGCCACCCATAATGCGACTCAGATTCGTATCTATCGTGCTGGAACCCCGGGTAATTATGCCGTTTTACTATTCCTGCAATTTGCCGCTTTTACCACGCAATGGTATGCCGGCAATACTATCAGGTTTTATGTTGAATATACTCCTACTTTGGAATTTGTGACTTGGGATTATGTGATTCCGACCGGTACCGGTTCGATATCGATTCAAAACCCGGTAGTAATTATTCCCCAACCCACAATTACAACAAAAATCTCCGGTAATATTACCAGTGCCTTTTCTCTATCGGGAGTTCTTTTAACCTGTACCGGACAGCCCAATGTGAACACCGGTACAAACGGATATTATGAGTTCACAATTAACCCGGGCAGTTCAGTAACCATTACTCCAAGTAAAACAGGTTATTACTTTAATCCTGTTAACAGGTATCACGAAAATGTAACAGAGAACGTAACCGGTGCGAACTTTGCCATGATCAAAAACAATCCCAATGCCGCCTCGACACCAACTCCTGCGAATGGAATCACCGGTGTTGAACCGACAATTGGATTTCTAAGCTGGAACTTTGTTCAACAGCCATATAATGCACCACCGACAGGATTTAAAGTATTCTTCCCGGATGGCGCGACTACGTATACACTTGTTCCTTATGTAGAAGGGATTACTGCGTACTCTATGCCTATACCACTGCTTGATTACAGCACGACTTATACCTGGAGAGTAGTTCCCACCAATAGCCGCGGCAAAGGCGAAGATGCTTCGATACCCGACTCCGGAGAAGCGCAAAGCAAAGCAGATGGCGATGGTGTTGTACCCTGGTCATTTACAACTCAAAATCCCCAGTGGATAACACCCGGATTTACGGAAGACGTAGACCCTGACGGACCCGGTCCTTTGCCAACCTTCTATGTTGATACTCCTCCTTCTACAGAATTGGAGCCGGTTCCTGTTATCACTTATTCCATTGTCAGTCTTTCCAGTGTTCCGTTCTTTATCGGATCTCCTTATGTTACTGATGCCTTTGCCCTAAACATGAGTGCTCCGATTGATTGTTACAGATTGGAAATTTCAGTTCCGGCAGGCACCTGGTATGCTGTAGCCTGGTATAACGGAATGTGGAATCCCGGAAATCCCTATCCCTGCGTCGGACCCGGCACCATTGTCTGGCTGAATGTTCCCTTTGGTGGCAAAGACGATATTCCACTTATTATCAGCGGCGGCGGAGACCCCTTACTGCCTGTGGAATTGAGTTCCTTTACAGCAACCTTCTTTGCAGGATTCTTTGTTCAGTTGAACTGGACAGTTCAGTCCGAAACCAACCACATGGGATATAATATCCTGCGCAGTGAGAATGTCAATGGAAGCGGTTCTGTAAAAATTAACGATGCCATGATTGAATCCGGCAGTTCTGTTGGTACAGAAATCACTTATAGTTACCGTGATGAGGAAGTGGAAGCCAATACCAATTATTATTACTGGCTGGAAAGCGTTGATTTGGGTGGAACCACCCAACTTTTCGGTCCCAGAATGGTTACGGTCGGCAACATCGATACACCTCCTCCCATTACTCCCGAACAGATTGCGACTGCTCTGCTAAGCGCATATCCCAATCCTTTCGGATCCTCCACCAGAATCCGTTACTCCCTCAAAAACAAAAGCGATGTCAAATTTGAAATCTTCAATATCAAGGGACAATTGGTTTACAATGTGGAAATGAACAAAGCAGGTCAGAGATTCCATTTCTTTGAATGGGATGGAAAAGACAACAACCAGAGACCTGTAAGTTCCGGAATCTATTATTATCGGATGACCAGCGGTAAATACACTTCCACAAAGAAGATTGTGCTGGTTAAATAACCTGTTAACGCAGTCTCTGGCTGCACAAAAATATAAACCCCGCTTTTCAACAGCGGGGTTTTTTTATTGGATTCCTTTTCACCACAAAGACACAAAGGCAAAAAGGATAAGTCTCAAACCTGATAGCTCAGTCATTCCCTTGAAAAAGGGAATCCAACCTATCTTTTCATAAAGGTTTGTAGTTCCGCATTCATGCGGTTTTTCATAAAGGTTTGTAATTCCGCATTCATGCGGTTTACATAAAAGTATGTAGTTCCGCATTCATGCGGTTTACATAAAAGTATGTAGTTCCGCATTCATGCGGTTTTTCATAAAAGTATGTAGTTCCGCATTCATGCGGTTTTTCATAAAAGTATGTAGTTCCGCATTCATGCGGTTTTATCGTAAAGGTATGTAGTTCCGCATTCATGCAGTTTTTCATAAAGGTATGTAGTTCCGCATTCATGCAGTTTTATCGTAAAGGTATGTAGTTCCGCATTCATGCAGTTTTTCATAAAAGTATGTAGTTCCGCATTCATGCGGTTTACATAAAAGTATGTAGTTCCGCATTCATGCAGTTTTATCGTAAAGGTATGTAGTTCCGCATTCCTGCGGTTTTATCGTAAAAGTATGTAGTTCCGCATTCATGCGGTTTTATCGTAAAGGTATGTAGTTCCGCATTCCTGCGGTTTTATCTTTCGGAGTCCTGATTTGCCTACCCGGTTATCAGATATCAGAAACCTTATGCAAATCCGGACTTCGGTTTGTGTATCACAGATTGTTAATCTGTTGTAAATCGGGATTATTCATCCCGGTCGAAACTCTGCTCCGGCAATAACATAACCGGAGCC
>Ga0194112_10010446_pt1 | contig 11647 bp, 11 predicted proteins | sample TA2MahC400mmetaG_FD_146191 | JGI IMG/M metagenome (GOLD analysis project Ga0194112, IMG submission 146191) | Freshwater microbial communities from Lake Tanganyika, Tanzania - TA2015016 Mahale Deep Cast 400m | ecosystem: Environmental > Aquatic > Freshwater > Lake | place: Tanzania: Lake...
CTCGCACACGCCCTTGCCCTCGCGCTTGCCGCGCACGTCCCACAGCGCGGTCTCGATCCCGCACGTGGCCCGGCAGACGTACGACCAGGGGAACTTGTATTCGGCCTCGATGCAGCGTTCGGCGAGAGCCGCGATGTCGCCCGCGTCGGCCCCCAGCGCGTGAGGGGCGATCTGCTTGTGGAGCACCATTGCCGTGATGTCGGCGTGGAACGGCGCCGTCTGCCCCCAGCCCTCCGCGCCATCTTCGCCCGTCACCTTCACGATGCACAGCGGCTCCCGGGTGAACGACTCGATCCGCTTGATCCTCATCCCGCATCTCCTTTGTAGGTGCCCACTCGTGCTCGTCGTCGTCCTCGTCGTCGTCGCCGAGTCCGATTGCCCTCTCCCGCATCGCCGGCCACCCCGCGATGCGCGCTAACGCCTTGCCGCTCAGGCCCTTATGCTTCTTCCCCGCCCCGGCGGAACGCTAGCTGGCTCGCCGGCGAAGGGGCAGCGCGGCCAGGGCGGCGGCAAGAAGGATGAGCGCTACGAATGGGACGGCCCACGACCAGGCGAACTCCCACGGCTGGCACAGGCGGTCCGCCACCCGGAACGGCGAGGCGGCGTAGAGCCACGCCAGCCTCACCTGGAGCAGGTCTTCCGCCACGAAGGCCACGAACGGCCCGCCGCCGCCCAACGCGCCCAGGCCGAGCCAGTACCAGCCAAGGAAGCTGCCTTGCGCATCCGCACGGAGGCACGCGGCCACGAGGAACGCCGCGGCCACGAGGTAGCACTGGCTGGCGGCCACCTGCGGCCACTCGCAGTCGGCCACCCACGCGGCCACGGCCACCGCCGGCGCCCCGAGGGCCAGGAGCAGCACGGAGTCGAGGAGCCGTGCCCCTCGGCCGGTGTAGTCCGCCCCTCCGGTGCACGGATTCTCCGCGTCGGAGACGCGGGCTACTCCTGTGAGGAGCCGGACGAGGACCAGGAGGAAGAAGAGCTCGCCGCCCACGAGGAGGCGGTAGGCGTGCGCCACGGCGAAGGGGGTGGGGTGGTCCGGCGCCTGGACGCCCAGGCCGATAGCGATGGTGAGAAGCCCTGCCAGCAGCGCCACCCAGGCCACGAGGAGGCGGGCGGGAAGCAGACCGGCAGGATCCCCAGACGCCTCGCTTCCCATAGAGCTACTCCTCTTGAAAGCGGCCGGCACCAGGGAGTTTAGCGGAACCGCGCCTTGGGCGCAAGGCCGCCTTGACAGGCCCTGCGAACATGGTAATATCGTTGCTCCTTTTGACCAGCAGGAGGCCGGGGATGCCCGAGAACGCCCACGTGCCGCACGAGCCCGCAAAGCAGCCGAGGCGAAGGTCGCTTCGCCGCGTCAGGCTCGCGCCCATCGTCGCGGCCAGCGTGCTCGCGGGCGTCGCACTCATCGCGCTTGTCGCGCTCTGGGTGGCGGGGGAGTCCCTGACAGGGCTGCTGTTCGGCCGGGGCCTGGACGCCGAGGCGATCGAGGTGGACGCGGCGGCGTTCAAGGAGTACTTCACGGTGGAGCGGAAGCTGGCGGGGGACGGGGGCCGCACGCTCATCCTCACGCTCAAGCGCACGAAGGCCTTCCCGGTGAAGGACTCCGATTTCGAGACCCTTGCGGAGAAGGCGCCGCGGGCCTATCCGGCCCTCCTGCCAATCGAGACCCTCGCCCGCAACTACTACGTCCGGTGCCAGTACTTCACGAAGAAGAACGAGTACCTGGGCTTCACCCTCGAGTGGATTCGCGGGCTGGTGGACCGCGAGACGATCGAGCTCTCCCTGCCCGTGGCCGGCCGCCGGGGCCTTCGCCGAATCGTCATCACCTACTGACGCTCGCGGGCGGCGTGGCTTTCTGAGCTGGTCTCTACAGCGCACCCTTCACAGGTGGGCCGCGCCGGTCTTGCCACGGACGGCGCGGCTTAGTAGCATGCCGCGCGCCCTTGTGGCTCGGCGCGACCACAACACGAGCGATACCCTGGCGCCTTGTGTGTGGAGGCAATTCCCTAATGCGGCGCGCGCCCCAGAAGCACCCGGAGGAGTCCCGAAGTCACAACTCACGACGTGGGTTGGGCGTGGGACGCCTGGGCGCGGCTGCCATTGCCCGGGCAACCGTTCGGCACGCCGGTTGCTCTCGTTTGTGAGGCTATCCTGTTCTTGCCGAGGACAGGCTCCTAGCGATTCGTACCGGTTGCGGGGGAACGCCATGGATAGTCTCTTAAGGGCGGCGGGCTCATGCCCCGGCAACAACACGGGTCCTCCTGCGGGCCGCTGGGAGGGGGCGGGCGCCCATCGCGAAGCGATGGGCGCCCTCCCCGCGCGCGGGGTGGCCCATGACCTCAACAACCTGCTAACGCTGATCCTCGGGCACGCCGAGCTGGCGCTCGGCGACCCGCAGCCGGAGCGGCATCACAGCGCGCTCGAACAGATCGCCCAGGCGGCCGGGCTGGGCGCCTCACTCACCCGCCGACTCCTCCACGCCGACGGCGAGGGCGAGCGCGTCCCGCGCCCCGTGAGCGTCAACCGCGTGGCCCGCAACGCGCTCGACATCTTCCAGCCCCTCCTGCCCCCCAACATCCTGGTGAAGGCCGACCTCGAGCCCGCGCTCTGGCCCGTGGCGGCCGACGAGGTCGGCCTCGTGGAAGTGCTGGTGAACCTCCTGGACAACGCGCGCGAGGCCATGCCCAACGGCGGCACGCTCACGGTGGCCACCGAGAACATCCTTGTCGCCGATGGGGACCGGCAGGCGCCAGGGCGCCCGGATTGCGGATTGGAATCCGAAATCCGAAATCCGAAATCCGAAATGGCCCGCGCCTGTGTGTGCCTGACCGTGGCCGACACCGGCGTGGGGGTGCAGCAGGGTTGCCTCGACCGCATCTTCGAGCCCCACTTCACCACGAAGCGGGACGGAACGGGGCTCGGCCTGGCCGTGGCCAGGCGCATCGTGGAGCAACACGGGGGGTGGATCGCAGTGACAAGCGAGAGTGGCCGCGGCGCGAGCTTCAGCGTCTTCCTGCCCGCCTGCTCCCCGCCAGCCGGGGCGCAAGAGGCCCTCTCCGCTTGAGGCGGCCGTCGTCCTCAACCGAAGCCGGAATGTCGAATGATGAACGTCGAATATCGAATGTCGAACTGAGAAGAACAGAGTCCGCTCTTGGCCTCATGCGACATTCAACATTCGACGTTCGACATTCGACATTCGAGCCGCAACATGCGCGCAATCCGCTCACGAGTCAACACCGAAGCGTTCAATGCGGCCAGAGGCCGCACTAGGGCATGGGAATGCCGGAGGAAAGCAAGAAGGTCCTGGTCGTAGACGACGAGCCGCCCCTGCGGGAGATGCTCCGCGGCTTCTTCGAGTCGAACGGCTACGGCGCGCGCGCGGCGGGCAGCGGCGAAGAGGCCCTGCGGCTCATCGCCGAGGAGAGCCCCGGCGCCGTGGTGCTGGACCTCAAGATGCCCGGCCTGAGCGGCATCGAGACCCTCGCCCGCATCAAGGAGCTCGACCGCAGCATCCCGGTGATCATCATGACCGGCTACGGCACGGTGGACGCGGCGGTGGCGGCGATGAAGCTGGGCGCGGTGGACTTCCTGACGAAGCCTGTGCGGCCGAGCGAGCTGCGGCGCGCGGTGGAGCGGGCCGCAGCCGAGGGCGAGCCGAGCGCCCCGGACGGCGAGGCGCCGCTCGAGCAGCTCATGGGCCACGGCGCCGCCATCCGAAAGGTCTCCGAGCTCGTCAAACAGGTGGCGGGCACCAACCTCACGATCGTCCTCCACGGCGAGACCGGCTCGGGCAAGAACCTCGTGGCGCGGGCCATCCACAACCTCAGCGCGCGCGCCGGCCGGCGACTCGTGCGGGTGGACTGCGGGGCGATACCCGACACGCTGATCGAGAGCGAGCTCTTCGGCCACGAGCGCGGGGCCTTCACGGGCGCCGTGGAGCGCAACAAGGGCTACTTCGAGCTCGCACACCAGGGCACGCTCTTCCTCGACGAGGTGGCCAACCTCTCCGAGGCCATGATGCGCAAGCTCCTGTGCGCCCTCGAGGAGCGCCGCATCTACCGCGTGGGGGGCAAGGAGCCGATTGACGTGGACATCCGCGTGGTGGCCGCCAGCAACCAGGACCTCCGCGGCCTCGTCGAGCGCGGCGCCTTCCGCCGCGACCTCTTCCACCGCCTCAATGAGTTCGCCATCGAGCTCCCGCCCCTGCGCGAGCGGCGGGAGGACATCCCGTACCTCGCGGAGCGCTTCCTGGGCGTCGCCAACGCCGAGCTGCGCCGCAACGTCGCCGCCATCTCCCCCCAGGCCATGGAGCTCCTCGGCGAGCACCACTGGCCGGGAAACGTCCGCGAGCTCCGCAACGTCATCAAGCGCGCCGTCCTCCTCGCCTCCGACGTCGTCGAGGCGCGCCACGTGGATGCCGCCACGGACGGCGCGCGCTGCCCCCATCTGAGATCGAAAATCGAAAATCAAAAATCGAAAATCGCGCTCGCCCTCCAGGGGCAGGTCTCGCTCAAGGACATCACCCGCGAATGCGTGCGGCAGGTCGAGCAGTCCGTCATCGCAGCCGTCCTGGCACAGACCGGCGGGAACCGCAGCAAGGCCGCGCGAATCCTCAACGTGGACTACAAGACCCTCTACTACAAGGCCAAGGAGCTCGGCGGCGAGGGTCGGGGGGGCGGGGAGCAGGACGGCTCCATAGAGGCGGCTCCATAGAGCCTCCCCACGCAGCCAATCGGCTGCGCCCCGCTCAGCCACAAAGACAGTTGCGCTCGACCCTTGGGGCGGCGCAAGGACCACGCGGCCCCCCGGCACGCGGTTTGCTCCCACCAATCTGTTGCTCCAGGCGGCCCGAGGCCGCGACCAGAGGGACGGCCTGCGGCCGAGTCCCCTCGCCCGTTCGCGAGTGGAACCCGCCCCTCGCGGCCAGGAACGCAGGCCATGAAGATAATTGCAGAGTCATATGACTCTGCAATCATCGGGCAGCCGGGGGCCACGCGAAGGGCGATGCTCGTGGTGGCCGGGATGGCCTACGGCCAAGTCCTCTCGCCCGTTCGCGAGTGGAACCCGCCCCTCGCGGCCAGGAACGCAGGCCATGAAGATAATTGCAGAGTCATATGACTCTGCAATTATCGTGCAGCCGGGGGCCACGCGAAGGGCGATGCTCGTGGTGGCCGGGATGGCCTACGGCCAAGTCCTCTCGCCCGTTCGCGAGTGGAACCCGCCCTTCGCGGCCAGGAGCGCGGGCCATGAAGATAATTGCAGAGTCATATGACTCTGCAATTATCGTGCAGCCGGGGGCCACGCCAAGCGCGAGGCTTGCGGTGGCCTGGACGGCCCGCGAGGAGCTCTCTTCATCGGTCAGAGACTTCACCGGTTGGCCGGAGACGGGTGTCAAGAGGAGAAGCGCGGCATGGCGAGCGCTGCCGATTGCGGGTCGGCGATTGCGGATTGCGGAATGAGATCCGAAATCCGAAATCCGAAATCTGAAATCGCAAGCCGGGGCGAGGTGCTCGTGGTGGACGACGAGGCGGGCATCCGCGAACTCCTCCTGGCGAGCCTCGCGGGCGCCGGCTACCGCGGCGCCGCCGCCGCCACGGCCGCCGAGGCACTCGACGCCCTCCGCCAGCGCCCGCCCGACGTGATGCTGTGCGACCTGTTGCTCCCACAGATGAGCGGCGTCGAGCTCCTCGTGAAGACCCGCATCGAGGCGCCCGACACCAGCGTCATCGTCGTCACCGCGGTGAGCGACATCGAGACGGCGCTCCGCTCGGTGCGGCTGGGGGCCTACGACTACCTGGTGAAGCCGGTGTCGCCGAGCGACGTCGTGCTGCGGGTCGGCTCGGCCCTCGACATGCGCCGCCACGTCGTCGAGGCACGCCTGGCCCGCCAGCGCCTCGAGGCCAACAGCCGACAGCTCGAAGAGCTCGCCGAGGTCAAGGACAGCCTCGTCCAGATGCTCGTCCACGACCTCAAGTCCCCTCTCGCCAGCGCGATGGGCTACATGGAGCTCCTCGAGCGCAAGGACGCCGAGACCTTCTCGGAGCGCCAGCTCAACTACCTCCACCGGGCCTACACGAGCTGCAAGGACGTGCTGCGCATGACCACGACCCTCCTCGACCTCACGCGCCTCGAGAAGGGCGTGCTGGAGCTCCAGCGCGCGCCGCTCGACCTCCGCGGGCTCCTCCGGGAGGCCGCGGCCGAGATCGAGCCGCTCATCTTCGCCTCGGGCGGCACGGTGGAGGTCGCCTGCGACCCCGCAGCCGGCACCCCACTGGCCGACCGCGAGCTCGTGCGCCGCGTCGTGAGCAACCTGCTGGCCAACGCCGCCAAGTACTCGCCACCCGGCAGCAGCGTCCGCCTCGGCGCGCAGCCGGGCGGGGAGGGCTTCAGCGCCGTCTTCGTCGCCGACAACGGCAAGGGCATCCCGCCCGAGGAACGCGAGGCCATCTTCCAGAAGTACCACCAGCTCCCCGCACACCGCGGCATGGGCGGCGCAGGCATCGGCCTCGCCTTCTGTAGGATGGCCGTCGAGGCCCACGGCGGACGCATCTGGGTGGAGAGCGCCCCAGGCCAGGGGAGCACCTTTCGCTTCACCCTGCCCGTCTCGCCAGACAGACCTTGCTGCGGAAAGCCCAGTTCGTAGTGCGGCCTTCAGGCCGTAGTGTGACGGGCTGAAGCCCGCACTACGAACGCAGACCCTTCAGGAGAAACGCAGTGAAGACAGTTCTGGTCGTTGACGACGAGCGCTGGGTGCGCCAGCTCTACCGCGACGCCTTCGAGGACGCCGGCTACGCCGTCCTGGAGGCCGAGGACGGCGAGGTGGCCATTCAGGTGCTGGGGACCATGCGGGCCGACCTCGCGATCCTGGACCTCCACATGCCGCACACCCACGGGCTCGAGCTCCTCACCCACATCCACCGCGCCTGGCCCGCGCTCCCCGTCATCCTCTGTTCCGCGCTGCCCAAGCTCTTCGACGAATATGCCGTGTGGGACGCCGGCACGCAGGTCGTGGGCCTCTTCCCCAAGCCGGTCGAGCTCAGCGCGCTCCTCGGCTGCGTGGCCCGCGCCCTCAGCGAGGAATCCGAGGTCCCGATTGCCGTGGGAGCCAGCTAGGTAGCTCCTGTTGCGGAAGACACGGACAAACAAGTTTGTCCGTGGCACCCCCCGTCGGATCAGTGAGAACCACGGGTGCCACGCCCAAACTTGTTTGGGCGTGTCCGCAGAACCACTTTCCGCGGCAGAGACCATTCAGATGGACGGAGATGAGCCAATGGACGCTTGCGCGCAGGAGGCCCGTGCCGGACGCACGCGGCGGGTGCTCGTGGTGGAGGATGAAGAAGGCATCAGGGCACTCCTCGAGACGGCGCTCGCCGCCAACCGCTATGCCGTGGCCGCCTTCCCCGACGCCGAGCAGGCCCTCGCCGCGGGCCGCGCCGACGGCTTCGACGTGGCCGTGGTGGACATCCGGATGCCGGGCATGGACGGCCTCGAGCTCTCGCGCGCCCTGCGCGGCAAAGACTCCGACCTGCCGGTGATCATCGTGACCGCGCACGCCGACGTGGACTCTGCCCGCGAGGCGATCCGCCTGGGGGCCTACGACTACATCGCCAAGCCGTTCGACCTGGACGACGTGCTGCTGAGCGTGGCGCGCGCGGCCGAGCGGCGCGCACTCCTCGCCGAGAACCGCGCCTACCAGCGCGACCTCGAATCACGAGTGGAGGAACGCACCCACCAGCTCTGCGAGGCCATGCACCGCGTCGAGCAGTCCTTCCAGGAGATCCAACGGGCGCACCTCGAATCCATCTTCGTCCTCTCACGCGTCACCGAGCTCAACGACGAGTACACCGGCAACCACATCCGCCGCGTGAGCGCCTGCTGCGAAGAGGTCGCCAAGGCCCTCGGCTGCCCCCCCGAGTTCGTCGAGCAGATAACCTACTCCAGCCCCATGCACGACATCGGCAAGATCTCTGTCCCCTCCGGCATCCTCTCCAAGCCCGGAAAGCTCACCCACGACGAGTTCGAGATCGTCAAGCAGCACACCGTCAACGGCGCACGCGTCCTCGAGGGCATCCCCTTCCTCACGATGGCCCGCGAGATCGCCCTCACGCACCACGAGCGCTACGACGGCTCGGGCTACCCCCGCGGCCTGAAGGGCGAGGGCATCCCGCTCTCCGGGCGCATCGTGGCCCTGGCCGACGTCTTCGACGCCCTCATCTCCCGGCGGCCCTACAAGCAGCCCTACACCTTCGAGGCATCGCTCGACACCATGTCGCGCGAGTCGGGCAAGCACTTCGACCCCCGGGTCCTCGCCACCTTCCTGGGCCTGGCCGAGCGTGTCCGCGAGATTGCCGACCGGCTCCGCGACGTAGCCGACCCCGCCCCCTCGTCCCCCGCCCCTGGCCTCGCGGCCCTCCTCCACCTCGCCCCCAAGCCCACGCCGTCATCCGTCCCATAGCCCACCGGCCGATCACAATCTCTCACAATTCCACGTGTACCAGTTTTCGGGGGCATGCGACGTCGGAAAAGACACCCGCTGTCTTTTGCCGGAACGGCCCTTCGGGTGCTTCGCACAAAAGACAGGAGGGATTCCATGCCCCGGCCGCGGGCTCAGCCGACGGGGGCGAGGTCGAGGGCGTCGCCGTGGCGGGCGTGGACGGCTTGGCGGAGGCGGCGATGGGCGGCCCGCGAGAGGGCGGGGTCGCTCTCGACGAGGGCGAAGGCGTCGTGGCGGGCCTCCATCAGCAGGTGAATGTCCTCCGTGAAGTCCGCGATGGCGAGGGGCGGGAGGCCGTGCTGGCGGGTGCCGAGGAACTCGCCTGGCCCACGCCGCCGCAGGTCCTCCTCGGCGATGCGGAAGCCGTCGGTGGTCTCGGCCAGGACGGCGAGCTTGTCCGAGGCCTCGGGCTCGTCCACCATCAGGAGGCAGTGGGAGGGGTGTTCCCCCCTGCCGATGCGGCCGCGGAGCTGGTGGAGCTGGCTCAGGCCGTAGTACTCGGCGTGCTCGATGGCCATCACGGTGGCGTTGGAGACGTCGAGGCCGACCTCGACGACGGTGGTGCAGACGAGGAGGTGGGTCTGGCCCGCGCGGAAGGCGGCCATGCGCTCCTGCTTCTCCTCGGCCCTCAGTTGGCCGTGGAGCAGGCCGACCTGGTGGCCGGGGAAGATGTCGCGCTGGAGGTGGCCCACCATCTCGGCCGCCGCCTTGAGGTCGGAAAAGACACCCGCTGTCTTTTGCCGTTCGCACAAAAGACAGCGGGTGTCTTTTCCGACGAGCGGATAGACGACGTAGGCCTGGCGGCCTGCGGCGAGCTCGCGGCGGATGAGCTGCCAGGCCTCGGCCCGGCGGGTGGGGGGCACGATGGTGGTGGTGATGGGCTGGCGCCCGGGCGGCATCTCGTCGAGGGTCGAGAGGTCGAGGTCGCCGAAGACCGTGAGGGCGAGGGAGCGAGGGATGGGCGTGGCGGTCATCACCAACACGTCGGGGCGGGCGCCCTTCCAGCGAAGTGTGGCCCGCTGGAGGACGCCGAACTTGTGCTGCTCGTCCACCACGGCGAGGCCGAGGCGGGCGAACTCGACGTCGCTCTGGATGAGGGCGTGGGTGCCGACCACGAGGTCAACGCTGCCGCCGCGGATGGCGGCGAGGTTGGCGCGTCGTTCGGCGGCGGGCGCCCCTCCGAGCAGGAGCATCATCCGCACGCGGCTGCCGGCCAGGAGGCGCCCGAGGGTCCCGAAGTGCTGCTGGGCGAGGATTTCGGTTGGGGCCATGAGCGCGGCCTGGTGGCCGTTGGCGATGGCGGCGAGGATGGCGTAGGCGGCCACGACGGTTTTGCCAGAGCCCACGTCGCCCTGGAGGAGGCGGTTCATCGGGCGCGGGCTGGTCATGTCCGCGGCGATTTCAGCGATGGCCCGCTCCTGGGCGGCCGTGAGGCGGAAGGTGAATCGGCGGCGGATGCGCGCGTCTATCTTCGACGAGACGTCGAACGCGATGCCCTTCAGGTCGTGCTGGAGCGCGCGCTTGCGGAGCGCGACGGCGGTTTCGAGGACGAAGAACTCCTCGTAGGCGATGCGGCGGCGGGCCATCTCCGCCGCCTTCATCTGCTCGGGAAAATGAATCTGCTCGATGGCGTCGGCGATGGGGAGCAGGCGGCGCTTCTCGCGGAAGGCATCGGGGAAGAGCTCAGGCACCTCGCCACGAAATGCGTCGAGAGCCTCCCGCATCAGGCGCCGGAACCGCTTCTGGCCGATGCCGGCGGTCGCGGGGTAGATGGGCACGATGCGTTGGGCGTGGAGCGGCTCGTCGTCGCCCAGAACCTCGAATTCGGGCGAGAGCACGGAGAGGCGCTTGCCCATCGTGACCTTGCCCCAGAGGACGAGTTGCGTGCCCGGCCTTAGCTGCTTTGCGAGGTAGGGCATCCCGAACCAGAGTGCGGCGATCTGGCCAGTCGGGTCCTCGATGATGGCGGTGAGCACGCCGCCGCGGCCCCGCCACCAGCTCGTCCGCGCCTCGCGGACCGTGCCCGCGAGCGCCTCGTGCTGGCCGAGGGCCAGCTGCGAGATGGCCTTGAGCCGCGAGCGGTCCTGGTGAAGCCGCGGGAAGTGCCACAGCAGGCCGCGCACCGTGGCGATGCCCAGCTTCGCAAGGCGCTCGGCGACGGCTGGGCCGACCCCCTTCACCACGGCCACGGGTTGGTTCAGTGCATCTGACATCTTCCGCGGGAGTATACCGGCGGCGCTGGGGACCGATCAAGCCCCGGGAGAGTGGAATGTCCGCGTACGTTTGCTATAATGTGGGAAGCGATGCCCGGGCTTCGGGATTGCCAAGCGGCTTCTGGAATCCGAGGAGACAGCCCATGACGACGAGGCTACAGTGGCTCTTTGGGATAGGCGCGGTGGCGCTCCTGGGGTGCGCGATGGCGCGCGCGGGCGAGGCGGATGAGCCTGCGCCCACCGCGGCGCCCAACGGCGCCCCGGCGGAGGAGGCCAGGCTCCCCGGCACGGGCCCACTGTCGCGCCTCGGACGCGGCCTGGGCAACATCGTGGTGTCGCCGCTCGAGGTCCCCGCCACGATGCTCCGCGTGGGCGGCGAGCGGAACGCCTTCTTCGGCTTCTGGGCGGGCGGCATGGAGGGCCTGGGCAACGGCCTCGTGCGCTTCTCGGCGGGGGTCCTTGAGACCATCACCGCGCCGATCCCCAGCGACGGCCTGCCGCTCTACAACAAGCGTCTGGGCGAACGCGCGCTCCCACCCCTGCGCCCGCCCAGCGGGATAACGAGGCCGTGAGGGAGGAGAGACGACAGACGACAGACGACAGAGGACAGACGACAGACGACAGACGACAGACGACAGAGGACAGAGGACAGAGGACAGACGACAGAGGACAGAGGACAGACGACAGACGACAGACGACAGAGGACAGAGGACAGACGACAGACGACAGAGGACAGAGGACAGACGACAGAGGACAGAGGACAGACGACAGAGGACAGAGGACAGACGACAGAGGACAGAGGGCAGAGGGTACAACACCGACGGAAAGCTACCGCACTGGGGCGGAGTAGCCGCGCAGGGGGTGAGCGAGGGCGCGAAAGGTGCCGCCGACAGTTATGTCCTATGGAAGCGAGCGCACCACTTCTCCGGCTCGGCCATCA
>Ga0194112_10010449_pt1 | contig 11647 bp, 6 predicted proteins | sample TA2MahC400mmetaG_FD_146191 | JGI IMG/M metagenome (GOLD analysis project Ga0194112, IMG submission 146191) | Freshwater microbial communities from Lake Tanganyika, Tanzania - TA2015016 Mahale Deep Cast 400m | ecosystem: Environmental > Aquatic > Freshwater > Lake | place: Tanzania: Lake...
AGGTGATTGAGCGTTTCCACGCCTCCTCCAAACAGGAGATAAAGGATTATCTGGCGTTGCTGCTGGATAATATGACCGCGGAACAGCGCTGGGCATTATTGAAGCTGGGCACGCAAGGCATGCGGGTGGGGGTCTCCGCGCGGTTCATCAAGAACGTGCTAGCGGATTACGGCGGTGTGGGTGTGGAGGAGGTGGAAAGCGTCTGGCATGGATTGAAGCCGCCTTATGCCGAGCTTTTCCAATGGTTGGAGAAGACCGCGCCGAAGCCCGATGTCTCCGGCAGTATCACCTATCATCCGGTGATGCTTTCCCACCCCATCGAGGATAAGGAGTTGGATGCACTGAACCCTGAATTGTTCTTCGCCGAGTGGAAGTATGATGGCATCCGCGTGCAGGTCGTTTCTTCGCCGCAGGGAAAGGCGGTCTTCTCGCGCACGGGGGATGACATCAGTCATTCGTTCCCCGATTTGCTGGCGGAGATGGATTTCCATGGTGTGCTGGATGGCGAATTGCTGGTGAAGAAGGAGGGCGCAATCGCGCCTTTCAACGACCTGCAACAACGGTTGGGGCGTAAGAATCCGACCAAGAAATTGATGGAGGAATACCCTGCGCATCTGGTGCTCTATGATGCCTTGGAGTTGGAGGGACAGGACATCCGCCCCCTGCCTTTGGCAGAGCGTAGACAGCACTTGGAGGCGTGGTTCACTGGGAAGGAAAGGCCACGCATGGAGCTTTCACCCTTGCTGGATTTCGCTGACATGGAGAGTTTGAGTGCCTTCCGCGCCACGGCCAACCGCGAGGATGAGAACTACATCGAAGGTTTGATGCTTAAACGCAAAGATAGTCCTTACATCCCAGGGCGTCCGAAGGGTTATTGGTATAAATGGAAGCGCGACCCGCTGCTGGTGGATGCGGTGTTGATGTATGCCCAGCGCGGCTCCGGCAAACGCTCCTCCTTCTATTCTGATTACACTTTCGGACTATGGCAGGATGGTACGCTACTACCCATAGGCAAGGCCTATTCTGGCTTCACCGACCAAGAGCTGAAGAAGCTGGATAACTGGATTCGTAACCACACGCTAAACCGCTTCGGGCCTGTGCGGGAAGTGCCGCCGGAAATGGTCTTCGAAGTGGCGTTCGATTCCGCGCAACGTTCTGCGCGGCATAAATCGGGCTATGCTCTGCGTTTCCCGCGCATCAACCGCATACGCTGGGACAAACCGGCAAACGAGGCTAATCAGTTGGAAGATTTGGCGCGTTTCGTGCCGTGATGTAAATAAATTGCCCTTTCCTTATGGAATACTTATAACAAGAAAATGCTAAATTGTTCCATTTTGGAATAGATGTCAGGCCAAAGCCTCTTTTTCGTGGATTACCCCAATGCCGAATTCCTCTCCGCATCTTGCCAAACGGCAGGGTGATTCCTTCGTCATACTCGCTTTGAGCGTGGTGGTGCTGTTTTTCATTGCGGTGGGAGCGGCCTTCCACTCGAATGTGACGACCATGCGCAGAAATGCGGAGGCGGTCGCGGCCACCCATGATTCGATAAAAGGGCTGGCTGACCTGCTAGGTCTCATGAAGGACGCGGAAACCAGCCAGCGCGGCTTTGTGCTGACCGGAAACGAGACATATCTCGAACCCTTCAACATCGCTGTCCCTCAGGTAGACGATCAACTGAAACAACTGCGCAAGCTCTATGCGAAAAATCAGCAGCGGTTGGAGGTGATTAATACCATCGAATCGCTGGCGCAAGCCAAACTGACCGAATTGCAGCAGACGATCAATGTGCGGCGCGAGGATGGATTCGCGGCGGCACAACGACTTATCGCCTCTGACCGTGGGAAAACGACCATGGACTCGTTGCGGGAGCAGATTTCCCTGCTGCAAGCGGAAGATGCTAACATCCGTAGCGAGAGATTGCACGAATCCCTAAGCGCGTATAACAAAGCGGTGACGAGCGGCATCATCACTGCCCTTTTGGGGGTAATCCTTTCGGTCATCATCGCTGGGTTGGTGCGCCGCGCAAATGCCGCAGCGCGCCGCGAAGCATGGCTGCAATCGGGTCAGACGGAATTCGCAAAGGTCGTGCTGGGAGATCCGCAACTTAAAGTGCTCGGCGAGCATATACTGCATTATTTCGCGCAATATTTCGGTGCCCATGTGGGGGCGTTCTTCGCCCGTGAAGGGGATGGATTCGTGCGCGTCGCCACCCATGGTTTGCCCGCAGAATCCACGACCCTTGAGCGCTTCCGTTTCGGCGAGAACCTGCTGGGGCAGGCGGCGAAGGAAGGCCGTGTTTTGCGGGTGGATGACGTGCCGGAAGGTTATCTCACCATCTCCTCTTCTTTGGGAAGCAGCAGCCCCCGACACCTGCTCATCTTGCCTGCGAATAATGAAGGGGCGGTCAATGCCGTGCTGGAACTGGGCTTCCTGAATCCTGTTCCCCCGCTGGCGATGGAGCTTCTGGATCGCGTTTCGCCCGACATCGCCGTTTCGGTGCGCTCGGCGGAATATCGTAGACACCTGCAGGATTTGCTGGAGGAGACCCAGCGTCAGGCGGAGGAGCTGCAATCCCAGAGCGAAGAATTGCGTGTTAATAACGAAGAGCTGGAAGAGCAGAGCCGTGTCCTGAAGGAATCCCAGACGCGTCTTGAGCAACAGCAGGCCGAGCTGGAACAGACGAACGCCCAGCTGGAAGAGCAAGCGCAGATTTTGGAGAAGCAGCGCGATGCGCTAGAGGAATCGCAGATCATCGTCGAGCAGAAGGCGGAGGAACTCGAACGCGCCAGCCAATACAAATCCGACTTCTTGGCCAATATGTCCCATGAACTGCGCACCCCGCTCAACTCCTCACTGATTCTGGCGAAACTGCTGGGTGATAACCCCAAAGGCAACCTCACCGAAGAGCAGGTTAAATTCGCGCGCACCATCGAATCTTCGGGTAACGACCTCCTGACCCTCATCAACGACATCCTTGATCTGTCGAAGATCGAAGCGGGGCATATGGAAATCGTCGCCGAGAAGCTGCATCTCCAGCGCATGGCGGATGAGTTGTCCGCCTCCATCGGTCCTGTGGCAGAGCAGAAAAAACTCGCTTTCGAGGTTGTCTTCGGCAAGAACTGCCCGAAAACCATCGAGACCGACCGTCTCCGTCTTGAACAGGTGTTGAAGAACCTCTTGTCCAATGCCATCAAGTTCACCTCGAAAGGCAGCGTGACCTTAAAACTGGAGAAAGCTGACGAGGAAGAAATCCGCATTTCTGTGAAAGACACCGGCATCGGCATCGCAGAAGAGCAGCAGGATGCGATTTTCGAAGCCTTCCGTCAGGCGGATGGCACGATCAGCCGTCGTTATGGTGGCACTGGTCTGGGGCTTTCCATCTCCCGCGAATTGGTGAAGCTGCTGGGTGGGCGCATCGAAATGTCCAGCAAGGCCGGCAAAGGCAGCACCTTCAGTGTGGTGTTGCCGATAGAATACACCAAATATGAACCCACGGCGGTGGAGCGTCTGTCTGCCGTAGCGGTCGCGCCTGTGGAGAACAAGTCACGCGCTTCATCCACAGTGAAGAAACCGGAGAAGACAGTGAAGCGCGTGCGTCGTGTGCAAGATGACCGCGATGTGCTGACGGGTGATAGCCGCGTGATTCTGGTGGTGGAGGATGATGAGAATTTCTCCCGCATCCTTTATGCCTTGGCGCAAGAGATGGGGCTGCATTGCATCATCGCGGGTTCGGCGGAAGAAGGCATCGCCGCTGCCAAGCAATATGCGCCGAGTGCTATCGTGCTCGACATCGGCCTTCCGGATAACTCCGGTCTGTCGGTGCTGGATCGCCTCAAGCGCGATCCTCATACCCGTCACATCCCTGTCCATGTGGTTTCCGGCGCGGATTATTCGCAGACCGCCTATTCGTTGGGCGCGGCGGGATACATGCTTAAACCCGTCAAGCGCGAGGAACTCGTTGAAGCGTTCCAAAGCCTTGAGAGCCACTTCTCGCAGCGCCTCCGCCACGTGTTGATCGTGGAAGATGATTTGGTGCAGCAGGAAAGCGTGCGCCAGCTGCTCGGTTCGCGCGATGTGGAGACCATCGGCGTCGGCACGGCAGCGGAATGCCTTGAGATGCTCAAAAACGAGACCTTCGATTGCATGGTGCTCGACCTTTCCTTGCCCGATGCGTCGGGATACACGCTGCTCGAATCCTTGAGCGAGGGTGATGCCTATTCCTTCCCGCCGGTCATCGTCTATACCGGGCATGAACTGTCGGGTGACGAAGAGCAACGCCTGCGCCGCTATTCCAAATCCATCATCATCAAAGGTGCGAAGTCGCCAGAGCGACTGCTGGATGAGGTGACCCTCTTCCTGCACCAGATGGTCGCCGAGCTTCCTCCAGAGAAGCAGAAAATGCTTGAGACCGCGCGCAACCGTGACGCGGTGCTGGAAGGTCGCCATATTCTTGTGGTGGAGGACGACATCCGCAACATCTATGCTCTCACCAGCATTCTTGAGCCGCAGGGTGTCATCATCAAAATCGCGCGCAACGGTCTCGAAGCCTTGGAGGCTTTGGAGCGCACTTTGCAGGACAAGAAAGAGAAGATCGATCTCGTTCTGATGGATGTGATGATGCCGGAAATGGACGGTCTGACCGCCACCCGCGAAATCCGCAAGCGGAAGGAGTGGAAGAAGCTGCCCATCATCACCCTAACGGCGAAAGCGATGCGCGACGATCAGGAGCGTTGCATTGATGCGGGCGCGAATGATTATATGGCCAAGCCGTTGGATGTGGAAAAGCTGCTTTCCCTCGTGCGTGTCTGGATGCCGCGATGACATCCACTGGCACCGACAGCACCACCGACATCGAATTGAAGCTGTTTCTGGAAGCCCTTTTCCAGAAATACCATTACGATTTCCGTGGCTATTCGGAAGCCTCGCTGAAAAGGCGTTTGCTGCAGGCGAACCAGCATTTCAACTGCAAGACGTTCTCCCAGCTGCAGGATTTGATTCTGCATACGCCATCTGCCATTCCACAACTGCTATCCTACCTCACCGTGCAGGTGAGCGAGATGTTTCGCGATCCTTCCTACTTCCGTAGCTTGCGGGAAAAGGTGCTGCCCCATCTGCGCACCTATCCTTCCTTGAAAGTCTGGGTGGCGGGGTGCAGCGCGGGTGAGGAGTTGCACTCGCTGGCGATTCTCTTCCGCGAGGAAGGTCTGGAGGAACGCACGATCTTCTATGCGACCGACATCAATCAGGATGCATTGAGAAAAGCCGAAGCAGGAGTGTACGACCTCGACAGGGTTCAGCTGTTTTCCCAGAATTACCAGAAGGCCGGAGGCAAGACCTCCCTTTCGGATTACTACAGCGCTGCATATAACGCCGTTTCTTTCGATAAAAGCCTGCGTAAACGCACGGTGTTTTCCGACCATAGCTTGGTGACGGATTCGGTCTTCGCGGAAGTGCAGCTCATCTCCTGCCGTAATGTGCTGATATATTTCGACCGTGAATTCCAGGACCGCGCGCTTTACCTCTTCAAAGAATCGCTGAGCAGGAACGGATTCCTTGGGTTGGGCTCCAAGGAGAGCCTACGCTTCTCCGAGCATTCCGATAGTTTTCAGGACTTCTGCTATGAAGACCGGATTTATCAGAAGCGGGGTGAACGGTGATGGGCGGACAGCTGAAAGCCATCGTCATCGGCACATCCGCAGGTGCGGTGGAATCCCTCTCGGCCATTCTGCCGCAGTTGCCTGCCGATTTTCCGCTACCCGTTATAGTGGTCGTGCATCTGCCGCCGGACAGGAAAAGCATCCTCGCCGGACTGTTCGACGATAGATGCGCGATGCATGTCAAGGAAGCGGAGGATACAGAGCCGCTTGAGGCGGGGACGATTTATTTCGCCCCTTCGGATTACCATTTGCTGGCTGAGAAGGATGGGCATCTTTCCCTCTCTTCCGAAGAGCCGGTGCTCTATTCCCGCCCCTCGATCGATGTGCTGTTCGAGACTGCGGCGGATGCGTACGGCGAAGGTTTGCTGGGCATCGTGCTGAGCGGTGCGAATGAAGATGGCGCAGCGGGTCTTGCTGCTATCCTTGCCGTTGGCGGGGAGGGGTGGGTGCAGACGCCCGCCACTGCTTATGCCTCGCTCATGCCGGAGGCAGCCTTGAAGCGGAATCCGACCGCTAAATCCATGGAGTTGAGCCAAATCGCTCACCGATTAAAAGAATACAAAGGGGCATGAGGATATGAAAGAACCGGTGTATTTTCTGCTGGTGGATGATTTGGAGGAGAACCTCCTATCGCTGGAAGCCTTGCTCAAGCGCGAAGGTCTGGTGTGCATGAAGGCGCGCTCCGGTGTGGATGCGCTGGAGTTGCTGCTTAAATACGATTTCGCGCTCGTGCTGCTCGATGTCATGATGCCGGAGATGGACGGTTTCGAACTGGCGGAGATGATGCGCGGCATGGAACGCACGCGCAACGTGCCCATCATTTTCCTGACGGCGGGCAATGCCGACCGCCAGCGCCGCTTCCGTGGCTATGAGGCGGGCGCGGTGGATTTCCTGCAAAAACCCATCGATACGGACATCATGCGCAGCAAGGCCGATGTCTTCTTCCAGCTTCATAAACAACGACAGGAAGTCGCCCAGCAGCGTGATGAACTGCTGCTCGCCACGCAGGAGAATGCGCGTCTGCTCGAGGAATCGCAACGCTATGCCGCTGCATTGAAACAGGCGGACAAGCGCAAGGATGAGTTTCTGGCGAATATGAGTCACGAGATCCGCACGCCGATGAATGCCATCATCGGCCTGTCGAATATCCTCAAGCTGCAGCCATTAACGCCTCCGCAGATGAAGATGGTCACCACCCTGCATGATTCCGCTAATTCGCTGCTGCTGCTCATCAATGACCTACTCGACATCAGCAAGATTGAGGCGGGTGCAGTGGATTGGGAGCGCGCGCCTTTCAGCCTGTCGCACACCATCGAGCAGGTGCAGGGCATGTTGCGCTTCAAAGCGGAAGAGAGCGGATTGCGATTCATTGTGGATACGCAGGCGGTCGATGGCATGCATTTCTTGGGCGATGCGGCGCGCTTGAAGCAGGTGCTACTTAATCTGTGCAGCAATGCTTTGAAATTCACCCATGAAGGCACGGTGAGCGTGAAAACCGAATGCGTCGCTTCCGGTGACCGTGCGGATGTGCTCGTGCGTGTGAGCGATACGGGCATCGGCATCGCCCCTGAGAAGATTGATTCCGTCTTCGATAAATTCGTGCAGGCCGATTCCAGCACCAGCCGCAAATACGGCGGAACGGGACTTGGCCTTGCCATCACTAAACATCTGGTCGAGGCCTTGGGCGGCACTATTTCGCTTACCAGTGAACTCGGCAAAGGCTCGACTTTCACGATACACTTGCCCTTGGAGATATGCGAAGCCGAGGATACGCTTCAGGCCGTGCAGGTGACGGCTAGCCCGAAACGTGAGAAGAAATCTTCGCCGCGCGTGCTTCTGGTCGAGGATCACGCGCCCAACGTCCTCGTGGCGACTTTGGTGCTGGAGGAGTTCGGTTTTGCTTATGAACATGTGGAAACGGGCAAAGAAGCGGTCGAGAAATGCCGTGAGCACGACTATGCCCTCGTGTTGATGGATGTGCAGATGCCGGGTATGAGCGGGTTCGAGGCGACGGCAGCCATCCGCGCACATGAAGCCGAAACGGGAAGTCTGCCTAACCGTATCGTCGGGATGACCGCCCATGCCATGCCCGGCGATAAACAGCGTTGTCTGGATGCGGGGATGGATGATTACATCACCAAACCCTTCGAGCTACAAGCGCTGGAAGAGCTGCTCCACCGCCACACGCAGCCGATGTGAATGGGTGGGGTTATTACTTCCGCAAGACCTTCTGCACCGAAGCCAGCAGATGGTTCGGCGAGAACGGCTTGATGAGATAATCCCGTGAAGGCTGCTCTTTCGCATCCATCAGCTGGATGATGGGGGTGGCCTGATGGCGTGGATTCTGGCGGATGAGCGCGGTCAATTCCTCGCCGCTGCATTCCGGCAGAGAGGCATTGACGATGATGGCATGGAAGGTCTCTTCTCCCAGCAGGCGATACGCCTCTTTCGCGCTTGAGGTCAGCACGGGCTGCATGCCTGCGGTGTTGAGGGTCGCACAATAGAACTGCGCGAACATGCCGTCTTCATCGACGATGAGGATGCGTGGTTGTTCCGTGACCTCGGATTTCGCTTTCGACAATTCTGCGATTTTCGCCAGAAGAGTTTTCTTGTCCTGCGGGGCAAGGAACGCTTTCGCGCCCAGCCGCAAGGCTTCGAGGCGCGTGGTGAAATTATCCTGCGGGCACACGACGATAAGTGACACCGTGCCGTCATCGCTCTTCACGGCTTGCAACGCAGGTAGTTCCTTTTCACCCAGCGCGCTGAACAGCACCGCCACATGGGCAGCGGTCTTGCGTTCTTTCAGGTAATTGGAAATCGTGGTCTGCACCACATTCGCGCCATCCGCGCGCAGCTTCTGCGCCAGCTCGTCCGTCGATTCCGTGGGCGTGGCGATGAGGAACACGAATCGCTCGCTGCGAGTATCCTTCACGGAGATCTTCGGCGCTTCCACAACGCCTTTCGCAGCTTCGTGGATGTCCTTCGCGTCGCTCCACGCCTGAATGAAGGCTTGGCTCGTCTCAATGACGCTGTTCTTCTCCGCGATGATATTGGTCGCGTCGGAATCGGCGTGGATGAGCTGGTTGATGGCTTCGTGGAATTCCCGCGCGGTGCGGCTGATTTCGGGAAAACCGAAGGTCGCGCCGGAGCCGATGTAGTTATGGGTGAGGCGGTAGAGTTTCTGCAGATCGATGATGGAGATGATGTCGCGGCTGAGCAGTTCCTGCAAACGGCGAATATCGGCGATATAGCCGCTGAGACGCTTCAGATACGTCTTCTGCAGCGCGATCGTTTCTTCGTCGAATAGCAGGTGGTCATCACTCATCAGGATGCTCTTTCGTCTTTCGTGCTGTTCCCCTCAAGATGCTTCTTCCACATCTCTTGGATGGTATCGGTCAGCGTCATCGCATCGAAGGGCTTGCTGATGACCCCGATGCACCCCATCGCCTCATAGGCGGCGACTTCATGCTTCTGTACCTTGGCGGTGATGAAGATGGCAGGGATGCTGCCGCCTTCGGGTAGTTCGCGGATGGCACGCAGCGTCGCTGGGCCATCCATTCCTGGCATCATAACATCAAGCATGAGTAATTGGGGGGGATTTTTTTTCAGCTCCTTCAGTGCGGCATTGCCGGAGTCTGCTGTGCGCACGTCGAAACCGCCGCGCCGCTTGAGCGTCAGCTTGGTCATGGCCTGAATATCGGGGTCGTCCTCCACATAGAGGATACTTACGAGTTCTGTCATGTCTGTTCCCTTTTAATCACGAGTTTCTTGATGGTTTGGATGATTCTTTCTTCGGTCACGACGGATTTCACCATCGATGCGAGCACCTTGCTTTGCACCTCGCGCGAGGTCTCCTCCACGGAAAGGATGACCACCGGAATCGGCGGCACATGTTCGTTCAGCTGGGGAAGCAGGCTCAGGCCGTTGCCGTCCGGCATCTGGATGTCGAGGATGGCGAGGTCGAAATTGTTGGTGTGTAGCTGGTATCGTGCTTCCGCCAGCGTCGGCGCATGGGTCACATTGGCGACTTTGCGCAGCGACATGGCGATGATGTCGACGATATCCGTATCATCTTCGATGTAGAGGATGGAAGACGTCTCCGAACTGCCGCCGACGATGCCCATCACCTGACGCAGCTTGTCCGCGTCCACGGGTTTGGTCATCCAGTCGAGCACCCCGAAGGCCTCGCCGCTCATGGTCTTTTCGCCGTCCTCCGCCTTGGCCGAGATGACGATGATGGGGATGTTGTTCTCCTGCTCGCGCAGTTCGCGGATGAAGGAAAGCCCGTCCTCGTCCGGCAACCCCAAGTCAAGGGTCAGCGCGTCGAACTCATGCTGTGACAACATCTTCCGCGCATCGCGGGCGGTATGGGTGACGGTGCAGGAAAAACCCTCCTTCTCCATCAGCAGGCGCAGCAGTTCTGCCACGCTGTGGTCGTCCTCGCAGATGAGCACTTTCTTCCGGTCGCTTTGCATCCGTGACATCTGCGAGAAGGCAGGTTGCATGAGTTCCGGCAGTGTGAAGTGGAATTCCGTCTCTCCGGGGATGGACAGGAAACCCAATTCCCCGTCCATGCTCTCGACGATGGATTTGGTGATGCTGAGCCCCAATCCCGTACCGCCTTTCTGGCGGGAATCGGAACTGTCGGCCTGTGCGAATTTCTCGAAGATGCGCTTTTGGAAATCCTGCGGCACGCCGGGGCCGTTATCGAATACGGAGATGCGGATGCCAGTTTTCTCGCGGGTGGCGCGCAGCTGCACGGTACCGTCCTGATGGGAGAATTTGATGGCGTTGGAGAGCAGGTTGGCGATGACCTGCAACAGCCTGTCCTTATCGCCCAGCACCGTCGCATCGCCCACATGGTTGTGGATCACCAGATGCACGCCGAGCTCCTGCGCGAAAGAGGTGTTCTCGCGCACCGCTTCCGCCAGCAGGGTATCGATACGAATCGCTTTATTCTCGAAGACGATGCCGCCCGATTCCATTTTCTCGATGTCGAGGATGTTGTTGATGAGACGCGTCAGGCGTTCGCTGTTGTTATGCGCCATCTGCAGCAGGGGGCGGACGTCTTCCGTCAGGTCTTCGTCCATATCCCCCAGCACCAGCCCCAGCGCACCGCGGATGGAAGTCAACGGCGTGCGCAATTCATGGCTGACGGTGGAGATGAACTCGTTCTTCATCCGCTCGACGGACTTTCGCTCGGTGATGTCCTTGGCGATGCCGATGAACCCGACGATATTGCCTGCATCATCCCGTCTGACGGACACGCTCACCAGCACTGTCAGCCGCTCGCCGCCTTTGGTGATATACGCCCATTCCCGCTCGTCCGAGCCGTAAGCCACCGCGCGTTTGGTGAATACATCCAATGATGCGGGATTGACCGGCTCCCCCAATTCCTCCTCCAAGTTCCGCGCGTAAACCTCCATCTCCGTTTTGTCATGGAAGAGAGCGGGCGAGTGCTTGCCGATGACTTCTTCGGCTTTATATCCCAGCATCTTCTCGGCGGCGGGGTTGAATGCCTCGATGGTGCCATCCGGCGCACAGGCGATGATGGTATAAAGGGTGTTGTCGAGGATGGTGCGTTGGAAGGTGGTCTGGTCGCGCAGTGCGAGTTCCACCTCTGCGCGGCGTAGTAATTCTTTGCGCATCCGCGTGATGAACATGTAGACCAGCAGGAACAGCAGCGCCAGAAGCGACAGGATGATCCACATGTTCAGCTGGTCGGTGCTGCTATCCTTCTCGGTGCGCACTCGTAACAGCTCGGTCTCGGCGGCTTTCAGTTCCTCGACGAGTGCGCGGATGGTTTCCATCTGCTCGCGCCCCCGCGCGTCGCTGATGAAATGCTTGGCGGCATTCAGATTCTCTGTATGCGCGATGTGCAGCGAATGCGCCATGTAATCGATTTTATCTTCGATGACTTCTTCCAAGCGCACAAGGCGTGTTTGCTGTTCGGCATTGTCATGGGTGAGATTCCGCAGCTCCTTCAGCTT
>Ga0194112_10010452_pt1 | contig 11646 bp, 7 predicted proteins | sample TA2MahC400mmetaG_FD_146191 | JGI IMG/M metagenome (GOLD analysis project Ga0194112, IMG submission 146191) | Freshwater microbial communities from Lake Tanganyika, Tanzania - TA2015016 Mahale Deep Cast 400m | ecosystem: Environmental > Aquatic > Freshwater > Lake | place: Tanzania: Lake...
TCGGCGCGAAGTCTATGTTCTGCACCATCTGTTTGATGACCGTCCCGGCCTTCACGCGGCCCGGCGCCCAGACGAGCAGCGGCACGCGGATGCTCTCCTCCGACGCGTCGCGCTTGTCGTAGAAACCGTGCTCGCCCAACTCGAAGCCGTTGTCGGCCATGTAGAACACCACCGTGTCCTTCGCGCGGCCGGATTTCTCCAGCCACTCTAATACGCGCCCGATGTTCTCGTCGAGGCTGTGCACCGTCTCGCAGTAGTTGCGGAAGAACGCGTCGAAGTCCGGCACGGGATCGTTGTCGAACGGCGTCGTCTCCATGTGGTCCACACCGTGGATGCTGTAGCGCCGCTCGCGCATCCAGCGCGGCTGCGTCTCGTAGTTCGATTCCGTGTTGGCCATCGTCACCGGCCGCGGCACCGGCTTCTGCGCGTAGCGGCCCGCGTGACGCTTGGCCGGCTGGAACGGAAAGTGCGGCGACTTGTGGCCGAGTTGGAGATAAAACGGTTTGTCGCCTTGTTTGCCGAGCCACTCCAGCGCGAGGTCGGTCAGCACATCGGCCGTGTAGCCTTCGAACTTGCGACGCTGGCCGTTGATATTGATGAGCGGATCGAAATACTCGCCCTGTCCCTTGAAACTCGCCCAATGGTCGAAGCCGCGCTGCGCTTCGTCCGTATCCTCCCCCATGTGCCACTTGCCAAGGTAGGCTGTCCGGTAGCCGGCCTTCTGCAAGTGCTGCGTGAAGAACGTCAGCCCCGGCGGCACGACCCGCTGGTTGTCCACCACGCGGTGATGATGCATGTAAAGCCCCGTCAGGATCGTGGCCCGACTCGGCGAACAGAGCGACGTGCTTACGAACGCGTTCGCAAACCGCGCCCCCTCGCGCGCCATGCGGTCGAGGTTCGGCGTCTCCAGCCACTTCGGCGCGCCGGGCACGTGGCTCATGAAATCATGCCGATGGTCGTCGCTGAGGATGAGGATGATGTTCGGCGGGCGCGCAGCGGCGGCGGTATCACTAGCGACGCCGCCCATCGCCAGGCCAACGAGAACGAGCGCGATGATGGGTTTCATGGCCGGCAATTCTACCAAACGCCGCAGAGACTTGGAACTGCCCCGTTGGTTCAGGGGCCATCCGATGAGTCGGTCACTATCCCTTTGCACCGAAGCGGCTTTGGTAAGTCAGCCCAGAGCAACTGAGTCCGCGAGCATCGTGCCGGGACAGCAACAACCAATGGCGCGTGCCTTGGAAGACCGTTGCGCACACTTTATAAAGTGTGCGCAAGCCTGGCATGAGAGCAAGCGGCCGTGTGTGCGCTGAAAGTGCGCAGGGAGGGTGGGTTGAAAACTGCGCGTCCTTACGCGTGCCGTTGCAGGACGCGTCGCATTTCTATTTCTGAACCCAGGGCGGCGCCTGCGGACTCGCTTGTCCTGGGCCGGTTTGCTTCCGCGCCTTGGGCGCGTTTGACCGACCTGCCGGAGCGCGCCCGTTGCTTCAGCATTCGGGCGGCGCCTCGCCGTTTTCCTCGAAATACTGGCGGAGGAAATAGAGGTCCGGCGCGTCCTTGGCGCGGTGCGTGTTCTTCTTCATCCGCCACAACAGGCGCGGCGAGGCGAACGGGATCGGCACGCCCTGCACTTCGCGCACCACGACGTCCTTGGCCGCCTCCGCGTAGTCAATACCACCCGCGGACTTCATCAGGTCCACGACAATCTCGTCGGCGACGCGCACGACGGCGTATTGGGCGACCTCGCCGGGCTTGAGTTCGCGGATGGCCTTGTCAGGCAGGCATTCGAGCGCGCGCTTGACGCGGGCTTCGTTCTCAAGGTCGGCGGCGATCACCAAGTCCATGTCGCCCGTCGCGCGAGGCATGCCCGCGCTGATGATGGCCAGTCCGCCCACCACGACGTATTGGGCGCCCTGCTCGTTGAGGTGGCGGCAAACCAGAACGATGTCGCCCTCTTCGGGAGCGCGGGCCTCTAGCTGGCGGAGGCTTTCTTCCGGCGTCGGGCTAACATTTTCCACATCCATGCGTCTGCCTCTTCGTGCGAACGAAAGCGATAGACCCCCTTGGGCACGAGCCGCTGGCCAAATTCCTCGCCCAACCGAACGGTGAGTTTCTGCAAGCCCATGCCGGCGGCGAACGCGTCCTTCGGCGGCTGGCGATGCCCCACCACCTTGCCGATGTTCTCCTCCAGGTTGATGAAAGGCTTCATGTGATCGCGCACGAGAGTCTATCGCGCGTGCTTGGCGGGCGCAATCCAAAGAGTTGGCCAACTCCGCAATTATCCCATCCGCGGAGGTCACGCATCTGGTCGAATCAAACGCTGCGCTGTCATCTCCTCGCAGAGCCGCCAGCAATAGCAAAGCGCGCGGGGCAGGTGGAATGGGCCTTTCCAGAGATTGCCTTTGAGCGGCGCGGAGACGCTGCCGTCGCGGTGGAGCGCGTCGAGGCGTTGGGTGGTCAAGGGGTTCGACATGGACCGTCCTCGGCGAAATGGGTCTTGTGAGGTGCGAACTCATAAGTGGGGCGAGCTTCCAAGCTCGCCCACCGGTGTATGGGAGCACGCCGGGCGAGCTTCCAAGCTCGCCCCACTAAAAAACCACGCTGAAATCGTCCTTTCCCTGCGCCGCCGCTTCGGTTATCAATGCGCGCGGAGGGTGTGACGCCATGTTTGAGAACGTTGATCTGACGAAGCAACTGGACAAGGAAGCCTTTCGCAAGGTGCTGCCGGAGTTGCAAGACCGGCTGCGCGATCTGGCCCGGCAGGTCTATGACGCTGGCATCCCGGTGATCATCGTCTTTGAGGGCTGGGACGCCGCCGGCAAGGGCACCAACATCAACCGGCTGGTGGAGCGGCTCGACCCGCGCGGCTTCAAGGTCCATCCCGTCTCCGCGCCGCTGGAGGATGAGCGGCTGCGGCCGTTCCTGTGGAGATTCTGGAACAAGATTCCCGCGCGCGGCCAGATCGGCATCTTCGACCGGAGCTGGTATGGCCGCGTGCTGGTCGAGCGCATGGACAAACTGTGCGCGAAGGCGGAGTGGCAGGCGGCCTACCATGAGATTCGCGATTTCGAGCGGCAGTTGGCCGACGACGGGACGGTGGTGGTGAAGTTCTGGCTGCACATCTCCAAGAAGGAGCAGCGGCGGCGGTTCGAGAAGTGCGAAGCCGATCCGTTCCTGCGCTGGAAGATCGAGAAGGAAGACTGGAAACACCACCGCGAATACAAGAAATACTACCGGGCCGTCGAGGAGATGTTCGAGAAGACCAGCACCGCCCAAGCGCCGTGGACCATCGTCGAGGCCGAGGACCGCCGGTTTGCGACCATCAAGGTCCTGCAAACCGTCTGCGATGCGATGACCGACGCGGCGAAAAAAAACGGTCCTGCGAAACCTGCCGTCGCGCCCGCCAAAGCTCCCGCGCGCGCCCGGCCGGCGATCCGTGTCGCGACGATCCTCGACAAGGTGGACCTCTCCAAGAAGCTCGACAAAGACGAATACTCCACGCGGCTGAAGAAACTCCAGGTCCGCCTGCGCGAGCTGGAGTTCGAGATGTATCACCGCCGCTTGCCGGTGATCGTTCTCTACGAAGGCTGGGACGCTGCCGGCAAGGGCGGCAACATCAAACGGCTCACTCAGACCCTCGACCCGCGCGGCTACTCCGTGATCCCGATCGCCGCGCCCACGGGTGACGAGAAGACGCATCATTACCTCTGGCGGTTCTGGCGTCAGATTCCCAAAGCCGGCCATCTGGCCATCTTCGACCGCACATGGTATGGCCGCGTGCTCGTCGAGCGCGTCGAGGGATTTTGCTCCGAGGCGGAGTGGAAGCGTGCCTACCACGAGATCAACGAGTTCGAGGGCCAGCTCGCCTCCTTCGGCACCGTGCTCTGCAAGTTCTGGCTCCAAATCAGCAAGGAGGAGCAACTGCGCCGGTTCAAGGAGCGCGAGACCGTCGCCTACAAACACTACAAGCTGACCGACGAAGACTGGCGCAACCGCGAGAAATGGTCGCGTTACGAGCCGGCCGTGGTGGACATGCTGGAGAAGACCAGCACCACCTACGCCCCCTGGACCATCGTCGAGGCCAATTGCAAATGGTATGCGCGCGTGAAAACCCTCGCCACGCTGGTCCAGGCGATCGAGCGGGGACTCAAACAAGGCCACGGCCGGGCCGACAAGTAGCCGGCGTCGTCCTTCAACCGTGAAAAGCACGCCGCAGCGGTGCCGCAACCACTGCTCAGAAATCTTCATCGGCCCTGAAAACCCTGCGGGACAGTCATCAAGACAAGAGACGTCCCGGTGCTTCAGCCGCATCCATGCCGTTCAAGAACCATCCGTCCAACAACCACGCCCGCCTCATCTCAACGATCCTTCCCGTCTGCCTCCGTTTACGGAGACGATCGTCTCTATATTTTGAGGCACAACTTCCCCGGCGTGCTGCAATTCTGGTGCCTTTAGGACATGCCTCCGTTTCTGGAGACGATCGTCTCCAGAATTTGAGGCATCTGACCTCGACGAGCTTTCCCGGCTGCCTCCGTTTCTGGAGACGATCGTCTCTTCATTTTGAGGCAGAACTTCCCGGCGTGTGGTAGCGCGTTGCGCGCCTGCCACCTCCACATTGTGCCTCCGTTTATGGAGACGATCGTCTCCATAATTTGAGGCAGCGGGCTTGAAGCCGCGGTGAGATTCTGGTAGGTAATGGCGGCATGAAGAGCCAGGATATCGAGGGCGTTCTTGATGCGCTGGGCTGGATGTTGGACAAGCTGAGCCGGCCGACGCTGGGCAACTGGCTGGGAGGATACGCGGGGTATGACGGCCGTGACTCGGCCCGCCGATTGGTGGCGAGGCTTCAGCAGGAGGAGTTGATCGTGCGCGGACGCCACGGCAGGGAGTTGAAGTTCACAGTCACCGATAAAGGCTGGTCACGCATCGAGGCGGGCAACCCCGAACACTGCTGGCGTCAGCCGTGGGACGGCAACTGGCACGCGCTTACCTTTGACGTGCCGGAGGTGCGCCGCAAGGACCGCTTGGCGGTGTGGAAGGCATTGCGGGCACGGAAAATCGGTTTTCTCCAGCGAAGCCTCTGGGTCTGGCCGCACGATTTGCGGGCCGTGGTGAAGGAGATCATTCGCGTGGAAGGCGTGCCGGAATGTTTCTTTGGCTTCACGACGCGGCAAGTGTGGTTGTGCAACGATGCGGAGATTGTAGCGAGCAGTTGGGACTGGGAGGAAATCAAGCGCCGGCAGGAGGCCTACCTGCGCCAATCGGACGGCGGATTGAAAGTGGTGGCGACGGCGGGCAGCGTGGAGAAGCTTGCAGAGGCGGCGCGGCTGGAATGGGGCGCCTACCGGGCTGCGTTTGCGCTGGATCCGCTGCTGCCGCGGAGGCTGCTGCCCGACGGTTACGCGGGGCCGAAGGTTCTGGCTCGGCACAAGGAGTTTGGGGAAGCCCTGGCAACGCGGACGGCACACGTGGCGGGTTGATGCCTCAAAAAGTGGAGACGATCGTCTCTACTTTTTGAGGCACATGCCGGACGGCGGGCCGGTTATCAAATCATTCCGGCCATGGGCGATTTCGAGAGGCTCCGCATGAATCTTTGCCGGCAAAGGAAGTGACATGCAGTGTCGTGATACAGCGCGAAAACTCGCAACAAGTTGCTTGACTCCACAGGCGATTCGGGGAAACTGCGCGGCCAAATGATTATCATGACCGCTGATGTCAACAGGGTTTTGTCGGGATTGTAACCTTCCCCTTTGCCGCGGGCATCGCGCGGTTACAGGAAGCGGCGGTCGTGGGATCGGAATGACAAATGATCCGTGCGAGCGAATGGCTCGGACGGCAAGTGTGATGAACTGACAAGCAAGGAGAAACGACATGCCGAGGCGCAACGACGTTCACAAGGTGATGATTATCGGGTCCGGTCCCATCGTGATCGGGCAGGCCTGCGAGTTTGATTATTCCGGTTCCCAAGCGTGCAAGGCGCTCAAGGGGCTGGGCTACGAGATCGTGCTCGCCAACTCCAACCCCGCCACGATCATGACCGACCCCGGCATGGCCAACGCCACCTACATCGAGCCGTTGAACCTGGCGGCCATGACGAAAATCATCGAGAAGGAGCGGCCCGATGCTTTGCTGCCCAACCTCGGCGGCCAGACCGGCCTGAACCTTTCCTCCGAGCTGGCCAAAGCCGGCGTGCTGGAGAAATACGGCGTCAAGGTCATCGGCGTCAATGTGGACGCCATCAAGCGCGGCGAGGACCGCATCGCGTTCAAGGAGACGATGCAGCGGCTCGGCATCCCGATGCCCGACAGCGACCCGGCCTACAGTGTCGAGGAGGCGGAAAAGATCGCGGCGCGCCTCGGCTATCCCGTCGTCATTCGTCCCGCCTACACGCTCGGCGGCACCGGCGGCGGGCTTGTGTATAACATCGAGGAACTGCGGACGGTCGCCAGTCGCGGTCTCGCGGCGAGCATGATTCATCAGATTCTCGTCGAAGAATCGGTGCTCGGCTGGGAGGAACTGGAACTGGAGGTCGTCCGCGACGCCAAGAACCAGATGATCACCGTCTGCTTCATCGAGAACGTGGACGCGATGGGCGTGCACACGGGCGATTCCTATTGCGTCGCGCCGATGCTGACGATCGCGCCGGAGTTGCAGAAGAAGCTGCAGGATTATTCGTATCGCGTCGTCGAGGCCATCGAGGTCATCGGCGGCACCAACATCCAGTTCGCGCACGACCCGAAGACCGGCCGCGTGGTCATCATCGAGATCAACCCGCGCACGTCGCGTTCCTCCGCGCTCGCGTCGAAGGCGACCGGCTTCCCCATCGCGCTCATCTCGGCCAAGCTGGCCGCCGGGTTGACGCTCGACGAAATCCCCTACTGGAAGGAGGGCACGCTGGAGAAATACAAGCCCTCCGGCGATTACGTCGTCGTGAAGTTCTCGCGCTGGGCGTTCGAGAAGTTCAAGGACGCCGAGGACAAGCTCGGCACCCAGATGCGCGCCGTCGGCGAGGTGATGAGCATCGGCAAGAACTACAAGGAGGCGTTCCAGAAATCCATCCGCTCGCTGGAGAACGGCCGGCACGGGCTGGGCTTCGCGAAGGACTTCAACAATCGCTCGCTGGAGGAACTGATGGCGATGCTCAACCAGCCGAGCAGCGAGCGGCAGTTCCAGATGTATGAAGCGCTGCGCAAGGGCGCGACCGTGGACCAACTCTACGCCAAGACCTACATCAAGCCGTGGTTCATCCAGCAGATGAAGGAACTGGTCGAACTGGAGGAGAAGATTCTGAAGTTCAAGGGCAAGCAGTTGCCCGACGACCTGTTCGTGCAGGCCAAGAAGGACGGCTTCGCTGACCGCTACCTCTCGAAGATCCTCGGCATCGCCGAAGATAAGATCCGCGCGCAACGGCTGAAGCTGGGCCTGACTGAGGCGTGGGACGCCGTGCCGGTTAGCGGCGTCGAAAACGCGGCCTACTACTACTCGACCTACAACGCGTCCGACAAGACCACCACTTCCTCCGGACGCAAGATCCTCGTGCTCGGCGGCGGCCCGAACCGCATCGGCCAGGGCATTGAGTTTGATTACTGCTGCGTCCACGCCGCGTTCGCGCTCCGCGACGAGGGCTACGAGGCGATCATGATCAACTGCAACCCGGAGACCGTCTCGACCGACTACGACACCTCCGACAAGCTCTACTTCGAGCCGCTCACCGTCGAGGACGTTCTCAGCATCTATGCGAAGGAGAAGCCGCTGGGCGCCATCGTGCAGTTCGGCGGCCAGACGCCGTTGAACCTCGCCACTCAGCTCGCTGCCGCGGGCGTGAATGTGCTCGGCACGTCGCCCGATACGATTGACCTCGCGGAGGACCGCGACCGGTTCCGCAAGATGATGGAGAAGCTCGGCATCCCGATGCCCGAGTCCGGCATGGCCAGCAACCTTGAAGAAGCGTTCGCGGTGGCCAACCGCATCGGCTACCCGCTGATGGTGCGGCCGTCGTTCGTGCTCGGCGGACGCGGCATGGAGGTCGTCTATGACGAGGAAATGCTCAAGCGCTACGTCGCCGCCGCGGTGGACGTGACGCCCGACCGGCCGATCTTGATAGACAAGTTCCTGGAAAACGCGCTGGAGTGTGAGGCCGACGCGCTCGCCGACGACACCGAGGTGTTCATCCCGGCGGTCATGGAACACATCGAGCAGGCCGGCATTCACTCCGGCGACTCGGCGTGCGTCATCCCGCCCATCAGCATCCCGCAGAAGCACCTCGACACCATCTGCGAATACACGCGCAAGATCGCCAAGGAACTGCACGTCGTCGGCCTGATGAACATGCAGTATGCGATCTGCAACGACAAAGTCTATTGCCTCGAAGCCAACCCGCGCGCCTCGCGCACGGTCCCGCTGGTCTCGAAGGTCTGCAACATCTCCATGGCGCGCATCGCCACGCAACTGATGCTCGGCAAGAAACTGCGCGACCTCGGCCTCCAGCAGAAACGCATCCCGCATTTCGGCGTCAAGGAAGCCGTCATGCCGTTCAGCATGTTCCCGGAGGTGGACCCTGTGCTTGGCCCGGAGATGCGCTCCACCGGCGAGGTGCTCGGCATGGCCGACTCGTTCGGCATGGCCTTCTTCAAGGCCGAGGAAGCTGCCGCGCCTCCGCTGCCGTCCTCCGGCGCCGTGCTGATCACCGTCAACGACCGCGACAAGGCCGCCGCGTGCGAAGTCGCCGCCGAGTTCAACAAGCTCGGCTTCAAGGTCCTCGCGACCAACGGCACGCACAGGCGGTTCGCCGAACGCGGCGTCAAGTCCGAGCAGATCAACAAGACCAACCAAGGCCGGCCAGACATCGTGGATGCGATCAAGAACGGCGACATCCAGCTTATCGTCAACACGCCCGCCGGGAAGGCCAGCCAGTCGGACGATTCCTACATCCGCAAGAACGCCATCAAGCACAAGATTCCCTACATCACGACCATCGCTGCCGCGTTGGCCGCAGCGAAGGGCATCGGCGCCGTGCAGAAGGGTCGCGCCGGGGTGAAGTCGTTGCAGGCGTATCATCAGGACGTAAAGAACGCGCCGCTGGCGTAAGAATGGCGTGCCTAAACCGCGAACATGCAGAAGACGAAGCCCCTCACCCCGACCCTCTCCCCGCGATGCGGGGAGAGGGAGAGAATTCTCACGTTACTGGATGAGCCACCAAATGCTGAAGAGGCCGCAAATCATGAAGACGTTTTCCCTCTCCCCATCCGATGGGGAGAGGGACAGGGTGAGGGGCCGTTCCGATTGCATGGCCACGGCTGAGACGCCAACGCTTTGTGGCGTGTGAACATCAATACATTCCTCAACACATGACCAAGAAAGCAGGTTTCGACAACGAGAAGTATCTCGCGGAGCAGACCGCGGCGATCCTGGAGCGGGCCAGGAAATCCGACAACAAGCTCTACCTGGAGTTTGGCGGCAAGATCGTCTTCGACTACCACGCCTCGCGCGTGCTGCCGGGGTTCGACCCGAACGTCAAGATGCGGCTCCTGCAACAGCTCAAGGACCGCGCCGACATCATCCTCTGCATCTATGCCGGCGACATCGAGCGCAAAAAGGTGCGCGCCGATTTCGGCATCACCTACGACGTGGACGCGCTGAAGCTGATTGACGACCTGCGCGCGTGGGGCATCGCCATCACCGCCGTCGTCATCACGCGGTTCCAGAACCAGTCCGCGGCGACCATCTTCAAGAACAAGCTCGAACGGCGCGGCGTGCCGGTGTTCCTGCACTATCCGATTCGCGATTACCCCACCGACGTGGACGCGATCGCGAGCGAGGAGGGCTACGGCCGCAACGACTACATCCCGACGACCAAGCCGCTCGTGGTGGTCACGGGACCGGGTCCCGGCAGCGGCAAGCTCTCGACGTGTTTGTCGCAGCTCTATCACGACCACAAGCGCGGCATCAATTCGGGTTACGCCAAGTTCGAGACGTTCCCGATCTGGAACCTCCCGCTGAAGCATCCGGTCAACATCGCCTACGAGGCCGCGACGGTGGACCTGAAGGACTTCAACCTCATTGACCCGCACCACATGGAGGCCTACGGCGCGACCGCCATCAACTACAATCGCGACGTGGAGTTGTTCCCCGTGCTCAAGCGGTTGCTGGAGCGGATCACCGGCGCGAAGTCACCCTACAACTCGCCGACCGACATGGGCGTCAACAAGGCCGGCTTCGGCATCGTGGACGACGCCGTCGTGCGCGAGGCCGCCCGGCAGGAAATCATCCGGCGCTATTTCCGCTGTCACTGCGAGTATGCGATGGGCTTCGCCGACAAGGACTCAACCCAACGCATCACGATGATCATGGAAGAGGTGGGCGCCAAGTCGGAGGATCGTCCGACGGTCAACGCAGCGCGCAACGCCGCGCGGGATGCTGTGACCAGAGGCAAAGGCAACGAGGGCGTCTTCTGCGGCGCCGCGCTCGAACTGCGCGACGGCGAGATCATCACCGGCAGCAACTCGCCCTTGTTGCACGCCGCCTCCGGGCTGATCCTCAACGCCGCCAAGAAGCTCGCCGACATCCCGCACAAGATGCCGTTGCTGCCGCCGAGCGTGGTCGAGTCCATCGCCAATCTGAAGAAGAACGTCCTCAACGCGCGCACCGTCAGCCTCGACCTCGACGAGACGCTCATCGCGCTCAGCATCAGCGCCGGCAGCAATCCCGCCGCGCAAATGGCGATGGAGAAGCTCAAGGAGCTTCAGGGATGCGAGGTCCACATGACGCACATGCCCACGCCCGGCGACGAAGCCGGCCTGCGGCGTCTCGGCGTCAACCTCACCAGCGAACCGAACTTCGCCACGAAAAACCTTTTTGAGTCGTGATCAATGTCGGAGACCGTTGAACCTTAAAACCAACCCGCGCCGTTTGCCGCAACCATGCAGAAGACAAAGCCCCTCACCCCTTCCCTCTCCCCGCGTTGCGGGGAGAGGGAGAGGCTTTCCTTGCCATCGAGCGAGCCACTTGGCGGTGGAGTGATCGCAGATCGGCAAGGCAGTTTCCCTCTCCCCATCCGATGGGGAGAGGGCCAGGGTGAGGGGCCTTTCCTCCGCGTGGACACGGCCAAGTGACGCGAAACAAGAGGAGCGTATGAGCATCCAAGAGATCCCCGTTGCGAAACTGAACCCGAAGAAGTTTATCGAACAGCAAGTGAAACAACTCGCGGCGACCGTCGGTGACGGCCTCGCCATCAACGCGCTGTCGGGCGGCGTGGATTCGTCCGCCGTCACCATGCTCGGCCATCGCGCGCTGGGCAGGAAACTGAAGACCTACTTCGTCCAAAACGGCATCATGCGCGAGGGCGAGCCGGAGCGCGTCGTCGGGCTGTTCAAGAAGCTCGGCGTGCCGGTGGAGTTGTTTGACGCCCGCGAACAGTTCTTCGCCGCGCTCAAGGGCCTGACCGACCCGGAGGAGAAACGCGAGGCCATCACGCAGACCTTCTACAGGACGGTCTTCGGCGACCTCGGCAGGCGAATCGGCGCAAAGTTCCTGCTCCAAGGCACCATCTTCACCGACGTGGAGGAAACGGTCGCCGGCATCAAGCGCCAGCACAATGTGCTCGCCCAACTCGGCATCAACACCGAGGAACAATTCGGCTACACGGTC
>Ga0194112_10010464_pt1 | contig 11636 bp, 6 predicted proteins | sample TA2MahC400mmetaG_FD_146191 | JGI IMG/M metagenome (GOLD analysis project Ga0194112, IMG submission 146191) | Freshwater microbial communities from Lake Tanganyika, Tanzania - TA2015016 Mahale Deep Cast 400m | ecosystem: Environmental > Aquatic > Freshwater > Lake | place: Tanzania: Lake...
CGGTGGTGGTGGCGGTGGCGGTGGCGGTGGCGGTGGCGGTGGCGGTGGCGGCGGCGGCGGTGGTGGCGGCGGTGGTGGCGGCGGGGGAGGTTCGCCTAACAATGGCGGATCGAAGCCGGGTACTCCGGACGTGCAGTCAATTGGCCCGGTATCGCCGGATCCTCGCAACACAGCGTCTGGTTCGGTGACCATCACGTTCACTGAAGACGTGACGGGTGTGGATATCAACGATTTCCGGCTGTCTCGTGACGGCGTTGACATTCCGCTTACGGGCCTCAGCGTGACAGCCCTTTCGGCTTTCCAGTACAGCATTGATCTGGGGGCTCTGACGGGCGAGTCGGGTGTTTATGCACTGACTCTGGTTTCAGCAAATTCGGATATTAAGGATGTTGATGCCAACCGGCTGACCTTGAGAGACGGTTCTGGTGCTGAAGTGCCAGTGAAGTCTGATATCTGGACAGTGGTGGTGACTGCTGATTCTACGGCCGATCTGCCGGACATGAATCCCGGTGACGGACTGGCTCTGTCGATAACCGGCGAATTCAGTCTGCGAGCGGCGGTGATGGAGAGCAATGCCAGCCCGGGCAGTGACTTTCTGACGTTGCCTGCTGGTGTCTATCAGCTGTCGATTGGTGGTACTGGTGAGGACCTGGCAGGAACGGGTGACCTCGACGTCACGGGAACCCTGACGATTCGTGGTGCGGGTGCATCACAGACCTTTATTGATGGCGGTCTGCTGGATCGAATTTTCCATGTTCATCCGGGTGCTTCGCTGACTTTGGAAGGTTTGACGATTCGGGAGGGTTTTGCGGGTGACGGTGGTGGTATTTACAACGCCGGCACGCTGACTCTGCGGGGCGTCAACGTCATTCGCAGCATTGCCGGCAATCAGGGTGGTGGTATCTTCAATGCCGGCACACTGACTGCCACGTCGTCTTCAATCTCGGAAAACGTTGCTGGTTCCCGCGGCGGCGGCATCAACAATACTCACGCTGTGACCCTGATCAGCACAACGCTGGCGGATAACTACGCTGTTTCGCGCGGCGGTGGCTTGTATCTGGAGCAGGGTGCGGTCCAGTTGGGTGCTACTCTGGTCAATGTATCAGTGATCGGAAATGAAGCTGGTTCCCGCGGTGGCGGTATCTTTAATGATGTCCAGGCCGCGCTGATGCTGAGCAATACGATTTTGGAAGGCAATGCCACGGACGCCGATTTGCCGAATTCCACGGCATCCACCAGTCGTGAAATCGGCGGTGGTCTGCGTTCTGGCGGTTTCAATCGCATTCAGGTGCTGGATGCCTTGTTCACATCTGGGGCGTCAGCCGGGCTGTTGACGACGGATAAGTTTGGTCGCGATGCGGCTCCGCTCAGCGATGTCACTTCGGCTCTGACCTATTCTGTTGGCAGCGGAGTGGGCATCCGTCCGCTGATCGCAGATGGCGAGGCTGTAGATGCCGGCAGCAACGAACTGTTCCCTGTCACCGTGACCAGTCCGCTTACCAGTCAGCTGGATGGCGTTAACAATCCGCGACTGATTGATGGCAACCGGGACGGTCTGTTTGTGATCGACCAGGGTGCGGTGGAGTTCCTGACCAATATCCCGGTGGCTCTGTTCACGGCTTCGCCGAATCCGGCAGCCCTCGGTGAAACGGTCACTTTTGACGCTTCCCGATCCAGCCATCCGAACCCTTCTTCCGGGCGTCGGATTGTGAAACTGGAATGGTTCTTCGATTACTCACCGGGCAGCACTGTACCGGATCTGACGACTGGTGGCGGAGTGCGTACTGCCACCAGAGTCTACAATACTGCCGGACGGAACAGTTACATCGTACGACTGGTAATCACTGACGATGCGGGTAATTCGGACTTCATGGAAGAACAGGTACTGGTCGGAGTCCCGAACAAGCCCGTTGTGACTCGACCGTTCACGCTCACCACCGATACGACTCCGGAATTCCGCTGGACTGCCAGTCCGGCTCGTTATACTGTGACGCTGCGTCAGACCGGTGTGGCGGATCGAGTGCTTGCGACAAACCTGACGGCCACTACGTTCACTCCGACCGACGAACTCGCTCCGGGTGCATACAGTGTGCTGATCACAGCCACCAACAACATGGGCAGTGCGACCAGCGATCCGCTGGAGTTTGCAATCACGACGCTTGGTCTGACGGCCCCGGTGGACGGTTCATCGATCTTCGATGTGACGCCGATCTTCCGCTGGGTCAGCATTCCAGAAACTTCCCGTTATGAGCTGAAGGTCAATCGCCTGCTGCCGATTCCGAAGACGGACGTGATCAGCGAGGCATTCATTGACCGCAACAGTTTCGAAACGAAGGTCTCACTGGGGCTGGGAACCTTCGCATGGCAGGTGCGGGCAATTGATGGTGATGGCGGAGTGGGCGTGTGGAGTCCTCTGTCCCGGTTCACAACGACGACGCCGCAGTTCATTACGCCGCTGTCTCCGGGCAGCGACGGTGTGATTCGGGCCACCATGGACGACACCCCAACCTTCTCGTGGACGAACCTGAACGCCGCTCGGTACGAGCTGTGGGTGAACCAGGTCGGTGGTCTGACAAAGATCATCTATCAGAATGCGGTAGTTGGCACGTCGTTCACACCTGTGACGCGGCTGCCAAACGGAAACTTCGATGCCTGGATTCGTGCCCTGGCTGCAGACGGCGAGCCTGGTCTGTGGAGTCCGCGTCTGAGATTCCAGATGGATTATCGACTTGGTCCACTCGTCTATGGCCCGGTCGGAAATACAACCGATACGACTCCCGAGTTTTCCTGGCAGGCCATTGAGGGTGCAAAAGAGTATGACCTGTGGGTTGATAACCTCACGACTGGAGTGGCGCAGGTGATTCGCGTGAGGGTGCCGCATGTGGCGGGTGCCGAGAAAATCACGTATACGCCCACAACGCCCATGCCAACCTCCAATTACCGCTGGTGGGTCAAGGCCGTCGGACAGGATGGAAGGTCAACGGCGTGGAGCATTGCGAAGGACTTCCTCGTGCCGGTGCCGAGCATCGTCAGGCCTCGCGGAAATATCGGCACCAACCTGCCGCTGTTCACCTGGAACGGTGTGCCTGAGTATGTGTCCTACGATCTGTGGGTGGATAACCTGACGACCGGGGCCAAGCAGGTGCTGCGAGTTACTGATGCCAAGCCATACAGCTTCCAGACGGTGCTGCCGTTCGAGAACGGCACATTCCGGGCTTGGCTGCGAGGCTTTGATAAAGACAACAATGCGTCGCAGTGGAGCAGTCCGGCAGACTTCACCATAGCGGTGGGTGTCGGAGTCGCTCCGGTCCTGCAAAGTCCGACTCGCTTCGCCGGAGTTCGTCCAAACTTCTTCTGGCAGGCAGGTTCAAACGCCATCACGTATGAGATCCTTGTCAAGGACATGACACAGACTTCTCAGCCGACTGTCATCAATGTGCGATTCATCAACGGTACATCCTTTACGTCGACGGTGAATCTGATTCAGGGACGTAACTACCGCTGGTGGGTGCGAGGCCTGGATGTGAGTGGGAATGGGCTGCCGTGGAGCCAGCCGCTGACCTTCACGGTGGTGTCGAGCGAGCAGCCGAATGTGGCTCCGGCTGACATGCCGACGCTGGACGGTGCGATTGTGCCTGCCGTGTTCGACCTGCAGCTGGAAGGCTGGAATGCGGACGGAATCCGCAGCTTCGTGACGGCTCCGACCGGTGTCGTTGCTCAGGTGGACCTGCCGCTGTTTGAAGAGCTGCAGTCGACGGTGACGGAAGCTGTGGTCGAGCAGCCTGCTGCTGAACCGGCGATTGACGAGGTGCTGGCGGCCTGGTCCGAAGTGGAGCTGGCGGAGGTGCTTCCGCTGCCTGCAGCGGCCCCGGTGGCTGTGCCGGTTGTCACGGAGAAGACGAAGCAGTCCGGCCTGTCTGGCACGGCTTTGGCGATGCTGGCTGGTCTGGTGGTGGGTCGCCGAGCCCGTCGTCGTGACAGTCAGGAGAGCTGATGAGTTGTGGGCGAACAGCCTTGAAATGAACTGCAGCCCGGTGATGAAAGTCACCGGGCTGTTTTTGTTTGGCGGCTGGTCAGTGGTCAGTTTGGCGAGCCGCGGACGGGAGTCCGCGGGTGGCTGTTTCCGTAGCTCGGGCTTTCCAGCCCGAGTTCTGTCCTCTGCGTTTCGAATGCCTGGAGATCGCCGCTGCGGGGCTGAGAGGCTGGTGGTCTCACGCGAAGCCGCGAAGGGAAACACAGAGTACTCGTACCTGAATTCTTTTGATTGTTCTGCTGCTGCTGCCATTGTCAGCGGCATTCAAGTACGTTCGTGATCCAATTCGTGTACGATGGTGATTCAACACCGCTCGTTTGCGATTATCCACGAAAAACCGTGTTAATCCGTGGCTGAAAAGAACAGCGATCGTGTCAATCCGTGGCGGGAGCTGTTGTTTTGACTGTGTCGGATCCGGCAGGAGTCTCGGGAGGAGCTGCCGATTTGTATTCGCTGCAGCCTGCTGACAGTAACAGCAGAATGCCGGCCGTCAGTAAGGCGGTTGCCGCTGCCGGGCGTCTGACAGCACTGCTCAATGGTTTCAGCATGATTCGCAATCCTGATTCTGAAGTTCGATTGGTCAGGGAATTCGACGCAGCTGCAGTTCGTCGAACCACAGGTCATCGTTGGGGACATCCAGCCGCAGCTGCTGAAAGGTACCGGCAGCATCCGGCACGAACTGCACAGTGCCTTCGGCAAACCACGCAAATGATTTGCGCCAGACAATTTTCCACGTGTCGTAATGCAGATGTACCAGATCGGCCTGCAGTTCCGGAAATGGCTGCAGTTGCAGCACCAGACCGCCATTTTCGAGGGTGACTGACGCTTTGCCGTAGAGCGGGCATTCAAATTGTCCGGCGTATGCTGTCAGATCGTGTGACGGCTGAGTTCCGGGGACGGCGGGCTGCACGGCTTTTTTAATCCGATCATAAAAGGCTTCGCGTCCGCTGCGATCCTGTTCCAGGCCCTGCTGCAGCCACTGCCCTGGCTGTCCGGTCTGACCGGACAGATACAGATCGGCGATGGTCATCGTCAGTGCATTCCCGATGCCGGTCATACTGTTGGTCAGTACCACGATGCCCAGATCTTCCTCGGGCACCAGCAGCACTTGAGAATACATGCCGTCATAGCCGCCACCGTGACCGACGGTCATGCGTCCGCGGTAATCGGCCAGCATCCAGCCGAGGCCGCAGGAGCGGAAGTGGGTGGAGGGCACTCGTGTGCGGGCTGCCTGGCTGACGGGAATGACGGTGTGCGGAGTCCACATGCGGTGGGATGAAGCTTCCGAGAACAGTCGTTCGCCTCCGGGCAGCTGACCGCGGCGCAACTGCAGCTGCAGCCATTTGGCCATGTCGTCTGAGCACGAGATAACTCCGCCCGCCGCCGCCATCGTGTCCCAGTTGAACCATTCAATCGGCTGATTGCCTGTGAGACTGGTTTTGTGCGGACGAGCGGCATTGCCGAGTCCCGGGAGGTCCTTGACTGACAGCACCGTCCGCTGCATCTGCAGTGGCTGCAGAATGCGTTCGCGAATGTACTGCTGCCATGTCTGGCCGCTGGCCGCATGGATGACTTCACCGGCGGCCAGAAACATCAGATTTGAATACCCGTATTCGGCTCGAAAACGATTTTTCAGAGGCAGGTGTTGAGATCGCTGCAGAACCTGCTGCGGCGAATACGGGGTGCCCCACCACAGCAGGTCCCCGCTGAACGTGCCCAGCCCGCTGCGATGACACAGCAGGTCATCAATACGCAGCTCGGACGATACCCACGCATCCCCGATCTGCAGCCACGGCAGGTGCTGTCGGACGTGATCATCCCATTGCAGGCGACCGGATTCCTGCAGCATGGCGACGGCGGCAGCGGTGAAGGCTTTGGTGTTGGACGCGATGGCGAAAACGGTGCTGCCGTCGACGGGTTCCGGCTGCCCCAGCTCACGCAGACCGAATCCGGCCGACAGCACGACCTGCCCCTGGTGGACGACGGCTACGGACAGTCCTGGGACATCCCAGGCGGTGCGTGACTGTTCGATGGTGGCCCGCAGACTGTCTGCGGTGGGAAGCGCGGGGGTTGGTGTGACCGGGCTGGTGTCCTGGCCGCAGGCGGCGTGGACACTGCAGAGGCTGAGGGCGCAGAGCAGCAGGATGCGAGTGATCATCGTGGTAGTAGGGATTTGTTGAGTGAGCGGGTTTGTTGAATATCGTGCCGTGACGATGTGGCAGATGGTACCGCATTTTGCGGCGTCGGCCAGTGTGCGGTGGTCAGTGGCTAGTGGGCAGCCAGCTGCGGGCAGTTTGGTTCAAGTGAAGCCGCGAAGACGCGAAGACGCGAAGGAAGGCGCGGAGGGCGGTGGTCAGTGTGCGGTGAGCGTTTTTCCAGTACAAGTACCGTTTCAATGAGTACGGGTACGAGGGGAGTTTTTTGGGGGGGGTATTGTTTTTTTTGCGTTTCTCGTACTCGTTCTCAGTCCGCCGTGGCAGGCGGTACGCGTACTCGATTTCAACGTGAACTGCCGGGAGTATCCTTGCCGGTGGTTGTCCGGATGACGGTGGGGCACTCACAGGGCGGTGGGTGGTCAGGCGAGCCGCGGACGGGAATCCGCGGGTGTGAGTGTCGGGGGCTTGGGAGTCGCAACTCCTTTCCGTGACGCTGCGGGCTTCTGAGTGTTTTCGCTTGTGTGCGAGGTTTTCTCACGGAGCCGCAGTGGCATGGAGAGTAACCTGCGGGTGGCGGATCGCCCGGCGGTCTCCGGTGCCCCGTTCTCTGTAGCTCGGGCTTTCCAGCCCGAGCACAGTGCTGTGCGGTTTTAATGGCCTGAGTGGCAGTTTCCGGGGAGCGCGTTCCCCCTCACCCCCCCCCGACCCCTCTCCCCCGTTTCACGGGGGAAAGGGAAGGATTGTGTGGTCAGTGATCAGTTTGGCGAGCCGCGGAGGGGACTCCGTGGGTGGGGGCTGTGTGCTATCGCGTCGGGCTGTGGTTGGTTGGGGCAGAGGGGGCACCTGGCGGGGCGGGTTTTGAATTTCCCAAGAATTTTCCCCGCATTCTGCCTCCCCTGGGCAAATCCCCGGGGCCTCCTACCGGATTTTGCTTGATATTTACCAATCTTCCCGTTTCAATGAACAGCCTTGGAATTTTTCGAAAAAAGGACTGTCACTGCCTGCGCAAGCTCTGCCGAAAACACCGGATTTTGCCGAAGAACGGCAGCGGGTGGTGGTTGCCTTTGGCCGGCTGTAACCGTCGGTTTGTGTCGGATCCGTTGTTTCTGGCGGGTGTGTTTGGGTGTGATTGCGGGTTTATGTCGAAAAATGACGATTTTCGGACAGATCTGATCTGATCTGATGTACCAGAGCAGTCTGAGATCGGGCTGAAACTTCGCTGACGCTGGAGTTGTGGAATGCGTGACTGGCTGGAGCGATTTGTCGACGACGGGACTATCGGCGAGTCGCAGCTTGAAGAAGCTCGCAGCATGGCGGCCAATCTGGGGATTACTCCAGAGGACGCCCTGGTCCGGCTGGGCTACATCTCGGGTGGCGATCTTGGCCGTGCTCAGGCCGAAGAGTTCGGCTACGACTACATCGAGCTTGAGGGGCGGCAGATACCGCACAGTGTCATCGAGCTGGTGACCGAATCGCTGGCTCGTGAAAATCTGGTGATCCCGATTGAATCCGACGGTGATTCGGTCGTGATTGCGATGAACAACCCAAACAACATTGAAGTTTTGGACAAGCTGCGGTTTGTGCTGAACCGTGACATTCGCACCGTGATGGCTCCTTTGGAATCCATCACGGCGGCGATCAATCGTCACTACGGGCAGTCTGAAACCGAAAGTGTGGACTCGATGATTTCCGAGTTCACTGAGACGCAGATCGACTTCACCGATGTAGAAGCTGCGGCGGCTCTGAAGGGTGACGAAGACGAAAGTGCTCCGATCATTCGTCTGGCGAACCTGATCATTTCGGAAGCGGTGCGTGAGCGTGCCAGTGACATTCACATTGAGCCGTTTGAGGACCGGGTTCGCATTCGGTACCGGATTGACGGTGTTTTGCTTGAGCGAGACAGTCCGCCGAAGCGACTGCTGGGTGCCTTGATTTCGCGTTTCAAAATCATGGCCCGGATGGACATTGCTGAGAAGCGTCGTCCGCAGGACGGCCGTATTAAGACTCGCGCCGGCGCCAAGGAATTTGACCTGCGAGTTTCGATCCTGCCGACCAATCATGGTCAGGCGGTGGTGATGCGCATTCTGGACCGCGACAACATCAAGATTGGGATTCGCAATCTGGGGTTTAGCGACGACAATTACCGCACATTCCAGAACATTATTCGCCGTCCGAACGGGATTTTTCTGGTGACGGGGCCGACGGGTTCCGGCAAGACGACGACCTTGTATTCGGCTCTGGGGGAACTGAACCGACCGGACCGCAAAATCATCACGGCCGAGGACCCTGTTGAGTATTACCTGCCGGGGATCAATCAGGTCGAGGTGAAGCACAGCATTGGCCTCGACTTTGCTCGCATTATTAAAGCGATGCTGCGACAGGCCCCCAACGCGATTCTGGTGGGTGAAATTCGCGACACGGAAACGGGTGAAATGGCGATTCAGGCGTCGCTCACGGGGCACCTGGTCTTCAGTACCTTGCACACCAACGATGCTCCTGGCGCCATTACTCGCCTGATCGACATGGGTGTGCAGCCGTTCCTGGTAGCCTGTTCGCTGATGGCCGTGATGGCTCAGCGACTGGTCCGCGTGGTCTGTCCGAAGTGCAAAGAGCCTTACCAGCCGACTCCTGAAGAAATTGACATCTTCAATATTACTCCGGACGAAGTATCAGACGGCCAGTGGGTGCGTGGTCGTGGCTGCAGTCACTGCAAGCACACGGGTTACAAGGGTCGTCGGGCGGTGTTTGAGCTGATGACGATGAACACGACACTGCGGGAAATGGCCTTCAACTCCGAGCCTGCTCAGAACATTCGTCGTCAGGCGCGTCTGCTGGGCATGAAGACTCTGGTGGAAGACGCCAAGGACAAGGCATTTGCCGGCCTGACAACATTGGCTGAGGTGTACAAGCTGTCGAAGGGCGGGCATTAGTCCGGGCATGTATCTGCGGCGTTTGTTTGCTGTTCGGTAAGTTTGGGATCGGGATTCTTTCAGCGGGGCGAAAACAAACATGTCAACGGGTGCGGTCAGAAACTTTCAGATCGACAAGCTGCTTGAGATGGTGGTGCGTGAGCGTGTCAGCGACCTGCACATTGCGGTGGGGCAGCCGCCGGTGGTGCGATCGGGCGGTCGCATGGTCAAGCTGGAGACTCGTGAGCTGAGTGCTGACGACACCACGAACCTGATGAAAAGTATCTGTCCTGAGCGAAATCAGCAGGAGCTGCAGGAGCGGGGCGGGACTGACTTTGGTTTTGCTTTCGGCGACAAAGCGCGGTTTCGCGTGGCGGTGTTCAAGCAGCGCGGCATGATTGGCATGGTGCTGCGACGAATTCCGAACGAGTTCCTGACGTTCGAGCAGCTGGGGTTGCCGTCGGTCGTACGAGACCTCATCCAAAGGCCGCGCGGGCTGTTCCTGGTCACCGGACCGACGGGTTCCGGCAAGACCACCAGTCTGGCGTCGATGATCAACTGGATGAACTACAACATGGATCATCACATCATCACGCTGGAGGACCCGATTGAGTATTACCACCAGCACCAGCATTCCACGATTAATCAGCGTGAGATCGGAGTGGACGTGCCGTCCTTCCCTGAGGCGCTCAGACGTGCTCTGCGAATGGACCCGGACGTGATTCTGGTGGGGGAAATGCGAGACCTGGAAACGATTTCCGCGGCGATCACGGCGGCGGAAACCGGTCACGTGGTCTTTGGTACTTTGCACACCACCGGTGCTCAGGGTACGGTCGACCGTATTATCGACGTCTTCCCGACGAACCAGCAGGAGCAGATCAGGACTCAGCTGGCCAACGCCATCATCGGAATTCTTAGTCAGGCGCTGCTGCCGCGCAAGCCCAAGGGTCTGGTGGCGGCCTATGAGATGCTTGTGGTGACCCCTGCCATCGCCAATCTGATCCGCGAGGGCAAGACGTTTCGTATCAACAGTTCGATTCAGACCGGCCGCAAGTTTGGGATGATTTTGCTGGACGATTCGCTGTTCAATCTTTGGAAGAACGGCATTTGCGACGAGAAGGACGTGTTGTTTAAGTCCAATAACCCCGGCGAACTCAGGGCTCGCATTGAGCGTGCCAAGCGCGGCGTGTTTGATGAAGAGACGGACGAAGACGACGACGAATAAGTACTGGTGGTTTGCGGACGTTTCTGGCGGTTGGTGCTGGTTCCCTGATTTCTCTTTCAGCTCGGTTGTTTCTCCATGGCACAACGCAAACTCGGACAGATCCTCGTCGATCTCGGCTACATCAACGACGACCAGCTGTGGGACATTCTGGAAGAGCAGAAACAAAGTCCCGGGGAGCCGATCGGGCAGGTAGCGGTCCGCATGGGGCTGGTCAATCAGCGGCAGGTGACTGAGGCGCTGGCGGACCAGTGGGGCATGCCGGTCATCAACCTTGAAGAGACCAACATTCCCCCGCAGGTGCTCGAGATTGTGCCTCAGCCGATGGCCGAGATGTATCGGATCATGCCGGTTTCGATCAAGAACAACGTGCTGACGGTGGCGATGGCCGATCCGCAGAACGTGGGTGTGCTGGACGATCTTCGTAACTTTCTGGGCCATGAAATTCGCGGAGCTGTTTCGTCGCAGGCGGATGTGGAAGCCGCGATTGTGCGGTATTACGCTGACCGGGAAGAGAGCATTGAGGACGTTATTGAGCAGCTGTCGACGGACGAGGATTCCGAGAAGCGGATCCGCGGCTACGACCTGGCCAGTCCCGACGAAATGTCCGATTCGCAGCCGATCAAGAAGCTGCTGAACATGGTGATGCTGCTGGCGATTCGTGACCAGGCCAGTGACATTCACTTTGAGCCGTTTGAGGACGAGTTCAAGATCCGTGTGAAGGCTGACGGGGTGCTGTATGAAATGGTGCCGCCGCCGCGACACCTGGCAAACGCCATCGTCAGCCGTATTAAGGTGATGTCGAACCTGGACATTGCCGAGCGTCGTTTGCCGCAGGACGGCCGTATTGAGCTGAACGTGGGCGGCAACAACGTGGACCTGCGAGTCAGCGTGCTGCCCACGCTGTTTGGCGAAGCGGTGGTAATGCGAGTGCTGGACCGGACCGTCGTGGCGCTCGACCTGAACAAAATCGGGATGGATCCGGTGACGCTGGGCAAGTTCCGCGGACTGCTGAAGCGGCCCAACGGAATTATTCTGGTGACGGGTCCCACGGGTTCCGGCAAGACAACCACGCTGTATTCGGCATTGAACGAGCTGAACGACACGGAAACGAAGATCATTACCAGCGAGGACCCGATTGAGTATGACATTGAGGGCATTGTGCAGGTGCCGGTGAATCCGGAGGTGGGGGTCACGTTTGCGAACGTATTGCGAGCGATTCTGCGTCACGACCCGGACAAGATCCTGGTGGGTGAGATTCGAGACTACGAGACGGCGGAAATTGCGGTACAGAGTTCGCTGACGGGCCACCTGGT
>Ga0194112_10010474_pt1 | contig 11625 bp, 6 predicted proteins | sample TA2MahC400mmetaG_FD_146191 | JGI IMG/M metagenome (GOLD analysis project Ga0194112, IMG submission 146191) | Freshwater microbial communities from Lake Tanganyika, Tanzania - TA2015016 Mahale Deep Cast 400m | ecosystem: Environmental > Aquatic > Freshwater > Lake | place: Tanzania: Lake...
ACGCGCGCCTGGCTGAACCGCGCCAGCAAAGGGCCAAGGACATAGAACGAGGCGCGCATCTTGCGCACCAATTCGTATGGCGCTTCCCAGCCTGACAAGTTGCGGCCGTCGATTTCGAGCCGCCCGTCTTCCAGCCGGCTGTCAGCGCCAAGCACTTTTAGCACCATAGCCATCGTGCGAATATCCTGTAAGTCCGGCACGTCGTTTATAACTGTCACCCCGTCAGCCAGCAGCGCTGCCGCCATCAGCGGCAATGTTGCATTCTTCGACCCGGATATATGCGCCTCGCCGTGCAGAGCATAACCGCCCTGCACATTAAATCGGTCCATCATTGTTTAATGCCTTGGATTTGTTCAATTGTTATATATATTTACGGAGGCATAATATAGTATCTTTTTCATAAGGGCGAACACGAGGTTCGCCCGTACGGGCGATGCTTGTCATCGCCCCCAAATTGTATTCTTAAGAGTAACAATAATATGCCCCCATTAATAATGAGGTAATTGCAAAAGTGTTGGATTTATTAACTGATGGCAAGGCGGACGCCCTCGTCCGCCGCATTCTAGGCTTGGTTTTCGGCGGACGAGGGCGTCCGCCTTGCCATGGCTGAGTTTTCTGGATTAATCGTCACTTTTGCAGTTAACTTTATAATATAAAATACAAATGCTGTTAATAAAATCGAAAACATCACGCGAGGGAAATAGTATCACAATGATGAGACACAAAGATGTAGTCCGGTTTCCTGAAACCGGGGTAGTCTGGACTTAATTCCCGGTTTCGATACGCCGGGCTATGAATGCTGTTTTTTTTATAAATTTGTGTATATTATAGATATATTTTCAATGTTCGTCATCAGAGATTGCACTTTGATAAACCTGTTGAAAATGTCGGCTCCCGCAAATTCGCCGTTTAACAAGGTCGCCTTAATTCACGACTGGTTGACCGGGATGCGCGGCGGGGAGATGGTGCTGGAAGAGTTCTGCCGGCTCTTTCCTGACGCGGATATCTTCACCCTGGCGCATCAGCGAGGCAGCGTCTCCGAACTGATTGAGAATCGCCGCATAATCCAATCACCGATTGTCAAATTACCATTCGGCGGCGAACAATTCCGGCGTTATCTACCGCTTTTTCCGTGGGCGATTGAAGCATTCGACCTGCGTGGCTATGATTTCATCCTGTCCGATAGCCATTGTGTTGCCAAGGGCGTCATACCGCCGCCGGACGCGTTGCACATTGCTTACATCCACTCGCCGATGCGCTATGTTTGGGACATTCGCACGGATTATCTGGGTCCGGCGCAATTCGGCCGGCTGGGCCGGCTGGCAGCAGGCTGGGCAGCGCATTATTTACGCAACTGGGACAGCCTGTCTTCGGCGCGGGTCGATCAATTCATCGCTAATTCCGAGCATATCCGTCTGCGGATCTGCAAATACTATCGCCGTGAAGCGGCGGTCATACATCCTCCGGTCGATATCGAACGTTATACCATCGGCGGCTCGACCGGCGATTATTTCATTACTGTATCGGCGTTAGCGCCTTATAAAAGAGTTGACTTGGCGGTGAAAGCCTGCAGCCGGCTCGGCTTGAAACTAAAGGTCATCGGAGATGGACCCGAATATAAAAAACTCAAGGCGGTGTCTGGCAAGACCGTCGAATTCGTCGGACATTTATCGCGCCCTCAGATGGTCGAAGTATATCAAAACTGTCTGGCGTTGATTCATTGTGCAGAGGAAGATTTCGGTATTGCGCCGGTAGAGGCGCAAGCCTGCGGGCGGCCGGTCATAGCCTACGGACGCGGCGGCGCGCTGGAAACCGTCATCGGCAGCGGCGATTGCCGCACAGGACTATTTTTTAACGAACAGACGCCGGAAGCCCTATCGGCGGCGCTGCGCCATTTCCCCAGCGAACGTTTCGATGCTGAAACCATACGCAGGAACGCTGAACGATTTAGTCGTCAGGTTTTTATTGATAAAATTACGAATTTTATTCAAAAAGTATGGGTGAGACAGACTTCACAGACGGGAGCGGGATGAACCGCAGCCGGTGGCGAATAGCGCTGCCGGCCGCCGCGGCTCTGTCCGACGCCGGCGCGCTGCTGTTCGGCGCCTGGGCGGCTTATGCGTTACGCTTCAGCGAATTTGTAACAGCGCGGATACCGGTCGTCAACGAAATGCCGCCGGCCGGCTGGTATTCCCGTCTGGCGTTGATTCTAGCGGCAGTCTATGCTGTCCTGGCTGTCTCCGGCGGACTATATCGCTTACCGCGCCCGTCAAACTGGTTCGACGATACTGCCGAAGCCCTGAAGCGATTCATCTTCGCCTGGACTTTGCTCCTGGCGGGAATTTTCTTCTATCGTGTGGCTTCGTTCTCGCGTTTGACTTTGCTGATGTTGTTAGTTTTGGACGTGATGGCTTTATGGCTGGCGCGCTGGTTGTGGATGAGCCTTAGGCAGTGGTTATATCGGCAGGGTTTTGCCACGCGGCGGGCGGCTGTCGCCGGCCGAGGGCCGCAATCTGAAAGAATTATCAATCAAATCGTTGCTAATCCGCAGTATGGATTAACGCTTGCCGGCGTTATTGGAGATTTCGACGCGCCATCACCGCTGCCAGTATTAGGCGATTACAGCCAAACCGGGCAGATTGTCCGCCGACATAATCTCGACGCCGTTATCGTCGCCGGCAGTTCGGCACAATCGGAACTCATCGGAAAGTTAGTGCGCGCCTGTTATGGTGTGAATGTGAATTTTCTCTATTTGCTGGATATTGACCTGCCGGGCGGAGGTCCGCGCCGCATCGTCGAGGTTGGCGGCATTCCGCTGTGGGCTTTGAAGGAGACGCCATTTGCCGGCTGGCCCGGTCTGGTCAAACGGACTTTCGATTTGTGCACATCGCTTTGCATCCTCATTGTCCTCGCGCCGATAATGTTGACGCTGGCTGTAATCGTCAAACTGACGAGCCAGGGACCTGTCCTTTACCGGCAGCGCCGGGTGGGAATGGACGGCCGTGAGTTCAATTGTTTAAAGTTCCGTTCGATGCGCGTCGGCGCCGAGGACAGAACAGGTGTGGTTTGGGCGAAACCCGGCGACGCCCGTGTTACGCCATTCGGCAGGTTTATGCGTCGTTTCAGCCTCGACGAACTGCCTCAACTTTGGAACATCGTGCGCGGGGATATGAGCCTGGTAGGACCGCGTCCTGAACGTCCGGAATTTGTATCGCAATTTGAACGGCATTTAGATGGCTATCAGGAAAGACATCGGATGCGCGCCGGACTCACCGGCTGGGCGCAGGTCAATGGACTACGCGGCAATACCTCTATTGAAGAACGCACTAAATTCGACCGTTACTATGTCGAAAACTGGTCGCTGCTGTTAGACTTGAAAATCCTCTTGATGACCATTTTGGCTGTCGTTAAAGGAGATAATTCATATTAACAACAGATATTAAAGGCGGTGTAAATTCCATTATCGAGGCGAGCGCATAAATTCATAAATATTGAATAAACAAATATATGCAGCACAATAAAGCGATTATTAGTTTTATTTTAGCGACTTCGGTTCTTATATTAGGATGTTTGCCGGTCGAGGGGTGGAGCGGCGACAGATCCGCGCCTTTCGGCGTCGGCGAGCAGTTGAAATTTAAAGTCTATTTTGAATTCATCCTCGGCGGCGATGCGGTGATGTCGGTGCAGTCGATTGAAGAGGTGGATGGTCGTCCCTGCTATAAAATCGTCTCGGAAGCCCGCTCCACACCGACGGTCGACTTGATGTATAAAGTCCGCGACCGCATCGAATCCTATCGCGACACGGCGACGACCTACTCACGTTATTATTTCAAACAACTGCGCGAAGGCAAATGGAAGGACGATAAACGCGTCGAATACAAGCCCGATAAAGGACAGATAATCCTTTCGCGCAAAGCCCATCTGCCTCTGGAAACGATGACGCTGGACAAGGCTGTTTTCGATGTTTTGAATGCCTTTTATGAGGTGCGCACGCGCCAATTGGAGGTCGGAAAATCCATCTTTTTGGATGTTCACGACATCGACAAGCAATATCTTTTGGAAGTTAAGGTGTTAAATTATGAAACGGTCGAATTGCCAGCCGGCACTTTCAACTGTTTTGTCATCGAGCCGCAGCTCAAATCATCGGGCATCTTTCGGCGCGAAGGTTCGCTGCAGATCTGGCTCACCGACGATGTCTATAAAATGCCGGTGCTGATGAAGAGCAAACTCTATTTCGGGTCGGTCTGGGCGCGGCTGATTAGTTTCAAACGCGGCAGCAAATGAAAAGACAATTGAAATCGCGCTTTGCAGAGATAGACTTGACAAATTTGCGCACATATCCGATGTCGGATTTGGCGCGTAAGGTCGAAAGCGAGGCTTTTGTCGAGCCGGTGTTCTCCACCCGCTTGCGGGGGAGAGCAACGGGGCGCGTATCCTTCTCGGATTTCGCCGACTCGCTGCCCAACCTCCTCGCAGCCAGAGATTTGCGCGAATTCAGCCGCATCATTGCCAATGCCGTTCGAGATAAGAAAGCGCTTATAATGATGTTTGGGGGGCATATCATAAAGACCGGTCTAGCGCCGCTGCTGATAGACTGGATGCAGCGCGGCTATATCACCGCGCTCGCCACGCACGGCGCCGGCGCCATCCACGATACCGAAATCGCCCTGTTCGGCCGAACTTCGGAGGATGTAGTTGAAGGTTTGGCTGACGGTTCATTCGGGATGAGCCGGGACACAGCCGACTTCATCAACAACGCCATTAAAGATGCAAAACACGCTCAACTCGGCTATGGCGAAGCGCTCGCGCAGGCATTGCTTGAGGCTAAGGCGCCGAATGCTGAATTAAGTATTCTCAGCGCCTCATTAAAGTCCAATGTTCCTCTAACAGTGCATATCGCCATCGGCACGGACATCGTTCATCAGCACCTTTCCGCCGACGGCGCAGCCATCGGACGGGCGTCGCTAAAAGATTTTAGGATATTCGCCGCTCAAGTGGCTAAACTTAATAAAGGCGCTGTCGTAATGAATCTCGGCTCGGCGGTCATTCTGCCGGAAGTATTTCTCAAAGCCTTGACTATAGTCCGCAATTTAGGCTACCCCGCGCATAACTTCAACGCTGCCAATTTCGATATGTTCACCCATTATCGTCCGATGCAGAATGTTCTCATCCGTCCGACGCTGACCGGCGGACACAAGTTTAACTTTTGCGGACATCACGAAATTATGATTCCACTGTTGTTTGCGATGGTCGATGCTAATCTCAATGACAATGACAATGCTAATGATGATGATGATGATGATGATGATAGGAAGAAAGAAAGCAAGTGGTAAAGTGAGAAAGTGAGAAAGTGGGATAAGGGCGGCTTGCGAACTTGCCAACTTGTTAACTTGCTTTCTTTCTCCCTTGCTATCTTAATAAACATTAGATAATGTCAATCGAGCAAAATAGCGCTTGACGATGACGACCGAAATTCAGACCAACCGCCTCTATTTCGGCGATAATTTGAAATTTCTGGAGAACCGAGACTATTTCCCCTCGGAATCGGTCGATTTAATCTATCTCGATCCGCCGTTCAATTCAAATCAAACTTACAATGTATTTTACAAAGAAGCGAGAGGAATACCTTCCACAGCACAGATTAAAGCCTTTGAAGACACATGGCATTGGGATGATGCAACGTTCTTGGCTTTACATCATATCAGAACACCAGGTAATAAATCGCCATCTTCTCTAATTGAATTACTTAATACACTTGAGGCATTTTTAGGGCATTCACCAATGTTTGCTTATTTGGTCCAGATGGCTGTAAGATTAGTTGAGTTACATAGAGTTCTAAAGTCGTCCGGTTCGCTGTATCTGCATTGCGATCCCTCAGCAAGTCATTACTTGAAACTGATACTCGATAGTATTTTTAATCCAAAGAATTACCTCAATGAGATAATCTGGCGTTACCGGCGCTGGCCGGCTAAAGCCGCTAATTTTCAAAAGATGCACGATGTTATTTTATATTATGCTAAAAACCGCGGACAACATAAGTTTAATGTATTATATGGATATGAGAGATTAGCCGAATCCACTTTACAGACTTTTGGAACTAATAAACAGGTAGCCGATTTCTCGTCCGGGCATCGCAAACCGGGCTTGACCGATGAAGAAACTCAAGGCCCGCCGCTCTCGAATGTTTGGGATATTGGGATAATCGCGCCTATAAGCCGCGAGCGACTGGGATATCAGACGCAGAAACCTCTGGCCTTATTAGAAAGGATTATTAAAGCCTCATCGAATCCAGGCGATATTATATTGGATCCATTCTGTGGATGCGGGACGACTATAGACGCGGTAGAGTCGCTGAATAAGAACGCACCTGAAGCGCCGGCTCGCCGCTGGATTGGCATTGACATTACCCATTTAGCCATTAATCTAATCAAATATCGACTCGCAACCCGTTTCGATATGGGGTGAAAGTCTTATGGAGTTGTCGGCGAGCCGACGACCGTCGATGAAGCGCGAGCATTAGCCTTGGAAAACCGCTATCAATTCCAATACTGGGCTTTGGAACTTATTGGAGCGCGCACTTACAGCGAGAAGAAAAAGGGGAAAGACCGCGGAGTGGATGGCTATGCTGACTTTATACACGGACCGCGCAGAATATATGCTAAATGTGTCGTTCAAGTCAAATCCGGTAAAATCAATTCAAGTATGATTCGCGACCTTAAAGGGACCATTGAGCGTGAAAAAGCGGAGATGGGTGTATTCATTACTTTAGAGCCATCAACATCTGATATGCGTAAAGAAGCCTTGGATGCAGGTTACTACTTTTCAGAAATAATGAATAGAAATTACCCCAGAATACAGATACTAACAATTGAACAACTGCTTACAAATCCCGATTGTTTCCTATTTCCTCCTCGCAGCGTCTATCATCCATCCTTGAGAACTCTCGGAAACTTAAAAGGACAAAACGGTATTTTCTAAACCTATAGACATAGAAGGAGTTTCAATGCAAAGGAATTTATTAGATAACACCCTCATTGACTTTGTCATTGTCATTGTCATCGGTCATACTCTTATATCCCACGCCGCTGAACTTATACACGGCACGACCGGCGCGGCGCTGGAGCCGTTGACTGTTGTTGGTTTCGAACCGGCGCAAATAAGTCTGCAACTGCCGGGGGAACTGACAATAACACCGCCCAAAGCTGAAACCTTCGGCTTCGATGAATGGGAGTTGCGCGATATGTTAAGAGCCTCGATGCGTATTCCACCGGGGCAGAGCATCTCACTGCGCATCGTTCCGACCGCTGGGGCGATGGAATTAGCCGCGCCGCTTGACAGCCTGGGTTTAAGTCAAATCTGCCTCGAAGCCGTGGCTCGCGCGCCGCGCTGGCTGCGAAATGACCTAGCGACTAATTTTCTTGCTATGCAGGGCGATAGGGTCGAATTTTTTCGCGAATTGTTAGCCTTCCAGATATTAAGCGCCGAGGACCCGGTCGTCGATGAAATCGCCTTCCAAGCCGCGCATATTTCGCCGAATCTTCTGGCTTCAGGCCAGTTATATTTCGACCTGTTCGCCGAAAACGCCGCCGGCATTTATGAAGCCGACGAATATCTCGACTATGTGCGCGTCATCGACCACGGCGACGCCGGTGATGAGAATTTTTGGACGACGCTGGCATATCAAGTTAAAACCGCCGACAGCGATACAATCGAACTGATGCTGGATAGGGAGCTCTATTACTGGTGGGTCGTTCATCCGCGCATCTCGGATGAGATTCCGATTTATATCGACCCGGCAACCGGGCAGTCCTGTCCGCCGCCGCGCGGTGTATTTTGGCGCGATTATTTCCTAAACCATCCCGACGATGGCTATCCGTCCTTACGCGAAGCCTTGCAAGATGTCGGTGTGATGTATGCTAATCTAGTGAACAACGGCACATCGGAGAATGGCGCGGTTGGCGCGGTTAATGCTTGGATAAATGCGGTGATGGATTTCACATCGCGGCAGGAACGGCCCATTCAACCGGTGCGCATCTATCATCTGCATATCGGTCGCTGCGGCGAGCATCAGGACATCACCGCCGCTGCTGCGCGTGCGGCGCTCATCCCAGCGGCTGACATCTGCGCTCTGAGCAACGACCATGTCTGGAACGAGTTTTGGGCTGGCCGCTGGTTGGCTTGGGAGCCGGTCAACAATTATGTCGCCGACTCGCTGGTCTATGAGCGTTGGGATAATGGCAACTGGCGCGCTCCGGCGCTGTTCAAATGGCGCGGCGACGGCTTCACCGAAACCGTGACCTCGCGCTATGCCGCCCAGACCGCCGATTTAATTGTTCGCGTCGTAGACGCGCTCGCCCGCCCTGTAGATGGCGTGAAAGTGTCCCTTGCCAGCGATTATATCGGCGGCGGCATCGCCTTTGCCACCTGGGGTTTTACCGCCTCAGACGGCCGGGTCGTTTTTAAAATCAACCGCGAGCGCAATTTCTATGTGCGCGTAGACAGCCCTCTGGGCAGTTATCCGGGGCAGGGGCAGGTAACTCGCATCATCGCCGGCAGTCAAGCCGGGCAGACTTATAACTGGTCCACCCGCTTGAACGGCCGGATGCCTGTGCTGAACAGCATCCCTGAAGTTCCACCGGAAATCCCCGAACATTACAAATTAACCATTAATTTCACCCCGCGCGGTGAATCCGTTGCCGGCGAAGTTTTCGCCAATTCGCAGTTTTTAGCCGACATTTACACCGCCCGCATCGGTTTCTATATAATGAACAGCCAAAATTACGAACGCTTTCGGCAGCGCCGGCTGTTCAATGTCTATCAAGACCTCGAATGGACGGCTGCACAGCAATTAGAGATAATGCTGCCCGACGACGGCGAATGGTATGCAGTGTTCTCCAATGCGAATAAGATTGTCAATATCGAAGATATCGAAGTGGATATCGGTCTTAGTCACAACTCCGAGTGGAGCGTCCATAGAGAACCGGCGGTTAGAATGCCTAATAAATACAGACTCGAATCGATATATCCCAATCCATTCAACAGTTCGGCGCTTATTAAATTCAGTTTGCCGGCCGCAAGTCAAGTAAAGTTCGATATATTGGACTTTAATGGACGGGAAATGGCGCCTATTTTATATCTGCCGAACTGCGCGGCTGGCCGGCATAGTTTTTCATTACAAGCGGTTGATTTGCCAACGGGAATGTATTTGTTGAGAATGGAAGCAGGGGGATACACTGACGCCAGAGAAATTGTCTTAATAAAATGACAATGCTAATGCTGATACTAATGCTGATGCTGATTGATAATAATGAATAAGGAAGCAAGTGAGCAAGTGGGCAAGTGGTCTTTATCTTGCTTTTTAACTTTCTCACTTTCTCACTTTCTCACTTTCTCACTTTCTCACTTATTAGAAAAATGCACTTCGAATCTCTTAACATCCGCGGCTTCGGCTGTCTGCGCACGCGGGTCGAATTTGCGCCAGACAAACTGAACCTGACCATCGCTGCTAACGAAGCCGGCAAATCAACGCTGGTCGCGGCTATTCTCGCCGCCTTTTATGGTGTCGAGGATGACTTTCGCAAACTCAGCGACAAGCGTCGCCCGCACATAAAAAACGTTGTGCCTTGGGAGCGTCCGGAGGAGTTCGGCATTGAACTCGACTTTGTCCTGGACAACATCCGCTGGCGTATCGAACGCGACTTTGCGAACGGCGAAGTGCATCTTTACAATCGCGACACCGGGCGGGATTTGGCGGCGGAATTCCATACCGGGCGCGGTCGCTATCAAATTGGCGAAAAACTGCTCGACCTGTCGGTCGACGCCTTTTTAAAATCCTTCTATCTCAAACAGGAAGAATTTCTCGCGTTACACGAAGCCGGCGATTTGACTTTCCATATTCAACAGGTTGCCACAGCCATCGAAGGCGGCACGACTTCGGCGCAAGCCATCGAACGGCTGCGCGCTGCCCGCGATAACTATCTATACATTAGCAGCCGCAACGACGCTAAAGCCCAAACTAATATCAAAGTCGAAAACGCCATCAAACGCCTGACGGACGAGCGGGAAGGAATTTTAAAAGAGATAGATAAATTAGAGCGCGACCGACGGGATTTAGAGCCGCGCGTCCAGCGGTTGGATGAAATCGAGCGGCTCTTAGAGCGGCTGCGCAAAGAACGCGACGAAGCCGGCTGGCTGGGCGACCTGGCTAAAATCAACGAATTGACGCGCCTCATCGAATATCAAGAAAAGTTGAACGCGGAAGTCGCGCACTTGAAAAGTGAAGCGGAACAACTGGCGGTATTCGAGCAGTTCCCGGCCTCTAAGTGGGAGCAATTAATCGGATTGCAGGAGCGCGTTTCCCGGCTTGAAGCCGATGTCGCTAAACAATCTGAGAAACTGCAAACCGAAGGCGTCATCCCGCTGGAGAAGGTCGAGGCTGAACTACAGATCCGCCGCAGCCTGACCGGTGTTACCGAGGCGGAGGTGCACGAATTGGAATCAGCCACCGCGCGCTATGCCGATCGCGCTGAACGCGCAAGCGAAGCGCAGGCTGAAGTCGAACGGCTGAGTAAAGACCTCAAAGGCAAGGGCGTCGACCGGGATAAATATGCCCGCCTCAAGCGTTTGTTTGCCGATTTAACTTCCGATGAGAAGCGTTTTATCGACGGCTTCCGTGTCTTTTTCGCCGAAGCGGAAGCCGCTTATCGCGAGCAGAAGACCCGCCGCGAATGGATTGAGCGCGAGCGCGGATTGATAATCAATCGCCAGAAGCGCGCCGCGGCTACTGCCCGCACCTTCTTTTTATTAGCCGCAGTTACCATCCTCATCGGTGGTGCGCTTATTCTTATAACGCAGGGCGAATGGCTTGGGCAGGTGTTAGCCGGGCTGGGAGTAGTCTTCGGGGCGGTGGGGGCGATTACGCGCGGCGCCGTCAGCGGCGCCGACACCGGAAGTTTGAGAAAGTTGGGTGAGGATTTAGCCGGCTGTATCCAGAGCGAAGATGAAGCCCGCGACCGGCTCGACCGCGTCGGCCGCGACATCGCTGACATCGCCAGCCGCGCCGGCTTCGAAGACGGCAATATGCTCTTGTCCGAGTATTTCCAATTTGACCAACTCTCCGACGAGGTCGAGCCTTTGCTGGCGGCGGAAGCCGCGCTGGATAAAGCCCGCATCGAAGTCCAGCGCGCCGCCGAAGTCATTGAGCCATTCTTCCACCGCGCCGGTCGCAGCATTCCCTCTCCCGACACAATGCTGGCTTCAGCCAAACAACTACTCGAGGACTATCGCCAAGCCGTGCGCTGCGCTGAAGAGTATAAAAAGGTTAAAGCGCGCAAGAGCGAAATAGAGACCGAACTTGAGCGGTTGAACCGCGATTTGGAGTCCAACCGCGCCTTACTAATCGAAATTCTCAAAATGGGCGGCATTGATAAGTTAGACTCTATCGATGAAGCCGTGACAGATTTCCGCGTCGCTCTAGATAAGCATAACAATTACAAACTCATCGCGCTGGAGAAATTACCGCGCGCCAAACAGGAGTTAATGCCTGAAGTTGATCTTGCGGCTAACCGCTCGCGGCTGGCGCAGTTGAAACAGAAAACCGGCACGGCTGAATTTGTTCCTTTGCCA
>Ga0194112_10010475_pt1 | contig 11624 bp, 8 predicted proteins | sample TA2MahC400mmetaG_FD_146191 | JGI IMG/M metagenome (GOLD analysis project Ga0194112, IMG submission 146191) | Freshwater microbial communities from Lake Tanganyika, Tanzania - TA2015016 Mahale Deep Cast 400m | ecosystem: Environmental > Aquatic > Freshwater > Lake | place: Tanzania: Lake...
TGGGGTGATGGAGCGATTCGAGAAGTGGCTCGACACGCTCGAGAAGCCAGTCGGCGTCCTCGCCCTCCGCGACACGCTGGCTCGCTACGTGCTTCAGGCAGCGCTGAGGAAGGGATTCAGCGTGCCGCAGGATGTGGGAGTCATCGGGTTAGGGAACGATGAGGCGCTCTGCGAGATGCCCCCCGTGGCGATGTCGAGTCTCGACCTCAACTGGGAACGGGTGGGCTACAAGGCGGCGGAACGGCTGGCGGGGATGCTCGACGGCTCCTGGCCGCCTCTGGGGAACACCTACGTCATGCCGCGGCTGGTGGCGCGGCGCTCGACGGAGCTGGACTTTCGCGGCGACGAGGGGCTGAGCCGGGCGTTGGAGTTCATCGCGGGCTTCTGCCACAGGCCGCTGAAGGTGGTCGAGGTTGCGAAGGCGGCGGGGCTGAGCACGCGGCAACTGCTGCGGGCGGCGACGCGGGTGCGGCGGCGGACCATCGCCCAAGAGGTCCGCCTCGCACGCCTGGCGCGGGCGAAGGAGATGCTCCACCTGACCGGCCTGACGCACGAGGCGATTGCGAAGGGGTGCGGCTTCGGCTCGGCGCGGCGCATGGCGCGGGTGTTCAAGCAATACGAGCACGCCAGCCCCAAGGCCTGGCGCGAGCGGGCCGCGGTGCGGCCGCCCAGCGGCCTGTATCCGCTCGACGAAGCCAAAGTGTTGCTGGAGAAGACGAAGCACGCGGTGCATCTGATCGCGATGCTGACGGGCTATGGGACGACGTATCGGCTCGACAAGGCGTTTGCGGCGCAGGAGGGGACGACTGCGGCGGAGTATCGGCGGCGTCACGGGCGCTTCCGGCCGGGGGCGCGGCGGGCGCGGGGGGCCGACGAGCCGGAGGAGCCGCAGGCATACCGGGTGGTGATCACGGCGGACGGGACGGAGGAGCGGACGGAGTTCGTCATTCCCGCTCCCAGCCCCCCCTCGGAAGGCTAGCGCGGGATGGGGGGCAACGCGAGATTCGCCTGATTCGCATTCATGGCCGCCGATGGAGTATAATGATTGGATTGGGAGGGCGGGGGCTGAAGGGCCACAGGACACAGCTTTGAGGAACCGTGCACGATGCGATCGAGGACCGAGGGTCGAGGGCTGAGGCTGTGCTTGCTTCTCGTGGCGGGCCTGGCGTCGTTTGGCTGGGCGGGCGAGCCGCAGGGGGGCGGGGCGTCGCTGCCCGACGTGCGGGCCGTGGTGCGCCAGCGCCAGAAGGCGGTGGTGCGGGTGGAGACCTTCGAGAGCTATCTGCCCGGCCTCGTGCGCCGCGCGGCCAGGCTCGCCAACCCGTTCCCACTGAGGTCGAACGTCGGGGACGCCGCGTCGTTCGCCTTCTACCTGCCGTCGGCGGTGTTCTACTCGATGCGCAAGCACCTGGGCTCGGGCGTGCTGATTGACCCCGAGGGCCACGTGCTGACGAACCATCACGTGGTGAAGGGGGCCGACCGCGTGACGGTGCGGCTGACGGACGCGAAGGACGTGAAGCGGAGCTTCCCGGCGAAGGTGCTGGGCGTTGACCCGCACACGGACGTGGCCTTGCTCAAGATTGACCCGGGCAGGTTCCCGGTCGTGACGGCGCCGCTTGGGGACTCCGACCAGGTGGCCCTCGGCGATTGGGTGATCGCCATCGGCAACCCGTTCCACCTGACGGGCACAGTGACCGCGGGCGTGGTGAGCGGCCTGCACAGGCAGCCGCGGCAGAACCTGATCGAGGACTTCATCCAGATCGATGCCGCGGTGAACTTCGGGAACAGCGGCGGCCCGATCCTCAACACGCGCGGCGAGGTGGTGGGCCTGGTGGACCTCGGGCTCTTCCCGGCCAACAACATCGGCTTCGCCATCCCAACGGGCCTCATCACGCCCTACATCGAGGACATGAGGAAGCACGGGCGGCCGCGCCGCGGCTACCTGGGGGTGAGCCTCCAGGACATCACGGCCGAGGTGGCGAAGAGCCGCAAGCTGCCCGTCGAGGCGGGCGTCCTCGTCACAGGCGTCGCATCGGTCTCCCCGGGCGGCAGGGCCGGCATTCGCAAGGGCGACATCATCGAGTCCGTCGGCGGCAAGAAGGCGCCCACTGCGCGCGACGCCCAGGCCCTCATCCTGCGCACCCCGCCCGGCACCGAGCTGGCCATCAGCGTCCGGCGCGGCGACAAGACGCTCGACCTCAAGGCCACCCCCGCCCTGCGCCGCACCCCGTTCCGCATCTACTGAACCATCGCCTTCACCTTGCGCCACGAGGGGGTGATGAGGAAGCTGTCGGGCATGTCGGCGACCATGCTGGCGAACCTGGCGCTGAGCACGGAGAAGAGCGGTCTATCAGGAAGGCAGGAAAGCAGGAAAGGAGGCTGGGCAGCAAGAAACGGCAATCGTGCGAAGCGAACCAGGCAGCCAAGAGAACGCCTTGGGCTGCGGCCCAGATTGTCCCGGTGCCCAGCTTCCTTTCCTGCCTTCCTGCATTCCTTATAGCTTGCTCTGCGCTTCCGTTCGATGTTGGGAGTTCAGCGTTCAACGTTCGACGCTGGGCGGGAGCCCCTCAAAGCGGTTGGCGCCGGCCCTGATCGCGGCTTCGAGCTCGGGGCCGAGCTTGAAGAAGGGCTGGCGGCCTTCGGTGGGCGGAGGGGCGGCAGCGAGGGTGAAGGTGTTCTTCTCGATGCGGACGGTCATGTTGACGGGGCCTGTGGCGCCGATGAAGAGGTCGTTGCTGATGAAGCGGTTGTCGTGGACCCAGGCGGAGTGCTTGCCGGGCTGGGCGGGGCCGCGGTCCATGCCGACGAAGTAGAGGGGGCAGGCCCACTGGCCTGAGTCGCCGTAGCCGCCGTGGCGGGTCTTGCGGTACTCGGTGAGGGCGACGAAGGTGTTGTCGGCGATCTCGTTCATCGCGTTCGGATCGTAACAGGCGATGTTCAGGGGCGTGGCGGGAACGTAGTCCCACTGCTTGTCGGGGAGCTTCTGGACGATGCGGCAGAAGTTGCCCGTGACCCTGGAATTGGTGGCCTTGCCGCCTTCGAACTTGATGCCGTGGAGCTCGACGCGAATGGTCTTGAATGGGCGGCTCTTGGCGGGCATGTCGTCGAGGTCGGCGTGGCCCACGAGGTCGAGGTAGTTGTCGTGGAAGCGGATGCCGTCGGCGGTGAGGTGCGCGCCGCGGCCCATCGAGGTCACGCGGTTGTGGTGGACATCCAGCCCAGGGGCGCCGCAAGCGAGGGCATAGCCGTTGACGTAGCGCATGTGGTGGCGGATGTCGTTGTGGTGGACCTCGGCCCTCTCGCCCTTGCCGGCGAGGCGGATGCCGACGTGGCAGCCGCCGGTGAGGAGGTTGTCGTTGACCTCGACGGAGCCGCCGGCGATGTCGAGCCGCAGGAGGTCGTTGCCGGGATAGTGGCGGCTCTCTAGCTCGGTCACGCGGCTGGCAAGGTGGTTGTGGTGGATGCGGACGTTTGCGGCCTTGCCGAGGAACTTGACGGGGTAGGCGCAGGGGAGGTGAACATCGGTGCTGATGCCGAAGATCTCGGTCGGCTCGGCACGCCAGCGGCTCTCGACCGCGGTGCTGTAGTCCTTGCAGCGCTTGCCCTGGGCGATGTGGCCGTTGCAGACCGTGGCCTTGCCCGTGTTCTTCGCCAGGACGCCACTGACCTGCTCCGCCGTGTTGTTGCCGAAGACCACCGTGTGGCCGTCGAGGTCGAGGGTCACGTTGGGGGCAGTGATGACGAAAGCCTGGCCGTCGGCAGTTACATCCTTCGTCAGGATGTAGGTGGCGTCGGGCTTGTCGAGGACGAAGGGCGGCCCGTTGGCCTCTTGCGGGATGCGGATGGCCCCCTCCTTCTTCCGCGTCGTGAAGCTGAGGAGGTCGCTCTTCGTCGCCTGGCCAGTCTTCGGGTCGAGGATGACGAGGCGATAGTGGTAGGTGGCCCCTGTCTCAAGGCCGTTGAGTCGGTGGAAGTGCGCCCAGCGGGGGTCGCTCGCGGCTTCGGTCGTGCTGCCCAGCTCTTTGGTCTTGCCGAACTCGACGCGGCTGAGGGCCTCCTTGCGAATGTCGTCGAGCTGCCAATAGATGACGGCCGAGCTCTCCGAGACGCAGGTCCACTGCCTCTGGAACGGCCCCACCTCGGCTCCAAACGCGAGACCCGCGAGCAGGCCGAATGACGCAGCCAAGCGAGCAGTGTTCATCGGGTGGCCTCTCGATCATTTGGGGGAGTGGCCGGCGATGGGGACGCGGACGCGGTAGACGCCGCCGCCTTCCTTGGTGCGGCAGGTGACGAAGAGGGTCTTGCGGTCGGCCTCGCCGAAGCAGCAGTTGGTGCACTGCCCGGGGCAGGGAATCTTGGCCAGGAGCTTGCCGTCGGGGCCGACGACGTAGACCGCGTCGGTGCCGGTGACGTAGAGGTTGCCCTCGATGTCCACCTTCAGGCCGTCGAGGCCGCGGGTGCCGTGGTCGCCGAGGTTGATCAGGAGGCGGCCTTTGCCAACCGTGCCGTCGGGCTGAAGGTCGTAGGCGTGGACGGTCTTGGCCTCGGAGTCGTCCACGTAGAGGCGTTTCTCGTCGGGCGAGAGGCCGATGCCGTTTGGCCGCCGCAGGTCTTTCACGAGGAGCGTCAGCCTGCCCTCAGCGCCGAGGCGGTAGACGCCCGCGAAGTCCAGCTCCCGCTCCTCCGCCTTCACGCCGTAGGGCGGGTCGGTGAAGTAGACGGACCCGTCGGAGTGGAGCGTGAGGTCGTTGGGGCTGTTGAGGCGCTTCCCCTCGAACTTCTCCGCGAGAATGGTCACTTTGCCATCGGCCTCGGTGCGGGTGACGCGGCGAGCGCCGTGCTCGCAGGCGATGAGGCGGCCCTGGCGGTCAATGGCGAGGCCGTTGGAGTTGTTGCTGGGGTCGCGGAAGATGGCGGGCTCCTTGCCCGGCTCCCAGCGGTAGATGCGGTTGGCCGGGATGTCGCTGAAGAGGAGGAAGCCCTGTGGGCTCCAGGCGGGGCCTTCGGTGAACTTGAGGCCCTTGACGATCAGCTCGGCGCTCTCGGGCCACTTCTCGCCCGCAATCGCCACAGCCGCCACGGCCAGCACAAGCAGTGTGTTGCGCATCTCACTCTCCTTCAGCAATGGGCCAAGCTGACCTGAGCGCCCCGTCTCCCCCCTCTCCACTGGGGAGAGGGCAAGGGTGAGGGTGCCTTTGAGCGCCATCCCGAGCCAGAGCACCCTCACCCCAACCCTCTCCCCGAGGGAGAGGGGGAAGCAGCCGCTTGCGTCCCTTCAGTTGCTTGACTCGCCTGCCACGCTTGGCTACACTCGACGCGGCTCGGACGTGGGCGGGGCCTCCGTGCCCCGCGCGGGGCAGAGACGCCCCGCCTACACAAGGACCCTTCAACCGGGGGAGTCGGCTATGGCTAGGATACTGATAAAGGCGAAAAAAGTCGAGATGGCTGCGACGCTGAACGAGAGTGCAACGGCGCGGAAGCTCTGGGAGGCGTTGCCCATCGAGAGCAAGGCGCGGCTCTGGGGCAAAGAGGTCTACTTCGAAATCCCCATGCACACGGACGCCGACGACGCTCAGGCGAAGGTGCCCTCGGGCACGGTGGCCTTCTGGCCCGACGGCGATTGCCTGTGCCTGTTCTATGGCCAGACGCCGGCCAGCCCGGTGAACGTGGTGGGCACGCTCGAGGGCGACCCCAACGAGCTGGCGAAGATCAGAAGCTCCGAGCCAATCCGCGTGGAGAGGGCAAGCTAACCCCTGCCAGCGGAATCTCGGAAGCCCAAGACCCAATCTTCAATATCCAATCCTCAATGACCGAGTAACAGAAGAGCTGCTCCGCTCATTTCACTACGCCGCCGCAGAAGAGGGGACACAAGAACCGTGCGTGTCTGCGTCTCCTGCTCCCGAAGGGAGCGTAGTGGGTGGCCGGCGGCTTTAGCCGCCGGAGCGCCAGCGCATCCATGGCCCAGTCCCGAAGGGACGGCAGAGCACCCCCTGGCAGACGCCCGCCCCTCCTTGCTGCCGTCCCTCCGGGACTGGTGTGCACTCCGCCCCCCATCCGGCGGCTAAAGCCGCCGGCCACCCACTGTTGTCCCTTCGGGACTGGGAGGATCGAGCGTGCGCCATCCTGTGCCGTTTGCTCTGCGGTGGTATACTTGCTCGAACATTGAGCATTGAGTACTGGGTATTGAGCATTCGGCCGATCCGTCCCTCAGGCTAGGTCCTCGCCCTCCACGGTGCTATCGAAGAAGCCCACGAGGTTCTCGCGCTGGTCGGAGTCCATCCACTTCATGGCGGCGCGGGGGTGCTCGTTGAGGACGCCGGTGATGAGGTAGGGGATGTGGTAGCCCCAGTGAATCTGCTTGCTGAGGGGGATGAGCTTCTCCTGGATGGCCTTGAGGAGGGGCCTGACGCGGAACTTTGGGTTCTTGAGGAAGGACATGAGGCACTCGAGAGGGCAGTTGCCAGCGCCGCGCCCGACGCCCAGGAGCGAGGCGTCGAGCATGTTGCAGTTGTGGATGATCGCCTCGATGGTGTTCGCGAAGGCGAGCTGCTGGTTGTTGTGGCCGTGGAAGCCGATGGTGCGGCCAGGGAGCGCGGCGAGGTACTTCTTGGCGAGGGCCTCCACCTGCTCGCAATACATCGCCCCGAAGCTGTCCACGATGTAGAGGACGGGCACGCGGCTCTTCGCCACGTCGTCGAGGGCCTCGTCGAGGTCGCGCTCCATCACGGTCGAGGCGGCCATGAGGTTGATCGTCACCTCGTAGCCCTTGTCCAGGCAGTGCTCGGCCGTGGCGATGGCGGCGTCCATCTGGTGGATGTAGCAGGCCACGCGGACCATGTCGAAGACGCTTTCGCTGGCGGGGAGGAAGTCGTCGTAGTCAACTCGGCCGATGTCGGCCATGACGGAGAGCTTGAGGGCCGTGTCGTTGTCGCCCACGATGCGGCGGACGTCGTCCTCGAAGCAGAACTTCCAGGGGCCGTTCTCCTTGCGCGAGAAGTGCTTCTCGGAGGTGCGGTAGCCCACCTCCATGTAGTCCACCCCCCCCTCCACGCAGGCGGTGTAGACGGCGCGCACGAAGTCGTCGTCGAACTTCCACTCGTTCATCAGGCCGCCGTCGCGGATCGTGCAGTCGAGCACCTTGATCTGGGGACGGAACAATAGGGGCTCCTTTGTTTCTGTGAGGGGATGAATGGATGGGTGGATGAGTGGATGAATGCCAGAGCAAGCCCGTGGTTTCTCATTCATCCATTCATCCATTCATCCAGTCATCCAGTCATCCTCATGTCCTTCAGCGCAGCTCCCACCACCTCGGTCGGCACCGCCACTGCATACTGGCCACCTGGGCAATGGACGCGGCCCATAGCGTCCAGCAGGACGAAGCGCGGGGCGCCGCCGCGGGCCTTCTTGTCGCGCGTCATCACGTCGAGCAGTTGGGCGTCCGGGATGCCGGGCGCGATGGTCACTGGCAGGCCAAGCCGCTGGAAGAGCGCCATCGCCCGCGAACGGACCTCGACCGAGGCGAGCCCGAGACGCTCGGCGATGTGGCAGGCGCCGATGATGCCGATGGCCACCGCCTCGCCGTGGTGGAGCGCGTAGCCGCTGGCGGACTCCACGGCGTGGCCGATCGTGTGGCCGAAGTTCAGCACCCGCCGCAGATTCGCCTCCTCGGGGTCGCGGAACACCACGTCGCCCTTGATCCCCACGTTGCGCCGCGTGATCTCGACCAGGGCTTCACCGTCGCGGGCAAGGAGGCGGTCAAGGTTGGCCTCGATGTAGTCGAAGTAGGCGGCGTCGGCGATCATCGCGTGCTTGACGGACTCCACGAGGCCGGCGCGGTAGTGCCGATCATCCAGGGTGCGCACAGTATCACAATCCATGTAGACGCGTGCGGGATGGCTGAAGAGGCCATAGGCATTCTTGGATAGCTCGGAATCCACGCCCACCTTGCCGCCGATGGCGGAATCGGCCAGGGCGACCGTGGTGGTGGGCACCTGGACGCACGGCACGCCCCGCTTGAAGATGGCCGCGGCGAAGCCCGCCACGTCGCCCACCACCCCGCCGCCGAGGGCGACGAGCGTGGTGTCGCGCCCATACCGCTCGCGCTCCATGTGCCCCACAATCGCCTCGACAGTGCGAAACGTCTTCGACGCCTCCCCCGGCGGCTCGATGACGAATGTCCCCACATCCGCGTCTCCCACCAGGGCCGCGAGGTGTCCCGCACCCGCCACGTTGGAATCGGTCACTATGGAGAACCGATTGCCGGGCCACTGGCGGCTGACCTCTGACACGACGTCGCGCAGGATGCCACTGCCCACGCGCACCTCGTAGCCCCCCTCGGGCCGCGAGGGAACCCTGACTGTGAGGGTGTGGAGGCCGATGGGCAAGTGCAGTACTCCGAGCCCGTCCTCTTGGGGGAGCGGAGCGCAAGGCCCCGATGGGATAAATGATACCGTCAATGCCTGCGGAAAGCAAACGGGCAAGGAAGCCGCAGGGACGGGCGGCTCGCCTGTCCCCCAAGGGCCTGGGCTGGGCCACGGCGGAGATTGTGGACGTTGTGGACATCGTGGACAGGGTGGACAAAGGCACGGCCTGAAGGCCGCACTACAAACCCCGGCAGCGGACGAGCGACATCAGGGCGAAGGCGGTGCCGTAGGGCTGGTGGTAGCCGTAGAAGGGGTAGTCCCACCACGAGCCGTCCTTCTCCTGGAGGCGCAGGAGGGTGTGGGCCATGTGGCCGCGGAAGCGCTGGCGCTCGCTCGGCGGGAGCTGCTCGGTGCACAACGCGGCGTAGTAGTGGCCGTAGTAGTAGAAGTAGCCGGCGACGGCGAACCAGGATTCGTGTGGGACGGGGCGCTTGCGGCCCATGCCGAGCCACTCGTTGCGGGCGAAGAGCCGGTCGAGCCAGGCCACGAGCACGTCGTCGGTCACGGCGGCGTCGCCCCAGAGGCGCAGGGCGAGGTTGCAGGCCTGGGAGCGGCCGAGGCTGCCCCCAGGGCGATTGATGTCGGCCCGCGGCCACCACATCATCCGGGCCGAATAATGGTAGGTGAAGTCCGGGTTGCGCTGGAGCTTCAGTGTGGCAATGGCCCGCTCGACGAGGCGCGGCGGCACCTCCACTCCGATGCCCTTGGCCTCGTGGAGCGCGACGAGGCCCGTGGCGGTCGTGAAGCTCGTGGGATGGCTGTTGGGCTTCTGCGTGTGGGCGCCGAAGTCGTAGTAGCCCCAGCCGCCGTCAACCGACTCGTAGCGCCCCAGGAAGCCGATCTGCTCCTTGATGAGTGCCAGCAGCCGCTCGCGCCGGGCGGGGTCAGCGGCGTGACGTTGGGCCAGGCGGACCAGTGCCTGGATGCCGTAGGCGTGAGTCCAGCAGTTGTAGACGGCGGGCGGCTCGGCACGGCGGACCTTTGGCAGGTTGGCGACAAGCCACGCCTCCGCGCGGTCAATGGCTTGCCCCGCCTCGGGCCGCGGGTCGCCGACCTCGATGAGAGCAGAGATGCAGAGCGCGGTCACGGCGGCCCGGAACGCCTGGTGCGCGCCGGGCACTGGCGCGTAGATATTCAGCCCCTTGGTGTTCCGCGCCGAGCCCCAAGAGCCGTCCTTGTTCTGATGCTGAATCAGGAAGGCCACGCCGCGCTGGACTGACTTCTCGATGGCCTCCGCCGCCGGCGGCGTCACCGGCCGCGGCTTGGGCGCGGGCTCGAGCGCGCGCCGCGGCCCGGCGCAGCCGGCGAGCGCGAGCACCAGGCAGAGCCAGGGCCGCGCTCTTCCCAATCCGCAATCCGCAATCCGCAATCCGCAATTCTTCACTTCTGCGGCTTCTCCAGCGCCACGACCTCGCCGGCGCTCAGCCCCTTGAGAATCTCAGCCTTGCTATCGGCCCGCTTGCCCACGACCACGGGCCGCTTCTCGTGCGAGCCGTCGGCCTTCCGCACGTAGACCACCGTCGCATCCTCATCGGCTTCTTCGGGGAAGATTGCCGCGGCGGGCACAGTGAGGGCGTCCTTCTTGAGATACGACACGAGCTTCACCGTGCAGCTCATCCCAGGCACCAGCGGCGGGGCGTCCTTGGGCACGGCAAGCGAGACCGTGGCCTCGAAGTTCCCAGGCGTCACGGGCACCTGACTGACTGCTTCGACCTTCCCCTTGAGGCGCAGGTTGGGGAAGGCCACGGGCGTGACCGAGCCCTCGATGCCGGCGGCGATCCGCTCGAGCTGGTCCTCGGGCACGGCGGCCCGGACGAAGAGGCCGCGCGGCTCGACGATGGCCATCACGACGTCGTGCGGCTTCAGTTGCGCGCCGCGCTCGAGGGTCTGGCCCAGCCGTGGCCAGGCGCCGCGGACGCATGGGCCGGCGTAGACGATGCCGTCGCAGGGGGCCTTCACCGTCATCGCCGCGCGGTCCTTCTTCATCTTCGCCAGCCTATCGGCCGCCCTCGCCTGATCGGTCTTGAGCTTCTCGACCTCGAAGCGCTTCTTGGCGAGCGCGGCGGGGATGGCGACCTTGGCCTTCGCCAGGCCGATGGCCTGGCGCGTGGCGTTCTCAGCGGTTGCGATGTCCTGGCGAGGGAGTTCGACCTTGAGGGCATGGTCGGACTTCTGCTTGGCGACCTCGACGCCAAAGGTCGCGCGCTCCACCGTGTCGCGCTGGCGCTTGAGGATGATCTCCTCCGTCTCCTCCGTCAGGTCGTCGGCCTTGTACATCTTCTCGAGCTGGCGGAGCTCCTCCTTCTCGTATTCGAGGTAGTTGGCGGCGTTCTTGACGCCGAACTCGGCCTGCTTGACGGCCATCGGGCGGTCGGTCTCGGTGTAGCGCTTGAGGTCCTCGTCGGCGTACTGCTTCGCGCGTTCGGCGGCTGCCATGTCCATCGTGAGGGTCTTCTCCATCGCGGCCAGCTCTTCCTGGGCAGTCTTGAGCGCGGGGTCCGTCGCCGCGAGCGCGGCCTCGGCGTCCTTGAGCGCCTCGTCTATCTTCTCGGGGTCGAGGGAGAGGATGGTGTCGCCCTTCTTCACGGCCTTGCCCGGCGGGGCGGCCTCCAGCACGGTGAGCTCTGCCCACGCCCCCGGACGGAACACGATCTCAGCCATGTGCGGCGACTCGAGGTTCCCCTTGACCTGTGCCTCGATCCTGAAGAGCTCCGGCTTCACCGCGTGCGTTGTGGGCTTGGGGGCCTCCTTCGGCTCTTCTTTGGCTTTCTCCTTCGGCGCCTCTGCTGCAATGAGGGCTGTGGCAATGACGACTCCGCAAAACCAGCTCAAGCGGCTCAGCATGATGGTGCTCCTCTTCAATCCAGCGGCCAAGAAGCGGATTCCTTCTATATTACCGCAGAACGACGCGGCGTCAAGTGCGGCTTCCCTGCTGAGCATGGCCCCCAATTCTGGCAAGGTCCTTCGGCGCCGAAGCTCCGAACGGAGCGTACTATAGCAGCCCAGGGCGAAGCCCTGGGACAGGCGAACGGCCAGATTTAGCCCTGTAGGGGCGTACTACCCGCCCTGGGCAGGATGTGGCGCCCGGAACCGCATAGTACGCCCTTTCAGGGCTGGCCTACCTACCGCCCCCTTCCCAGGGCTTCGCCCTGGGCTGCTATAGTACGCCCCTGTCGGGGCTCCGGAGTAGTTCACCAGAAT
>Ga0194112_10010482_pt1 | contig 11621 bp, 6 predicted proteins | sample TA2MahC400mmetaG_FD_146191 | JGI IMG/M metagenome (GOLD analysis project Ga0194112, IMG submission 146191) | Freshwater microbial communities from Lake Tanganyika, Tanzania - TA2015016 Mahale Deep Cast 400m | ecosystem: Environmental > Aquatic > Freshwater > Lake | place: Tanzania: Lake...
GATGGACCCACTCCGAGTCCAGAACTCCTGACATGGGACCATCCGAAAATGTCCGCTTTTGCTGCCCTCAGCCCTGTTTCACGGAGTAGCGTAGCACCAGCCGCGACCCCGGGAAGACAGTCCGGAGACGATTCAGTTCCTCGCAGAGGGCAGCCACTGCGCGCGTCCGGTGCGGCGAGCTCATCTGCGCAAGTGTTATGCGCAGTTCGTCGCTGGTGACCTCAAGATCACCCGCGCTGGCAAGAGCGGACACGATCAGGGTGCGTCCCTCGTCCTCCACACGCTTATAGTGTGGAGCCACCATCCGGAAGAGATCGCTTTCCGCCTGGTACGCCACCAGCTTCAGCACGTTGGTGAGGTGCTTGCGCTCTGGCGCAAGCTTGACCACATCGCCCTCGACCACCTCCCCTACGGGCACCCGTTTCGGCATGGCGGCGCGCCTGGCCTCCAGTCTCGCCACACGCTTCATGGCCGCCCGAATGGCCTTGCCCAGCTGACCCTTTGCGATCTTGAAGCCGCGCATTGTCCCTCGCTGGCTCTCGACATTGTCCAGAGCTTCCCGGCCGTACTCAGCCCGGAGTCGGCTCAATGCAGCGCGCGCATCCCGAAGCTTCGCCTGGATCGCTGCCAACGCTGGATTCGGGACTTCGCGAGTTGGGTTGTCCGGCTCCGCGGAGTAGTCCACCAGTGCGTCGAGCGCGTATTCCTCGCGAAGGTACTTGAAGAAGTTCTCCTGGCCCCAGCGCTCGAACATGCGATAGGCGACCTCAACGGCCGATAGATCGCGCCGAGAAGTGAGGATAGGCGTCTGGTGCCCGGTCTCCGAGAGGACGGTTACCTGGCGCAAGCGAAGCTTCCCTCCGAGGAGGCGTACTTCCTGATCGGCGAGCGTGTAGGTGACCTTCCTTCCTTCGATGACGGCCGTCTGTTTCTGAAACTTTCTCCTGGCGACGTGGCGGAACCGACCCTTGCGGTAGGTGAGGATGTCGAAACCATCCTCGATGAGCTTCAGGAAGAGCTTGGGGCTGTAACCACCTCGGTCGAAGATAACAGTGACGCGTCTGTCGCCGACGAGGGAACGAATCTCGGCAAGAAGCGAAGGGAGCATTCTCACGAGACCGGCGTTCGCCTCGGCGGTGACGACGAACAGGGGATCGCTCTTCTCGTCGTTGACCCAATAGTCGGTCGTGGCTGGCATCGACAAGCGCATACGTGCCACATGGGCCTTTGGAAGCTTTCGCTGGCCATGGTAGACACGAACGTGACCGTCGACGTAGAGGAAGCCGAGCGCCGCTCCGCGTAGTGCGACCCGCTGCTCGGCGAGCGCTCGCCCAAACTGCACTGCGCGCCTGAGCGCCGCCAGACGCGAGAGTTTCCGCCTCATCGTCTTGACCTCGGGTGCGCGATCAAGACCCAGCAGACGACCGAGATCTTCGGGGGCATGTTCCTTGAGACCTTCCGGACGCTTGATGCGTAGCAGCGCCATCAAGAGCAGCGCCAAGATGGTCGTACGGAGCCCGTAGAACGCCGGCCCAATGTGCCCGTAGGTCGCCTTCGCGCAGTCGAACACTCCACTGCCTACAAGAGCCGGTACGGCCAAGAGCACTCCGAGGCGAGGGATTCCCGTACCTGGGCGAAACAGCGGCACGGCGTCCTCCAGGAGGCCCGAGTGCGCCAAGACCCTGTCGAATTTGCGATCGGCGGGATCGGTGTCCAGCGAGAACGGCGCAGCATCCTCCGAATCTGACGGAGATGCGGACAGGTTTGGGTCCGCACCTACTGGGACATCGGCCGATGATACCCCGGAGTCGCCGGTTCCAGAAGCGGACAGGTTTGGGTCCGCAGGGTCAGCATCACCAAATGGCAGCAGCATCTGTTGTGAGGTCTGCGGCTTCCAGCCGAGACGGCGCAGGACTTTGCGCACCGCCTTTTCACAGACCCCAATTCGCCGGGCAATCTCACGATTTGAGTGCCCTTCGGATTTCAATCGCTGGATCAACTTCGTACGCGATGCTCGCAGACGCCGACGGCCTCTGGGGTAACCGCTGCGGTGGGCCAGTGCTCCCAAGCCTCCTTCCAGGAAATGTTGTTGGTAGCGTCGCAGGGTTCGCACGGAGCACCCGAATGCGCTAGCCACTTCCCTCTGATTGGCCCAACTTTGGTTGACCAGGCTCACCATCGCGTACGCTTCGGCGATGCGATCCTGCACCGGATACTGGTGCAGCACGATGCCTGGTGACCCTATCACGATGCGGTTCCCATCCCGGGTCCGGTACAAACACTGATGGTTGATCACCCGGGTGCCTTCGGGAGGACTCGGGTCCGGAAAGAGCACGCCTTGTTCTAGGTTCTCCGCCATGAAAGACCATGGTAGCACATGGCCAAAAAAGCGGACAGGTTTGGGTCCGCACCCTGGGAGGGAAGATCCGCGGTTCTATGCGGGAGAGCGGGCACCTATGTCAGGAGTTCTGGATTCGAGGCGTGTCCCCGGGAGAGGGCGGTGGACCTCTCCGACGACCACCTCTCCGAAGGTCTCCAAGTGCGGAGCAGTGCCCCTCTCCTTTCCGACCCACGTCAGTCCCCCGGATGTCGACGGCGGAAGCCTCGGACGATCAAGCAGGAGCCAAGACACGAACCGTAACGATATCCCATTTTGGGATATGCGTCAAGGCCCGCTATAAGCTCTGCATGAGTTCGGTCCATTCTGCGCGCTATCAACTCTTCCTCAAACGACTTAAGACGGCTCGTCTGGAGGCGGCTCTGACCCAGGAGAGGGTCGCCGAGCTTCTGGGCCGCCCCCAGTCGTTCCTCTCCAAGTGCGAATCGGGCGAGCGCCGAGTGGACGTCGTTGAGCTGGAGGAGTTCGCCCGGATCTACCGGAAGAGCCTGAACTACTTCCTCCCGCCGTGATTGAGGGCTGCTCACCCGCAATGTCCGCCCCGCCCTCGCTGCTCAACTCATCAAGAGTGGAATTCGTCCCCATGGTTCACGCTGGCAGGCTGTGTGCTCTGCCGGGCGCGACGAAACGGAGACGCACGCTATCCCGCACAGTATCGAGCGGTCTCGGGAAGCTCTTCCTCTCGGCTTGATCCTGACGAGGTCCCTCAATCTAAGGCCGTCAACCATGCCACCGAACATATTCTATTCTCTCGGCCCGAAAGGCCGAACTGCAAATGGTTTGTATATCAATTTTATTGAGGCAATCTGCTTCTGAACCTCCTCGTCTTTGGTTGTTCCCCACCAGTTGTTTGCTACAGACAGCGGTTCTTCCCAGTCAACACGAAATGAGCTCAGATCAAAATTATTCCTCTCGCAACTAAAGTCGAGCTGATCAAGCCAAGCCTTATAAATACTGACTGCCACTTCCTCGGCTCTAATCGTATTGTCACACACATGAATTGAGCTAACGAGCCCCCTGTTTATGATCGAGCTTCCCTCAATTCGACCCGCGGCCTCCAGTCGTAAGCCCAGGCGCTTGCATCTAATTAGGGACCCGCGAATATCGACCTTCCCACCCCCAGTGAAATCAAACGAGCACTCGCCTGTCAGCGTCGTGCCGAGGACGCTGATTTCGGCACTGACAAAATTGCCTGACCTTGCAAACCTGACCCCTTTCATATTTGTGAAGGCGCAGTCGACGAAGTTGATCGACGACAGATGCGCAAAGTTGCTGCTTTCAATCGAGCTTGAGCTTAATGTACATGCTCTGAACTCGATTCTATCTGCGTTCTCGATTCGAATAATGACGTTGTCGCCTATGGTGTTCGACAATCGGACAAGGCTCGGCGAGTTCAGTACCTCTATGGCAGCACCATCCGTTGCCAGAACAGCAACGGGACAACTGTTTGACCCCATCAGAGACAGTTCCTTCCTCACGGATAGGAGCGTTCTCTGCCCTTGAATCGTCAAGCGAGTTCCCGCTAAAGCGTGCAAGCCTCCATTGCAGACAATGAGGCCCTTGAGGACGTACTCGCCAGGACCGATTATGATGGGCCGATTGTAGATGCCCTCAGGAAGCTCACGAAGGAAGAGCCGCTCGACAGTAGTGGCGGCGGGCACTTTCTTCGAGGCGGTCTTCTTCGAGACATCCAGCCCTATCGGTCCCCCAGTGAGCAGGGCCTCGGTCTTCTCCTTCTGCATCTGCGCCCTCAGGCGCTTGGTTGGCTCTTGGGGATTGGATTTCAGAAAGGCATCAAAGCCTCGCATAGCAGCTTGATAGAGTAGCGTTGCTCCTTTTGCCTTAGCCTGTTCAGCCCATAAAAAGCACTTTTCCGCAGAGCGGAAGATTGCATCTGGATCCGCATCCGAGGCGCCAGGGGCCGATATCTTGTCGACGAAATTCAGAAGCGCAAGTAACTCGGTTCCATTCTCTCCCGCCATTGCGGCCGCTTCCTTTGCACGCTTGACGTTACCCCAATCCTGGAGCCATAGACGACCCACCTTCGCTTGTGCCTCCTCCTTGCCGGATCGCGCGGCTGTGAGTGCCTTTTTCAGCACATTCAGACTGTCTCGCAGATCGGTGTTTGCCTTCGCCATTGAAGCCGCCGCCGTAGCAGCATCAGCATCCTTGAGGCGTCGGCACAGCCGCTCTGCTTCCTCTACATTGCGACGTGCTCGATCTGTGTCGCATGCGTTCATGCAGAGCGCGGCAGATGTCAGACACTCGTTGACCAAAGCTTGATCGTTCCTCAGGGCAGTCGTGGCTGATCGCGCCTCGGAGGTCAACGCTCGGCGACATCTTAGCGCTTTATCGACAATGACCAATAGATCCTCGGGGACTACTTGTGCGTCCGGATCTGGCTCACCCGGCAATAGAGGCCAGCAAGCCTGAAAGATATTGGAGATTGCCTCCTCCCGGTCAGGCTTGGAGTTTAAGAGAAGTTCCCCTCCCTTCAGTCTTACCAGGGCCTGAAGGAAGGGACGAGACTTGAGCGCTGCTGTGCTCGCATCAGCCAGAAGTGACTTAGCCAAGGCAATATCATCATCCATGCTCCGGGTCTCTCTCACTGATGCAATCCTGGAAGCATACAATTCCTCGAATGTCTTAACATCTTCCGAAGTAGGGCCTGTCGCAACGGAACCCCGGAGAGAAAGAGGTAGACAGAGAAGCAAAGTGAGAGAGACCAGCCTCCGGCGATGGCTCTCTGTCACCGATGCAGTTGGAAATGAAGAGCGGGGGCACCCCCCGCGGTTATCAGCAGAGAATGTTCGGCGTAATGACTTGAACCACTCGGTACGGGCCCCGAGGTATTCGATACTCTTGACGAGCCCGCTGGCGCCAGCATTCCGTAGAACTCGTACTACCTGCATCCCTCATACCTCTCACATCCCAGTCCATCGCCCGTCGGATCACTCCCACACGTGATAGGTCCTGGAGCCGCAGGCTCAGCCCCCTGTGTGAAGAGATATGCGAGTTGATAGATCGGGTCTCCGATATCAAGAGCCCCGTCGTCGTTCGAGTCCAAGGCGTCGAGGCAAGGAGCAGGCTGTCCGGCGAAGAGGTACGAGAGCACGAATACGGGATCAGAAATATCCCTCCTGCCATCGCCATTCGCATCTCCTCGGCGGAAGCAGGCGGTCATGCCATCCATGACGGGAGCGCAGGAAGTCTCCGGGATAATGGTCTCGCCGCCCTCCTTGGTGAGAGTAATCAGAACTGGTGGATCGCCGAGATCACCCGTGAAACATAGGTTGCAGTCAGCCGATGCTGATGAATCTCCGCAAATGGAAACAGTGGCGATCCGCTTCCCCATGCCGGGCTCAATCAGGGGGCCTGTGCCTTGGAGCGTGAGAAGGCACGCCACGGTCGCGCCAGCACCATTCTCATATTGTCGCACCTCCCAGAAGTCTGGAATCTTAGGGAGGTCAGGACCCGGCATGATATTCTCGATCCACGAAGGGCCGCACGTGCCTGTCAGGCGAAGGCCGAAGGAGAAGGCGGCAACCGGATCACCGGTCGAGAGAAGGACATCGATTTCTTCAGAGCCCGAGACTTCAGTCACTATGCTGAGCGAGTTCACGACAGCGCTCTTCGATGCAAAACGAGTCCCTCCATGCGCGCCCATGTTTATCCGGCCTCCATTGGGTTCAGGTTCCAGCGACCAATCGCTATTCGGAGAGCCTGTGTCTATGCAGGGGCTATGGAAATTGTCCCTGGCCCATCCGCCTTCGCCTCCATTGGCTTTGCGGTCCCAGCGCCCACCTGTAGATTTGAGGTGGAAGTCTCTCTCATCGATGCTCGCATAGAGAGGATCACCGAATATATTTCCTATACCCTGAACTCTTTCCCTATTACCAACACTTTCGGAAAAAAGACAATAATCTGCGAGCACAGCCCCTGGGTGAGGTCCACCCAGGAAGAAGCCGAACATGATATATCCAGGAAAGACAATTGAATTCACAAGCCTCGGCCGCGATTGCCACTGCATACCAATAGCGGGTAGCGAGCAGTTGACGACTTCGGGACTCCCATCAAAGCAATAAATGTCACCCCACCCCGCGTTGTCATAGAAGAGGCAATGGTCGAGCTTCGGACTCGCACCCTTGATGCATGCCACGCCTCCCCCCGCGCCCGTAGAATTGTTCCTTATGACGCAATTCGAGATGGTTGGAGATGACGCACGACAGTAGATCCCTCCACCGCACGGTTGGTCCACGTACTGGTCTTGTCTTCTACTGCCTCTCCCGTTCACTACCGTAAAGCCAGAAAGCACAGTTCCCCGGCCCTCGCCGGATTCAAAGATAATTGCGCTCCCAGAGTCGGCGTTCGTAGCTCGGGAGCCATCAATCACCGTTGATTGGACGACGGGCGGTTCTTCGGGGTCGATGCTGCGTACGACTATCGCCTTCCTATCAAAGTTTATGTTCTCATAGTAAGTGCCGGGAGAGACAAGAACAGTCTCCCCATCATTTGCGGCATCTATGGCAGATTGGATCGTGGCGTACTGCTGGGGAACGAGTTTCACACCAGGGGGGGAGAAAACCGAAAACGCCAGCCTCTCAAAAACACCGGGGCGTTGCCAGGCTTGTCCGAAATCTTCGGCAGACCACGTGAGAATTGTGTCCTCCAGACCTCCATCGTCATCATCGTTGACGCTGATGTTGAAGCCGATCCGGCTGCCGTCGGCGGGGGCAATGTTCCACTTGCCTGGGATGCGGAGCGCGATAGCAGCCTCGACTGCCCATCCATCCGAAGTGTGTACGACTGCTGCCTGTACCCCCTCCGTAGGGTGCTGGATCCCACAGATCGCGGGGTTTGCCGGATCGCGCCCAAGGTTCACAAGCGGGATCGTGATCTGGGCGTCGCCAGGATCGTAAAAGGAGCCGCCAGAGCCATCCGCGTCCATGAAGATCTCCAGGCTGTCATCAGACCACACATCACACCCTGGCGCTTCGCCATAGATCAGCCTGTCGTCGCGGATCCAAACCGCAACGTAGAGGTACTCTTGATCAGCAACTGCAGCGAACTTGAAGGAGGAGTCTTCGTCGCCGCTCGGATCCTTCTCTATCCGGCCGTCCCGCAGGGCGTGTGCTGAGAGCTTGTTGGTATGCGCGTACCGTGGGGCTACTTGCCATGCTTCATCCGAGAAGTCCCCATCAACGTCGACCGTGAAGGGGAAGGGGCAGGGATAAGGCCGCGACACGAGGACCCAAGTCGGATCGGCACTGTCTGCACTGGAGCTTGTGCCAAGTTGGCCATGTGTTGCAGAGGGAGACAGGTCACGCGCGACTTGGCCAGTCCCCTCGTCGAAGTTCCAGTAGCCGACAAGGCCGGGCTCGCTTCCCGCGAGCTTTGAATACATGGTGGACCGAATCTCTGCTTGCGTACGCGCTACGTTCCAGAGACGGATCTCATCGAGAAGGCCGTTCCACTGCATTGACCCGCCTATCCACTGGGGATCACAATTGGACCCAATTGTAGGATTGAGATGGCTTCGCGGGCCTTCAGTGACCCCCTTGCGAGTTTGGGTCGCATCAGGAAGGCCATTGATGTATAGGTTCCAGAGGCCCGACACGTCATCGTATGTGCACGCCAGATGATACCATACCTTCACTTGTAGCTTAGTCTGTGAATTCAAAGGAAAAGCTGATGTGATTTGATTGTAGCGCCCGAATCGCACTGTGCCGTCTTGGAGAACCGATAGCAGCACGGGCGGCCAGAATTCGTCGGCCTGGAAGATCCTTGCGCCATCCACTTGTGTTGCAGCAGAGAAGGTGTCCCCATTCACCCATGCCTCGATCGTCACGCTTGCCTTCGGAGAGATATCTTGCGGAAGTACGACACGGTCGTTATTACCGTCGAACCGCAAGGCATAGTTGTCGCCTGCCATGCAGGGGACAGAAGATACGGTGATCAGAGAGACCGAGGCGGCAATGATCAACGAGCATCTCATGGTCTACCCCCTGGGAGTCGAAGTCCTGGCCGTTCGCTCAGTGGCATCATTCTGTATTCCGTTCCTTCTCCCGCCGGTCGGCATAACACTCAGGCCACTAACATCCATGTTTGATCAGGTTATATCTTTTTGTCAAACACGACGAACTGCGACACCCTCTTCTCCGTGTCGAACCAGAAGAGCACGCCTCGATCCTCGTAGATGATCTTCGATCCGCCGGAGCCCTCGTGAAGGATGCGGTCGCCATAGAGCCCCTCGGGGCTTGGGGCCCACCGGGTCTCCCTGGGCTCGCCGTAGATCCGGAAGACCTCCTCCCGAGGGGTGCCGATCCCTGGCCCCGACACCAGACTTCCCTTGAAGCCCGGGTTGAATCGGATCTCGGCCACGGCGCCGTCCTGGATCCTGAGGTCGATCCCGTGGCTTCGCTGGTAGGAGATCCAGGAAGGGTCTTCCTGGTCAGGCTGCCCGAGGGCCTGGTGGAGGAGGGCAGGGCTGGCTCCGAGCCGAACCTCGCCGTAGCCGGAGCCTTCCTCCACGGGGAGGTCAGCCGCCTCGTCCACCGGCAAGCCGGGAGACTGCCCGCCGGGGCCTCCCTGCCGATCCTGGTGATCTTGCTGGCCCGGAAGGACCTGGGGGGCCTGATGGCCTGAGCCTGGCCTCGAAGGGCCCGTAGCGGCCCAGAGATGGGTCAGATAGCCATGGAGGATGTCGATGACCTTCCGCCACGGCACGCCGACCGCGACCCCCGCAACGAGGCCGACGACGATTCCGAATCCCAGTGCCTGGGGGCGCGAGACCATAGCGGGTTTCCTCTCCGTCCCGAACCCGAATGACGCCATCATAGCTTGAAACTCGCGCAGGATGAAGGCCGGTGGCGGGCATTCGAGAGCATTCGCGAGCAGTCAGCCTCGGAGCGCGAGGAGTCCTTCCTTTGCCGTGGCGTTGTAACACATTACAGCGAAAGCATTTGCCTTCATGCAGTCTCGACGAGGCCGGATCCCGGAAATTGAGACTCCAAGTCCGGGACCGCGGGCATCCGAGGCTGCCACCTCCTACGGCCAAGGCTCCCGAGATTCGCTGGCACAGCCGGAAGACGAGAAAGCTCGAACAACGGCGGCCCGCATACGCTCCTCGTTCGTCCCAACGTAGTGACGCATGATGGTTGTGAGGTCGGCGCGAAGCTCCCCGGATCTGGTCCTTCGGCTCGGGGTGCACAGTCCGCGACCCAGAGGACCAGTTCTCTCCCGCGGTCTTGGATCCGGAGCCGCAAGCCGACGGTGGCATCCGTCAGAGTCAGCCGGTTTCGCCTGAGGGTCTCCACTGAGGGGGAGATGGTGCCGACAATGAGGGAGTTTCAAGGCAAGAGCCAGCGGCGCAAGTGCCGTTGGGGGCGAGGTCACGAAGATCGACATTGGTTTCAGACCCAGAACAGACCCAGGAAGTAAGCGGCGGCAAGAGCGACGAGGAACGAATTTGCAAGAGGTTGCAGGAGAGGATCTTATCTGGCGTCCTCGGGAGGAGTCGAACCTCCGGCCTTCAGCTCCGCAAGCTGACGCTCTATCCAGTTGAGCTACGAGGACGCGGAGAGAATTCTGATACCACAGGGTCCCCGGCATTACAAGCAGAAGCCGGCACGACCACCCGCGTGGATCATTCCCCCACGCCAGGAACGAAAACCCAGCTGGGTCTGAACCCCCACGCCAGGAACGAAGACCGCGCCGACGGTCCGAGTCTGTAAGACTCGGGCCCCTGGCCACCTGTTGACCCGGTCTCTCCATGGACCTCTGCCACCTCCGGACCCAGTTTGCGGCGCACCCAAATCGCAGCCTATCGGCACCGAGTCCGGCAGTCTGCGGGGCGTGGGATCCCGTCTGTGCCGGCTTGCGGCCGGCATGGAAGCGGACTCGCACAGGCCGCCGAAGGCGGAGACCCGGCCCCAGAACGTCGTAAGTCCTTACAGACAAACAGACCCGCTCCGGGTCAACCCGACCAAAGTGGTAGGGAATCCTGCCCACGTGGGCATCGATCGGCGGCCCGGCCGGGGGGCGCTTCTCCCACTGGGGCTCGGCGCAACCGTCCTCTCGAAGGTGGGCCCCCTGTACCACCGTTCGACCGCCTCCACCGCATCGCCCGGGCAAAGCGGATTCCGGCAGCCAGGTTCACAATTCGGTTTCTGCACTCGCTGCCAGGGCCCGGACGCGGCGCGGATCCTGACGCGAAGTGGAGATCAGGCTTGAATTTGGGATTCCGGTCGACTATGATCTTGACCCTGGGTGGCACGCGCCGGTGGGAACTCGATGGCAATCCTCGTCCACGACTGCGTCGTCATAGGCGCCGGCGCTTCAGGCCTGGTGGCGGCGATCTTCGCTGCCCGGGGGGGACTTCATGTCCTGGTCCTGGAGCGCGGCAACCGGCCTTGCCGGAAGCTCTTGCTCGCAGGAGGCGGGCGCGGGAGCGTACTGCCTTCGCGGGTCTCGGAGATCGATTACCTCACCGACGGTCCGCGCCCGGTCATCCGCCAGATCCTGACCTCGTGGCCGCTAGTTGAGATCCGCCACTTCTTCGAGCAGGACCTGGGGGTGCCGCTGATCCTCGACAGCCAGAGCGGACGGTACCTCCCCCGGAGCCAGAAGGCCGAAGAGATCGCCTCGGCGCTGGAGCGCGTCCCTCAGTCGTTGGGTACGAAGATCCGGTTCGGCATGCGGGCGACGGGCATCCGCCGGCTCCCCGATGCGATCCTCGAAGTCTCCGTCGATGGGAACCAGCCGGTGCGGGCTCGGACGGTCGTCCTGGCGACCGGCGGCGCATCGTGGCCGGACACGGGGAGCGATGGCTGGGGCTGCGAGGAGGCGAAGCGACTGGGGCATACGCTCGTCCCGATCTACCCGGCCCTCGTCCCTCTCGCGAGCCAGAACCCCGAGCACCGCGAGATCGCCGGGATCTCGCTCCCGGGCACGGTCCGCGTGTACGGCTCGGACCGGAAGCTCGTCGCCGAGAGCCGCGGCGCCCTCGCGTTCACCCATTTCGGCTACGCCGGCACGGCGATCCTCAACGTCGCCCACTTCGCCTGGCGCCGGAAGGTCCGCTTCGAGGTCTCCTGGCGCAGCTTGAACCGCGAGCGCTGGCAGGAGTTCCTGAAGCCGGCGAAGACGACTGTCACGCGGGCGCTCTCCGGCCTCCTCCCGCAGCGGCTGGCTCAATTGCTGATCGCAGAGGCGCGCGTCGAAC
>Ga0194112_10010483_pt1 | contig 11618 bp, 10 predicted proteins | sample TA2MahC400mmetaG_FD_146191 | JGI IMG/M metagenome (GOLD analysis project Ga0194112, IMG submission 146191) | Freshwater microbial communities from Lake Tanganyika, Tanzania - TA2015016 Mahale Deep Cast 400m | ecosystem: Environmental > Aquatic > Freshwater > Lake | place: Tanzania: Lake...
ACGTGAACGAACCTCTTGTTCAGAAAAAGTCACAAATAATATTCAATCATGCTTTTCATAAGGAGCAAGAATTACAATGCACTTCGTGTCATTTAGGATTGGACAAAGTTGATTACAGTTTTGAATCACCTAATTCCAAACCAACAATGAAGTCCTGCTATAATTGTCATAACGAGAAAAAGGTAGCAACCAACAATTGTGAAGCCTGTCATGTGTCGACTGCAAATCTACTTCCGAATGACCACAAAAAATCAAACTTTACCACATTGCATAAATTTGCCGCTTCAAAAACAAATGCTGATTGTATGATGTGTCACGACAATAATTCATGTTCAACGTGTCATGTCGGAACGACAATGCTGACTGAGAAAAATACAGCAAGCGATTTTTATCAACCGAATGTTCCATCCAATTTTATTGATGGAGCAAAACAACAGCAAGTCACTCGCGTTCACGATTTAAATTATAGATTTACTCATGGAATTGATCTGAAAGGAAAAACAAAAGAGTGTCAAAGCTGCCATCAAGTTGAAGAGTTTTGTGTAAGCTGTCACGGACTTACTGGTGGTGATATTTCATTGGGAGGTGCAATACCATCTTCTCATCTCAAACCAGGATTTGTAACTTTTGGTAAAGGTTCAGGCGGTGGAGAGCATGCAAAGCTTGGAAGAAGAGATATTGAAAGATGTATTTCTTGTCATGACGTACAGGGTCAAGACCCTACATGTATAACCTGTCACAATGAAAAAATCAAATAAGTGAATATGACAATGAAAAAAAATATTTTTCTTTTAGTTTCAATCGGAATTTTAATTATTTCGTTTTTTGGATGCAGTGAACTGCAGACAAGTATTACTCCTCCATCGAGTGTTGCAATTCATAAAACAGGCATTTTAAACCCAGCTTCTGATAATTTTCACGGCAAACTTGTAAAAAACTTTGCATGGGATTTAAAACAATGCCAATCATGCCATGCTGTTAATTACACTGGCGGAACGACCGGAAAAACATGCTTGAGCTCTGGCTGCCATGCAAATCCAAAAGGACCGGAAGAATGCAATACGTGTCATGGAGATTTTTCAAATAAAGATAGAATTTCACCGCCGAGAGATCTAAGCGGAGGTATTGTGGATACCTTGAGAGGCGTGGGCGCACATTCAAAACACCTGAGGAATAACGTGCTGGGGAATACAGTTGAGTGTGCGGAGTGTCATAAAATTCCTGTTAATTATTTTGATACAGGACATGTGGATTCCGATCTCCCGGCGGAAATTATCTTTGGAAAGCTTGCATCTTTAACTACGGCAAGTGATAAAAAACCAAGTTATGCGGCTTCAACCATTTCGTGTTCGAATACATATTGTCATGGTAATTTTACTTTTTACCGTGATTCAACAGCTTCTGCACGGCGCTATGCTTATACTTCAGATAAGATGGTCGGTGCGAATCGTACAGTGAAATGGAATAAAGTCGATGGGAGTGAAATAGCATGCGGAACTTGTCATGGAAAAGCATCTAATCCAAACGATCCTTCGCCTGAAGGACATCTTCCATCAAGTTTAACTGCTTGTGTATTTTGTCATGCTGGTGTTGTAGATAACACCGGAAAGATCATTGATAAGACAAAGCATATCAATGGTAAAATAAATGCTTTGGGAGATTAATCTCAAGGCATATTAAGTTTTGTTTTGTGTTGTTGATTAGACTTAGTCAATAGATTATTTATTGAGTTAAGTTGAGTTGTTGTAAAGAACTTGTTCTGAATTAATTCATTTCTCAGAACAAGTTTTTTTAATGTGTTGTTGATTTGTTGAGTTGGTTTATCTTACCAAATATCACCCCTTATATTTCGGAGCTTACATGAAAAAACGAACTAATATTTTCTTAGTAGCAAGCATATTTTTATCCATACTAATAATTGGATGCGATCAAATACCTAAAACTCCCAATGAGCCGAACAAAGCTGGGCTTGCTTCAAATACGTGTGAAGGATGTCACACAAATTATGAATTGCTTAAAACAATATATTCGCCTGATACAACTTCCGGCGGCGGAGGGTGCGGAGGCGATACTCCTCACATCGAACCATACGATAGAGTTTATCTTGGTGGAGATGGATACAAATCTTTTAAATCATCATCGCATGGAAAACTGGAATGTATTGCATGTCATAATGGAGTTGAAAACACTTCAGATAAAAAGCTGGCACACTCGGGAAATTTTATTAAACATCCATCAAAATACGCTGAGAAAAAATGTGCAGGCTGTCATACAGATATTGTTGTCCGTGCAAAAAATAGTCTGCACGAGCAAGGCTGGGGACAAAAGAACATGGTTATTCAAAGGAGCGGAAACACTTCATTTGAATCACTTCCGGCAAAATTGAAAGAGGGTTATGATAAAAATTGTGCTAAGTGTCATGGAACTTGCGGTGATTGTCATGTTAATCGTCCAAAAGCTCAAGGTGGTGGATTGTATAAGGGTCATAACTTTATAAAAACTCCTGATATGAGAGATCAATGCGTCGGCTGCCACACCAGCCGCGGCGGACACGCTTATTTTGGAATTGCTTCAGGCACAGTGCCTGATGTTCACTTAACAAAAGCAGGATACAATTGTATGAGTTGTCATTCAAGAGACGAAGTTCATGGAGATGGAAAAATTTATGAACATAGATATAAAATGGAATCACTACCTAAATGTACGAACTGTCATAAGAATCTGAATACTTCGAATATGTATCATACAATTCATATAAATACGTTCAACTGCAACACATGTCATTCGCAAGATTACAATAACTGCGGCAGTTGTCATATTGGCGGCGAAGGTGCGAGAATTCCTTCTCATCAAAGTTTTAAAATTGCATTGAATCCTATTCCAGATACTAAGCCGTATAAGTTTGCTACAGTCAGAAGATCATTAATGGCTCCCGACAGCTGGGAATTGTATGGAGTCCCAAGTCTTTCAAACTTTGCTGTGAAACCAACATTTAAATATACAACGCCCCATAACATTTTAAAATGGACAACTCGAACTCAAGTAGCATCTGGGAAAACGTGTTTTGATAATTGTCATATTATTAAAGAAGGAACGACGTTCAGAAATAAGAATTTGTATCTATTTCGATCAGACTTAATTAACACATGGGAAATTGAACCAAATAAAAATATAATCGTCGACGGTAAACTTCCAATTGGTTGGGGTTTATAGTCAAAGGTTAAACAAAATAAAATAATAAACTAAAAATAGGAGATATAAAATGAGAGAGTTAAAAAAGCTCTTTTTGTTACTCGTAATTCTGCCATTATTCATTGGCTACATTGGATGTAAGGAGGATTCTACAACCGATCCTACACCAGCCGTCAATGAATTTGATTTAGCTGTGAAGTACCTGGAAGATGCAAAATTACTCGATGCATTTGCAAAAGTGATCACAGCAGAAAACGTGTATCTTAACTTAGATACGACAGGAAGCAAACAATATATCATAGATATAAGAGCTGCAGCAGATTTTGCGATCGGTCATATAAAAGGAGCAAAAAATGTTGCGATGAAAGATGTTTTAACTCATATAAAAAGTCTTTCACCATTACCTGAAAAAATTGTTATAACTTGCTATGCAGGGCAATCGGCCGCTTATACTTCATCGTGTATCATGATGGCCGGTTATAATAATGTATTTTCTCTAAAATGGGGCATGAGTTCTTGGGATAGCTTATTTGCCAAAGATGTTTGGCTAAAGAAGATGAACAATACTCGAAAAACTGAATTTGTAAAAACAGCATCTCCTGCACTCCCAGCAATAACAACGCCTCCGACTCTCAACACAGGAAAAACTACTGCTGCTGAAATCCTAAAAGTTCGAATTGATACTTTGCTAAACACTAATTACAATTCCCAAGCATCTCTCTTGGAAGCGGATGTTTATACAAATAAAAGCAAATATTTTATTATCAACTATTGGCCACAGGCTGATTATTTGAATATTGGTCATATAGATGGATCATATAACTATATTCCAAAAGATGCATTCACTTCCGCAAAATATCTTAAAACTCTTCCGATTGATAAAGAAATTGTTGTGTATTGCTATACTGGGCAAACAAGTGGTTTCATTGCAGCATATTTAAGAGCCTTGGGATATAATGCAAAATCGCTTCGATTCGGTGCCAATTCCATGATTTATGATGATATGACATCAAATAAATTCAGTGCATCTGAGATAAAAGGTTATCCTTATGTCACTGGTCCGTAATTAAAAAGTAAAATCCACGAATAGAATTTTTTGTCTTTTTAATAAATAATTTTTGGAGACTTAGCTTAATTATTCGGAGCCGAGTCTCCAACATTTTGAAATTTTCTGAACAAAAAAAGATTGATTTTGTTAAACAATTCGATATTCTAAGCAATTATAAAAGATGTTAAAATAAAGATTATTGATTAAGACAAACATTTTTTATAAAAAATTATTAAGTTGTGTTCAGAAAACTAAAAAAATGGAGGAAAAATGAAAAACAAAATAACCCTGTTCGTTATCATGGTGATTACACCTGTATTTCTTTTCATGTATTCTAATCCTGATGATAAGAAACATGGTTATATCGGTGCGGATGCATGCGGTATGTGTCATAAAACAGAAAAGCAAGGCAAACAGCTTGATATTTGGAAAGGGAGTGCACACTCGAAAGCATTCACAACCTTAACAACTGAAGAAGCTGATAAAATCGCAAAGGAAAAAGGATTTGATACTCCCGCAGCGAAAACCGCTGACTGCTTAAAATGCCATGCTTCAGGGCATGATGTTGATGCAACTTTACTTGGCAAGAAATTCAAAGCTGAAGACGGAGTTCAATGCGAAACTTGTCATGGACCAGGAAATGATTACAAAGACATGAAAGTTATGAAAAGCCGTGATGAAGCGGTGAAAAACGGTCTTGTTGTATATGAAAAGACAGAAGACCTCTGTGTAAAATGTCACAACTCCGAGAGTCCGACTTTCAAAGAATTTAACTTTGAAGAAGCATACGGTAAAATTAAGCATGCAATTCCTACAGCAAAAAATTAGTAATTAAAAAAACGGGTGGAAAAATGCGTTCGGAAGAACTCGAAAGCACGGCTTCAAATCTCGCTGAATTAACATTCAGGTTACTTGCGAGCTGTCACGAAAAAGAAGAGAGGTTAGCTAAAAATCATGGGCTTACACAAGCTGAATTTCGATGCCTGAGACTAATCCAAGCCGGTGAAAATATTAATAATCGAGAAATTGCCGAAAGAATGAAATTGAGTGCGAGCAGACTGACTCGTATTATCGATGGTTTAGTTGAGAAAGGATACGTCATGCGAGAAATCGAACCAACCGATAGACGTAATATGCGGGTGTATCTTTCTAATAAAGGAGTCGATTTCACCGAAAGACTTAATGGAGATTATTTAAATATCCACAAAGAAATTTTAGGCGACATCGATATAATGCAACATAAACCATTGATCAGTGCAATGACTCATTTACTTTCGGCCTTGGAAAAGTGGATAGCTAAAAGCTGATTTTTTCTGGAAATAATTTAAGAAGTGAGGGCAGGGAATATTAATTCTCTGCCCTTTTTTATGATTTCAATTTATTGCGAGAGTAACTTTATTAGCTGCCTCTTTTAATGATTTTGCTACGAGAAAATTTAATCCTGAATTATCAAGCAATTCGGCAGCTTCCTTAGCGTTAGTTCCCTCTAATCTTACAACAACAGGAATTGCGACATTAACTTTCTTCGAAGCTTCGATTACGCCCTGAGCAACTCGATCGCATCTTACAATTCCACCGAAGATGTTTATAAGAATAGCTTTCACATTCGGATCTGAAAGGATTATCTTGAATCCATTCTCGACTGTTTCTGCATTTGCACCGCCGCCAACATCTAAAAAGTTTGCAGGTTCGCCGCCTGCAAGTTTAATGATGTCCATTGTTGCCATTGCTAAACCGGCACCGTTTACCATACAGCCAACATTCCCATCGAGTTTGATATAATTTAAATTATACTTCGAAGCTTCAATTTCAAGAGGAGCTTCCTCATTCAAATCTCGATAAGCATTAATTTCGGGATGACGGTAAAGAGCATTATCATCAAAATTCATTTTAGCATCTAATGCGACTATTCTATCGTCGTTTGTAATGATCAATGGATTTATTTCGAGTAATGAGGCATCTGTTTCTTCGTAAGAATTATAAAGTTTAAGTAGAAATGGTATGAAGTTTTTATACGCAGCGCCGCTCAGTCCTAATCCGAACGCTAGTTCTCTAGCTTGGTAAGATTGAATCCCAATTGATGGATCAATCCATACTTTTAATATCTTTTCGGGAGTTTTCTCTGCCACTTTTTCAATTTCAACTCCGCCTTCGGTCGATGCCATGATAACATTTTTCGAAACGCTTCGATCAAGAAGAATACCAAGATAAAGTTCTTTTTTGTAATCAAGCCCTTCAGCAATGAAAAGAGTTTTAACAACTTTTCCCTCTGAACCTGTTTGATGAGTTACAAGTAAATTCCCAAGCATCTTTGAAGCCTGCTCTTTAGCTTTCTCTGCCGATGTAGTAAACTTCACACCACCTTCGAGGATCAATTCATCTCGATTATTCGGATTGAATAGCTTCCCTTTTCCTCTGCCACCGGCATGAATTTGCGATTTGACAACAAATTGATTTACACCTCGTGATTGCAGTTTGCTAATCGCTGCGTCAAAATCGGATATGTCGTTAATCGCATATCCATCCTGAATTGCGACGTCGTTTTGCTTCAGTAATTCTTTAGCTTGATATTCATGAATTTTCATTAATTATCCTATTATTCGTTAATTGAAATTTCTATTCCGTTATTAATAATTTCATCCATTACAAAAGGAGATTCTTGAAAATCTTGACCTATAACAGTGAGTCACAAGTAAATGGATATATTTCAAGACTGTCTTTTCTGTTCCACACTTTTTTTACTCAAATGCAGATACAAAATGGACCGTTAATTAATTTTAGATCAGACTGCATACCGAAGATTTTCAACTTCAAATCGAAAAAGTTCTGATATCTGAAATCTTTTACTTGCGTCAAGAATCTCAATAGCGACAATTCTATTATCTTTTGTCGTGTGAACTATTAATCCTAAGTCAAGCTCAACCGCTCCATCAGGTATATTTTCTGATAGCTTAATAAATGCCGCATCTGTTTGTTCGTCATAATTTATTTTCATCAAGAAAACCCTTAAAATTTTTTAATGGATATGTCGTAATAATGAAAAATATATTACCATCTCTTTTGTATACAACTTTTAATGGTAATCCAAAAAATTTATTTGGAAGAAAACCAATGGCGCTTATTTTTTCATCTTTTTCCATAATAAAATCGGGATTTGCAACTACAGTTTCAACATCATTTTCGGTTATGTTATATAATCTGAGATTATTATTGGCATGCCGAGAAAATCGAAATTGAGACATACTATTTCAGATCAACTTATTTTTTCACTCCACAACTTTGCTTGGAGGAAAAGAAGTAAATAATCTCTTCCGCCTGCTTTCGAATCTGTGCCGCTCATGTTGAATCCGCCGAAAGGATGACCTCCGACTAATGCACCTGTACATTTTCTATTGAAGTATAAATTCCCAACATGGAATTCATGCTGTGCACGTTTAATTTTCTTTTTGTTGTTAGAGTACAATGCGCCTGTCAATCCAAATTCAGTATTGTTTGCAATTTCGAGGGCATGATCAAAATTCCTGGCTTTGATGACTGCGAGCACCGGTCCGAAAATTTCCTCCTGAGAAATTCGCGCCATGGGATCGATGTCGATAAATACTGTCGGCTCGAGATAAAATCCGTTCATATCGATCTTATTTCCGCCATTAAGCAGCTTACCTTCTGTTTTTCCAATCTCGATGTAATTCCAAATACTTTCATAAGCACTCTTGCTTACAACAGGCCCCATTGGAAGATTATCTTTTGCAACACCCACTTTTAGTGTATCAACTTTTTCTTTCAGTAATGTTACAAATTTATCGTAGATTTTTTCATCAACGATTGCTCTCGAACAGGCTGAACATTTTTGTCCTTGGAAACCAAAGGCAGAAGCAACTACGCCATCTACAGCTTTTTTCACATCTGTCTCATTGTCAACAATAATCGAATCTTTTCCCCCCATTTCAGCTACAACCCGTTTAATCCAGATTTGACCTGGCTGATGTGTCGCAGCTAATTGATTGATATGTAATCCGACTTCTTTAGATCCAGTAAAAGCAATGAAACGTGTTTTTGGATGTGCCACTAACGTATCTCCGACTTCGCCGCCTGAACCCGGAACGAAGTTAAACACGCCCTTCGGTAAACCAGCTTCTTCCATAATTTCGTGGAACAGCCACCCCATCATCGGTGAATCGCTCGATGGTTTCAAAACGACTGTGTTGCCGGTAACAATTGCGGCTGATGTCATTCCAACTAAAATTGCAAATGGAAAATTCCACGGTGGAATTACTACTCCCACACCTAATGGAAGATAAACAAGTTCATTATCTTCGCCTTTAACTTTCGTAAGCGGCTGCTTCCTTGCATATCGAAGCATTTCTTTTGCATAAAATTCGAGAAAATCAATCGCTTCAGCAGTGTCAGCGTCTGCTTCAACGTAATTCTTTCCGACTTCGGAGATCATCCATGCATTGATTTCAAATCTTCTTCTGCGAACAATGTTTGCCGCTTTGAAAAGAATTTTTGCACGTTTTTTAGGATCAATGTTTTTCCAGCTTTCAAATACTGAATTGGCATCGAGTATTGCTTTGTTTGCTAAATCCTTTGTTGCCTTTTGAAATGTTCCAACAACCTCATCTTTGTTAGATGGATTGATAGAAGTGAATTTTGATTCAGTGAAAATTCTTTCACCATTAATTACTAAAGGGTATTCTTTTCCAAATTGACTTTCGACTTTTTCAATTGCCTTCTTGATTTTTGAAAGATTCTTTTTATCAGAATAATCTAAAAATGGTTCATTTTTAAAATTTGTCTTAGACATGGTTTCACCTTAGAAATGTTAATTTTTGTAAAAAACTAAACAAAATTACTATATTAAGTTCGTAAATACAATTTGATAAATCAGTAAATTCTTACACTTTTTAGGAAAATAGCCTAGTAATGACACCAAGAGAACGAATTCTAAAAGCCATGAAGTTTGAATTGCCCGATCGAATTCCTGTTATGTGTCAAATGAGTATCGGACATATGCTTCAGCAGCTTCCAGAAGTATCTCCCGTTGATTTTTGGTTCGATGTGCATACTTTTGCCGATGGTTTAATTAAGCTGAGAGAGATTTACAATTTCGATGGAATTCTGGTAAGTCTTCACGGGCATATACAAAAATGGGATAGAGATTTTCATAATCGGACAGTAGAAAACGGTCTTGATGTACTTTACGGAAAAGATAGGAAATACATCTTTACCCGCGAGGATTTACCTTTCCCAGAATTCTACGAGACCAGAAAGTTTATTTCGATTGAGGATCTGAATATAGAATCGATTCCAACTGAAATAGATTACATTCCCGTTTCCGCCGGACTTCATTTTAAGATCGACCTAAAAAATAAGTTTGAGATTTTTAAAATGCTTCATGCAAAAGTTGGCGATGAGTATTCCATCCATGGTGAAGTGACCTCGCCGTTCGATTATCTGCTTGATCTTCTCGGTTATGAGAATGCGCTCATTGCACTCATCGAGGAATCTGAGAAATGTAAATCCCTCCTTCAAAGATTTACTAATGGGATTGTTCAGCTTGCAAACGAGATGTGTGACCAAAAAATAGACGCGGTAAAAGTTTCTTCGCCGTTTGCTGGAGCGGGTTTTATTTCGCCGGATTTTTATCGTGAATTTGTTCTTCCATATGAATCTCAAATCATTAAAGTTATAAAAGAGAAAGGGACGCATGTTTACATTCACACATGTGGAGCGATTAACGATAGATTAGAAATGATGATTGAATCCGGTACAACTGGGATCGAATGTCTTGATCCAAAACCATTGGGTGATGTTGAGCTTCCAGATGCTAAGAGAAGACTTGGGAAAAAAGTTTTTATTAAAGGTAATATCGATTCAGTGAATACGCTTCTATACGGTGATGAAAAGAAAATCATTCATGATGTTAAAGAAATAATTGAAATAGGTAAGCAAGACGGTGGTTTTATTCTCAGCACGGCATGTTCAATCGCACCGATGGTAAAAAGAGAAAACATCCAAGTTCTTCGGAAGCTGAGTGAAGAATTCGGTACATATTAAACCGGGAACTCCGATTGTAGTTTCGTCAGCAGATGATTATAATTTCGGTTGTAAATAACTGAATGTACAAATCATTTTCTTGCTACTTGGATATGTAATTTTTATTTTCGCACTCTAAGAGCAAAAGATTCCTCTTAGTAATATTTTTCTTATAGGAGAATCAAATGAAATATCCCGCAGTTGAAAATTTTATTGGTGGTTCGTATATAAAAGGCAGCCAAGGAAAATTAGATGTAACATCCCCCATTGATGGCAAAAAAATTTCAGAAGTTTATCTTTCCAATTATTCTGACCTGGTCAAAGCAGTTACAGCGGCAAAAAGTGCTCTTGTAAGCTGGGCCGCAGTTCCTATCAAAGAACGAGTGCAGGTTTTATTCAAATATCGTTCGCTTCTTGAAAAGAATATGAAAGAACTGACTGAATTAGTCAGTGAAGAAAATGGGAAGACATATACGGAAGCACAAGCAGAAGTTGAAAAGAGTATTGAGCTTACCGAATTCGCCTGTTCAATGCCTCAAATTGCTTCGGGTGAAGTTCTTGAAGTAAGTAAAGGAGTTGAATGTCGAGTTGAAAGATTCCCTGTGGGAGTGGTTGCCTCAATCACACCATTTAATTTCCCAAATATGGTGCCGAATTGGACAATTCCAAATGCAATCGCACTCGGTAATGCTATGATTTTAAAACCATCTGAATTAGTTCCGCTCAGTGCGAATCGAATTGCGGAATTACTGAAAGAAGCCGGATTACCTGATGGAGTTTTCAATGTAGTCCATGGTGCAAAGGAAACGGTCGAAGCAATTTGCGATCATCCAGGGATTGATGCAGTTTCATTCGTCGGCTCAACTAAAATTGCAAAGTTAGTCTATGTCCGTGCGTCCTCAAATTTAAAAAGAGTTTTAGCTTTGGGTGGTGCAAAAAATCATTTACTCGTTCTTCCCGATGCTCATGTTGAAATGACCGCAACAAATGTTGCTGCTTCGATGTCGGGCTGTGCTGGGCAGCGATGCATGGCTGCAGCATCTATGATTGCCGTCGGCTCAGTTGATCATATCATAGAAGAATTATGCAAAGAAGCCAGAAAAATTATTCCTGGCGTGAATCTTGGCGCTGTAATTTCTAATAAAGCTAAAGAAAGAATTGAAGGATATATCACCGATGCTGAAAATGATGGTGCAAAAGTTTTAGTTGATGGAAGAAATTATACTGTCAAAGGAAAGGAAAACGGCTTTTATGTTGGTCCAACGGTAATTGATTTTGTACGTCCGGAGATGCGGATCGCAAAGGAAGAAGTCTTCGGTCCGGTGATTGTAATAATTCGCAC
>Ga0194112_10010485_pt1 | contig 11618 bp, 11 predicted proteins | sample TA2MahC400mmetaG_FD_146191 | JGI IMG/M metagenome (GOLD analysis project Ga0194112, IMG submission 146191) | Freshwater microbial communities from Lake Tanganyika, Tanzania - TA2015016 Mahale Deep Cast 400m | ecosystem: Environmental > Aquatic > Freshwater > Lake | place: Tanzania: Lake...
AGTCTGTCCATGGCGCTGAGCGGTCGCATGTCGTTTCGCAAGATGCCCGTGTATCTCGCCGCTCAGTTCGCTGGGGCTGTTCTGGCTGGTCTGGTCCTGTATACGTTGTTCGCACCGTCCATCGCAGCTTACGAGAGTGTCCACGGCATCGTTCGCGGAACGCCGGCATCCGTACAGACCGGCATGATGTTTGGCGAGTACTATCCGGGGCCGGGAAACACGGCCGTTGTCTCGCTCCCACTGGCGATGGGCGCGGAAGCCTTCGGCACGTTCCTGCTCGTGCTGATGATCTTCGCACTGACCGAAGGCTGCAATGTGGGGCGCCCAAACGACACACTGGCACCCGTATTCATCGGATTGACAGTGACCTCGATCATCTGCCTCATCGCACCGCTGACTCAAGCCGGACTGAACCCCGCACGCGATCTCGGCCCACGACTGGTGGCTTGGCTCACCGGATGGGGCGGCGCAGCATTTCCAGATCGGGTTGGCGGTTTCTTCCACGTATACGTGCTGGCCCCCCTCGTCGGCGGCGCGTTGGCAGCGCTATTCTTCGTTCGCGTGCTCGAACCGCTCATGGTGACACAACCCACCGAATGCAACTGCAAGTCCGATCAACCCTGACGCCGCGAAAGGACATCCAGGATGAACCTGAATGAATGCCCCTGTTCTGGGAAGACGCTGGCGCGACTGATTCAGCCGGCGGTAATGGCCGTGCTGGCAAATGAGCCGCTCCACGGCTATGTCATCGTGCAGCGTTTGACAGGCATGACCATGTTTCAGGACCACGGGCCGGACATTACCGGGGTCTACCGTCTTCTGAAGAGCATGGAGAAGAAGGGATTCGTGACCTCGTCCTGGGAACTCGCCGCCAGCGGACCCGCCAAACGGCGCTACGCGTTGACACCGGGAGGAAGAGCATGCCTGACCCGCTGGATCACGACCCTGCGCACCTATCGCGATGCGGTGAGCAACCTGCTCGACACTGCTGCAGCCAGTGGCGCAGCGAAGACTCGACGCGGCGGCAACCGCAGGACGCCGACACCAGAGGCTAAGAGCGATGAAGGCTGACGGTGCGGACCGCTATTTCGACTATGCGGCAACGGCTCCTCCGTTCGATGAGGCGCTCTCCGCCCAGGTCGAGGCAGCGCGGACGTGGTTTGGCAATCCGTCGTCCGCGCATAGGCCTGGCACGGCGGCACGCGCCGAACTGGAGCGACTGCGAGGGGTGCTTGCCGCCCACTGTGGATTTCCGGACGGACGAGTTGTGCTCATGTCCGGGGCCACCGAAGCCAATAACTGGGTCGTGCATGGCGTGATGCACGCGACCGGTTCCGGCCGTGTCCTTGTGGCGGCAGACGTCCATGCCTCCGTCTGGAACGTCTGTCGCCGCCAGGCCGACCGCATGGATGTCCTGCCGCTGGACGACAAGGGCCGTATCGAGTTGGCTACGCTCGCGGCTTCGATCCGGGCCGACACACGGCTGGTGTGCTGTTCGCATGTGGCAAGCGAAACCGGCGTCATTCAGGATGTCGGCGCCATCGCCGCGATCTGCGAGCGCAGAGGAGTCCTGTGTCATGTGGATGGTGCCCAGGCACTCGGCCGCATTCCCGTGAATCTCGCGACGATCGCCTGCGATTTCTACACATTCTCCGCACACAAGTTCGGCGGACCGCGCGGGTGTGGCGGAGTTCTCCTGCGCTCCCCAACGGTCAGCCCTCTGATGGATGGAGGTGCGCAGGAGGGTGGATTAAGGCCGGGAACGGAGAACGTGGCGGCGGTTGCCGGTGCCGCGGTCGCCCTCGAACTATCTCTCCCGGGCATGGCGGCCGAAGCCGAGCGTCTACGCAACTTGACCCGGACGGTGCTGGCTGAACTCGAACGATCGGGAACCCGAGTCTTTGTCAACGGTGACCCGGAAAAGAGCGCCCCCGGCTTCCTGTCGTTGAGTCTCGCCGGTCTGGACGGTCATGCGCTTGTCGCTGACCTTGCGGTGCAGGGCTTTGCCGTCGCATCGGGTTCGGCCTGCAGCGAGAATCGACCGGAGCCTTCGCGGACGATCCTTGCGCTGGGGCGATCGCCTGCCGAGGCGCTGGGGACCATCCGCATCTCCTTTGGCCGGGCGAACAATCAAGAATCCGTGAGAGGCTTCGCCGGAGCGCTCGTGAAGACCGTACGGCGGCAGACCGACCAGAAGGGATAGCTCATGACCACTCGATTGCTCGATCCTGAGGAGTTCATGTCGCATCAGGAAACGCTCGAGAACCCGGACGATAGCGCGGTTCGCGATGCCTTTGCACGGCTGCCCAAGCGGGCGTTTATTGAGGTGCGATGTCGGTGGGAGCGCCGCCTGGATTTGCAGCGGATGCTCACGGAAATGGGCGCGTTTGCCATCTGCCTCCGCCCTCTCGCGGACTTCGCGGAGATCCAGATCACCGCGCTCAAGGGCAAGGTGGGCGCCTGCTTCGAGACCGGACGCAGCGCATCATACACCGGTGCTGCTCTGGCAGTCATGGATGACGATCATCACCTCATCGTCGGCACCATACGCGTATGCGAGAAGACCGGCGGTCTGTACACACTGCCGCCTTACCATGGCCTGCTGACGGTGACCGATGCCGATCCTGACTTGCTGGCGCGAATGGAAACCGATCCGATTCCCTTCGACTGCAACACCTTTGAGCCGGATGCCGAACGCCTTGCCACCCGAGTGTTCGTCGCTGGAACGTCCGAGAAACCGACGACTCCCGTGTTCTACCCCGGCCCGTTCAGCCTGCTGGTGCTTCGGGATGGGGCCATTTTGCGTCGCGGCCAGTGCACACAGATCGCGACGAGCCTCGTGAAGGACTTGCAGGATCGCGACGGGCTGCTTGCCGTTCCGCCGCTTCGCTCGCAGGAAGCGGACCGGCCGATCAACTACCCAACGGCGTTCAAGAGCCTGGGTGCTGGGTGTCTGCTGTCGGCGGCTGTGGCAACAACCGCCAGTCCTGCATCCATCCTTGGCGACACGTCCGGTGCCCCGCTTTCGAAACAGGAACTGGACGCTCTTCGCAGCACCTCCGACGAACTTCGGCAGCGCCTTCTACGCCTCATTGAAGGGAGTGAGCCCTACTTCATCCTGACAGGCAGCGATCCGAAGGATCCGCTCGGATGTTGTCCCAACACGCAAGTCGGGGAGGCCAACCGTCTGGCGGATGTGGGGCTTCTCGCCAGCTATCGGGAGAACGCTGCCGCCGATAGCTGTACAACGACCATCTACGCCTTTGCGGGTGAAATCAAGGTGCGCAACAATCACCCTCAGTTCACAGTCAACGCGACCAACCGCCGGGAAGCAGCAGCAGTTCTGACCCGCGCGGATGGGCGACTCCGTGTTCGACGGACTGTGCTGAAAGGCGTGTTGCTTCTGCTGGCTGGCGCCAGTCTTGTGATTGCCGGCAGGACCGCGTTGGCTCTGTTCCTGCCTGCACGGAGCGGCTTCGACAGGGCATTGGCCACTGCATTGGGCGTCCCCTCCGACACCCGCTGTCTGTTCGTCTGTCTCTTCCACGGACGGGAGACTTGTGAAGCGTGCGAGACCATGGAGAAGCTTTGTCGGCAAACGATCGAGACCGATTTTGGCCCTCAAACACGCGAGGGGCGGCTGGCGTTCCGGGTGATTCAGTACGACACCCCCGACAATCGAGCGATCAAGGAGCGGCTCGGGCTTTTCGCCAGCACAGTCGGATTGGTGCGGCACGACCCCGGCAAGCCGCAGGTCGTTCGGATGCTGACCGAGTCCGTGTGGAGCCTCTGGACTGACGATGCGGCCTTTGTCCGGATGTTGCGCGAGAGCATCCAGAACGCGCTACCAGAGGACCCCTGAGATGACTCCTGCCGCCATGATGGAATGGGGTTTCGCCGGGGCCTTCTGTCTGGGTGTTGTCGCGGCACTCCATCCTTGTCCGCTGACCACGCTGGCCGGCGCAGTCCTGCTCGTGTTCGCGCCGGATCGCTCGCCAGGCGTCGGGAAGGCGAACGTCACGGGCCGTCCCGCGTGGCACGCAGGAGCACTCGTCCTGGGGATGGTCATTGCGTTGACGCTCGTGGGCATGCTGATTGGCGGCGGTCTGACACAATTACGTTTCTTCTCCATCGGCCTTCCGAGCGTGTTGCGTCCTCTTCTCGCTCCGCTGCTCGTTGTGGCGGGGATGCTGCAGACGGGCGTACTTGCCTCATCGCGCAAGACACTCTCGGGTGCCCGGTTGGAATGGTGGGCGAAGGGTGGTCTGCGCTCAGGTCCTCGCCTGTTCGCGTTCGGGATGATACTGGCGTTGTCTTTCTGCCCGGCGACGGCAGGTCTCTTTTTCGGGGTGCTGATCCCGTTCGCCGCGACACACGGACATCCGGTTCTCTATGCGTTGGCCTACGGGCTTGGCTACGGACTTCCGCTGTTGGCCGTTGCCACCTGCCTGGGTACTGGACTCCGCTTGGCAGCCCTGCAGCGCTATGCGTCGGCGGTTTCATCGTTGAGCGGCTGGGCACTCATTGCCCTGGGCACATGGCTAACGTGGAGGCTTCTGTAGGCTGCGCGGGCATGACACTCGCCGTCCCAACGGCTAACGGCTCAGACAGTCCCTACCTTGGGTCCGCGGCTGCACGACCTGGGGAGAGCAATTCGCGAGCGATTGTGCCATGATCGAGACCCCGAAACCCGAAGGAGATGAACGGATGAAAGACGAATGCTGTCCGCAATTCGACCCGAAGCCGTGGAACGAGACGACGCTGCAATGGGAAGGCAGGCGGTTCGTGAAGGACCGCGTGAGGAGCTTTCTTCACATCCCGCTTAACTTCGGGAGTGTGATGAAAAGGAACATGCGGGCGATCGAAGCCCTTGATGCCGAGGCCGATCCGCCGGTGGTGTTGTCGGATGAAACTTCGCCGTGGGGCGCCGACGTTTACATTGGAGTGACCCGGGACATTCCGCGCGCCGGCATGGCGACGATCTCCGGAACATTCCTGTCCAAGGTATACGAAGGGCCCTATCGAAACATGCGCCAATGGATCGAGGAGATGCAGGCGTTCGTGAGCGCCCGAGGCAAGAGCGCGAAGAAGCTGTACTTCTTCTACACGACCTGCCCAAAGTGCGCCCGCAAGTACGGCAAGAACTACGTGGTCATCCTGGCCCAGGTCTGAGATGCCCCAGCGCCTCATTCATGCTGCCCATGCGGTAGCCAATCAGGTCGAGCGTGATGTACCGGAACCCGCATGCGCGCAATTCCCGCGTGATTCGATCCCTGAGCGGTTCCCCAACCGCCAAGCCCAATTCTGATGGCGCGACCTCGATTCTGGCGACGTCGCCGTGAGTTCTCACCCGCACCTGGGTGAACCCCATGGCGACGAGGGACTGCTCGGCCCTTTGCACGGCATCCAGCCTCTCTGCGGTGATTGTTGTTCCGTACGGAAATCGCGATGCCAGACAAGCCGAGGCGGGCTTGTCGGCGGTCTGGAGGCCGATACGGCGGGCTGATTCCCGCACATCTGTCTTCCTGAACCCGACTTCCTGCAGCGGGCTGCGCACTTGCCATTCGCGTTTTGCGCGGGCGCCAGGGCGGTAGTCATGCACATCGTCGACATTTGACCCATCGGCAACCCATCGAAAACCTTCAGCATCCGCGATTCTGCGCAGCGCTCCGAACAACTCCGACTTGCAGTGATAACAGCGGTCGGGCGGATTGGCGGCAAAGTCCTTGTTATCCACTTCATGCGTTTCAATGAACCGATGCGCCCACCCGTAGGACTGGGCCTGCAGAACGGTATCCTGACGGTCGCTGGCGGGGAAGGTTGGCGATACGCCGGTTGCCATCAGGGCACGGGCACCCAGAGTGCGATGGGCGACGGCAGCGAGAAAGGAACTGTCCGTTCCTCCACTGAGGGCAACCACCACGGACTCCATCTCCCGCAAGACCTCCACAAGCCGGATGGTTGCGGCATCAATAGCCGACCAGTCTAGTACCGGCGGGTGCGTCATAGTTGCTCCTGTGACCATGGATCGCCTGTCACCCAATTCAGTCGAAGAGCACCGTCGAGAGGTAGCGCTCGCCGGCATCCGGCAGGATCACCACGATGGTCTTGCCCGCGAACTCCTCCTGACTCGCCAGACGCAGGGCGGCAGCGGTGGCTGCCCCGCAGGAGATACCGACGAGCAACCCCTCTTCTTTGGCCAACCGGCGCGCAACCGCGACGGCCTCCGCGCTGTCTACTTGTTCGACACGGTCCACGATGGAAAGGTCCAGTGTGTCGGGGATGAACCCCGCGCCAATGCCCTGAATCTTGTGCGGACCGGGTTTCAGTTCCTGGCCGGCGCGCTTTTGCGAAATCACCGGACTCTCCTTCGGTTCCACCGCTACGGAGAGGATCTTCTTGCCCTTGGCGCCCTTGATGAACCGGGACACGCCCGTGATCGTGCCGCCGGTGCCGATGCCGGACACCAGCACGTCGATCGCGCCGGCGGTATCGTTCCAGATCTCGGGCCCGGTCGTCTTCTCGTGAATCGCCGGATTGGCGGGATTCTTGAACTGCTGGGGCAGGAAGTACTTCTCTGGATTCGCCGCTGCGAGACCCTCCGCCTTCTTGATGGCGCCTTTCATCCCTTCCGCTCCCGGTGTCAGAACCAGATTCGCTCCGAAAGCGGCCAGCACGCGGCGCCGCTCGATGCTCATCGTTTCCGGCATGGTCAGCGTCAGCTTGTAACCGCGCGCCGCCGCGACATAGGCCAGCGCGATGCCCGTGTTGCCGCTGGTCGGTTCGACGATCTCCACGCCCGGCTTGAGCGCACCCCGCTTCTCCGCATCCCAGATCATGGCCGCCCCGATCCGGCACTTGACCGAATAGGCCGGATTGCGCCCCTCTATCTTGCCCAGCACCGTCGCCTTGCTGCCTTCGGTGATGTGATTCAACCTGACCAGCGGCGTGTTGCCGATGGATTCCGAATTATCCGCATAGATACGACTCATTCCGATGCTCCTCGTTTATTGTTGTCGATCATCCGAAGGCGTCTCTGAGATCGGCGATCAGATCCTCAGCGTCCTCCAGTCCAACGGATAGCCGCACAAGGCCGTCCGAAATTCCCCGGGCCTGGCGCTCGGCGCGGGGCACGGAAGCGTGCGACATGGTGGCCGGATACGACAGGATCGTCTCGACGCCGCCCAGGCTGACGCCCACCAGCGGCAGGTGGACGGCCTTGAGGAACGCCACCGCGGCGGGGCCGTCGGCCAGCTCGAAGGAGACGACGGCGCTGGCACCGGAAGCCTGTCCGAAATGAACCTCGCGGCCGGGGTGGTCGGGCAGTCCGGGATAGTACACCCGGCGCACCGCCGGTTGCTCCCGCAGCCACCGGGCGATTGCGTCAGCCGATTCCTGCTGAGCATCCATACGGACGCCCAGCGTCTTGATCCCGCGCAGCGTCAGCCAGGAATCCTGCGGGCCCAGGATCCCGCCAAAGGAGTTCTGAATGGTCTTCAACCGGCGCCCCACCTCGGCGGTCCGGGCGACGACAAGGCCGGCAATGAGGTCGCTGTGCCCGCCGAGGAACTTGGTGGCGCTGTGCACGACGATGTCGAAGCCGCATTCGATCGGCCGCTGCAGATAGGGCGACATGAAGGTGTTGTCCACAATCGAGAGCAAGCCGTGTTCGGCGGCGAGGGCCGCCATGGCTCGCAAGTCGGTGATCTGCAGCAGCGGATTGGCAGGCGTCTCCACGAAGAGCGCGCGGGTGGAGGGGCGGATCGCGCGCCGCACCGCATCGGGGTCCCGGGTGTCGACAAAGGAAACGTCCAGTTGCCATTGATGGAACAGCCCTTGGAGCACGCGGTACGTGCCGCCATACACGGCTTCGCCGACCACCAGGTGATCGCCCGGGCGGAACAGGAGGAAGACCGAGGAAATGGCCGCCATGCCGGAGGCGAAGGCAAGCCCCCGCGCGCCTCCTTCGAGCGCGGCGATCGCTTCCTCCAGCGCCTCGCGCGTGGGGTTATCGCTGCGCGCATAGTCATAGTGCCCGAGGTGTTCCGGATCCGCCTGCGCGAAGGTGGACGTTTGATAGATGGGTATGCTCGACGCTCCCGTGTAGGGATCGCGGTCCCGTCCCGCATGAATCAGCCGCGTTCGATAGTTCATAGCACGTTCTCCAAGTCCCGGATGAGGTCTGCCACGTTCTCAATGCCGACCGAAAGCCGCAACAAGCCAGGCCCGATTCCCAGGCGGTCGAGCACGGCCGACGCCATGTCCGCATGGGTTTGAACGCGCGGATAGGTGATCAACGATTCCACGCCGCCGAGGCTTTCGGCGAAGAGGAACACCCGGACCCCCTCCAGAATCGCCGGCACCCGCGCGGCATCCTCCACCTCGAAGGCGATCATGGCGCCGAACCCCGAGGCCTGGCTCTTGAGGGTGTCGTGCCCCGGGTGTCCGGGCAATCCGGGATAGTACACGCTCTTCACGCGTGGATGCCGGCTCAGCCACTCCGCGATGCGGCCCGCGTTCTCCTCCTGTTGCTTGAGCCGCAGCGGAAGCGTTTTGAGTCCGCGCAAAGCGAGCCACGAATCCTGGGGCCCCAGCACGGCGCCGACGGCGTTCTGCAGAAAGGCGATACGTTCGCTCCATTCGGACGTGCGCGCAACGACCGCGCCGGCCACCACGTCGTTGTGGCCGGACAGGTACTTCGTCGCGCTATACACGACCAGATCGGCGCCCAGGTCGAGCGGCCGTTGACGGCATGGGGTCAGGAACGTGTTGTCAACGATCGTCACGGCACCCACGCCGCGGGCCAGCGCGATCAGCACGGGCAAGTTGGCGATCTTGAGCAGCGGGTTGGTGGGGCTTTCGATGAAGAGCGCCCTCACCCCCGGTTCCTTCAAGGCCCGCCGGACGGCCTCCGTGTCGGACGTGTCCACGTACAGCGCCTCGATTCCGAAGGAACGGGCCGCCTTCTCGAACAGTCGGAAGGTTCCCCCGTAGAGGTCTTCGGTCACGACGACACGGCTGCCGGCCTCCAGGAGACGGAGCACGGTGTCAATCGCAGCCAGGCCGGAGGCAAAGGCAAAACCGCGATGCCCGGCCTCCGCGGCCGCGAGCGTTTCCTCCAGGGCCAGGCGAGTGGGATTCGATGTGCGCGAGTAGTCGAACCCCGTGGATTGGCCCAGCGCCGGATGGGCGAACGAGGCCGTCTGGTAGATGGGCGCGGACAAGGCCCCGGTGCGCGGGTCGCGACGGCAGCCCGCCTGCGCCAGTTGCGTTTCGATGGCGAGAGGCGCGGTCATGGCTTCTCCTTCTGTTCAGGGGTGTTTGATAACGGCGTGGTCAGGTATCGTTCCCCGGAATCGGGAAACATGACCACGACCAGCTTGCCGCTGCATTCCGGTCGGCGGGCGACCGACAGCGCGGCCCACGCCGCCGCGCCGCAGGAGATGCCGCACAGGATTCCCTGTTGGTGCGCCACCTGTTGCGCCGTGTCGAACGCATCCCGATCCGTCACGCGCACGACCTCATCCACGATCTTCCGGTTCAGCACGCCCGGCACGAATCCGGCTCCAATGCCCTGGATGCGGTGCGGACCGGGGCGGCCTCCGGAGAGGACCGGCGAGGCGTCCGGCTCGACGCCGATCACCCGGACTGACGGCTTGCGCGCCTTGAGCACCTCGCCGACACCGGTAATCGTTCCCCCGGTGCCGATGCCGGCCACGAAGATGTCCACCTGCCCCTGGGTGTCGGCCCAGATCTCCTCCGCCGTGGTCTCGCGATGCACCTGCGGATTGGCGGGGTTCTCGAACTGGAGCGGCATGAAACTGTCCTTCTCCGTCCGCAGCAGTTCGCGCGCCTTGTCCACCGCGCCGCGCATGCCCAGCGGTCCCGGGGTGAGTACCAGCTCGGCGCCGAGCATCCGCACCAGTTTCCGTCGCTCGATGGTCATCGTTTCCGGCATGGTGAGAATCAGCCGATACCCTTTCGCGGCACAGGCGAAGGCCAGGCCGATGCCGGTGTTGCCCGACGTCGGCTCGATCACGGTCATGCCGGGCTTCAGGCGGCCGTCGCGTTCCGCCGCCTCGATCATGGCCGCGCCGATCCGGCACTTGACGCTGGCCATCGGGTTGAACGACTCGATCTTGGCGGCCACAACGGCGCCGTTGTCCGTCACGCCTCGCAGCCGCACGAGCGGCGTATGCCCGATCGCCTGGGTGATGTCGTCATGAATCCGCCCCCGGAACAGCCGGGGGCCGGCAGGAATCGTCGTGTTCGTGTCTTTCATGGTTATCCTCCTCAAATACTCCAATCCGCCAGATGCTCCGCGTCCTGCCGGTAAATGGCCAGAATCCTTTCGCGCAGCGCCGAGAGTTCCGGATCGTCCCGCCGCCGCGGCCGCGGCACATCCACGGGAATGCGGTTGCGGATGGTGCCGGGCTGCGGAGAGAAGACCACGATCTCGTCGGAAAGATAGACGGCCTCGTCAATATCGTGTGTCACCAGCACGACCGTTCGCCCCGTCCCGCCCCACAGGTCCATCAGTTCCTCCTGCAGCTTCTCGCGCGTCTGGGCGTCCACCGCGGCGAAGGGCTCGTCCATGAGAATGATCTTCGGCTCGACCGACAGCGCCCGGGCAATCGCCAGGCGCTGGCGCATTCCGCCGGACAGTTGCGCGGGATACTTCGTCTCGCTGCCCGCCAGGCCCACGCGCGCCAGGTAGCGGCGCGCCAGGTCCTCGCGCTGCCTCCGGGGCACACCACGCAGTTTCAGTGTAAAGGCCACATTCTGCAAGGCGGTCATCCACGGGAAGACCGCGTAGTCCTGAAAGATCATGGCGATGTCGTGCTTGGGACTGTCCCGGAACAGGCTGTTGGCGATCGGCGAAAGGAACCGGTACTTGCGCCGGTAGGCATCCATCTCCTTGCGCGAGGCCGGCAACGGCTCCAGCACCCGGCGCCCATCGATCCAGACATCCCCTTCCGTTGGCGCCTGCAACCCCGCGAGGATCTCCAGAAAGGTGGACTTGCCGCAGCCCGTGGGGCCCACCAGCGAGACGAACTTTCCGTCCGGGATTCCCATCGAGACCGACAGCACCGCCGTGACGCCGTCGGCCGTGCGGTCATCGTTCACAACCGAGAAGAACCTGGTGATGTTACGCGCTTCGATCACGGCCTACCTCCCCACCCGCCACAGGGCCAGTTTGGCCTCGATGTACTTCATGACCTCGATCAGGAACCAGCCGATCGCCCCGAGCACGACCATGCAGGCGACCATGCGGTCGATCTGAAAATACTCCTTGGACTCCAGCAACAGGTAGCCCAGCCCGGCCCGGCCACCATGCATTTCGGCGATGATCAGCATCACCAGTCCCATCGCGATGCCGATCTTGATTCCCATGACCACCGAACCGAGCGCGTGCGGGATATACACGTGGCGGACCAGCGTCCACTCGCTGGCGCCAAACACGCGGGCGGAGGCCAGGTAGCGCGGATCGGTGTCCTTCACGCCCTGGTAGGTGTTGAACAGGATCGGGTAGAATGCGCCCAGGAAGATCAGGTAGGTCTGCATCGGCAACCCCACGCCCAGTACGACGATGGTGATCGGCACCCAGGCGGGCGGGG
>Ga0194112_10010489_pt1 | contig 11617 bp, 7 predicted proteins | sample TA2MahC400mmetaG_FD_146191 | JGI IMG/M metagenome (GOLD analysis project Ga0194112, IMG submission 146191) | Freshwater microbial communities from Lake Tanganyika, Tanzania - TA2015016 Mahale Deep Cast 400m | ecosystem: Environmental > Aquatic > Freshwater > Lake | place: Tanzania: Lake...
TTGAACTACAGCAACGCCCAGCCCTATTCCTTGGATGTGCTGCAAAAAGGCGTGGTGAATGAAAACAGCCCGAACAGCCTGACACAGGAACTCGCGGCGAAATACAACACCTCGCTGGAAACCGAGCTTGAGACATGGTTCGACAACCGCATCGTCGCCGCTGGCAGCCGAGGCACCGCCAGACTCGCCATCAAAGACGCCAATTTCCGCTCATCCCCGCTGCAGAAGAAAGACGGCGTCGAGGGATACTTCACCCGCGATCAGGCTGAACGCTGGGATGCGACCCTCTCCGTCGTCGTCTCCCTTGAAGGCACAGGGCCCGATGGCCTGAGCACGGCGAATTTCACCGTGAATGTGAGCGCGAACAACACCGTGCCCGAAAAATCCAGCGATGCCGAGAAATCGAAGATCTACCACTCGTTGGTCAACAAGCTGATGACCCTATTCAATCAGGAAGCAGACAAGCAGATTCGCCAGAATTTCAGCCGCTATCAACGCTGAACGCAGATTCCGCCCAAAGAAAAAGGGGATGCTTTCGCATCCCCTTTTTTATTCTCTGGTGAAAGCGATTAAGCCATCCACCACGCGTTCACGTCACGGCGTGGGCCGCATGGGCTGTCCTCAGCACCGACGCATGGGCTGCGCAGGTCTTCGCGTTTCTCGGCGCAAGCGGAGATGGCGAGGAGGGAAAGAATCAGCAAAGTGATACGAAGCATAAAAACATCCTTACTTAAAGAGCGTAAAAACAACACTCTTTTGTGTTACAGAATAATAGCTATCCGGTCAAACGGAAATGACATGCGCCCTGTTATTTCCGCGGTCTGCCATTCAGCCCTTTCTTGGCGGCGTAGTTACGCTCCATTCGACGTTGCAACTGATCCAGCGTTCCAGCCTGCGCATGTTTACGGTACATACGCTTCTGAAGGTCGCTTCCGTGCTGGAAGTCCTTCATATTGCTGCGAACGCTGCTATCCATATCCTTGTTCATCTCCAAGGCTGCGCCATGGGCACGGTCGACCTGCCCTCGCTGGAACTTCTTCGCAGCTCCACCGAATGCGGCACCGGTCGCTTTCATCGCTTTACCGCGAATCTTAGCGCCTTGTTCGGTGAACCAGCCACGGATACCCGTGCCTGCCGAGAGGCCGCCCGCGATGTTATCGGCTATGTTCTTCACGCTGCCCTCGAATTCTTTCATCACCAAGACAAGGATAATGAAGATGAGCACCTCGAAGAAGCCGAACGGCAGGACGTTAACCATGGATTCACGCGTGACCATATCGACATACTGGTATTTATAGATGTCGAACACCCAAGCGATCGTCAGCCACTTACGCCAGCATATCTCGGTATCCAGAATCTGCGCGAGCGCAGCTTCGATGATGACCACGAACAGCGAGATATAGGCGAAGAGGAAGACCGGCCCCAGCGCATTCGCCGTCAACTGCGATATCCACCCTCGGAACAGGTCTTTCGTTCGTTCGAAAAGGATGAAAGCGATGAACAACGGCATCATCGACAGCAAGAGATAGAGCGCTATCAATGACGTGAGGTAAATCGTCACCGCGGTGATGATGGCCAAGACGAACATCACGATGCCATAGAACAGGAACAGCACCAGAATGAACCCTTCCACGCTGGAAAGGAACAGCGTCAGCATCGTCAGTGCCATATGCCCGGAGAAGACCTGCAGCAGCAGGGCTTCAAGCACGATGAGCGGCCCGCCCTGCCCGTTGGTCGAAGCAGCGAGGGATGCGGAGCAGATATTCGCCGCATCTGGTGCGCTAAGCGCCGTGGAGACCGCCATGTTCGGCGGCATTCCAAGCGTTTGCACAGCTTCAAGGCCGACCAAGAGCACGGCATTTATCAGATAAGTCATGCCTTCGATGAAGAAGCATCGAATCATGTTGAAGAAGACCATCACGCTCTCACTGGTGATGAGCATCGCAACAATACCCAGCTTCGCCACGCGGATGAGTGCTTCACCAAGGACGATCTGGGAGAGCCCCAGCACAACCATTGCCCCCCAGATGGTCACATAGAGCGCCATCGCCGCCTGCACCGCACCCGTGAAGGTCGGATTAGCGACCGTCGCGGTCACAATGGCTTGCGACGCGGCATTCAGCAGACCGATGATGATGGTGGAGACCGTACACAACACACCACAGGTGGTGATTTGCACCGCAGGAATGTTATTCTCGGAGTTGTAGCATTCCTCACCATGCACGAAGTAAGGGTTGCCCTCAAGATTCACTGGCTGACCCACGCCGTCTTCTTCTATGTTCTTGTTGATGGTCGCCTGAATGGTCGAGGTGCGCATGCCCATGCCGTTGATGAGGGCGCGGAACACGTCAAGGCGGTACTGGTCGTTGCGGTTGGCGCTGAGATAGGCATAGATATCGTCGCCGAACATGGTCTCCAGCACGTTGCCGCACTTCGGCCAGGATGGGGTAGGCCAGTTGGAGATGACGTCATCGTCGGGAATCTCGTCTTCATCGGCGACCATCAAGCAAAGAAGCTTGGCTTCGCTGTTCGTGAAGGTGATATTCTCTTCCTGAATCAGCGTCCACATGCGTTCGATATTGTCGATGGACGCCGAGTTGCCGGTCTTCTTGTTGATTTTATCCGCGATGTCGAGCATCACCTGACGCCAATACAGCATCTGCCTGCCGGTGCCGAAGTCATAGGTCGCGGGACGCCCTTCCCCTGCCTCAGGTGAAATGGGCTGTTCAGGTGGATTCGGGTTGGTCGCGCGTGGGCCGCCCGCAACGCCGGATGACGCATAAGCCGGAAGAACGGTCGTGGCGGAAAGGCCAATCGTCACCGCCAATATGCATAAGAATTTGCCGAACATATGCATTTTCCCCAGTTTTTTACTGTCCATACCCATCATCTTCATACCTACTTCAGTTTGGTCAGCAGCTTCGCCGCACCACCTTTTGCCATCGCGCCGGCCTTTTTGCCTGCGGCTTTCTCGAAGCCTGCGCTGAAACTATCCTTGCCCGCATCGAACGAACCGAGCGCGTCGTTGACGTTCCTGATCGGATTATAACGGCTGAGTTTCTGGCCGGAGCCTTTCTCGTAGCCGGACTGGACGCCCTTCACCACGCCCTGCGCAGCGCCGACGATCGCGCCCTTCTTGCCGCCGGAAAGGAAGCCCTTGGCCGCGCCGACGACGCCTTCTTTCACCGCATGGCGCGTCCCGCTGATGACCCCGCGAACCTGACGCTCGACAGGCAGGTATTGACCGAGCATCTGCATTCTGGATTGGGAGATGTCGCTGACCAGCTGCGGAATCCTCTCGGCGAAATTCTTCATCAGATACATGAGGAAGAGCGAGAAGAGGAAGAACTTCATCAGGTCGTAGACCAGCGTGCCGGTATGATCCACATTCGACTCAAGACGAATCACATCGAAGGGGCAAATCAACTCCTGAATCTTGCCGAAGCCAAAATCGACCACATCATTCACCACTTCGCCAGCCTCATCGACAAGGCCGCCGATAACCGGAACACCAGAGCCTTCTTCTGACAGGGGGCGCATGTGGATATTCAGAAGCGGCTCTTTCACGAGACGCACGTTACCAATAGCCACTACGTCCATCGGGCGGGAGATGGTTCTTTCGAAGGCGTTATAGCCCGGCGTGCCCGGTCCTTGCGCAGGATTCTCCTCCTGATAACGCTCCAACAACTCCTCTTGGAATTCCACAGGCAGCACAGGACCCCATTTCGGCTCTTCCCAGCCTACGCCGAGGATAGCCGTCAAAGAATGCTCGTTGTCTTGGAAGAACAACGTGTCCATCACCGCGAAGGCGAAGACCATGAAGCTGAACAGCACCATCGGCTGGATAATCGTGCCGATGACCAGACGCAGCCACGAATCGAAATAGGTGCGCGCCGTGTTGAACAGTACAAGCGGGATGATGAGGGGCGAGATGATGACGAGCAAGCCCAGCATCGCATAGGTCGCAAGGAAGGTGAAGACGCAGCGCATGACCAGCAGCGACAGCATCAACATCACCATCAGCAGCACGAGGAACACGAATGGACCGATGAAGCTCGTCCAGAACAGTGCAGCACCGATGGTCCACAGCAATCCGACCTTCAGACCGGTGCCTTCGTCACCTAAGAACAGGCGCGCCATGATACAATCGATCTTACCCCAGATGTTCGATCCGAATTGCGCGCTATCCGCACCACAACTGGTGATGAATCCATCGACCGTCACCTGCGCGCCGCTCAAATCCTGATACGTCATACCATCACTGGTCAAATAAGACGACGCGATCCCCGCGAGCGTCTCCATGATGCCGAAGACATTGAGCAGCATCGTCTCCGCGATGCCCGTGAACAGCAGCACCCCGCCGATTTTCAGGAGCAAGGTGAAAGATTCCGGGCCGGGATTGCGGCAGGTTCCTAAAAGGATACTCATACCGAAGAAGGTCACCGCGAGGATGATGCAGCCCAGCACGAAAGCTTGCAAACTCGTGCGGAAGCTGGTCAGGAAGGTTTCGACCGATTCAAGGATGATGGCCTGCACGCAGCGCACGATACGTTCGATGAACACGCCATCGGAGCATATCGCCGAGAACGCGACGTTACGGGTGATGCCGGTATCAGGATCAAGTTCGCGAACCGTCTTGCCGCCGACCTGCATGATGGGATTGCCAGGAGAATGGAAACCGGGGATGAACATGAACGGATGGACATCTGTTCCTTCGAAACTGGCCCCCCCTTCCCATCTTCCAGCCTTTCTGTCTTCATAATTCCTGTAGTTCGGGAAATCATTCAACAGGCTTTGATTGGTTGCCCACGCCTCGCCCAACGGCAACAGCATAAACACGCAGAGCAACGCATGCAGAATCGCGGCTTTCCAGATATTCGACGTCATTTTACCGAAGGGGTTTCCCATCACTCGCCCCCTCCTCTACGCTTGATCTTGATGGTGGGGTTCTTCGCGACACTACTCGCAGCCTTGTGCAGCTGGTTCGAGAGCATGTTCTCACCCGGTGTGTGCGGCGAGATATAGGCAGAAGAACCATCATCCGCAGTCAGCGCATGCGCAAGAACGGGAATATACGGCAGCCATTTCAGCATGAGGAACATGACGACAGCAGCCGTGATGATGATATAGATGAATTCGATCAGCATATCCCCCACGCCCGGGCAATCGAGATAAGCCAAGTCCGAAGGATCCGAAGGGCCGCCATCCATATGGCAACGATAAGAAGCGACCTTCTGCAAATCCAAGACCTGTACATCGAAGAAGCCGTCGATACGCTCCAGCCCCAGTGCCGACATGAAGCCATCCAGCAGCACACGGCTACCGAAGTTCACCACGTTACCGGATGCATGCACCACATCGCCCACGAAACTCAGCGCGGTAGAGCCTGTGGCGAAGTTACAGATATCACCCGCAACACCGGAGAAGACGCGGCAAGGTGCCGAAAGCGCCCATGCCACCGCTTTGATGACCGTTCCGATGGCATTGACCACCGCGCCGACCACACGGGAAATCTGGCCGACAATCCATGTGCCAACCTCCCAGACCGCTCCGACCAGTTTGCCAAGGCCGCAAATGGGGTTCCAACCGCAACCTTGGTCAGCTTCACGTTTCTGCTCGTCCGTTTCTGCACCTGGGGTGATCGAGTAAGCGAACATTTCCTTATTAGTCAGGAAGCCGTAGTAATAGCTCCCTTTGTTATCCATTTTCGCCGGAATATCTTCGCAGGTTTCGCCCGCATCCGTATCGATATCCGGCATATCCACGCCATCCGCATCCGCAACCCATGGGTTGACGGCACAGCGCTGCATCGCAGCTAATTGCGCGGGATCAAGCTCACAAAGGTCTATGGCCGCTTTTTCTTCGGCGGTTCCGTTCGTGCAGGTTTCGATGTATCCCAAAAGGCCGATAGCCGCGGTACCGGGAATATCCTCGCCCACATAATTCCCTAAGCCATCCTCGCCATTGCGAATCCATCTGCCGAAGTCGAAATTGGGTTGCTGGGAAGGCTCGCGTGCAATCGCATAGTAAAGGGAGCTTTCGCCACGGAAGATGATGGCATCCACCGCCGCCACGATCATGGAAAGATAAGCGACGATGAACACCGGAATCAGCATGTGGGCAGTGAACTGGTGCAGCCAGTGCTTGAAGATTTCGCGGGTCTGTGAGAAGAGCATGCAAGGCAGTGTCAGCGGCGACACACATATCAGAAACGCCACGGTGACGACCGCCTGAAGATAGACCTTGATGGCACGCACAATGGACACCAGAAGCGTCAGCAGGAACATCAGAGCCATCAGAAGGATGATGACGCCGATACCACCGCTGAAGATGATGCTGCCCAATAGCACGATCAAACCGGCGGCGACCGTGGTGGTCAAGCCGATGCCGAACAAGGTGATGATCATACAATCGATTTTATCCCATGCGGTCGGGTTCGCACGGGGGGAAATGGTGAATGGCAGCGCGTTCGTTTCGCTGCAAAGGCTCACACCGGGGCTCGTGAGCGAATAATTACTGACGATGCCTACCAAGCCTTCCATGATGTCGAAGACGCTGCGCGTCATCCCGCCGAATTGGAAAGTGAAGAACATCACCGCGCCGATTTTCAGCACGAGAAGGATGGTATCCGCCGCAGGACGGCGCACATTGCCGCTCAAATAGACCGCACCATAAAGGGTCACCGCCAGAATCATGCTCGCCAGCACGATCGGCTGATAGAAGGCCATGAAGCTCGCGAGGAAGTTCTCCGCCGCCTGAATCACGATTTCCTGCACACAGGAAACCACACGCCCCGCTAGTCCATCGTCACGTTCTGGGCAGAATTTATTGCCCTGCACCACCTCGACATCGGGCGCAGTCTGCCAAGCGGTTGCGTTTGCCGCCGAAGACGCAAAAAGGCTGCCGCAGAACACCACGGCAACCATCATGAGACTGAATAACCAGCCTTTATGCGTTCTTCTTGTTAGCAGCGGCATCATCCTCTTCCATGCGTTTCACACGTTCCATATAGACTGGCAGCCACTTATCCGCGTCATTCGTGCCCAATTCTTCCAGAATCCTATCCAGCAAACGCACAGTTCTCGCATTGCCGGAGAGCACGCTGACCACATCGCCCATACCCGAAAGGTCGATACGCGCGACAACCACGTCCTTCCCCTGCTTCACCAAGAAGAATCGGCTTCCGGGATCGGTGGTCTTGAGGAGGTTATATTCGCGGTCGCTGATCATGAACGCGTTCTTATAGCTATCGGTCGCCTTGGGGTTCGGCAGGAATATCTGGGTAGCCGTCTGCTGAATCAGCGTGTCACTGATGTCAGACCCCGTGGCATCTTCAACCGACTGCGTAGCAAATACGACCATCGCATTGAGTTTACGCAAGGTTTTCAACCAGTCTTTGATGCGGCTGGCGAAGAAGGGATTGTCGATAAGTGCCCATGCCTCGTCGAGTACGATGATGGTCGGCGTGCCATCCAACGCCATCTGAATTTGATGGAAAAGATAGAGTAACACCGGCACGAGGCTGTTCTTATCCGCCAGAACCTTGCCCATCTCGAAACCGAAGGTATTGGATGTGGTGAAATCGACGCCATCCTCATAGTTGTCGAACAGACCCGCATAACGGCCACCGCTGTGCCACATGCGCAGACGACCAGCCATAGAACCCGGACCTTCAAGACCCAAGAACGGTGCGATGTTGCGCAGGATGCGGTCTTGCTTGGCCAGTTTGTAGTTACCGGTGATGGCTTCGTTCACCAGCAACTGGTCATCCGCCGTGAAGATTTCGCCGTTTACCGTGACGAGTGACTTCAGCCACTCCCCAAGGAATGTACGGTTCTCCATAGTATCCGGCAACTGCAACGGATTGAAATGGCAATGCTCGCCCGGTTCGATGATGTGATACTGGCCGTTCAACGCGCGGATGAAGATGTCCGCACCGCGGTCCTTATCGAAATAGAACATGCGGCAGCGGCTCTTCTGCGCTTGCACGCAGAGGAAGTTCATGAGCACCGTCTTACCCGCACCGGTAGGACCGATGATGGTAGTGTGCCCCACATCACGCAGATGGAAATTGAAGAAATACGGTGTGCCTGAGCTGGTATCGAATACCGTGATCGCATCGCCCCAGTGGTTGTTGCGGATGCGCCCCACCGGATAGTTATGCATCGAAGAGAACCCGGCAAGGTTCATCGTGTTGATCATCGAGCCGCGACCGATGTAATCCATATTACCCGGCAGCTGCGCCCAATAAGCCGCCTCCATGAACAATTTCTCGCGGACAGGGTTGATGCCCACGTTCACCAGTTCGGAAATCGCCTGTGAAATCGTGTCCTCAAGGCCACCCATCGAATCATCGATGCACAGCACCGTCAAATGATGCGCGCCAAAAGCCACATGGCCGGACATGGTCATGTCCAGCGCTTCGCTGATTTCCGCCACCTGCGAAACCGCAACGTCCTCGGATTGAATCAACTTACGTTGCTGACGCTGCATCGATTCGATGTTCGTCTGGCGGTTCTGGAACAGATAGGATTGGGAAATGATGAATTCAAAAGGCAGCTGCAAGAACGCATCAAGCAACCCCGCCGCTGTGGCTGCGGAATATTCGCGGATGGTCACGATGCCCGCATAACGACGATTTGTCGGCCCACGGATTTCGATGGCACGCTTGCCGAAATAGAGGCGACGGGTGGGAAGAATATGCGATGCATCCAGCGTCGGCACCAGAATCGGCTGGGTCGCGCCGCCATTCACCAAAGCGCCGAGGAATTCCAAAGGCTCGGAGAATGCACCGACATCGGTCTCATTAATAGTCAGGACGCGCGGTGCATAATCACGCAAACTGGTCACCACGCGGCTGACGACCTCAAGAAGCTCTTTGTGAGCCTCCTTCATGCCCTCTTCCTGCGCTCCTTTATCCGCCGCATCCATCAGCTTTTTCGAGAAATGCTCAAGCTTCGCAGCGCCCTTGGTATCCGCTTTACGCAGGATGGTCACATACAAGTCGTTACCGAAGGAGTTGCGCGAGTGATGCTTGCGATACCACAGGTTATTCACATAATCCGCGAATCCGGGGGGCATGGTGCCACCGGGAAATTTGCTCTGGCGACGGCGAATCGTGTGGAAATATAAAGCGAAGTTACCTGATGCCATTGACTTGAACAGCGAATTGCGGACCATCTTCTTCATGTCCACGTCTTCATCATCAGCCGTCTCGAACGAGAATCCTTCCACTTTCACGACCTGAAGAATCTCTTTCTTCTTGGTCATGATGGTTTCGCTATCCCAATGGCAATAATACGGGATGAAATGCGCCATCGGCACTTCGTAATCCGAAATATGCGCTTTAGTCGTCTTGCGTTTATTGAACTTGGCTTTTTTCAGCATCAGAATAAATCATACGAGTTGGTGAAACCATGGTAGGTGCGGACCTTTGATACAGGCGCAAGCTTCCATGTTTTGGCGGATTTGATCATGAGCAGTTCGATTGCGCGCGGCTCTTTCATGCATATGAGATAGCCAATCGCATGCACCAGAGGCGCGCAAAGGAAAAGGATTTTGAAGTCGGAGGTGTTGATGAACATCACGAGATTGATGACGGAGTTCAACACGAAGAACATGTAGCTCACGCCCATGATCATTGCTGGTCGCGTCAAACCCTGGAACAGGGGATCCGCTTGAAGATGTCCGCTTTCAGCCATACCAGCCCACCTTTTTGTATGACAACACCGACACAGGGACGAAATCCACGTGTCGGAAATGATTATTAATTACGTTACCATAAAGAGATTACAGATTTTTTACAATCCTCTCTTTATGACACGACAATTCCCGCTTTGTGAACTCATTTTGAATCACAAAGCTTAGTTTTTAGTTAAAATTTTAGAAAACTTGGTTTAGCCGAGCAGATTGCGTGCGAAATCATGAGCGGAGAAGTCACGTAGGTCTTCGATTCCCTCGCCCACACCGATGGCATGAATGGGCAAGTTGAATTTCTCTGCCAAAGCCACAACCACGCCGCCTTTGGCCGTTCCATCCAGTTTCGTGACAATCAAGCCGCTCACTTGCGCCATAGATTTGAAAGCCTCCACCTGCGCCAAAGCATTCTGCCCCGTGGTGGCATCTAGCACCTGCACCACTGAATGCGGCGCGTCTGGGTTCAACTTCTGCAAAACCTTGAATATCTTCTGCAATTCCGCCATCAGGTTCTGTTTATTGTGCAATCGGCCCGCCGTATCGACGAGCAGAATATCCACACCTTGCGCCACCGCTTCTTCATAAGCGCGGTACACGACGCTAGCGGGGTCTGCATTCTCCACGCCGGTGACGACTTCGCATCCCACGCGCTCGCCCCAGACCTGTAACTGGCCGACTGCGGCGGCGCGGAAGGTATCCCCCGCCGCCATCATCACTTTCCAACCGCCATTTTTGAGCAGATTGGCCATCTTGCCGATGGTGGTGGTCTTGCCGTTGCCGTTCACGCCGACGACCAGCATCACATGGGGTTTGTGGGCGGGGCTGATGTCCACCTGCTTCGCTACGGGCTCAAGGATAGCAGCCACACGGCTGGCCAATTCCTCTTTCACATCGCCCGGGCTGATTTCCTTATCGAACTTACCCTTAGCGAAATCGGCGACGATACGCGATGCCACCTTTGCGCCCAAATCCGCACGGATGAGCAACTCTTCCAGTTCTTCCAACGCATCATCATCCAGCTTGCGCTTGGTGAAGATAGAGGTGATGCCTTCGCTTAATTGCCCCGAAGTACGGCTCAGACCATCTTTCAGGCGCGCTGCCCAGCTTTTCTTTTCAACAGGCTGAATTTTGGGAGCGTCTTCCACAACCGGTTCAACGATTACCGCTTCCGGCTGTTCTACCTTGTCTTCCGTTTTGCTTTTCTTGAAGAAACGCATCATGCTGCCATGACTCCTATCAATTTATCACCCATAACCCCCGTAGTTCTGGCACGCACAAGGCTGCCGACCGGTTGGTTGGATTCCAGCTGCACCTGCGCGAAATACTCATTGCGCCCCATGCCGTTCTGCTCAAGCAACACTTCATACTCACGCCCCACCTGCCCTTGCAGGAAGCGGGACACCTGCGCTTCACCCAGCGCACGCAGCCGCCCCGCGCGTTCCTTGCGAACGGCTTTTTCCACTGATGGCATCCGCGCGGCGGGTGTCCCTTCGCGCTCTGAATAGGGGAAAACGTGAAGATAGGTGATATCCCCCTCCTCCACCAACCGCAGGGTATTTTGGAACATCTCTTCGGTTTCTGTAGGGAATCCGGTGATGAAATCCGCCCCCAGCACCATATCCGGCCGCGCCTCCCTCAGCCGCGCGATGAGCTTCAACGCATCCTCGCGCAGATGGCGGCGTTTCATGCGTTTCAAAATCATATTGTCACCCGCTTGCAAACTCAGGTGCATGTGCGGCATCAGGCGCGAGTCTTCGGCTATGACGCGGAACAGATCGTCATCCACTTCGATGGCATCGATAGAGGAAATGCGCAGACGCTTGATTTCGGGGATAGCCGCCAGCAAGCGGCGCGTCATCTGGCCAAGTGTCGGCTGACCGGGCAAATCCGCCCCATAAGCGCTGATATCCACGCCCGTCAG
>Ga0194112_10010491_pt1 | contig 11615 bp, 18 predicted proteins | sample TA2MahC400mmetaG_FD_146191 | JGI IMG/M metagenome (GOLD analysis project Ga0194112, IMG submission 146191) | Freshwater microbial communities from Lake Tanganyika, Tanzania - TA2015016 Mahale Deep Cast 400m | ecosystem: Environmental > Aquatic > Freshwater > Lake | place: Tanzania: Lake...
CTGACCGAGGCTGTCGGTGCGTCTTTCCGCCGTCTACCGTCCGTCGCCGTGACCCGGAATGAGGGAGGAGGGGGACACAGATGCACACAGATTGAACAGATAATATAGAGGAAAATCTGTGTTCGTCTGTATTAATCTGTGTCCAAACAAAAGCATGGAAGCAAAACATAAAGACATCACCGAGCTCATCATTCAGGCGTTCTACACCGTATACAACACCCTCGGCTATGGGTTTTTGGAGAAGGTCTATCAGAACGCACTGGTCATTGAGCTGCGCAGACTTGGCCCGGAAGTGATTCCCGAGGCTCCCATCAAGGTTTACTACAACCCTTCGACGGGCTCAGGACAGCGCGGCCAGGTTGTTGGTGAATATTTCGCCGGTCTCCTCGTCGCCGGCGCGGTCTTGGTCGAGATCAAAGCCGTCCGCACCCTGGCCCCGGAGCACGAAGCCCAGTTGCTGAACTACCTGAAGGCTACACCCTACGAAGTCGGCCTGCTGCTTAACTTTGGCCCCAAGCCTCAGTTCAAGCGCAAAGTCTACGACAACGAGCTTAAGGGCGGTTTGAGTTGGGTCAGGAAATAGGACACAGATGCACACAGATTGGCACAGATAAAGAAATAAAAAAGAGATCTGTGTTTCTCTGTGTTAATCTGTGTCCCCTCCGAAGATTACAGACGATGAGTGACTTGGTGAGCAGGACACGGATGCACACAGATTGGCACAGATAAAGAAATAAAAAAAGAAATCTGTGTTTCTCTGTGTTAATCCGTGTCCCCAAGAAAAAAGAGGAAATCTGTGTTTCTCTGTGTTAATCTGTGTCCCATTAGGAAGTTATGAGCCATGAGTGACATCGCCATTCGCGTTGAAAACGTCAGTAAACGCTACCGCCTGGGGCTGATCGGCGGCCGCACCCTGCGCGCCGACTTCGAGCGCTGGTGGGCAAAGGTGTGCGGCAAGCCCAACCCACTGCTCAAGATTGGCCAGGAGGACTACGGCAACCGGCAGGGTGAGTACATCTGGGCGCTGCGGGACGTGAGCTTCGATGTGCAGCAAGGCGAAGTCCTGGGCATCATCGGCCGCAACGGGGCGGGCAAAAGCACCCTGCTGAAAATCCTATCCAGGGTAACGGCCCCCACCTCAGGCCAGGTCAAGGTCAAGGGCCAAGTGGCCAGCCTGCTGGAGGTGGGCACCGGCTTCCACCCCGAGCTGACGGGGCGGGAGAACATCTACCTGAACGGCGCCATCCTGGGGATGAGGAAGGCGGAGATCGAGCGCAAGTTCGACGAGATCGTGGCCTTTGCCGAGATCGAGAAGTTCATGGACACGCCAGTGAAGCGCTACTCCAGCGGCATGCACGTGCGCCTGGCCTTTGCCGTGGCCGCCCACCTGGAGCCGGAGATCCTGCTGGTGGACGAAGTGTTGGCCGTGGGGGATGCGGCGTTCCAGAAGAAGTGCCTGGGGAAGATGGGCGAAATTGGTAGAGAGGGACGCACGGTTCTGCTTGTGAGCCACAATATGACCTCAATCGTCGAGCTGTGCGGTTCTGCCATCTGGATCGACGATGGTCGAATTCGTGCGGTAACCGAAGCAGAAGAAGCGGTGCGATCCTATCTGGTTTCTGGTCTATCGGCATCTGAGGGAAAGGCAGTTTTCCCCGAACCAGATGGCAGGAAGGAAGCTTTCATTCGTTCGGTGGAATTGAGAAACGAGCGCGGTGAAATCACATCTCAGTTTGACGTGTTGTCTCCAATCAAGGTAAACATTTCCTTCTGCTGCAAACGGCGTTTTTTGAATGGCCGCGTGTTTGTGTCTGTGACGCGTCATGATGGTGTTACCGTCTTTTCAGCAACTACCACGGATTATGATAAAGGGCCACATATCATTGAGCCTGGAGTTTATTGTGCTAGCTTGTTGATTCCGGGGCGGTTTCTGGCGGAAGCTGATTACCTATTGTCTGTCGCATTTGGTGAAGTACCGTATAAGCGGCACGATTTCCATGAGAATGTTCTTCGGTTTGAAGTATTGGGTCAACGATTCTATGACCATTGGGGGCGCAATATTGGTATGTTAGCATATCCATTGGGGGCGTGACGCGGTATAATTGGGCCAGGAAACGGCAACAGGCAAACAAACGCCAACACAGGAACTGGATCAATGGGAAGAGATGGATGATTATTTGAGCCTCATCAACCGTGTGGTATGGACAATGGATGTGAAGCGGCGGCAGTACGCGGGATGCGAGCCTTGGGAGTTTGATTTTCCACCCTCTATTGTCCTCAGAGGGGCAGGTTCTTATTGGCCAACAATTGATATAGCTCCCGATAATTCAGACCCAAACGGCGGGCCATCCTCCGTAAAGTGATCTCGCCCCGCGAGTAACTCGTGTAGAGCTTTTCGATCTCCCCCTTGTATCCTTCTTCCAGTAGCGCCCGCACCACATCGGAATGGCTCTTACGCTCTGTTTCGACCAGAACTTGTATATACTTGGATACTTTTTCGTCTACAGGAATAGCGATTTCAACAGCCATCTTTACAACACCTCTTTCAGCATCAGTAGTGAATGTTCGATGAAACCGGTTCGATATCGCGACCGGATGGCTTCCAATAGTTGTTCGCCTGTCTCCTCCGTAATCGCCATCTCCCTGGCCATAGCGATGATGAGATCAGGCAAGAAGATAGGCCGCATGGCAAAGCGGTGCAGAATCAAGTAAAGCAAACGATCGTCAACGACCACATGATCATAGTCAGAAGCAAGCCGACACAGCCGCAGAATCTCCACGTCGCCTGGCTCAACATCGTAAGCCGCAACAACGGTTTCGAATGGCGGAACGGCTGGCTGTGCTTTCGCTACCGTTATCGCCTCGGCTTTGATTAACCTGTATAACTCAAGAGCGTCAGAGTAGCCTGCCTGCAAGCCGAGATCTACAGCTTCCGCTTTGACACCTTTTTTCGCCAAAGTAAATGTCCAGGACATCGCCTATTTCGTCGTATTCATAGTGTATAGATAGTTGCTCATTCATCAGTTCACCCTTGTGAATGTATGTACACGGCCCACACGTTGGTCACATAGTTATTGGCAACGTCTCCTCAAGATAATCTGCCAGCCAGGGGCGTTTTTCCAGTGCGTGTTGCCAACGTTCCGCTGTCATATACACGGTGTTACCGTATCTGTCCTGTACCGTCCATTTGTGAGGATAATGTTTCATTAGGGTAGCTCTATGACTGTACGCATAGCATAGTATAGTCGTGAAGCCGTGGTTTGGCAAATGCGAAAAAGCGGCCCCGCATCGGCGCAACTATCGCGTCTCCTTCGCCAAAACTTGTACTGAGCGTAGCCGAAGTATCCGCAAACACCTGGGCTATACTGCCCGCCGCACCGCTTCCACTTTTCCGTTTTTCCAACAAAGGAGACCCAATGCGTAGTGCCTTTCTCCCCTTCTCTCCGCCTCTCATTGGCGAAGAGGAAATCGCCGAAGTCATAGATACTCTCCATTCGGATTGGATCACCACCGGGCCCAAGGTCAGGCGCTTCGAAGAGGAATTCGCCGCCTTACTTGGCGCCCCGGCGGCGCTGGCCCTCAACTCCTGCACCGCCGCTCTCCACGTGGCCCTGGCGACCCTGGGCATCGGCGCCGGCGACGCCGTCATCACCACCCCCATGACCTTCTGCTCCAGCGTCCACGTCATCGAGCACGTTGGCGCCCGCCCCATCCTGGTGGACGTGGAGCCGGATACGCTGAACATTGATCCGGTCAAGATCGCTGAAGCTGTTGAAACGTTCAACGTGAAACGTGAAACGTGTAACGTTCGGGCCATCATGCCCGTCCACCTCTACGGCCACCCGTGCGAGATGGACACCATTCTCGACATCGCCCGACAATACGATCTAGCCGTGGTCGAAGACGCCGCCCACGCCCTCCCCGCCAAATACAAAGGCCGCTTCATCGGCCAAGACCCCGACCAGAACAATACGCAATACGCAACACGCAATACGCAATACGCAACACGCAATACGGATCACGTTTCACGTCTCACGTGTTTCTCCTTCTACGCCACCAAGAACCTGACCACCGCCGAGGGCGGCATGCTCACCGGCCCACCCGAACTCATCGAAGAGGCCCGCATGTGGAGCCTGCACGGCCTGAGCCACGACGCCTGGAAGCGCTACTCGTCCGAGGGCTCGTGGTACTACGAGGTCATCCGCCCCGGCTTCAAGTATAATATGACCGACATCCAGGCGGCCATCGGCCTGCACCAGTTGCGCAAACTCCCCCAGTTCCAGGCCCGCCGCCGCGAGATCGTCCGCCGCTACAACCAGGCCTTCTCCCAGTTCGAGGAGCTCCAGATCCCCACCGAGCGCCCCGAAGTGGAACACGCCTGGCACCTCTACGTTTTACGCCTTCACGTTTCACGCCTTCACGTTTCACGACTTCACGTTTCACGTAACCAGTTCATCGAAGAACTCAAAGCCCGCCACATCGGCACCAGTGTCCACTTCATTCCCATCCACCTGCACCCGTACTATCGCGACAAGTACGGCTACCAGCCCGATGACCTCCCGGTGGCCTACCGGGAGTACCAGCGCATGGTTTCGCTGCCGCTGTATCCCAGGATGAGCGATCAGGACGTGGAGGACGTGATAGAGGCGGTGGAGGATGTGGTGAGGCAGTTTTGGCGATAAGCAGTGGACTGATCTGGACATCTCTTGTCTGTTGTGTTATACTATGCTTGTCATGAACCCTTCGACTCGGCTCAGGACAAGCGTAGCCGAAGTAAACGAAAGCAAAGGGTAACTACTCAGCCTCTGTTGTCATTGCGAGCGTTTTTTGCGAAGCAATCCCCAACTTGCGAATTGGAGATTGCTTCGTCGGCAAAAACCGCCTCCTCGCAATGACAGCCTGAGTAGTTACAGCAAAGGTTTTTCAGGAACGTGAGCGGGAGGTACTAAGAAAATGGAAGCCTTACAATTGCGGGAGTATGATGAATGGTTGGTGGAACATCTAGATGAGTTGGTAGCTCGATGGGCGATTGGCGCCGCTGATCACCATTGTATTTGCATGAGCTCGAAGTCCAGATAGGAGCGGAACGGTTCATCACCCAGGTGGGGTTCTCTGAGAAACTGGGCGTTGGTTTCAACTTGCTGGGAAGGGCGGGGGTCTTTGAGCGATTCAAGATCTGCTTTCACGAAAGCCAGCGCGTGCTTACCTTTGAATGATATGGCGCTCAAACGCGCCTTCGACTTCGTTGTCTCTCTTCTGATCATCTTCATTGCTCTGCCCCTGTGGCTGGCTGTGACCATCGCTATCAAACTCGACTCCCCGGCCCCCGTCTTTCACCGCGCCCGGCGTATCGGCAAGGACGGTAAGCCCTTTACCCTCTACAAGTTCCGCACCATGGTGGCCGACGCACCGAACCGAGGCCCCGGTATCACCCGCGACGCCGACCCGCGCATCACCCGTGTGGGACGTTTCCTGCGCAAGCTGAAGATTGACGAGATGCCGCAACTGATCAACGTCCTCCAGGGCGAGATGAGCATCGTCGGCCCGCGACCCGAGGACCCGCGCTACGTGGCTCACTACACGCCGGAGCAGCGCCAGGTGCTCAGCGTGCGGCCCGGCATGGCCAGCCCGGCCTTCATCAAGTACCGCCACGAGGAAGAGCTCCTGGCCGGCGGGGGTGACAATGTGGAGCACGTCTACCTGACCCAGGTGTTGCCCGACAAGCTCCGCCTGGACCTGGAGTACATCGCGAACCAATCCTTCCTCGGCGACCTGGCCATCCTGGGCCAGGCCGCCCTTTCTCTTTTCCAGCACAACGAAGCACCGACAGGACAGCAACCATGAGCAAACGCCGTTTCCCTTTTTCCCACTTTCCATTCTCCAATATCCATTCTCCAATATCCAATATCCATTCTCCATCCTCCATCTTCCGCTTCATCCGTCGCTACGTCCCCTGGGGTGTGATTGACGCCCTGGTCGTCATTTTTAGCCTGCTCCTGGCCTGGTCGGCCCGTGCCATCACTGCCACTCTCGACCTCCGGCCCGCGCTCCTCTTCGGCCTGGTGGCCGTCGCCATTTGCCTGGGCGTCAACTATCTCCTTCGCCTCTACCACCGCCTATGGCGCTACGCCTCGGCCGGGGAGATCGTGGTCATCGCCGCTGCCGTCGTTATCAGTACCGCCCTCCTGACCCTGGCCGACATCTTCTGGCCTGACCAGCGCCCCGTCCCCCTCAGCGTGGTCTGGATGACCGGCCTGTTCGCCTTCGTCGGCTTCGTCAGCGTGCGCTACCGCCGCCGCGTCTGGACCGGCTTCCGCTGGCGCTGGCGGGACCTGCGGCGGCAGTTTCCGGCACCCGGCACTCGCGTGCTCATCGTCGGCGCTGGCGAGGCGGGGCAGCTCCTGGCCTGGCGCTTTCTCAACCAGAAGGAAGGCGAGGGCTATAAGGTCGTGGGCTTCGTGGACGACGACCCGGCCAAGCAGGGCATGCGCGTGCATGGCCTCCCGGTGCTGGGCGACTGCCACGCCATCCCCGATCTGGTGGCCCGTCACGGAGTAGACCTCATCGTCATCGCCATCTACAATATCGCCGGGGACGACTTCCGCGCCATCCTGGACCTCTGCGAGCAGAGCGGAGCCATCATCAAGGTGCTCCCCAACATCTTCGACTTTCTTCAGAAGCGTGAAGAGTTGGCTCCCCTGCGCGACGTCACCGCCGAGGACCTGCTGGGACGCAAGCCGGTGGAGATTGACCACGATGCCTGCCGCGATCTGCTGGCCGGCAAGACCGTCCTGGTCACCGGCGCCGCTGGCTCCATCGGCTCTGAGCTCTGCCGTCAGATCATCGCCTTTGGTCCCCGCCAGCTTCTCATGCTGGACAACAACGAGACCGGCTTGCACGACCTATGGGTTGAGCTTAATGCAAAAGGACATCAGGTTTCGCTGCAGTTACTGTTGGGAAGTATCACCAATCGGAAGAAAATAGGGAGCTGGTTCGAGACCTATCGCCCCCAGATTATCTTCCACGCTGCGGCCTACAAACACGTGCCGCTGATGGAGGAGCATCCCGATGAATCTGTCTGGGTAAACGTCGCAGGTACCCTCATCGCCAGCGAATTGGCCCACCAGATCGGGGCGGAGCGTTTTGTGCTGGTCTCCACCGACAAGGCGGTGAATCCGTGCAGCATCATGGGGGCCACCAAGCGGCTGTGTGAGATGATGATAGTGAATGGCGAATGGCGAATAGCGAATGGCGAATCAGCAATCGGCAATCGAAAATCGAAAATCCTCTGCACGGCTGTTCGTTTTGGGAATGTACTAGGTAGTCGGGGAAGCGTGGTGCCGACGTTTGAGTGGCAGATCGAGATGGGCGGCCCGGTCACCGTCACCGACCGAGACATGACCCGCTACTTCATGAGCGTCTCCGAAGCGGTGAGTCTCATCATCCAGGCCGCGGCCCTCACCGAAGGGGGAGACATCTTCATGCTGGACATGGGCCAGCAGATTTGCATAGACGAGCTGGCCCGCCGCCTCATCCGCCTGCGGGGCCTGCGCCCCGACGTGGACATCCGTATTGCGTACATCGGCCCACGCCTGGGCGAGAAGATGCACGAGGAGCTGCTGGGCGACGGGGAAGAACGCGAAACCACGCCCCATCCCCACATCTTTCGCGTGCGCAGCAGTCAACGTGAAACGTGCAACGTGAAACGTGAAGCGTTGGACGAGCTGATTGCTTTGGCCGAGGCGCAGCGGAATGGGGAATTGGTGGAGCGGCTGCGGGAGCTTGTACTGACCCCTGCCCTGAGCTCTGTCGAGGGAATTTGACTGGTTATAGCATATGTGCTATAATTTGCAGCTTGGTCTTCCCTACGTTAAGCACCTTGAGGGCAAACTGTGGGAGCTACGGATCCGAGCGGGGCGCAAAGCTTATCGAGTGATCTACTTCGCCTTTACTGGACAACGATTTATCCTTCTGCACGCCTTTCTGAAGAAGACGCAGAAGACGCCCAGGAAGCAGATTGCCATTGCCCAACGGAGATTGGCCGATTTTCTGGAATATGAGGGAGCAGCATGACGAGAGTAAGAGCTAGCCGTCCTTTCGACGAGTATCACGAGGAACAGATGCGGGACCCCGAGTTTGCTGCCACTTATCGGGCGCTGGAACCAGAATTCCAGGTGGCCCGTGAGGTGATCCGACTGCGTCTGGAGCGGGGCCTATCCCAGGAAGAGCTGGCCAGGAAAGCGGAAACCGGCCAAATGACGCTACTCTAGTCTCCCGCTATATTCTCCACCATCCATTTTCCACCATCTATCCTCCATTTTCCTCGTCATCGCCACCACCCTGCGCCGGCTCATCCTCCTGCGTCGTTGTCGGGAGTTCCACGTACATCGCTTTGGCCCCTTTGTCAAGTTGTGGAAATCCAAATTTTGGATTTCCATTTTGACAAGGTGAGGTAGAGGTTGTATAATAGAGATAGATCGGTACAATCTCAGTAGATCACAATTCCACCGATGTGAGGCAGTTGTACTGCCGAATGGGGGCTCGGAGTGCAACTCCTCGCCATCAATTGTGGTGTACTGAATCTGGAGACCTGCGAGGTGAGCGCAATGAGTGAAACGATGCTCCTGGAACGCACCCGACAGTTCTTGGAAGAGCCCTTGCTCGGCGAGCAAGACCTGGACACGAAAGTTCGCCTTCTGCTCGAGGCGGAATATCTGCGTCGTCTTGGACGCTACCGCCGTCTGGACCACACCCTGACTCAGAAGTATGGGATGACTTTTGAAGAGTTTGTGGCCCGCCGGGTGGTTCAGCAAAAGGGGTACACCTGGGAAGTAGAGACCGATGCCATGGATTGGGAGACGGCTGTGGGCGGGATAAGAACGATGGAACGCAAGCTTCAGGAATTGCGGGAGCCGGAACGTGTATAGCGCGACTGACCTGCGGCTGGAGGCACAGGAAGCGCTGGAGAGGGTGTGGTTCGTGCAGTCGTTGGAGGAGACGGAACGCACAGATCCCACCCTCTCCTTGCGCTTACATATCCGACCTAATCTCTTTGTGCAGGCGTTCTGGGGTGAATTGACAGGATCACTCTACCTTGCCCTGATCGAGGGTGGGCGGCGTATCTTCGGGATAGATCGGGACGCTGGCGAGTGGCATCTACACCCTTATGACGACCCGGACAAGCACGAGGCTTTGCCTGAAGGTCTGGAGCCCAAGCCACTGCTGAAATTCCTGGCAAGGGTGGAAGATCTGTTGCTGCAATATGAACTGCTGTAGGGGAGGCATTGACTTCTACCTACCATCCATTTTCCATCCGACGTGGACATCCTGGTGCCCTACGACCGGGTGCCTGACACTCGTCGAGTTCTTGAGCGGTTGGGATACCAACCTGAGGCTGAGATACTTACCCCATGGGGAAGTATTGATCAGATCACCAAGAGCATCGGCATGTTCAGCAAGGAGACAGAAGAGGGCGATAGGACTGCGGTCGTCATTGACCTGCACTGGGACTTGATCAACATCTGAGAAACGCTTGCTCAACGACGACCTGGCCATCAACGTTCCCCAGGGCTTCCTGCTCAACCTGCTCATGGTGGACCGCTGGCGGGACCTGGCGCGTGTGGGCCTGGCCATGCTGTGGCCCGATGTCGAATGGCTGAGCCAGCGTCATCGCATGTCCGAGGCCGGTCGCCTCCAGCTCCGCCTCTGGCACCTGGGCCGGGTGTTGCGCTACGTCCTGGCCCTGCTGAAGCGCTAACTTAGAATTTGTCAACGCCGCCTTTTCGAGCTGCAAACTCGCGCTGAACAGATTGTCTCCCATCCGCAGAAGAACAGGCGCGTCAAAGAAATGGAACTGGCGGGAGTTCGCGGTATGGTCGAGCAACTTCAACAGGAGATTCAAGCTTATGAACTCACCCGCATCTCACAGTCTATCCATACCCTCAGAGACGAGCTACAGGGCATTGAGGCTGCAAAACTACCGGCTGTGATTCAGAAAACGCTGGATGTGCTTGAGGAAGTGACCCGCGTCCTGTCGAAGGGATGGCGGAAAGGAGAATGGATAGGAGAGGATCAGTTGCAAAATGGACCAATGGCTGGTATAATTAGGTTATCTTGACCTGTTGGAGGTGGACGATGGACAGACTTATTGGTATGGCTGAAGCCAAAAGTAAACTCGCCGACCTGGTGGGACAGGTAGCCTATGGCGGGAAGCGATTCGTCCTGGAACGACGCGGCCGGCCTATGGCCGTCCTGATCGGTGTGGAAGAATTCGAGCGCTTGAAGGAACGGGCCGAAGCAGCCGCGACGAGCACCCCTTCTCCCCTATCACCGGAACTGCGCCGGCGGCAGGAGACGCTGGTCGCCCGAGCGCACCGTCTCGAAGCCCAGTTGGGCGATCCGGTGGACCGGCTGGCGAAGCTCCTCAGCACTTTGCCACCGGATGGGGATCGCTTCTGGGTGGATATCCACGAGGTCCATTGATGGCGCTTTACGACCTTGCCGACCCCGCGGTACCCTTACCGCCTCAGTTGGTAGTGGATAGCTCCTTGCTGCTGGCTCTTCGGCCTGGTGATGACAACCCCCATGCTTTTGCAGCTCAAAGGTTCATCAGACGTTTACGCCAGCAAATTGCTGCCTATCAGATGGTGGCCTGGCTTCTCATGCCGGTGCTTCAGGAGTGCTATCACGTCATTCTCGCCAACAGTCTGCGTCGTACCCTTCGGCCAGGCTCAGGGCAGGCCTGGGCAGCGATGGATACTGTTGCCCGGCCGCCCAACTGGCTGGTGATGTACAAGCGTCAGCTATTTCATCACCGCTTACTACTTGCTGCCTCAGGATGCACTCATTCTGGCCGAAGCCGAACGGCTGGGGGTGCTGGCCGTCGCTACCCTTGATCAGGACTGGCGGCGCGCGGCTGCATTTGACGTGTACACGTGCCTGAATGAAGCGTGAATAGTGACGACTGAACGATGCCTACATCTATCTTCCATCATCCATGATGAAACGCGCCTTCGACTTCGTTGTCTCTCTTCTGATCATCTTCATTGCTCTGCCTCTCTGGTTGATCGCGGCTATCGCCATCAGGCTTGACTCTCCGGGGCCAGTGTTCTACCGGGGTCAGCGGGTCGGGAAGGACGGTAAGCTGTTTGCTATCTACAAGTTCCGCACCATGGTCGCTGACGCATCGAACCAAGGCCCCGGCATCACCCGCGACGCTGATCCGCGCATCACCCGCGTGGGGCGATTCCTGCGCAGGCTGAAGATTGACAAAATGCCCCAGCTCATCAACGTCCTCCAGGGCGAGATGAGCATCGTCGGCCCTCTCTGTGCCGGGGTGCGGAGGTGCTGGGGTGCAGAGGAGATTCACCTCCGCTCCCATGCTCCCTTGCTCCCCTGCACAAGATGGCCAGCCCCGCCTTCATCAAGTACCGCCACGAGGAAGAGCTCCTGGCCGGCGGGGGTGACAATGTGGAGTACGTCTACCTGGCCCAGGTGCTGCCCGACAAACTGCGCCTGGACCTGGAGTACATCGAGCAGCAGTCGTTCCTCGGCGACCTGGCCATCTTGACCCAGGCAGCCCTTTCTCTATTCGAGCGCAACGAAGCATTGACAGG
>Ga0194112_10010504_pt1 | contig 11610 bp, 11 predicted proteins | sample TA2MahC400mmetaG_FD_146191 | JGI IMG/M metagenome (GOLD analysis project Ga0194112, IMG submission 146191) | Freshwater microbial communities from Lake Tanganyika, Tanzania - TA2015016 Mahale Deep Cast 400m | ecosystem: Environmental > Aquatic > Freshwater > Lake | place: Tanzania: Lake...
CGTGCTTCGAGGTCTGCTTCCAGCGCATAGATGGGATGATCTGCCAGTGCGCTTTGCACCAGCGCCACAACCTGGGTGCCACGCGCTGCAGCATATACACCGTCCTCATAGAGCAGGATGGGTGCACCGGTTGGGGCGATGCGGAGCGCAGATTCCAGGTGGTTGGTGCTAAATGGAGACTTGTTCACGGTGTAGAGCATCATTCCTCCCCCTCCCGCCGTCAGTGGGGCCAACGGCAACTAGAACGGCAATACCTTGCCGGATTCTTCCAGGATCCTGGCTATCTGGCTGCTGCTCGCAACCTGCACAGGCACCACCAGGTCATCAGCGGTCAACCCGCGCCGGGCCAGTGCCTCATCGTGCACGTAAAAGCTCTGTACACCGAATTCGGCCAGTGCGGGAAAGCCATCGCCCAGGGGCTTTATGTCCAGCTTGGCGGGATTCTGGCCCTTGACCAGGGCATAGACCCCATCGTCCACACACACCACGCAGATGTCCATCTCGAATACGGCAATGCCCATGATGGTGCGGAAGCCTTCTGCCGTATAGACGCTCCCGTAGGGCGCTTTGCGCAGGAGAATAGCGACTTGGTTGCCCATGGCCTTTCCTCTCAGTCTCCAAAGGTGACAAAGCGGTCCGCTGCTTTGAGATAGTCAGCAAGCGAACCCAGTCCGGACAGGCGAGTGTGCTCCACTTTGAGGTCTGGCGCATGCCACGAAACTTGGAACAGGCGGTGCAGGCTACAATCTCAATGCCCTGCGCGCCCAGTTCGTCCAGTTGTTTGGCGATGTTGCGCTCGCCCGGGGGGTTGATGAACTTGTTAGCGTTGTTCACGGCATCGGTATAGAGGAAGATGCCGACAATCTCGTGGCCGCGGGCCAAGGCTGCCCGGACAAAATGGTATGCGGAGTCTACCGCCTGGTGTTGATAAGGTCCTTCCAGAATCATAACGCCGATTTTCATGGACGATGCCTCCCGACACAGCAATGGTCACGTACGGTTAGAGGGGACCGACAGCGCACCCCTCTGAAACAGCTCGATCGCTTCACGGACGGTGATGTCCTCAGGGGCCACAAGCACCGTGATGGCCAGCGCTGCCAGCGCCGTACAACACTCCGGGCGCAGGCCGGAGGTGATCACCACAGTCGCACCCGCGCGGACCGCTGCGCGGACTGCATGGATGCTGGCCTGGGCCAGCGATTCTGCCGGCGCAACCTGGATTTGCTGCCACTCCATCGTCTGCGGATCGACCAGCAGGAAAGATGTACACGGCTCGTCTTTGGGGTGTACCGTTGCCTCCAGGTCACTGCCGTGTGAAGCCACAGCGACCTTTTCCGCGGGCGCCTCGTAGGCCTGAACCGCGGGCGGGCCGCCTCTCAAGTAGGACTCGATCGCCTGGCGCACCGTCATGCGCCCGATGTTGTCAATCACGTCCATGCCCAGGCTCTGCATGGTCTGCTTGCAGATGTCTTTGATGGGACCGGCGATGACAACTTGGGCGCCCTGCCGGGCGACGGCGCGGATAGCGAACAGGCTCACTTTCGTGGGGTCCTGGTGCTCAGGGGGTACGGAGATGACGACATATTCCATGGTCTCGGTGTCTACAACCAAGAACTGAGGGCAAGTACCAAAGGGGACTCCTGTCCAGGCATCCAGATCTGTACCCATTGTTGACACCGCTACTTGCATCGTTGCCTCCACTCAGATCGAGAGTCAAGCCAAAGCTTCTGCGACGCGCGCATCGGCGGCTATCTGCGACTGCAGAACGCCACGCAGCAGGTCCACAGCCTGGAGCAGGCGACGGTCGGTCAGACTGTAGTAGACCGCCGTGCCCCTGCGCTCCGTGTTCAGCAGCCCGCGCTCGCGCAGCACACGCAGATGCCGGGAAACCGTTGGCTGCGCGAGCTGGAGAGCGTCGCACAGTTCGTGGACGCACAGGGGACCATCCGCCAGCGCATAGAGAATCAGCAGACGCTTGGGATCGCCCAGCGCCGGGCATACACGCTGGTGTAACAGGGCTATCTCCTGTTCGAGTTTCGGATCGAGCATGGTCCTCCCCGGCAGTGTCACGCTAGCTTATATACGCATATACGCATACAAGCATACTTATAGCACAAAACGTGCGAAATGCAAAATGCGCTCGGGCAGGATGGTGTTGGAGGCGGCAAGTTGGCCGGGTCACCATGTGGACACTTTCATCCGGGCCACTATGCCATTCGAATGGTCCACATAGGCAAACGCCATTTTGGGAGTATTGTGGGCCCAACCGTAGCGGCCTTCTCTGTCCATCAGGATGAGGCCACCATGTCCCTGCACACGCTGGTACAGCCAATCTACTGCCATCTCGGCCGCGACCATCGCCGGATGATTCCGCAGCAGGTCGCAGGCCGTCTTGCTCAACAGGACCTTCATAATGGCTTCGCCCCATCCTGTGGCTGAAGTGGCCCCGAGGGAGTTGTCGGCGTAGGCGCCAGCCCCGGCCAGAGGCGAATCTCCCACCCGTCCGGGCAGCTTGCGTGCTGTACCGCCAGTAGAAGTCGCGGCAGCCAGGTTGCCTGCCTGATCCATGGCTACCGCGCCCACGGTACCCATAGGTGTGGGCTCGAACAGGTCTCGTGTCCTGTAGCTGGGGTCGTCCTTGATTTTTTCGTAGAACGCCAGCTCACGCGGAGTCAGCAATTCGCGTGGGTCCAGTACTGGCACGCCCATCCGACGGGCAAAGGCCTGTGCCCCCACGCCGACCAGCAGGCAATGCTCGGTGCGCTCCATGACCAAACGTGCGACACGGACTGGATGCAGGACGTTCTGGATGGCTGCCACAGCTCCCAGGTTCAGTGTTGCTCCGTCCATGATGATGGCATCGAGCTCAATCTCTGCGTTGGCATTGAGGAAGGAGCCCCTGCCTGCGTCGAAGGTCGGATCCTCCTCCATGACGCCTACCGCAGCCTCCACCGCATCGAGGGCGGACATGCCCAGCTGCAACTGAGGCCAGACGTGGGCAATCGCGGTCTGCACTCCCTGGATGTGGGCCTCGTCCTTGTCGTCGGGGATGTTCCAGGCACCCCCATGGACGATCAGGCGAGGTTGTCTCATGGCCGGTTCCTTTGTCTGCCAGGCATCATACAGTGGCCTCTGCGTCGTGTCCCAGAATGGCGTGGAGAGCAGCCTTGAGGTCGCCCAGGTCGGGCAGCATCGTGTCCGGGCCATGTTTGGCCAGCAACTCGGTGGGATGCGCGCCCGTGGCCACAGCCACCATGCGGGCTTCTACCGCCTTGCCGGCTTCGATGTCCCGAGGGCTATCACCGATCACCACCAAGCTATCCAGCGATGGCTGGATCTGCCATAGCCCAACGGCCCGGGCTATGGCCAGGTGCACCAGGTCCACCCTTTCGCGGCCCTCATCACCACAGGCACAGACGGGGAAGTAATCCCACAAACGAGCCCGCTCCAACAGCGGGCGTGCGGTAAAGCTTACCGTGCCTGTTACCAAGGCCAGCACGTGGCCGCCCTGGCGCAGTGCTTCCAACAGGGATACCGCACCCGGCAGCACAGCGGCAGTCAGGTCCTCCGGCAGGACAGCAAGCGTCGTGCGAGACTGGATCTGTATCGCGGCGGGCAATCCCGCTTCGATCACCTCCGGGCTCAGGCCCCGGGCACGGCACTGCATCCGCAGGATGTTGGGTCCAGTCTCACCCTGGTAAGCCTGGGGGTTGATCACGGGCTCGATGCCATACACTTCCTGCAGAGCAAGACGCACGCCTTCGCGGTGTGCCAGCCCTACGCGGATCAAGGTGCCATCCATGTCAAAGAGGATGAGCTTACGTGCTGGGTTGTGGTTTGTCACAGGCGAATCCTTTGGCGAAGAACTCGGGACAAGAGCTCTCCGGCCGTATGGTAACCTATATTCTATCTGTGCCAGCCCGATTTGTGAAATCTGGCATTTCCACTAGAATGAGCAAGTCCACTTCCCGGACACACTGTCCGTCCGTCGTGAGGTGGATTCGACAGTGCCTGGATCGCTGCCGCCCTGCTGGGAGCATCCGTCGTACTGTGAATAGCGAACACTGCAGAAGGAGACCGAACGGTGAAGGTGCTTGTCTTCAAGTCGGAACTGTGCAACGGTTCTCGCGCCTGCGAAGAGACCTGTTCTCAGGCATGGTTCAAGGAAGTGAACCTGGCCAAATCGGCCATCCGTATCCTGGAACTGGCAGACTCCCCGGATCACTTTGAGGCCAACGTATGCAACCAGTGCGGCAAGTGCATTGACGTCTGCCCGACCATGGCCCTCAAACGGGACAAGCGTGGCATTGTGCGCATAGACAAGGATCTCTGCGTAGGTTGTCTGTCCTGTGTTGGCTTCTGCCCCACTCTGTCTATGCGTGTACACGTAGACTATACGGTGCCCTTCAAGTGTGTGGCCTGTGGGCAGTGCGCCAAACAGTGCCCGACAGGAGCTCTGTCTATCGAAGAGGTGCCTGACGCGGCATTGACAGAGACTGAGAAGCGCGTGAAGGTGGTGGCATGATGGCATCTGTGGAAAAGATTCGCGCAGCACACTGCATTCTGGCCGAGTTCCAGTACGCACTGCCTAAGGTGGAGCGAGGTTACGCCAACCAGACCCTGTACGTGAACCTGTCGGACAACCGGATCGTTGGCAAGCCCGTTGATGAGAGGATGAAGCACACCTTTGTGGGCGGGCGTGGCTTTGGGCTGTGGCTGTTGTGGAATGCGGTGACCGGAAGCACCCGCTGGAGCGACCCAGAGAACGAGGTCATCCTTTCCTCTGGCCCCATCGGGGGTACAACGTCCTATCCCGGCTCGGGCAAATCCATTGCCGTCAGCCTTTCCCCGCTCACCCACACCGTGGTGGACAGCAATGTGGGCGGGCATTTTGGCCCCCTGCTCAAGTTCGCTGGCTGGGATGCCATCGAGGTGCAGGGCCAGGCCGAGGAAGAAGTGATCGTCTTTGTGGACGGCGTGAAGGGCATTGTGCAGATTATCGCGGCCCCGCAGGAGGCGGACGACAGTTACATCCTGCCGCAGCAGATCGTCGAGCTCTTTGCCGATACACCCGATGAGCGGATAGGCATCTCCTCCGTGTCCGCAGGCCCGGGCGCTGAGCACACGCTCATGGGCTGCCTGAACGTCAGTTTCTACGACGTGCGCCGGCAGTCGCCGCGCATCAAGCAGGCCGGGCGCGGTGGCATCGGTACAGTGCTGCGCCAGAAGAAAGTCAAGGCGCTGGTGGTCAAATTCGTGGGGGTACGGGGCGACGCCAATGGCCCTGCAGACTGGGCAGAATTGACCCAGGTGGGCAGCAAGATGCACCGCGAGATTCGTGAACTGGATCCGCTCATGAATGACATGCGCGGCGGTGGCACAACCATGCTGGTCAGCATCATGAACGAATTTGACCTGCTGCCTGTGCACAACTTTCGCTACGGCTCCCATCCGGAGGCCGAGAAGCTCTACAAGGCCGCGTTCAAGCCCTATTTCAGCCTGGGCATCCCCGACGGCTGCTGGTACGGCTGCACGCTGGCCTGCTCGCGGTGCGTGGAGCGCTTCCAGCCACGTACGGGGCCTTTCAAGGGCCAAGAGGTGACCGTAGATGGTCCGGAGTACGAGACCATTGCAGGGATTGGCTCCAACTGCGGCATTTTTGACGCCCATGACCTGCTGGAGGCCAATTTCTACTGTGACGCCTACGGGATCGACACCATCTCCTTTGGCACGGCGCTGGGTTTTGCTATGGAGTGCTACGAGACAGGCGTTCTAAACCAGGAGCATACCGGCGGTCTTGACCTGCACTTTGGCCAGGCGGAGGCCATGCTGGAGGTGTTGCACCAGATGGCACGCGGCGAGGGCTTTGGCCTGGTGGTCGGCCAGGGTGTGCGCCGCATGAAGCAGATGTTTGTGGAAGGGTATGGGGCGGATGCACAGTTTTTGCAGGACATTGGCATGGAGTGCAAAGGGCTGGAGTACTCGGAGTATGTCACCAAAGAGTCCATCGCCCAGCAGGCTGGCTACGGACTGGCCAACAAAGGCCCCCAGCACGACGAGGCCTGGCTGATCTTTATGGACCAGATCAAGAAGCAGATTCCGACTTTTGAGGACAAGGCCGAGGCGCTGCACTACTTTCCCATGTTTCGCACCTGGTTCAGCCTGAACGGGCTGTGCAAGCTGCCCTGGAACGACATTGAGCCAGCGGACAACCGCAAGAAGTACGAGCCGCGTCTGGCCGCTCGCGTGCCCGAGCACGTGGAGAACTATATCCGGCTGTTCCGCGCTGTCACTGGCCGTGACGATCTGCGCGATCCAGAAGACCTGGTGCGCATGTCGGAAGCAGTGTACAACTTCCAACGTATCTTTAACCTGAAGATGGGCTTTGGCACGCGCGAATACGATGCTGTGCCCTACCGTTCCATGGGCCCGGTGACGAAAGAAGAGTATGAATCACGCGCACAGCGCTACGATGCGCAACTGCACGAGATTGGCTTTGACCCGGAGGGCAAGAGCATCGGGGAGAAGATGGCGGCGCTCCGCGCTCACCGCGAACAGCAGTACGAGGCGCTGAGCGATGCCGTGTATCAGCGGCGTGGCTGGACACGAGAAGGGGTGCCGACCCTGGAGACAGTCAGGCGTCTGGGAATTGACTATCCAGAGGTTGTTGCTCTGCTGCAGAAGCATCTTGGTTAACGGGGCAACACACCCTCCCATGCGCACAAGAATTCCCGTCGTTCTCGTCCTTGCCGGCCTGGCTGTAGCGTGTGCTACGGCTACGCCGGGGCCCACCCCACAGCCGACCGCAACGCCTGTGCCCACAGCGACGGCCACGGCAATCCCCCCCACAGCCACGCCTGCTCCATTGCGCGTGTGGCTTGGTCCGGCAGTTCCCCTGGCCGTGCGGGATTTGGCCGTCGTTGCTCTGAGCGATCGCAGCACCGTTCTAGCCCGCTCGCAGGCGGAAGCGGACCTGCATGTGGACGTGGGCCTGGGTGTGGAACTGGCCCGCTGGGTCTATGCCGTGGTCGTGCCCTTCCCGACGGTGGCCGATGACCTCTCCTGGGGCGACGTGCTCGGTTTCTGGGCCGGCGAGTCGACGGCGCTGACGTATGTCTCGGGCGACAAGACCAGCCCTACTCTGTTTGTTGATCCGGAGACGGTGGGAGTGCTCTATGGCTGGCTGGGCCTGCCCAGCGCCAAGGCCCCTATTACCGTGGTGGATTCGACTCAGTTGCTGGATCAAGCCTGGTCGGCCAGGCCCCACGCCTGGGCCATTGTGCCTTTTGAGGCCCTCGAACCACGTTGGAAGGTTCTGGCTGTGGACGGGGCCAACGTGCTGGACAAACGGCTCGACGTGACCATCTATCCGCTGGCGGTGCCCATCGGCGCCGAAGGCGAGGGTGCCGAGGAGCTGGCGGCGGCTCTGCTCAAGGACGATGTGCTCCTGACGAACCGCGATGTCCACCAGATGACCACCTTGATGATGACCGGTGTGACCGCTCTGGTGCGCGGCATTGCGGCTAAGATGGAAGAGAAGGGGCTGCTCTACCCGGCAGAGAAAGTGGGCCAGGTGCTGCGGGAGGCCGACTTGCTGCACATCAGCAATGAGATTTCCTTCACGGACGAGTGCCCGCCTCCCAATCCCCGCACCGATTCGCTGGCCTTTTGCAGCAGCCCGGACTATGTGGAACTGCTGCGCGCGATCGGCACCGACGTGATCGAGCTGACGGGCAATCACGTCAAAGACTATGGCTCGCGGCCCATGCTTTACACCCTCGAGATATACCGACAGGAGAACTGGCCCTATTTCGGCGGGGGCAAGGATCTGAAGGAGGCGCTCGAGCCCCTGGTGATAGAGAAGAACGGTGTCACCTTTGGCTTCATCGGCTGCAACCCGGTGGGACCCGAGTACGCCTGGGCCACGGCCGACCGCCCTGGCGCCGCACCGTGCGACTATGACGACTTGCACGCCCGGTTGGAGCAACTCAAGTCCCAGGTAGACATACCCGTTGCCACTCTGCAATACTGGGAGTTCTATCAGTACGAGCCGACGGAGCAGCAGCGGCGCGACTTTCGCGGCCTGGTGGATGCCGGGGCGGCCATAGTCAGCGGCAGCCAGGCACACCACCCCCAGGCCATCGAGTTCTACAAGGGCGGCTTTATCCACTATGGCCTGGGCAACCTGTTTTTTGACCAGATGTGGTCACTGGGCACACGTCAGGAGTTTGTGGACCGTCACGTTTTCTACCAGGGCCGGCACATCTCCACCGAGTTGCTGACCTTTATGCTGGAGGACTATAGCCAGCCGCGGCCGATGACCGTCGAGGAACGGCAGGCGCTGCTCAAGTCGGTGTTTAAGGCGAGTGGTTGGTAGCGGGGACGGTTGCCAGTCTCCGGTTCCTGTGGCTCGCGCGCGGTGCACCTCGACAGGCGACTTTAGCTGCCGGTGCGCAGGATAAAGATAGCCAGGCAAATGACAGCGCCTAATGCCGCTGCCCAGTCCAGTGGCTGCCAGCCACGGAATCTGGCACTAGCCGCCGCCACACCCACGATGGTGGCCAAGAACCAGAGGAGAGTCTGGGCCTCGGCCGAGACAATACCCACGTGGCGCAGGTAACGAATAGCCACCCAGTAGAGCAGGATGCCACAGCCATAGCCCAGGCTGGCCCTGGCAGCTTCGAACCAGACAAAGCCGTCTTGTTGCCATACCCGTGCCGAGTGCAGAAAGCCTTTTGAGTCACCCCAGCCCGAAAGCAGGGTTAACAGGATGCCCAAGCCCAGCCTGATGATGTCCATGTCTACTCTCCTGGTGTGGTGCGGGTGAAGCGGAGGCGTCACGAACCGGGCAAGTAGATGCGGAAGAAAGTGGGATAGGCATAGTTGGTGCTGAGGTAGCGGTCGCTCCAACCACCCACCACATGGATAGTAGCACCAGCCTGGCTCGGCACCGCTGCTGCACCCAACGTCCGCCATTGTCCCAGCACCGGCGAATCGAAAGCCGTCCAGGTGTTCTGGCTAACGTCGTAGCGCTCATGGAAGGACAGGGGCATGGCCCACCCACCGCCAATGGCGTAGATGTCATTTTCCACGGCGACTGCCGCCAATCCGCCTCGCGCCGTGCGCAGTGAAGCCAGCCGCTGCCAGGGGGGCTCGCCCGATCCCTCCCTGGCCGGATCGTAGACCTGGCACAAAGCCGACTCTTGCTCACCGTCATAGCCGCCCAGCACATAGATGCGCTCGTTGGCCACGGCCGCGGCGCAAAAGCTGCGCGGCATGCTCATGGCTGTGCCACTGCTCCAGGCATCGGCCAGCGGGTCGTAGATCCAGACCGTATTGAGGTCATGCACGCCATCCGAACCGCCAAAGAGGTACAGCCTGCCACCCACGGCTGCTATGGCATAGGCGAAGAGGGGCGTCGGCAAGGGCGCAGCCTCGCTCCATTGGTCGGTCTGGGGGTCGTACACTTCTAGCGTAGCAGTGGCCTGGTCCAGTGCGTTGTACCCTCCTGGCACGTAGATGCGGTCGTTCAGCACGGCGGCGCCGACATTGCGCACGGGTTGTGGCTTGCTGCTGCGCCGCGTCCAGGTATCCGTGGCGGGGTCGTACACCTCCACAGCCGCGCTGGGGCCCTCTTCTGTGTCTCCGGCGATGGCATAGACCTGTCCGCCATAAGCGACGACCGCCAATCGCGCCCGTGCGGTGGGCATCTGTGCCTGGCTCAGCCAACGTGAAGAGCCCGTTCCGGCGGAGCTGCCCAGCACACCGCTGGTGCGGTCGCTGAACGGGCTGCTGCCGCTATTGGAGGCCCTGCGCGCTGGGGGTACGAAAACGGCCAGGCCAACGAGCAGGGCCGCAGCCAAGAAGAACAGCCGCTGCCAGGCCGGCAGGCGTTCGCGGGGCAGGATCAGACGCTTTTCTTCTGGCTGCTCTGCCGTCTGAGCGGCCTGCGGCACGACCCAGCCCTGGCGCACAGCGTACATGGTAGCCTCCGTGCGCGATTCCACCCCCAGCTTCTGGAAGATGTTGCGCAGGTGCACCTTGACCGTGTTGGGGCTGATGAACAAACGCAGGGCAATCTGCTGGTTGGTAGCTCCGGTGGCCACCAGTTTGAGGATTTCCAGCTCGCGTTCGCTCAACGCGGCCAGGGGTCGGGTCCCGTTCTCCATATGCTGCCGCTACTTGGGCCCGATCCAAAAGTTGCGCCGGGGCAGGGTTTTGCCCTCGCGCACCTCCACCGGCAAACGGGCCCCTTCCAGGCCAGGGAGGTCTGCGGCGTGACACAACACAGCGCCTGCAGCTTCGCCGAAGCGTTCCCGATACCTGGCCAACCCGCTGCGAATGGCGTCCAACAAGTCGTCTGTAGGTGCCGCGACAATCCACAAGTAGGACGGATTAATCTCCCCGTCGTGAGCGGGGCGAACGGCTTCTTCGGGTGCGATAGCGGGTGGCTTTGTCGCGCGCCTGGCCGCGGTGGAAGCACGTGGCTTGGCTGCTGGCCTGGCCCGGGCCGCTGGAGGCGCCCTGTCAAATGCCGCTTCTTGCTCCAGCCCGGCGGTCTCGGCTGCAGGCTCCGCTTCAGCAGTTGTCTTGGCCGGCGTGGGGCGGATTCGCGGCTGGGCGCGTCGCTCCTGGGGAGCCGGCCCTGCGGGCGGCTTGGCCCTCTCCTTTGTGGCGGTCGCTTTGCCGCCTGGCGCGGGTCCGGCTGGCTTTGGCGTGGGTCTGGGCCTGGCCACGGCCTTGGGTGTGACATCTTCTGCCGCAGCCTTCGCTTTCGGTGTGGCCTTGGCCGCCGGCTTGACGGCGCTCTCTTTCGCTGGTGCTTTGGCTTCCGGCGTGGGTTCGGGCGGCGTTGCCGGCGGTGTCGGTTCAGGTTGGCTTGGACGTTTGGGCATGGGCTCGATCTTGGGTTGGTCTAGGGTCTCTTTCAAAGGTTCTACTGCCGCGGGCTGCACGGGAGCGGCGGCTTTCTCGCCTCGTGTTTCCACCTTGCCAGCACGGATCACCACGGGCTTGCCTCGCCGCGCCACCTCCATGGCCTCGGCCAGAGTCAGCGGCGCCGCAGGCTCCTCCGTGGCCGGCTTTTTGGCTGGAGGTACTTCCTGGGGCTGCAGTTTGGGCGGGGATGGCGCGCTGGCCAGACGCTGCACCACGTCCTGCCAGATACCACCCGGCTCTGCTGTGGCAGGCTTGGCCTTGTCCCCTTTGGGCGCGGTCTCTGCCTTCTTGACCACGTCCTGCCAGATGGCGGCTTCGTCTTCTGGCCTGGCCAAAGGTGCGCGGCTTTTGGGCGGGGCCTCACGCTCCGGCTGGGAAGGGGCTGCTTTCTGCACCACGTCCTGCCAGATGTTATCGTGCGCCGCCTGCTCGCGCTGCCACTGGGCGACTTCTTCCGGCTTGGCTGGCCCCACGGCCTGGCCGTCCACCATCTTCACCCAGCGACCGGGCCTGTATTCAAAGTACGTGACTTTGGCCATCTTATCTTATTATACCACGGTTTGTGGCGAGGGGGCAAGCGCGGGAGGCACTTGGGCAGGGCTTTTCCATTGTCGTTTATGTCGTTGCGAACGCAGTGAAGCAACCTCCAACTTGGCCATCGTAGAGGTTGAT
>Ga0194112_10010510_pt1 | contig 11608 bp, 9 predicted proteins | sample TA2MahC400mmetaG_FD_146191 | JGI IMG/M metagenome (GOLD analysis project Ga0194112, IMG submission 146191) | Freshwater microbial communities from Lake Tanganyika, Tanzania - TA2015016 Mahale Deep Cast 400m | ecosystem: Environmental > Aquatic > Freshwater > Lake | place: Tanzania: Lake...
CAAGCGGCTTCTCCACCACGCAATGCTTCCCCGACGCCATCGCGGCCAGGGCGGGCTCCATGTGCAGGCCCGACGGCGTGCACACGTTCACGATGTCCACGTCGTCGCGTTCGAGCATCTCGTGGTAGTCGGTGAACCAGGGCACGCCGGCCCGTTCGGCGCAGCGCAGCGCGCTCGCCTCGAACACATCACACACGGCCACGAGCCGTGCGTTGCGCAGTTGCGAGATAGCCGTCACGTGATGCGCGCCCACGGCCCCACAGCCAATGAGCGCGAAGCCGTACTTCTTCGGCATCCCAGTCATCCTCCGGGGGAGCTTCCTTGGGCAGCGTGCCGCCAGGCCGGACCCCCAGATGGTAGCCGAAAGCCCCCGACCCGTCAAGCCACGGCCAATGTGGGCGAGGTGGTCAGCGCTCAGCACCACGGATTGGCCCTCTGGGGAAAGAGGGGCGACTTCCGGGGTTTCTGGCGTACCGTCCATGGATGATAGCTTGCCGGATGTAGAGCCGGGCGCTATGATATACGCGAGAGAACCTGAGCCACCGCAGCGGCCGAAGCCTGTGCCACCCGAGGAGACGGACATGCTGAGGAAGACCTACGTAGACAACTTCCGTACCCTGGTGAACTTCGACTTGCCGTTGGGGGAACTGACCTTACTGCTCGGACCGAACGGCTCCGGCAAGACGTCGGTCTTCGAAGCCGTGCATGCTGTCCGTGACTTCCTCTGCGGGGAGAAGACGGCGAATGAGCTCTTCCACACGGGAACGCTCACGCGCTGGGAAACGCGGGATACGCAGGTCTTTGAGCTTGTCTTGGCCGAGCCCATCGGTGAGTTCATATACCACCTCGAGATTCAGCATGACCGCACTCGACAGCGCTGCCGTGTCAGGTCGGAAAGGCTGACGCACGGCGGGCACAACCTCTTCGAATCGAGGCTCGACGATGAGCAGCTCCGTGCGCGGCTTTATCGGGACAACTACACCGCAGGGCCGGAGCTGCTTGTCGACTGGAGTCGGTCAGGCGTGGCCTGGGTCCAGCCGCGGCCGGAGAACACTCTCCTGACCTCGTTCAAGAGGCGGATGGAACGGGTGATTGTGGCTCGGCTCAACCCTGCGGCTATGGGCGCGGTCGCCGACAAGGAGAGCCCGACGTTGGCTTGGGACGCATCCAACTTCGTGGCATGGTTCCGGCACGTTGCGGCCCTGGATCTGGATCTGATGACGAAACTGCGGCCCGCGCTGAAGGAGGTGGTACTCGGCCTCGACACCCTCAGCCTACCCAGTCTTGGAGATAACACCAAAGCGCTCGTGGCCAAGTTCGGCCTGGAGGAGGCCCCCGGCGTGCGGGGTGCTACCTATAGCTGCCGGTTTGACGAACTGTCGGACGGAGAGCGCGTACTCCTCCTCCTCTATACGCTTCTTGAGTGCGCGGGTTCTGAATGCACGCTCTGCCTGGACGAGCCCGAGAACTTCCTGGCGCTCAGGGAGATCCAACCGTGGCTCAATATGGTGATCGAGAAGGCGCAAAGTCAGGCATTCCAAACCGTGCTGATCTCCCATCATCCGGAGCTGATCAACGCGCTGGCGGTTGGGACGGGACGCTGGCTTGAGCGACCTTCTGGTGGACCGACGCGGTCACGTGAGATCACCGAGGACGACAGCGGGCTGGCGATCGCGGACCTGGTTGCCAGGGGCTGGCTCCATGAGTAGGCGCTATACCACCGTCATCGTCCGGTGCGAGGACCTCCAGCAGCGAGTGTTCCTCTACCGGTACCTGATCGAGAAGGGCGTCGGTCGCCGAGAGGTCCAGGTCCAGCACAGTCCAAAGGGCGACGCGAAGCATTGGGTCAGACAGCAGCACGTCATCGAGGTGAGAGCCTTGCGGAAGAAACCGCACCTGTCCATCGCCCTGGTGACCATGCTCGACGCGGACAACCGAACCGTTGCTGAACGCAAGGAGGAGTTGGACGCCGCTCTGGCTGCAAGCGGGCAGGAGCGACGACAACTCTCCGAACGCATTGCCGTGCTGGTGCCGCGACGCAACATCGAGACGTGGATCCACAGGCTGAGGGGCAACACGGTGAATGAGAGCGACTCGTACCCACGCCTCAGGGGCAAGGAGAGCCGCTGCTGCGAGGCGGTGCGCGAGTTCGCTTGGCGGTGTCCCACACGCATGGTGGCCGATGACCCGCCCTCGCTCCGAGACGGGTGCGAGGAGTTGACGCGGCTCCTGTCGCGGTAGCCCACGGAACACCATTTGAAGGAGTCTCCGATGAGGTGTCGAGCGTTGAGCCTTGCGGTGGTCGGTCTGCTCGTGACGGGGTGTGTTCCGGGGGCGCCGAGGGCCAAGACGGTGAAGGCGCGGCTCGTGCCTTGCCGAAGAGCCGTCGGGAAGATCAATGTGGACGGCAAGCTCGACGAATCGGCGTGGGAGCGGGCGTACATGCTCGACGACTTCCGCATCCCGCCCGACGGCAAGAAGCCGCGGCACCCAAGCTCCGCGCAACTGCTCTGGGACGACGAGTTCCTCTATCTAGGCATGGTGATGGAGGACTTCGACGTCTTCGGGATCAAGAAGGAGCGGGACTCGTGGACGTGGGAGGACGACGTGGCGGAGCTGTTCCTGAAGCCGAGCGACGTGGAGCCGGCGTACTACGAGATTCACGTGACGCCCCTCGGCACCATCCTGGACCTGTTGTTCGGGCGGCGCCTGGCCGCAGGCTCGCTTGACCGCTGGAAGGACTGGGACTGCGGGGCGAAGGTGGCCGTGGCGATCAGCGGGACGCTGAACAACTGGAAGGACCGCGACAAGGGGTGGATTCTCGAGATGGCGATCCCGTGGAAGGCATTCGAGGGCACGGCCCCCAAGCCGCAGCTCGGCGACTGCTGGCGCTTCGCCGTCTGCCGCTACGACTACTCAGTCCACCTCGAGGAGGGCCGGGAGCTCACCAGCTCCGCCCCGCTCACGAAGCTCGATTTCCACCACTTCGAGGACTACGACATCCTGGAGTTCAGCGAGTAGGCGCCGCCCTCGTTCCCTGGTCATGCCGAGCTTGCCGAGGCATCTCTCCGTCCCGCCCGGAGCGAAGAGAGATTCCTCGACTTCGCCCGCCCTCTTCATGAATAGGGCGGGCTCCGCTCGGAATGACACGCTGCGGTGCGCTCCGGGATAGCCCCCGAAGGGGGCGTCTCACGACCGCTGAATCGCCCCCTTCGGGGGCTCTCACGGTGGGGTGACGTCTCCCCCAGGGCTCCCTACGGTCACCCTGGGCTACGGCTGGCTCGCCCGCGTTCGCGGGCTGCCGAAGGAAACACGCAGGAAGGGCTCAGCGCGCAACCAGGGGTCTTCCCGCCAGCGGGGGCTGGAGCTTGGCCAGGTCGAGGCCGAAGCGGGCGAGGATGGTCGCGGGCACGTCGGCGCGCGTCGCGGGGGCCAGGCTCTTCTGCAACCGCTTGTCGTTGGTGGCCAGGAAGATGTGCGGGGCGTTGGAGTGCCCCTTCTGGCCCTCGTTGAAGCCGTGGTCGGGGGTCACGTAGACCAGCGTCTTGTCGTCCAGCTTCAGCTCCTTCAGCTTCTCCAGGATCTTCCCCGTCCACGTGTCGTTTGAGATGAGGGCGTCGGTGTATTCCTTCGAGTTCTCGCCGTGCTTGTGGCCGCTGTGGTCCACCTCGGCGAAGTGGACGAAGAAGAAGAATGGCTTGTCCTTGTATTGGTCGAGGAGCGCGATGGCGCGGGCGCCGACCTTTTCGTCCTTCATCAGGCCGAACTCCCACACGTCGCAGGCGAAGTGCATGGTGTGGTAGGGGGAGCCGCCGAAGACGCGGTACTTCACGCCGCCTTCCTCGACGATCTGCCACAGGGGGTTCTTGCCTGCGCCGGGCTGCTTGCCTTTGGCCTTGGCCTTCGCCTTGGCCTTGACGGGGGGCTCGGGCTCGACGCCTTCCTCGAACTTGATCTTCTTCGGGGGGTTGATCTCGCCGCAGTGGCCCTTCTTGCCGATGACGGCGACGCAGGCAAATGCGTCCTTGCCGAAGTGCTCCTTGAGGCGCTCGAAGATGCTCAGGCCCTTCGGCACGTCGCGGTAGCGGCTGTTGCTGTAGACGCCCGTCACGTCCGGGTTGTAGCCCGTGAGGATTTGGCTCCAGCCGGCCTTCGTGTCGGTCTTGCCCTTCACCTCTTCGTCCATCATCACGCCCTCGGCCGCGATGGCCTTGAGGGTGGGCAGCTCGCCGCGGCCGAGGCACTCCTGCACGTGGCCCCGCTGCGCGCCGTCCCAGCCGAAGAGGATGACGTTTCGCGGCTTCTCGATGTCGAGGGCGCGCGCCACGGGCCATGGCAGGGCGAGCGCGAGGAAAAGGGCAAGCCACCGCTTCATCGGCCAGGTCGGCATACGCATCGGGTTCATCCTTTCCTGTGTACGCGGCAGGCTCGGAGGGCGGCGCGGCGGTCGGCCTCCATCTGGGCGACGAGGGCGGCAGGGGAGGGGAAGCGGCGGTCGCAGCGGAGTCTGCGGACGAAGCGGACCTCGATGTCCAGGCCGTAGAGGTCGGCCTCGAGGCCGATGACGTGGACCTCGATGCTCGTGGCCGCGTCGTCGGCCTCGAACGTGGGGCGGCGGCCCACATAGGTGAGCGCTGGGCGCACTTCGCCACGGAAATGGGCGAGGGTGGCGTAGACGCCGTCGGGCGGGATGGCCTCGTGGTGAAGGTCGAGGTTGGCCGTGGGGAAGCCCAACGAGCGGCCGCGTCCCTCGCCGCGCACGACGGTGCCCAGTAGGGAGAATGGGCGGCCGAGCATGGCCCGCGCGGCCCGCAGGTCGCCCGCGGCGATGGCCTGGCGGATGGCCGTGCTGGAGATGACGCCGCCCCGGCACCGCACGGGGGCGGGCGAGCGGACGGCGAGGAGGCCCTCGGCCTCCAGGCGGCAGAGGAGCGCCAGGTTGCCCTCGGCCTTGCGGCCGAAGGTCGAGTCGTGGCCGAATACGATGTGCCGCGCGCCGAGCCAGCCGAGGAGCACGTCGCGGACGAAGCGCTCGGCGGGCATCTCGGCGATGGCCGCATCGAAGGGGATGACCACGGCCACATCCAGCCCCCACCGCTCCATCAAGGCGAGCCGGTGGGGCAGCGACGTGATGCACAGGGCGCTCCCCGGCTCCACGACCGCCTTCGGGAGCGGGTCGAAAGTGAGGACGATGGCCTGGCCGCCCAGCTCCCGTGCCCAGGCGACGGTCTCGGCCAGGATGCGCTGGTGGCCGCGGTGGACGCCATCGAAGGCCCCGAGCGTGGCAACTGGGCTCGCCAGAACAGGCAATCGTGCAAAGAGGCCGTGGACGGTGCGCATGGTTAGTAGTGCGGGCTTCAGCCCGTATCTTCGCGTCCCACGATACGGCCTGAAGGCCGCACTACGAACTCCTTTGGTGGCGCCAGGCGGCCGGGTCAGCGGCCGAGGGACTGGCGGAGTTCGGCGACGGCCTTCTTCGCCGCGTCGAGGGATTGCGCTTTGAGAACCACGCCCAAGCGCGCGCCGGCTTGAAGGAAGGCGGCAAAGGAGTCAGGCGCGACCTCGAGGAGCGCCACGTCGCCCTCCTTCGCGGCGGCCTTCGCGGCGGAGTGCAGCTCGATGCAGCGCTTGAGCGCGGCCTCGGCGTCGGCCGGCGCGGGGTACTCGACGACGACGATCCAGTGGCTCGGCTTGCCGCCCTCGGCGTAGCGGGCGAAGGCGGCGGGAATCCCTGCGGCCAGCGCCAGGCCCTTCGGCCCCCTGAGGTCCGAGGGCAAGGCGTCGGGCGTCGTCAGCTCGTGGTGGAAGTAGCACACGCTGGTCGGCTCGCGGAGCGCGGCCGGCAGCGCGGCCACGACGGGCGGCAGCCGCGGCTCCCCTTCCGGCATCCGCGCGAGGATGATCTTGGCGAGGCCCACCAGGTGGTCGCGCACGGCCGGGCGGTTGCCCAGGCTCACCAGGTGGAGGTAGTGAGGGCCGCTCCAGGCCCAGGCCTCGCCCTCGCCGCTGGCGCCGGCGTTGCCGAGCTTCTCGGCGGCGCGGGCGCCGCCCGAGCAGTCGCGGCTGTAGGCCCCGAACGCCTCGGGCGGCGCCTTGAAATACCACAGATCGGCGTTCACCTCCATCCGCTCTTGCCTGTACTTCGCCGCGGCGACCTGGACGAAGGCGTAGGTGAGATAGGGGTCGCCGGCGCCGTTGATGTACTCGAATAAGCCGTTCGGCCCGGCGTAGACGCGGACCCCGCCCTCGCGCGCCCAGGCGTCGAGCTTGGGGGCGAGGACGTGGTTGGGGTCAATCCCAGTAGCCTTGGGGGCGGGTTCGGGGGGCTTCTCTTCGGGGGCGAGCTTGGCCGCCCCGGCCGGGCCTTCGACGCGGATGGCCGCGTCGCCGGCCACGGGACACACATTCTCGCAGAAGCCGCAGCCCACGCACAGGTCCTCGACCACGTAGGGCCGGTCAATGATGATTTCCTTCCCGCCCACCTTGCCGACGAAGCGGTTGTAGCGGATGGCCTTGCCCGGCACGGGGCAGGCCTCCTCGCACGTCCCGCAATTGCAGTCCTGCCATTCGGCCAGCCCCTCCTGGAAGCGGGCGTGGCCGCGCCAGGGGATGCAGCGGCTGGTGTCGAACTTCGCCTTGCCGAGGGCGCGGGTCTGCTTCTCCTCGAAGGCCAGCTTCTCGATGGCCTCGGACGGGCACACCTGGCCGCAGGATGTGCACTTGTAGACGCAGTAGCCCATGCGTGGGACGAGTTGTGGCGCCCAGAGGCCCTCGATTCCCGCCTCGAAGGCGGCGGGCTGAAGCCCCCTTGTGGGGCACACGCGCATGCACTCGCCGCAGCGGACGCAGCGCGCAAGGAACTCCTCCTCCGGCCGCGCGCCGGGCGGGCGGAGCAGGGGCAGCCGCCCCTTCGCCGCGTGCCGCGCGGGGTTGATGCGGAGGAAGGGCAGCGCCGCCACGGTCGCGCCCATCGTGGCCAGGAAGCCGCGCTTCGTCACGTCCACCGCAACGTCCTGCTCCGCCGGCCGGCGGCGGAGGAAGCGAATGGCGTCCACCGGGCAGGCGTCCTGGCACCGCAGGCAGAGAATGCACTCGCCGCTGAGCGTGCCCTTGCCATCGTTCGTGATGCAGCCCATTGGGCAGCCGCGCTCGCACTTGTGGCACGAAATGCACTCCTCGCTCACGGAGCGGCGCAGGAGGGGCTTGAGCGAGGCGAGGCCCAGGAGCGCGCCGAGCGGGCACAGGTTGCGGCACCAGTAGCGGCGATACCACACGCCGAGGCCCACAAGCGCGAGCAGGATGAGCGCGAAGACGGCCTGCTGCTGGTAGACGGGCACCGCGCCGTCCGCGAGCGCGGCCTGGGAGCCACGCCGCCACCAATCGCCCAGCGGGCCGCCGGGCAGCTCCTTGAGCGCCAGCCCCGTGCCCTCCGCCAGCCAGCCGACGTAGGGCACGACGACAAGGCCGTAGCTCCGCGTCGCTATGCTCAGCGGGTCGAGCCATCCCGCGGCGCTGATGCCGAGCGCCGCGCCGACGAGGACGAACGCCAGCAGGTAGTACTTGAGCCGCCGGCCGTCGTAGAATGATGGCTTCCGCCCCTTCCGGGCCACCGTGAGCGCATGGTCGCAGGCGTCGAGCGTGCTGCCGAGCGGACACACCCACCCGCAGAAGAACCGCCCGAACGCCACGGCCAGCACAAGGAGGACAAGAGCCGGCACGTAGCGGGCGATGAACGCCTTGGCTCCCAGCATCGTGGCCAGCGCGGCCAGGGGGCTGAGCCGCAGCACGACGTCGGGCGGAGCGACGGCGCTCCCAACCAGCGCGGCGGCGTGCAAGAGAAGCGCGGCGAAGGCCACGAATGTGACAAGTTGGGTGAGCCAGCGCAGTCTGCTCAAGGGTTTCCCCTGACTCGTGACGCGTGACGCGTGACAGGAGGGACGACAGCAATTGGCCTGTCCTCTCTGGTCACGCGTCACGCGTCACGGGTCACGCATCACGCTTCCTTCACAACGAACTTCATCTCGCCGAGTCCGGCTTCCGCCCCGAGGCGGATGAAGCCCACATCGGCCGGGTCGCGCCCGAAGAGCTCCTTGGCCGCATAGGCGTCCACTGCCACGGGGTCGGTGCCGGCCACGATGCGCTGGGCCTGCTCGGGCGAGTCGTGCACGTCGGCCCGCCGCGGGCTGTTCGGGCCGCCGCGGAACATCACGCGCGTGGCATCGAGAATGGTCAGGTCCACCTTCACCGCGCGGCTCAGGTCGGCGATCTTCTCGTGTATCTGCTGGTGGAGCTGTCCCCGTTCGCCGCCGACCATGCCAAAGACGTTCTTCATCGCCAGGGTCAGCCCCGACGTGCTGTGGGTCTTCGCCGCCGGGATGTTGATCAGCACGTCCACCTGGTCCTGGAACAGCACCATGTCGTAGAAGGGCCAGCTCTTGAGGGCGAAGGCGTCGGGGATGGCCACCTCGTAAAAGCGATTCTCGTCCACGTAGTGGACGGTGCCGCCTGCCTTGCGGACGGCTTCGGCGATGCCGCTGGCGCGGTAGGGGCCGGCCGGGTCGCGCGACATCGTGCGGTCGAACACGATGACGCGGGCGTCGGGGCTTGCCTCGCGGCACAGCGCGACCACGGCGGCCACGGTCGCGGGGTTCGCGTTGGCCCCTGACTCCGGCGGCAGGTCCCAGGCCATGTTGGGCTTGATGACCACCGTCTGGCTGCCCTTGACCAGGGCCTTCATGCCGCCCACGGCCTCGATGGCCCGGCGGACGTTTTGCGCGGGGTCCGGCCCCTTGGCCACGGCGAGCTTTCCTGGCCCGAGCTTCAGCTCGCTCGGCGCGAGGGCCTTGAGCGCGCGCCCGTGGCTCCGCGAGCGCCGCCACAGGCCCAGCCCGCAGGCGCTCCCGGCCACCACCGCCGTGCCAACGAGAAAGCCGCGCCGTGTCATCTCCGGCCGCATCGAGTACCTCCAAGCCCCGCCCCAACCTGAACCCGTAGGATAGCAGATGCTCAAGGGGGCTGTCAAACCGACAACTTTCGCTTGCAAATCGGCCCTTCTTGCATATAATTAATGGTTTGCACGGCATCTGAATACCCCTCGCCTTCCGGTGCGCCAGCAAAGGGGCAACTGAAGCATGGTCGCGACTACCGCACAAGCGCTCAACGTGGAACAGCTCCTCCTGGGGAGCAGAAGCGACGTGGCGCAGGGCCTCCTCCTCCGCCAGGCACAGGCCCAGTCCCCCGCCGACCGCCGCCAGCTCGAGCGGCTCGTCATCGAGTTGATCGAGAACCCGACCATCGGGGGCAAGGCGCTGAGCCGTGAGGAGGCGGCACTCGTCATCGGCGTGGGCCTCTGGGCGCTCGGACGCCTCGACGAGGCCATCGCCAATCTGACGACGGCCGGCTCTGCCGAGGCCGACTACTTCCTCGGGCAGTGCTACCTTGAGAACGGGCACTTTGGGAAGGCCGCCGAGGCATTCGGCCGCGCCCAGCGCGGCAAGGCCGCCGCCAAGCGCCTCGCCGCACTCGGCGAGACCGAGGCCATCGCCAAGGGCGGCAAGCCCGAGGCCGCGCTCACCGCCGCCCGCGCCCTCGCGCGCTCCCACCCCAACGACGCGGCCCCACACTACCTGGTGGGCCTGTGCCTCGACCTCGCCGGCCGTTACGAGGACGGCGTCCCCGAGTACGAGAAGGCCCTGGAACTCGAGCCTAACCACGCCGGCGCCGCATTCCGCCTCGGCTACACGCAAGCGCTCCGCGGCGAGGAAGAGCGCGCCCTGGAACACTACACGACCCTCGCCGCCTCCCCGGCCCTCTACGTGAACGCGCTAGTGAACCTCGGGGTCCTCTACGAGGACCGCCGCGACCACGACCGCGCCATCGAGTGCTACCGCCGAGTCCTCCGCGCCAACCCCACCCACCCGCGTGCCAGGATGTTCCTCAAGGATGCCTACGGCACTCTCGACATGGCCTACGACGAGGACCGCCAGCGCGAGCTCGAGCGCCGCCAGAAGCTCATGGAAATCCCCGTCGGCGACTTCGAGTTCTCCGTCCGTGTCAGGAACTGTATCCAGCGCATGAACATAGAGACGCTTGGCGACCTGTGCCGCATGACGGAAGAGGAGCTGTTGGCCTCCAAGAACTTCGGCGAGACCTCCCTCCAGGAGATCAAGGAGGTGCTCCAGGCCCGCGGCCTGCGTCTGGGCGAGGCCCGCGAGGAAGCTGCTGCACAACTGCCAGGCGCCGCTGCCGCCACCCCCGAAGGAGTCCCCGCAGGCGCCGCCGACCAGTCCGTTCTCGCCGTGCCCATCAGCGAACTGAACCTCTCGATGCGCAGCCGCAAGTGCATGGAGCGCCTCGGGATCACCACCATCGGCCAGATCGTCGAGCACTCCGCCGAGGAACTCCTCGCCAGCCGCAACTTCGGCCGCACCTCCCTCAACGAAATCAACGAGAAGCTGGCCCGCTACGGCCTCCAACTCAAGGAAACCCTGCCCGAGGAGGAAGAGGAGGACGAGGAAGACGACTCGCTCCCGCCCGAGGAGCATGTGATGCCTCCCGCCGGCGAGGCCGAACCGCCTGATGAAGACGAGTGAACCCACGCTCGTTCACGCCTGCTGCGCCCCGTGCCTGTGCGCGTTCCTGGATGCCTTGCACGAGGAGGGACACGTGCCGACGGCTCTCTTCCACAACCCCAACATCCACCCGCTCATGGAGTTCCGCCGCCGCCTCAAGGCCGTCCAGGCGCTCGCCGACCGCGAGCGCCTGCCCCTCATTGCCCACGACGGCTACGGCCTGGAGGAGTTTCTCGACGCCATCGGCGCACAGCGCGCGCGGCCCGGCCGCTGCCGCGCCTGCTATGCCATGCGGCTCGAGGCCACGGCCCGCGTCGCCGCCGAGCGCGGCTTCCCACGCTTCACCTCCACCCTCCTCGCCAGCCCCCAGCAGGACCGCGACGCCCTCTGCGACCTCGGCCACGCCGCCGCACGCCGCCACGGCGTGGCCTTCGACGACACGGACCGCCGCCACGTGCACGACGCCGGCGTCGAGCGGGCGCGGCGCCTCTCGCTCTACCGCCAGCAGTACTGTGGGTGCATCTTCAGCGAGGCCGAGCGCTACCGCGACACCGCCGTGGAGCTCTACCGCGGCGCCGACCCGCATTTGCCACACGCCGGCCCAGCTCCGAAGGAGCGGTAGGGTTTTGCCGGCGGCGTAAGCCGCCGGGAAGAGGCCGGAAGAGAAGCCAGCCCCGACGGGGCGGAAGGAACGCTCTGTCCTGTCGCCCCGTCGGGGCTGAGGTGTCCACTTGGCCGCGTTCCGGCGGCTCACGCCGCCGGCAAAACCCCTTCGTCCCTTTGGGACTTGCAGGACGCGAAATGCGGGCCAGCACCAGCGACCCAGGCCCCGGCCGCAACGCAGCGGAGCACAGATGACCAGGACCACCCGCGCCGCCCTTCGCCGAAGCCTTCAGGCCGCCGTGGCCGTCGCGCTCCTCGCCGCCGTCGTCCTGGCCCCCTCGTGCATGCCCAAGCGGACAGTCACCCGCGTCCCCTCCGAGGTCGCGGAGCCCAGCGGCGAGGTGCGCCCCGTCCGCGTGCTGCTCGGCGAGGGC
>Ga0194112_10010518_pt1 | contig 11599 bp, 7 predicted proteins | sample TA2MahC400mmetaG_FD_146191 | JGI IMG/M metagenome (GOLD analysis project Ga0194112, IMG submission 146191) | Freshwater microbial communities from Lake Tanganyika, Tanzania - TA2015016 Mahale Deep Cast 400m | ecosystem: Environmental > Aquatic > Freshwater > Lake | place: Tanzania: Lake...
CCGCTAAGTTCATGACACCCACGCGCGCAAGTGCAATCATGCGGTCCACGAGGACTTCTCTCGTGGCAGCCAGAGGCCCGAAACCGGCAAGGCTGGCGAGGTAGCGTTCCGGCCGGATTCGCCGCAACCGCTCAGCCACCACGGACAGGGCCGAGACGGGATTGTACGCGTGAAGCAACTCCACTGTCCAAGTGACGTCGTCCGCAACATCGTCGATGCGCAGGCCAGCCTGAAATTCATCACAGAGGAAGAAGAGGCCGCTGTCGCGGGGCCGGGCTGCGGCAGCACATTCCCGGACCAGCGCCTGCAACGTCCGCCGGCGCATCTCGTGATACCTGGCCAAGTCCCGGTCGGAGGAGACGAGCGCGCCGATCTCGGAACGGCCGTAGATCCCATCCCCGACGAACCTCCGCAGCCATTGCCGGGCGAACGCCCTCACCCGCTCGGTGTCTGCCCCTTGCGCGTGACCTGCCTCGCGGCACGCGGGGCAGACGCACAAGCCCTGGAAGTAACGCTCGACGGGCCCGAACTCGAGCGCCGACTTCTCGTACGGAGTCTCGGGACGGCGTGGATGGTATTGAAGGCTCTCGAGCACCACGCCGTCGATCGCGTAGTCGCGCACCAGGTTCCGGATGACGCCAGTGACGTAACATCTGACGGCGGCGTTAGAGGGGCACAGAGTCGCATGGAGGCGCTCGCCGAGGCAGTTTTCCTGGCAGGCTTCCGGGTGAAGCCGTCCCAGCGTCACGGCGTGACAGCAGACGATCCATGCGAAAACCTTCAAACCGGCATCCCGGCAAGCCACGACGATCCCGGAGAGCGCGTTCGCTTCGCCCACGGGCGGAGGCCGAAGACCGGTCCCGCTGAATAGCGCTTCGTCCCACGCGAACCAGCAGGAGGTTTCCGGCACCGTAAACACACGCCCGTCGAGGTGACACTGCACTTGCTCGAGCGGATGATACAGGACGGCGACGAAGACGGTGTCCGCACCGGTGGAGCGGATTCGTTGCGCGGCGCGCTGCGGGGCTTCGGCGAGGAAGTCCCACGGGTATGCCCATAGTGCCAGCGAGTGCGCGCCGCTCACCGCGCTTACCTGTTACACGACCGCTGATAGATCGCCGTCGTGTAGAACTCGTAAGACGCGGCCTTGTCAGGCACGTCGATCAGATGCACGGTGAACCGCGCGGGAAGACCGTGGTTGGGCAACCTCTCGCGGAAGAAGGCGCCGTAGGCTCGCTCATACGCCTTTCGCAGGCGCTCCTGTTCGGCGGCATAGCCTGCGGCATCGGCAAGCGGGCTGGGAGACTTCGGCTGGCAGCCGAAAACGTGCATCTCGATGAAGTCGACGTCGTGGAGCGAGCTGCAGATGCCGGCTTCCTGCAACCAACTCTCCCAGGCGCGGAACACGAGCGGGATCTCCCGCTCCGGATCCATGAACACGGTTTCGGAAAGGCCCAGATTCCGCGTCGCCGATTCGCCGCCGGTGAAGCCCGCGAAGTAGATCTTCAGGTCGCCGTCGGGCTGCTCCTCGGTGACGATGTTGGAGAATATGGGTTGATCGCCGCGGTAGTAGTACGTCAGCTTGCCGCGGCGCCTAACGTTAAAGGCCATAGGGACTCCTCATTCCCTTCCTAGTGAAGCAGCATGCCGCCATCCACATACAGGGTGGCGCCGGTAACGTAATCCGCCTCCGAAGACGCCAGCAAGACCACGGCTCCAACTACGTCGTCCACCGTACCGATGCGCCCGCTGGGGATCTTGGCCAGCACTTTCGCCCGGTACGCCGGGTCATCGAGGCGCTCCTTGTTCTCGTCCGTCGCGATGGCGCCCGGCGAGACGCAGTTTACCTGGATGCCGTGCTCGGCCAGTTCCAGCGCAAGGGACTTCGTGAGCATTACCATTCCGCTCTTGGCGATGCAGTAGATGGAATTCGAGGCCATTGGGTTCGTGTCGTGCACGCTCGAGATGTTCACGATCTTGCCCGAGCGCTGCGATACCATAAGGCGCGCGGCGCGCTGTGAAAGGAAATAGACGCCTTTGAGGTTCACGCCGATGATCTCGTCCCAAGCCTCGACGGTGGCGTCGAGAAAGAGCTGGCGCCGGGCCATGCCCGCGTTGTTCACGAGGATGTCGAGCCGGCCGAAATGCTCCTGCGCCGCGGCGACAATCCGCCGGTGCTGCGAGAGGTCCTTGACATCGGCCTGGACCTCGACCGCCTGCCCGCCTGCGCCGCGGATTGCGGCGACCACTTCGGCAGCGGCGGCCGCGGCCGAAACGTAGTTGACGACGACCGCCGCCCCTTCCCGGGCAAGCGCCAGTGCGATGGCACCCCCGATACCGCGGGAGCCTCCTGTCACGACAGCGACCTTGCCGCTCAGTTTCATCGAGCCCTCCTGCTCACCAGCCGGGATTGATCGGGAACCAGTCCGGGCGCCTGGTGTCTTCGTGGAACCGCGCGTAATAATCGCCGCGCTGGCGGAACAGCCCTTCCGCCTTCTCCAGCCGGTCGGGGTCCAGCTCGACGCCCAGGCCGGGACCCCTGGGCACCGCGATGCATCCGTTGCGGAAGGGCATCTTTCCGCCGACGATAATGTCGTCCAGCATGTGGTGGTAGAGCGTGTCCACGCTGTAGGTGAGGTTGGGCAGCGTGGCCGCGGTGTGGACCATGGCCGCCAGGGTCACCCCGAGTTCGCTGCCGCTGTGCATTCCCAGGCCGAGCCGGAAGGCGTCGCACATGCCGGCCAGTGTCTTCACGCCCTGGATGCCTTCCCAGTAGTAGATGTCACTGAGTACGATGTCGACGGCGTTCATGGCCACACCGGCGGCGAAGTCGTCGAATCGCGCCACGCACATGTTGGTTGCCAGCGGGATGCTGGTCCGCTCCCGCACGCGCGCCATTCCTTCCAGTCCCCACGTCGGGTCTTCGAGGTACTCCAGATGGCAGGCCTCGAGTTGTTTGGCGACCCGGATTGCTGTGCCGCGCGACCAGAAGCCGTTCGGGTCAACGCGGAGCCCGAAATCCGGGCCTAGCGCATCCCGCAGGGCATAGAGAATGGCGATGTCGTTCTCTGGCGGCAGCACGCCGGCCTTCAGCTTTCCGGACCGGAAACCGCATTCAGCCACCGCCCGCCGGGTGTACGCCACCATCTCTTCGGGCGCCGTCTCTCCGCCGGCGTCGCCTTCGCGGTAGCGGTAGGAGATGCTCGCGTTGAACGGCACCTCGTCGCGCAGCCGCCCTCCGATGAGGTCCGACACAGGCCGCCCGATCGCCTTGCCCTGAATATCGAGACAGGCGATCTCGATCGTGGCGTACGCCCTGGGGTTCGAGATGTAGTAGATCTGGCGCAGCGTCTTCTGCTTGATTCGTTCGATGTGGAACGGGTCTTCTCCAATCAGGCGCGGCTTGAGCTTCTGAAAGAGGCCGCTTTGATCGCCGCCGCCCACTTCGCCGAGACCGACAAGGCCCTCGTCCGTCACGAGCTCGATGATCGTACGAACGAAGTAGCCGGGGTGGACGCCCGTCGAGTGTCTGAGCGGCGCCTCCGTCAGGACCGCGACCGCATGCGTTTTCAAATCGACAATCTTCATAGGAAGCTCTCCAGCAATCTCCTCTCACACGGCGGGCGCGGTCGCCGGCATCCGTTCCCGCATTCTCCGCGCGTCAGACTTGAACCACAACCAGCTATTCACCACCATGATGATGCCCGCGGCCAGGTAGCAGACCGCCGTGGCGCCTAAGGCGGGTCCGAGCCCGATGCTCTGGCTGAGCTTGCCCACCACCACCGGCGACGATCCCCCGATCACGAAGCCCGCCGACAGCATCAGACCCGTGGCCGTGGCGCGCGACTCGGGCGAAATCACTTCGTACAGTGATGCAAACAGGTTCGAATCGTAGAGCCCCCGAAACACGCCGAACACGCCCAGGGCGACGAAGACTGCGGCGCTCGAATCGGACCGCCCCATCCAGTAGATGAACGGACTCGAACACAAGAGTCCGGCCGCCTGAATCAAGGGCCGGCTCAGGCACGTGCGCGACGCCCAGCGGTCCGCCAGTTTACCGCCGGCCAGCACACCGACGAAGGCGCCCAACTGGTGATAGAAGGTGGCGTGAAAACCGGCGGCGGCTAGGCTGTAGTTGAACTCGCGGTACAGTAGGGTGGGCATCCAGGTGACTACCGCCACGCTCGCAAAGCTCATGCCACAAAAGCAGAGCATCAAGGCCACCGAGCTTCGAGAACGGAACGGTTCGGCCAGGCGGGCGCGGATCTCGGGGCGGTAGCTGGGTGCCGCTGGACTGCGGTCCGGCTGTTCCATCTGCCCGCGCACCGGCTCGCGGAGCACCTTCCGGAGCAGCATCGCCACCATGATGCCCACGGAGCCGAACATCAGAAACGCCGCCCGCCAGCCGAGATGTTGCCCGATGTAGCCGGCCAGCGTCCCGCTCATCACCACGCCGAAATAGAGGCTCGTCTGGTGAATCGACATTGCGAATGCTCGCGTGGATGAGCCGTGGTAATCGCTGATGATCGAGGTGGCAGCGGGGTAGTAAAACGCCTCCCCGGCTCCTGTGAGCGCCCGTAACAGCAGGAACAGCGCGAAGCCGGAGACCAGACCTGAGCAGACTGTCGTGGCGCTCCAGACGAGCAGCGCCGTGAAGATGATGTTCTTCCGGCTGGCCGCGTCCCCCAGGAAGCCGGCGAACGGCACCAGGATGGCATAGACCCACTGGAATGCCGAACCGAGCAGCCCCAACTGCGTGTTCGTCAGCCCGAGATCCTGCTTGACGAGCGGAAACACCGAGAAGAGAATCTGGCGGTCGGCGTGGTTCAGGAAGTAGACAACCCAGAACAGGGCCAGCACCGCCCACGGATAGAAGTTCCACTTTCCGCTCGGGCTGTGACCCACTTCGCTCGTTGCCATTCCAAGATCGCATCATACCCCCGGCGCGATCCTCAACGGAAGTCAAAACATTCGAACGATAGTTCACCTGAAGTAAACACTGGCGGCGAGCGAACGTTTACCACTGGTGAATAATGCTTCAAAACAATTCGCTTGTCTTCACGGAACTCCCGTGTCAACATCTTGGTGTGGGAGTTTTTCGCGAGCTCAGGTGGTGGAAAGGAGAGTTGGGCTGATGCTGCTTCAAGGTAAATCGTGTATTTCGCTGTTTGCCGCAGTCGCGGTAGCGCTGCTGCTAGCGTTGGGCGTGGCCGCGCATAAGGCGGACGCGCAGGTGCTTTACGGCTCCATCGTGGGAACGGTGACGGACCCCAGCGGGGCGCTCATTCCGGGAGCCGAATGCAAGATCACGAGCAAGGCGACCAACCAGTCGCGCACTTCCGTCTCGAACGAGGCGGGCATCTACACCTTCTCGAACGTGCTCGCCGGCACGTATGAAATCGAGGTAAAGGCGACCGGCTTCAAGTCCATGCAAAAAACGGGTATTGAAGTGGTGGTGAACGCGGTCCGGCGCGAGGACATCGAGTTGCAGGTGGGCCAGGTCACCGAGGCGATCACGGTGGCCGGCAGCGCGGTCGCGTTGCAGACCGAGAAAGCCGACGTCAGTAGCGAGATCAACGTCGATGCGGTGAAGAACCTGCCCATACGCGGCTACCGGAACTACCAAACCCTGATCGACCTGGTCCCGGGCGCCACGCCGGGGCAGTTTCAGAACGCGCCCATCACCAGACCCGGGCGCGCGCTCACGACAAACATCAATGGCACGAACCGGAACAACAACGTCACCAAGCTGGACGGTGCGGTAAACATGTCGGTGTGGCTTCCGCACCACACGGCCTATGTGGCCCCGACCGAGACCATTGAGACGGTGAACATCTCCACCAACAACTTCGACGCCGAGCAGGGCATGGCGGGTGGAGCGGCGATTACGGTGGTGACGAAATCGGGGACCAACCAGTTGCATGGCTCCGTGTTCGGCTATCACGACAATCAGCACCTGCGCGCCAGGAGCTTCTTTGAGCTCTGGCCGCAGAAACCGAAGAGCGTGCGCAACATCGACGGCTTCACGCTGGGTGGTCCCATCAAACGCGACAAGCTGTTCTTCTTCGGCGGATGGGAGTCCAGCCGCGAGCGCACCAACCGCAGTGGGCTCTTCACGCTTCCCGTGGAGGACCTGCGCCGCGGAGACTTCAGCGCCTACGCTACTACCATCTTCGATCCGGCCACCGGGACGCTCGACGGGAAAGGCCGGGCGTCGTTCCCGGGCAACATCATTCCGGCGGCGCGGCAGAGCGCGATCTCGCGGAAGATCCAGAGTCTGATTCCGGCGCCGAACCAACCGGGAGTCAGCGCGAACTTCTACAACTCGGGTGTGCAGCAACTCGACCGCGACATGGCCGACGTGAAGATCAATTGGAACCGGACTGCGGACCACACGGTGTGGGCCAAGTACAGCATCATGAACGCTCCCGCGAGCTGCCCATCGGCGTTCGGCGAAGCGGGCGGCGCGGGTCTGTGCGACATAGGCTCCGGCAAGGCCAACAACCGCGCCCAGCTTGCCACCATCGGCCACACCTGGGTGACGGGTCCGAACATGGTTGTGGACGGGGTGCTGGGCTACACGCGGAACCGGATCGATGTAACGCCGCCGGGCTATGGCAAGAACGTTGGCCTGGACACGTTCGGCATTCCGGGCACCAACGGCTCCGACATCCGGCAGAGCGGGATGCCGATCGTCTCGATCAGCGGTTTTTCGACTCTCGGCGATGCCGACAGTTGGAACCCGGCCTTCCAAAGGGACCAGAGTTACACCGGCACAACCAACGTCGGCTGGACACGCGGCCGCCACAACTTACGATTCGGCGTGGAAATCACCCGGCACCAGTTGAACCACTGGCAGCCGGAGCTGGGATCCGGCCCTCGCGGTGGCTTGAGCTTCGGCATCGGGCCGACGGTGCTCAACGGCGGGCCCGTCGGTAATCTGTACAACGGGTATGCCACGTTCCTGCTCGGGCTGATGACCTCGGCCGCCAAGAGCGTACAGTGGGAGTCGATGACAACACGCGAGTGGCAGTACGGTTTCTACATCCGCGACCGTTGGCAGATCTCGCGCCGCACCATGGCCGTTCTGGGCCTGCGTTACGAGCTGTTTCCGTTGCTCTCGCGCTCGCACACCGGAATCGAGTTCTGGGACCCGCAGACGAACACTGTCTCCCGCGGCGGCCTGGGCGGCAACCCGACAGACCTGGGTATTGCCACCAGCCACCGTCTATTTGCGCCCCGCGTCGGACTCTCGCATCGCATCACCGAGAAGACCGTGGTGCGGGCGGGGTTTGGCATCACCTACAACCCGATGGTGCTCAGCCGGCCGCTGCGCGGCAGTTATCCGATGACCATCGACGCCAGCTTCACCGCCGTCAACGCCTATCAGTGGTTCGGGCCCATCGAGCAAGGCATCCCGCTGTTCACTGGAGAAGACCCCAAGGCGGGCTCGTTCCCGCTGCCTAATCGCTTCAGCATGCGAACCCTGTGGCGGCCGGACGGCAAACGGAAGGTTGATCGGGGCTACATAGAGTCCTGGAACGTCATTCTCGAACGCCAGTTGCCGGGCGATGTTGTCGTGACCGGCGGTTACGTCGCCACGCACACCATCCGCAGCTTCGTAGATTGGGAAGCGAACAACTCGGCGCCAGGCACCGGACTGGCCGGTGCGCCGTTCTACCAGAAGTTCGGCCGCAGCGGTTCCACGCTGCTGTTCAACGGCTGGGCCGACGCCAGCTACCATTCGTTCCAGGCCACCTTCAACCGAGCCTTCCGCAACGGACTGATGGTGAAGGGCGCCTACACCTGGTCCAAGGCGATCAACATGCAGGATGACGACGGCTGGGGTGGCGTCTCGTGGAACTGGGCGCCGGTGATGAACCGCAACCGCGCGCTGGCCGGCTACGATATCCCGCACAATCTGCACCTCGGTTTCGTTTACGAGCTGCCATTCGGCAAGGGCAAGAAGTACGCCGCTGAGGGGTGGAGTTCGAAGCTGTTCGGAGGCTGGCAGGCGAACGGGATCTTCTACTCTTACAAAGGACGGCCGTTCAGCGTTTCGGCGCCCGGCACCTCGCTCAACTCCCGCTACAACGCCCAAACCGCAGACCAGGTAAAGCCCGTGGTGGAGAAACTTGGCGGCGTAGGCCCCGGCAATTTCTTCTATGAGCCCACCGCGTTCGCGGCGGTGATTGACGTGCGCTTTGGCACCACGGGACGCAACATCCTCCGCGCGCCAGGGGTCGTCGGCTTGGACGGCAGCCTGTTCCGGCAGTTCCGCGTCACGGAGCGACTGAAGGCCGAGTTTCGGACCGAAGCCTTCAACGTGACCAACACCCCACGTTTCGGCGGGCCTTCGAGTGACGTTACCAGCCCGACATTCATGCAGATCCGCGGCGCTTCAGGCGAACGACAGTTCCGCTTCGGCCTGCGCCTGGAATTCTGACCGGTCTCCAGCCGAGGCAGCCGCGGCGCCATCGCTTGCCGGGAAACCAATTGGGGAGAGGAGTCGTTTATGTCCGATCATCAACCAAAGAGCCCTGAAGTTGCTGTCTGCGAGGTGGAGATCGAACGAATCTGTGCCCGATATCAGAAGCTGTACGGTGGTCTTATCTACGACGTGCTGGAGCACCTTGGATATCCGCATCACGTGCTCTCGCACGAAATCACGCCCGTGCATGCCGGCATGAATATTGCCGGTCCCGCCTTCACGGTGAAGGGGACGATGAGCTGCACCCGCGATGGGCCGAACCGCTACAAACGCCTGGCGATGATCAAAGAGATGCGCTTCCCGTGCGTGGAAGTGCGGGACTGCGGGACGCCGTTCCCCGTGGCGATCTACGGCGAACTGAGCGCCAGCAGCGCGCGCGCCCACGGCGCCGTCGGAGCGCTGGTGGACGGCGGCGTACGCGACTGTTCCCACCTGATCTCGATGGGCTTCCCGGTTTTCTCCCGCTACCGCAACTCCGTGGAGGCGTTCGGGCGGTGGGCGGTGCTCGACTACCAGGTGCCGGTGCTGCTCTCGGGCGAACTGACGGCCGCCGTCCAGGTGAATCCGGGCGATTTCATCTTCGGCGACTACGACGGCGTGCTGGTCATCCCGGCGGATCTGACCGTAACGGTGTTGGAGGAGTGCGAGCGGCTCAAGGGCGTCGAGCACGTCGCGCGGGAGGAGTTTGCGCGGGGCGACGATCCGGTCCTGGTTTTCGAACGGCACAAGCGGCTGTAGGAGCCTTCCTCTCCGCTTCGGAGGCGGAGTTGGCACTGAGCGAGAGAAAACGGTACCGCCGTGCGACATCGACCAGCGCCCTTGCCGCGGCTGGCAGATACCCGCCGCGGCGCACGGTGAGAAGGATCTTCGACCGCAAGGGAGGCTCGATTTGCTCGATCATGCTCAGCGGGCCGCCTTGAATCTCGTGCTCCACCGCCCAGCGCGGGAGCATGGAGATTCCGACTCCGATCTTCAGCATGGCCTTGATGGCCTCGGCGTTGTCGAACCGCATGATCACACGCGGATGAAAGTCGACGCTCGACATGTAGCTCTCGATCGCCTTCCCGACCTGCGAGCCGACCTTGAAAAGGATAAATGGGATTACCGCAAGGTCTTTCATCGAGCACCGTCTGGGCAGGTCGTTGTTGGACGCCGTGACGAGCACAATATCGAAATCCCAGGACGCCTCCACCGTGAGCCGGTCATGCTCGAGAGGATCGGGCTTTACCATGATCGCCACATCGAGCGTCCCTTCGGACAGTCCCTGGATCAGCATCGCCGTGTTGCCGGTCTCGACCACCACTTCGACATCCGGATGGCTGGCGCGGAACTCGGCCAGCAGTTCGGGCAGTATCGAGATAACCGCTCCTGGCCCGGTGCCCAGCCGGACCACCGCCGCTTTCAGCCCCTTCCACTCCTGCAATACCGTCAGGGTGGCGTCATAACGCAGCAGGAGGTCTGTGGCGTGCGGCAGCAGGACCTGCGCCGCCGCCGTCAGCCTCAGCCGGCGCCCGATCTTGTCATAGAGCCGCGTTTCGAGCTCTTCTTCGAGATTCTTCAGTTGCTTGTGCACGGCCGCGGGGCTCAAGTGCAGCGTCTCGGCCGTTCTTGTGATGTTGTTGAGTTTGGCCAGGGTGACGAAGCTGCGAAGCCCACGCAGGTCCATGGCCTAAATGTTAACCAATTGTCAATATCGATTCAAGAGCATTCACTTGCGAGGAGGGATGCACCATGCTGAAATCGCTTTCGACCGTTGCGCTCCTGGCGGTTGCGGCAAGTGCCGTTTCCGGCGCGCCCGGCGGCCCGAACCCCGTACTGACGCCGCCGCCGCGGCATATCGAATGGACGGGCAAGAGCATGCCGCTCGTGCCCCCGGTCGCCGTCGCCGCCGTTTCGGCGGAAGAGCTTCAGGTATCGCGCGTGCTCGCGGCCGAGATGCGACGACTGCACGGCGTTACGCTGCACGTGGGCGGCACATCGGGCGCGGGCGTCACGCTGGCGCTGGCTGGAACGGCGCGAGGAAAGTCGTTGCTTGCCCCGCTGCGGGGCGCGAACCTTTACGCGTCGAAAAAGGGCGAGGAATCGTACCTTCTGGACGCCGACACGAAGGGCGCGACCATCGTGGCCGAAACGCCCCGCGGCCTGCTGTACGGGGCGCAGACGCTGCTGCAGTTGGTGCGCGTCAGCGGCGCCGGAAAGGGGAAACAGGTGGTCGGCGCCCGGATTATCGACTACCCGCAACTCGCCTTCCGCGGGTTGCACATCTGCATCTTCCCGAACACCGAACTGGCCGGCGTGCGGCAAGCGATGCTGGTGGCCGCGCGCTTTAAATACAACGCCGTGGTCATCGAAACCTGGGCTTCCCTGAAATCGAAGAAACGCCCTGAGTCGGCCTACGAGCACACCTACACCCCGGCGCAGTTGAAGCCGCTCATCGACATGGGCAAGGCGCTGCACATGGAGATGATCCCGATGCTCAATTCCTGGGGGCACGCCAGCGGCATGCGCGGCGGCTCTTCTCAGCACGTGGTGCTCGACCGCTTCCCGCAGTTCAAGCCGCTGTATGAGGAGGACGGCTGGTCGTTCTGCCTGACCAACCCGGCCATCTATGACCACCTGTTCGACCGCTACTCCGAATTGCTGGAACTGTTCGGCAATCCGAAGTACTTTCACCTCGGCCTGGACGAGGCCTGGGGCCACCGCGGGTTGATGAAGAGCGACGCCTGCCGCGGCGCCGACCCGCGGGCCACCCTGACCCAACACCTGAAGAAGCTCTATGCGTACTTCGCCGAGCGCAAAATCCGCGTCTTCGTCTGGCACGACATGTTCATCCAGCGGGACCACCCGCAACTGGGCCGCCTGTCGCCAGCCAACAGCGTTCCCCCGTTCGACAGTCACCTGGTGCTCGACGAACTGCCCAAGGACGTCATCATGGACGCCTGGAACTACAGCGAGACCGGCGAATGGCCCGTCCCGAAGCATTTCCGCGACAAGGGGTTCCCGGTGGTGGTTTCACCGTGGAAAGTCCGCAAGAATGCCGTCGCCATGGTCAACGTCGCCAAGAAGCTGGACGTTATGGGCATGCTCGAGACCACCTGGGACTCTCTC
>Ga0194112_10010523_pt1 | contig 11595 bp, 4 predicted proteins | sample TA2MahC400mmetaG_FD_146191 | JGI IMG/M metagenome (GOLD analysis project Ga0194112, IMG submission 146191) | Freshwater microbial communities from Lake Tanganyika, Tanzania - TA2015016 Mahale Deep Cast 400m | ecosystem: Environmental > Aquatic > Freshwater > Lake | place: Tanzania: Lake...
GAGGACTGGCTCGGAGAGGTTGTGGCGCCGCTCGCGCGGCAAGGCAGGGTCCGATGGGCGACGTTCTCCGAAATGGCGGACGAATTCTCCAAATGGGAGAAGGCGAATCCCGGCGTCGCGCCCCGGCCGTACGCGAAACCGGCGGACGCCCCGCAGGCACCGGCGGGCCCTCGCCCCACACTTCCGGTCTCAGCTCGGACGAGCCAGCCCTATATCACATTCGCTGTCAACACCCACGACTGGCGATTCGTCGACGATAGCGCGAACACGGTGTTGCGGCTCATCGGCATCTTCGCGCAGCACAACGTCCGCGGCGACTTCTATCTGACCGCGCCGCTCGTCGAGCGGTACATGGAGAAGCGGCCCGACGTGATCCGCCGGCTCAAGGAGAGCGGGATGACGATCAGCTACCACGTCCGCCCGCCGCATCCGCTGTGGCGCGGCTTCAGCGAGCCCTTCGCGGGCAAGGAGGGCGGGGCCCTGGTCCAGGTCCTGCGGGACTACGAGACCTTCCGACTCGACCTGCGCACCGGCGGACTCGACCGCGACCGGCCGGGCGGCTACCGCTACGTGGAGCAGGTGTTCGGCCGCAAGCCTGTGGCGGTCGGCGCATCGGATGCGCCCCCTCAGGTCAAGGCCGCCTCGAGCCGCGTGTATGTCGAATTCGGCGCGCGGGTGGGTGTGTTCCATCATGAGACCGGCACGCGACCGGAGCAGCCGTTCGAGTTCCGCGAGGGACTCCTGGCGCGGCCGAGCGACTTCAGCGTCACCCGTTTCCCCGCGCCGGGCAACCCGGAGGGCGTCTTCTGGTGGAATATGGTGGGCACGCCCCGCGCCGCCGAGTTCGATCCGGTGGCCTCGCTCGACCGCCAACTGGCCGCGTGGGACGGCGACCGCGCCCCGTTCATCACCGCCCTGATCCACGAGAACGATTTCTACCGCGAGGGCGGTCCGGGATGGAACGCGGTCTACCTGGAAGGCGCCGGCCCGCGCTCCCGGCCGCGCAGCGCGCCCTTCGATCTCGACGCGCCGCCCACGGGCCGGCCGCGCCCGGCGGAGACGCGAGAGGCCATCTTCCGCAAATACGAGGAACTCGTCGCGCGCGCAGCGGCGAAGCTCCGCGTGGTGACCTCCGAGGACATCGCCGCGCTGGCCCGGGAGCCCTCGAACGCGACGCGCTCCGAGAAGGCGTCCGGCGCGGGGCCCGGGTCCTTCGTCACCGGTCAGGACGCGGACTTGATGCTGGGCGGCTTCGGCTTCAACCGGAGCGGTGGTCCCCTGATCTTCAATCATCCCACTGGACTCGCCACCGACGGGAAGACGCTGCTGATGACCGACCGCTGGAACAACCGCGTCCTCCTCTGGGGATCCGCGCCGGCGGCGAACACGCCACCCGACCTCGTCCTCGGCCAGCCCGACTTCGCGCAGAACGATCCCGGCGCCGGCAAGCACCAGATGAACTGGCCTGGCAACATCGCGATCGCGCCGGATGGCAGGAGAATCGCCGTCGCCGACACGAGCAATGACCGCATCTTGATCTGGAATTCGTTTCCCACGAAGAACGGCGAGGCGGCGGATCTCGTCCTGGACTTGGCGCGGCTCTCCGGCGGCCCTCCCGGCCCTCCCCGCGGAGGCGAGGGGGACCGTCGCGAGCGCCCCGCAGCGCCGGAGGCCGCTGCGCCGCGGCCGCGATTCGGCGGCGGGATGCGCTTGGGCTGGCCGTGGGGCGTGTGGACGGATGGCGCGAAGCTCGCCGTCGTCGCGACGCACGGCAGCGCGGTGCTGATCTGGGATCGCTTCCCCACCCGCGACGACCAGGTTCCCGATTTCGTGTTGCGCCCCGAAGGCGCGGGCACGCCGCGCAATGTCACGAGCGACGGCAGCACGTTCTTCGCCGTCAGCGACCACAACTACGGCGACCGCTCGCGGCCCTCGACGATGGTCTGGAACTCCTTCCCCACCTCCGCGACGCAGCCGTACGACTTCGTCTGGGGCGAATGGGTCAAGGGCGCGTTCGCGGCGGACGGCCGGCTCATCCTCGCCGGCATCCAGTCGGTCTATCTCTGGAGGAGGACGCCGCGGGACGCCGAGACGGACGCCGACGTCATGCTGCGCCCGGCGACCTATCGCAACGGGGACGGCCCGGATGCCGTCGTCGCCAACGGCCGGCTCTACGTCTGCTCGTACAACGGCAACAACCTCCTGGTCTGGAACTCGATCCCGACCCGCAGCGATCAGCCGCCGGAATTCTCGATCGGCAGCGACCGCATCGGCCAGGACACCTGGGCGGAGAATCATTTCATCCAGAACCCCGTGGTCGCCACCGACGGCCGGAGCCTGATCGTGTCCTCGGACTTCGACCGGAAGGTGTTCGTCTGGCGCAAGCTGCCCGAGGAGAGCGCGGCGAAGCCCGACATCGTCTTCCAGCTCCGCGAAGGTCCCTGGGACAATGAACTCCACGGCTCGACCCTCGCGATGGCGGGCAAGAGCACGGTCTACATCTGGAAGAGGCTCCCGCTGAACGGGGAAGAACCGGATGTGGAGTTGAGCCGCCGCATCGGCAGCGTCGAACTCGGCGAACTCACGGGCGTCGCGTTCGACGAGGAGTACTTCTATCTCTCCGACCGGCGCAGCGAATCCATCTACGTCTGGCAAGGCATCCCCGACCGCGACAGCGAGCCTACGTTCACGCTCCCGATGCGGAGCCCCGGCCGGCTGACGAGCGATGGCCAGTACCTCTGCGCCGCGCCGTTCGAGGGGAGCGCCATCCAGCTCTGGCGCGTGGGCGAACTGGATTCGGGCGCACGGGCGATCCCGCTCGGCGGACGCGGGCAGTTCAACCTGCCGAGCGAATGCCTCATCGCCGACGGCCGGCTCTTCGTCTGCAATCGCGGCTTCAACCGCGTCGACGTCTGGGACCGTGTCGAGGACGCGCTCGCCGGCCGACCCGCCGATGCGCTGCTGGGCGCGACCGACGAGGAGGATCGCAAGCCGGGCATCGGACGAGACAAGCTCTTCATGCCCGGCTCCCTGGCGTGGGACGGCCGCTCCCTGTGGGTGGGCGAATTCAAGTTCAGCACGCGTATCCTGCGGTTCAGTCCGAGGCGGAGAGGGACGGGGACCCCACCCTGAACGCCCCCCGTCATCCCTGCCAGGTCGGCGACCGCGGACAAGAAGGCGATCTCCTCTCCCGGCCGCCCGCGAGCGGATCATGACCCCCGATCGGTTCACATCCCTCAGCGTCACTCGGCGACCTTCCGGTACTCGATGACCGTCGAGCCGGGCATCTCATCGATCGTCGCTCGGAGGCGGCGGAGGGACTCGCCCTTCCTGCGCACGGGCTCGCCGGGTCGATAGGTCTGCGACTCCGTGACGATGTACTCGGCGCCCGGATCGATCCCGCAGGGGAGGCCATCGAAGCTCGCGTAGGGAGAACGGTGCCGGCGGAATGCGACGATCGCGCCGGCATCCTCATCCGGCAGGTGGTACTGGAGGACGCACCAGGCCGCGGGATCGAGCGTCGTCTCCGAGAGCGGGAAGAACTCGCCCGACCAGTAGCGGCGCAGCCGCTTGGCCTCGAAGATGGCTTCCCGAAGCTGGCCTTTCGGAAAGGCGGCCGGCCGGCAGTCCTGGGCGAACGCGATGCCGCCGTTGAATCCGCTCCGGAAGAGGTACGGCGTCGTCCCCATCTGCCCGACGAGGCTCGCCGGGAGGTAGCGGTTGAGGCCGGCGCTCATCACCTGGTTCTTGATCGCCGCGGCGAGGATCGTCTCCTCCCGGAGGTCGACCATGTCGCAGGTGTTGTCGCTCCGCCAGAGGGGGATCGCGCGCGAGCAGGTCTCGATGTCGATCCTCCGCCCGCCGCTCGCGCAGTTGTCGATGAAGAGGTGGGGATGGGCGGCGAGGATGTCATCCCACATCCGGTAGAGACCTTCGATGTACCGGATCTCGCCGATGCCGGTGCGATCGGGGTCCTTCCGGTTGAGGGAGTCCCAGAAGGCGAGCGGATCGATGTTGAAGTCGATGCGGAGGCAGTCGAGGCCGTACTCCTTCACGGCGGCGATCAGGTAGCGGGTCATGTAGGCGCGGGCCTCGGGATTCCCCAGATCGAAGAGGCCGCTCCCGTCTCCGGCCGGCGAGATGACCCACTCGGGGTGCTCGCGTGCGAGCAGCGTCCCGGGGTGGACGCGCTCGGGCTCGAACCACATCAGATACCTCAGGCCTTCCTTGTGCACCGCCTCGCCAATCGCCCTCAATCCACGCGGGAAGCGATCCCGCGGCTCGACGCGCTCGAGCGGGAACCCGTAGTGGCCCATGCCGGCCGGGAAGCCATCGCGCGTCCAGTACGCATCGAGCCAGAACATCTCGAAGCCGTGCCCGCGGATCGCATCGAGATGTGCGAGGACGTTCGCCTCGGTGCTCGCATTCATCTCATAGAAGGACGTGCTCAGGTGGACGATCGGCGGGACGACGATGCGATCGGCGATCCGCGGGACGATATGGCGGAGCATCGTCCGGCGGAAGAGATTCTGGCCGCGGCGCGGATCCGGACCGGCGAAGTGGGTCAGGAGGATCCTCGGACTCCGGATGCTCTCGCCCGGACGGAGCCGGAGGCGAAGACGTTCCAGACCAGCGCGGATGCGGATGTCTCCGCCCGCGCCGCGTTCGACTGCGCCGCGCCACTGGCCCGACCAGCCGACGGCGGCGACGACCCCGCCCGTCCCCCACTCCAGCGTGAAGAAGGGGCTCTCGGCCGAGGATCGCCCGTTGACGGCGCCGAACGCGATGCACGCGCCGGGCGGGAGCGGCTGATCGATCGGCATCCAGTCATCCGCCGCGCACGTGCTCCCCTTGAGCCTCCGGAGCATGGGGAGCGTGCCCGGCCCGACGCGGATGCCGGCGTCGATCGCCTTGACCTCCTCCAGGAACGGAGAATCCGCTTCGCCCCGGTTCGTGAAGTGGAGCACCCAGTCGGCGCCCGGGGAATCGGTGAAGATGGTGCAGGCGGCGCGGACCTCCAGGCGCGTGCGAGGATCGGTGAGGATCAGGGTCAGGATCCGCGCCGCGCCGCCGGCCTCCTCCTCCCGAAGGTCCCGCTCCCAGTCGCCGACCAGGGTCGAGGAGGGGCGGCCATCGTAGACGAACGAGAAGGGTAACCCGGGCTCGACCTCGGCGCCTCGCGCGAGATCATCCAGCCAGAGGCTGGATCCATCCCGCAAGGTGACGCGCGCATCGGCCCAGTCGGCCTGATCCCAGCCGCGGCCATCGCCGCCGTCGTTGACGACGAGGTCGAAGGCCATCGCTCCGTCGAGCGGCACGTCGATCGAGCGGACCTCTCCGACCGGCCGGATCACGGGCGTTGCGAAGAGATCCTTCCCATCGACGGCGAGGTGCATCGTCACCGATGCGGCCGTGCCGTCCACGTTCCGATCGAGGCCGATATGCGCGAGGAAGCGCACGGCCGGCCGATCGAGCGCGACCCGGATCACGCTCCGGGAGTTGACGCCGATCCCTCGAGCATAGGTCTTCGCGCCGAGGCGCATCGGGGTCCCGAACGCGCACAGCCCCACCTTCGTGTCGCCGGCGACGTCCTCGTGGATGATCGTCAGGCGACTCGCGGCGGGAGCCCTCGGTGCGGCCGCCCCCGCGGAGAAGGCGCGCTCGGCCCACGCGCGCGTGAGCGCGATCGCATCGTCGATCTCCGAGGCCGCGGCTCGCGCGAGGCCGAGGAGCGCCGCCGCCATGGCCGGGATCCATCGCTTCCTGATCATCCCTTTGCCCTCCGCACGGCATCGTACTCCGCCGCGAGCCGGCGCGGTACTCCGGGGCGGTGGACCCGAGGGTTGCACGCCGTCCCGCCATCGCCTATACTCGCGCGCCGGGGGAAGGAAGTTCGACGAGGAAGATCCGCAGGACGTCGGGGATGGCCTGGAGGCCATCATGGGAATCTTCGTCGACTACACCTTCTACCGGCGGTGCGCCGAGGATGAGCTCGTCGAGCGCATGGGGCGCCTGCGCGAGCAGATCCTCGGCCTCGATCTCCAACGCGTGGGGGAGATCATCCATGTGGAGCCGGTGTGCGCTCTCCTGGTCATGCGAGCCCTGGAGAGAGAGGGGCTCCCGATCCCTCCCGCCGTGCGGGCCCGAATCGGGCCCGTCCTCAAGGATCGGGTCCACGGCGAACTCTGCCTGGCCGTCGCCCCCATGGACCTCTCCCTGCCCGAGGACCTCGAGGACGGCTTCTTCTCTCCCGCGCGCGCGCTGATCGAGAGGACGGACCTGTGGGATCCGAGCGCCTATCCCGAATGGCTCAAGATCCGAACGATACGGGTCAATCGAGAGTTCGTCCTCACGGAGTTCGCCTGTGCGCTCCTCCGGCACGGCTACGCGATGATCGTCGACCCTGGAGAGGGATGCGAGTCCGTCGTGATCGGCCTGAGCTCCCTGCGGGGGGAAGGCACGCCCGTCTGGGCGGGCTGCAGCTTCACGAAGACGCAATACGCCGTGCACTTCGTCGACACGCACGAGAAGGTCTGCCGCATCCTCGATTTCGCCCGCGAGGTCGGCCTCCTCCACTCCGCGGAGGACACGTGCGAGTTCTACGAGCACCGCGACTGGGCGAGGAGCGCGCCGATCGTCAACCACGAGACGATCGGCGCTCGGATCGTCTCGAAGCTGATCGACAAGGCGTGCGAAGACGCATGCAAGGCCGGGGTCCTGAAGAGCTACCAGGTGCTCCAGGACAACGCGGGCCAGACGACGAACATCGTTCGCGTCTCCAAGGGCGACGGCCGCCGCGGCGGGCGGCCTTCACGGGACGCGGATCCGAACGCGCCGCGATCCTGACGGATCGGTCTGACGCGTCGTCAGGTCGCGCGCCTGCCGCCGGCTGCGCGCGAGATCTCGCGCGCCTCCTCGGCGGCCTCCTCGGGGCTGCGCGTCCGGATCGGAACGAGCGTTTCGGTCCCGTTCCTCTTCCGTCATCCTCCTGAGACGCTTCCAGTCAGTACGGCCAGGCATCCTTCCTCCGCGCTTGTGCATACCGTCTCTCCTCGGCCGGCTTCGCCCGCCGCGCTAGGATGTACCAGTTCGTGTTGTCACGCTCGGTGCAGACGACGAACAACACCATACCGCGAACCATGCCGATCACGCGCCACCGCTCCTCACCGTGAATCCGGAGCGAATCCGGTTCTTCATCTTCGATGTACCCGTCATCCTCGAAGACCTGGCCGGCGTCCACGAAGTCCACGCCGTGCCGGCGCAGGTTCGCCTCCCGCTTCGCAGGGTTCCACGGCGGATCGTCCGGGTCCCCGTCGATCGGCATGATGGGATGCTACGGGCAGCCCGTATCACTGTCAATCTCTCCCGCCGCATCTACGAAGTGCGCGTGAACCTCCTCAACCTGTGCAGGGAGGGGTCCCCTGGGCTCGCGCAGCTCCTGTCGCCGCCTACGGCTCACCCGATGCCGGCCGCCGCAGGCGGCGCGCGATGAGGGCCTCGAGGCCGCGCAGGGCGATGCTCGCGATGACGAGGGTGTAGAAGGCCTTCCCGAGCGGCGGCGGCGTGGCGTTCTCCCAGTCGGTCACCGTCGCGATGCGCGCGAGCACGGCCAGCGCCGCCAGGGCCGCCAGGACCGAAGGCCGCGCGTGCGGGAGAGTGCGCGCCCATAGCGCGGCGGCGAACGCTTTCGCTCGCGGCGGAAGCGGAGGGATCTTCTTCATCGCGCGGTCTCCCGTCTTCGCTTCACCTTCTTCCTCGGGCGGCGCGCATCGGACGGCGATGCGATCGCAGGCGCGGGGGTGGCCGGAGCGGCCGGAGCCGCCGGGATCGCCGGCGGTGCAGGCGCGGCGCGGATCCGAGACGAGCGAGATCGCCTCCACGCCCGCGAGGCGGCAAGCGCGACGACCCCCAGGAGGACGAATCCCGTGATCAGGACGCCGGCCTCGAGATAACGTTGCGGGAAGAACTCGACGACGACCTCGTAGTCGCCGGTCCTGCGGATGAAGAATCCGTTCCCGTACCCGTTCGCGACCCAGTGGTCCTCGGCCGGGATCCACTCCGCGCCCGACGCATCGCGAAGGCCCGAGAGGATCGCGATCTGCCCCTCGCCCCCGCCCCGCGGCGCGCCGCGGATATAGGCGCGCCAGCCGCCGTGGTAGAGCTCGTTGAGGACGAGGAGGAAGGGCGATTCCGCGCGGACCGATGCGACGTATCGCGTCGCGTTCACGCGGCGCCACGCGATCTCCGGGATGGGGGGCGCGGATCCTTCGGGGACGAGGAGGAGCGACCGCGCGGCGACGAGGGGATGCGCGTAGGGCTCGAAGATGTGCGTCCCCCGATCGAGCGCGATCGGCGGCGCCGGCACGGCGCGCGCCTCGGGCTCGGCGATCGCATCGAGGATGCCCGGGATCTCCGCGGGGCGGAAGACGCGCTGGTCGATCCGCCAGAGAGGCTCTTCGGCGAGGCTCTCCCAGAAGCTCCGGCGCCGGCGGGCGGGCCCGAAGACCTCGATGCGACGCAGACGCAACTCGCGCGTCCCTCCCCGCTCGATGCCGGCGGCCCGCTCGCGCTCGGTCGTCAGATAGACCGCGATCCCGGCGAGAAGGGGGACCTCATCCGCACGCAGATCGGGGAAGACCGATGCGACGACCGGATCGAGATCGAGGACCGGGAGGCCCGGCGGAAGCGCGACGCGCACCGAGCGACCCGGCCGGCCCGCCCCCCCGTCGAGATAGAACTCCAGGTCCACCGACCGCGCGCGCGCGTCGTCGACCGACCCGTCGAGCCGGAGGAAAGGGAAGCGCCGCAGGTCGATCCGCGGTGTCTTCGTGCGGAGCCGGACGTACGTCTCGTCGGGGACGTTCTCGTCGAAGCGCGCCCCGATCCGCAGCTCGCCCCCCTCGAAACGCTGCCACGTATCGCCGCCCGTCCTCGTCCACTCCCACGACCGGAGGATCTCCTCGTTGAGGAAGCGCACCTCCCATGCCCGCTCGGGTTCGAGATCCCACCCCTCCGTGAGAAACTCCGTCGCCGGCATCGAGCCGTCGCGGGCGAGGTAGAAGCCCCGGAGGCTCAGCTCCGGGAGCGTCCCCAGGATCGGCGTCCCGAGCCATTCCACCAGGAGATCGATCCCCGTGAGGCGCACATCCTCCCCGAGGATGCCGCGGAGATCGACCCATCGGTTCGCAGGGTCCCGGAGGATCTTCTCGAACCCGGATCCGTCGCGGATCCGCGCCGCGCGCAGGCGGGCGCTCAGCATGGCGGGCGCGCGCGGCGAGAGGTCCGCGGCCAGGAACATCAACGGCGCCGCCGCGACATCGATCGGCTCGATGTCTCGTGCGAGAGAGAAGACCGGCACGCCCCGCGCCGGAGCCGGCAGCTCCTCCGGCGGAAGCCATGCGAGCCATGTTCGTGCGCCGCCTGAGGTGATGATCCGTCCCGACTCCACCCGGACGGACCAGTCCGCGAGTGTGAAGCGCGAGGCGATCGGCGCAGCCTTCGGGGCGGGATGAAGCGCGAGGTCGGAGACGTGGAGGTCGTAGTCCCCTTCCGGCGCGTGGAAGACGACCTCCCGGATGCGGTACGCGGGGGCGAAGGGGTAGCGCGCCTCCACGCGATCGAGGAGCGGGATCTCGATCCGCCGCGGGAGCGCGGACTTCGGCTCGCCGGCGAAGGGCTCGAGGCTCAGCTCTTCGACCACCCAGTCCGACGGCGGCGCGGCCGGATCCGGATCGAGGGAGACGAAGAGATCGAGGCGGATCGGCGGTCCGCCGCGCCACGCATAGCGGAGCGTTCCCTCCAGGCGAGGATACGCCCGGAGGTCGGCCGAGACGGGGAGGCGGATCGCGGCCGAGGCCGGCTGCGGTCGCACCTGGCGGCTCGTGATCGCCATCCCCTCCTCCCAGCCATGGACCAGGACCGCGGCCCCACCGTCGACGTGCCAGCGCGCGATGACATCGCCGCCGCCCAGCCCCTTCGCCAGGAGGGGCAGCGGCGGCAGCCGGCTCGCTCTCTCCCCCGAGGCGGCCGGCGCCGGGGTGAGGGCGAAGCGATCGAGGAAGATAAGGCCGCCCGTGCCGACGGCCAGACGTTCCGATGCGCGTGCGTTCTCCCCCACCGGAATCCGCGTCGGCCACGCGGCGAGGTCGAGCATGTCGTTCCCCATCCGGATGAGGCTCAGCGCGCGGATCCGGATGTGCGATGGTGCGCGCCCCACATCCGGCACGATGAGGATCGCGAGCAGGCGGGGGTGCAAGCGCAGCGGCTCCGGGCTCTCGGACCGGGAGATGCCGCCGATCGGGATGTCCCGTACCGATGGACCGTCCGGCGAGGCGGGCGCAGCGCCCGTGATGATCACACGGCCGAGCGAGAACGCTCGAGCGACCGGGAGCACGGAGTCCTTGCGTGCGATCCCCACCGTCCCGAGCTCGAACCGGCGCGCATTCTCGGCGACGCCGGACGGATCCCCGAGACGTTCCAGGACGATGCGGACCCCGAGGACCTGGCCCCCTCCGAGGAAGGGCTCCGGATCGCGCAGGACCTTGAGGAAGTCGACGCGCGTCTCGCGGAGCTTCCCGGGCTCGCCGGGCGTGACGGCCGCGCGGAGCCGGCGCTCGGCGCGGCCATTGCGATCGGCATCGACTTCGAGCTCGATGGCGATCTTCTGTCGATCCGGATTCTCGACCGCGCAGGACAGGACGACGTACGGATAGTCGGCGAGCTCGTGGGAGACCTCCAGCCGGAGCGAGAGATCCTCCTTGTCCTCGATGGCGACCTCCGGAGGGAAGGTGATGATCGCACCGTTCTCGCCGTACGTGATCTCCTCCGAGATGCCCTTTCGGCGGCGCTCCCAGCGGAGGGTCTCCTGGAAGGTGAAGGGACGCCGGAGGAGGAAGGTATCCTTGAGGATCCGGACGGCGTCCTCCTCCGGACACGCGAGGAGATCGGCGGCGCCATCCTCGTTGAGGTCGATGACGGCGAGGAGGCGCAGGTCCGCGCCGCCCTCCACCGTCCACTCCAACCGCAGGCGATCGGAGAACTCGATCCCGATCGGCGGCTCCGGCCGGAGGAGGATCACATCGCCGAGGATCCGCTCCTGCGGCTCGACTGTGGCGGACCGATCGGGCTGCACGGCCCAGAACGCGACCTCGCCCCTCGCGGCCGGGGCGAGGCGGTAGGCGCTCGGTCCCCCGAGGGCCTCCTTCAGGGCGTTCATCAGGGGGATCCTGATCTCCTCGGGGCTCCGCCTCACGCGACCGTATACATTCGGAATATAGTGGGCGCCCTGGAAGGCCTCGAAGTTCGCGCGCCCCGCATCGAACGTGCTGAAGACGGCCACGCGGCGATCCCCGAGCCCGCGGAGGAGCTCCGCCAGGAGCGAGACGGGCATCGCGATGATCGAGCGCGCCTCTTCGTTCTCGAACGAGATCGTGTGCCGCCCGGACTCCAACCACCCGCGATGGAGGAGCTCCCAGGGAGCGCGCTCGAGCGTCGTCGCGGCCGGCGCGAAGAGGCGGGCGACGACCGAGGCGCGCGCCCCCCCCTCCGGGCCCAGGATGCGGCCGATCGAGCCCGAGGCCGGCGGATCCGGAGGGA